>Ga0228536_1000783_pt1 | contig 46450 bp, 33 predicted proteins | sample SJ1Smetagenome_FD_168611 | JGI IMG/M metagenome (GOLD analysis project Ga0228536, IMG submission 168611) | Enriched culture of PCE-dechlorinating microbial communities from Ithaca, New York, USA - SJ1.S | ecosystem: Engineered > Modeled > Simulated communities (microbial... > Unclassified...
TTTGATCATTTTACTCCCGAAGAAGGGATTCTGATCCAAGTATAAAAGCTTTAATTTTCTATGGGAAATTTATGGTTTGAGTTAACAGGAGAATATTATAAATCTGTTAAAAAGTTGGAAAGTACAGAATGAGTGTGATACATTTTATATTTATCTTCAATATATTCTACACATTCTTTAATTAGATCGAAGTTCAAAAGAGGCTCTCCTCCATAGAATCCTACTGCTGGTACCCTTAATGGATTGTATCTTAACCCTTCCTTCGTAAGAGAAAAGAAATGATCTATTGATTTCTTTGCAATAGAGAAATACATATATCTGTCAGAATGATGGCGAGTATATTTGTAGTTATTTGAGTACACGCAGTATTTACATCTGAAGTTGCAATCTTCTGTAACATTTAGTGTGAGCTGTAAAAGACAATTCCTTAGCACAAATTGTCTTATATCTGAGATAGAAACAGTATAAGGTATCTGCAATCTGTAATTCTGAAATTTGATTTTTTCCCATTTTTTAATCCAATCATAACAATACGAGATTTCTTCCTCTTCAAAATCTTTTTTTAGTTTTTTAATAATAATTCCTTTATTTGATATCGACTTCTGATCCGAAAGTTCATTCATAACTGCCCTCATAGTATGAGAGAATGGAATAGAAAGACCAACCTCGTTATCCCATGCATACATATTCCCATTTCCACTATAGAACTCTAACATTTTTTTGTCTCCTTATGTATGCGATTCCCTATAGAGGTTCTTCTCATACAATGGTGATTTCTAATCTGTCTTCATATATTTGATATGCATTGGCTGTTTTTATTATAGGTAAGATAAATAAAGACAGCAACATCAGCAACTATAACTATAGCCGCTGATGTTGTTGTCTTTAACCTGCTACTTTCTGCCCTGGAATGGATCCATTGCTGTACCCTACGCTATACCATGTCGAATAGGTATCTGAAGTAGTGCAGGAACAGGAGCATGTACAGCTACACGTACACTGGGGGCTCACTTGCACTTCCATAACCTGTGTCATGATTTCCATTCTTTTACCTCCAAATTTAGTCGAGGTTCTATACCTCGCCATGCTATCTTATTACTACACTTCTATATAAATTTTAGTTTTTACATAAAAAGGAAAAGCGACCTATTTATATAAATACAATTTTAAAGCCAAAATTCAGTAGATTATTATCGATTTTACAGTTCAAATATGAAATGTAAAATCTTACGTAAAATCTCATTCAAATCCAAATAGAAATAAAGACTTAAAAGTAAAATAAATTGTTATTAGACCTTCTTTCCTCATGAGTTTTCACATTTCACGTCAAAACTCAATAGGTGCTAGAAGTCCTTTTACCCATCACTTGAGTATCAACATTTTCTCCCCTCTCTGCGCGCCTGGACATCTCTGGATCTCAAAGCATCGCTTATCAAGACACTTCACCAGGCGCGTAAACTGCGAGGGGCTAAGCCCCAGATCGCTTTGAAGCTGCTTGAAGGCCTGCGATCCCCCGTAACCCTTTAAAAGCTCCTCAAGCCTTTTAATCCTGTGTGCCGTCGTCCTCCCATGGGAAGTCCTCTTCTTCTCCTCCATGGCGCTAATTCTTTGCTCCAGGAGCCGAATGGTCTGGTCCATTTCGAGCATCTTCGCAGATACCTCAAACGACGGCGCATCGGCTTGCTTGGAAATATCCTCCTTAAGATCGAGTGCGCCATTAACAGAACCAACAAGATTGCGGCCGGGTTCCGGAGTGCCGCCCAGGTCTTTTAACTTTGCCAGCAACTGCTGTCTCTCTTCTCTAAGATTAAGAAGCTCCTGAATCAGTCTCTTTTGAAGAGCAATGGGATTTATGCATATTTCGGAGTATTGCTCCTCAGCAGGCGATAAAGCCATTGTACTCATCATCCCCTTGAGATGCGCCCAATAAAAATGCTACAGACGTTGGATTTTGTCTTTCCCTTGACAACAGCGTTTGGTTCCTCTAAAATTAGAATGTGTGCCAGCTCTGTCTTCTCAATCATTACATCCCACCAAATTGTTAAACGCCGCTTTCCCTGGCTCTATTTTTCATAGGGTTATGATAATATATGAACCTTTCGATATTATGTATCATCATTTCTCTCAATAAAAAATTTGAGGAGCCTGCAGCTTAACTCTGCCGAAAGCTTTGGCGAAGGAAGCATTGGCTTCGTCCCTGCGATCGAGTTCGTTTAGTGCGCCGCCTCTGTCCAGCCAGTACGAGGCCTGATCAGAACGATCTCGATGCCCCTATCGCAGGTTGGGACTGCCCCTTTGGTCTGCCAAGCTCATTCTCGGCATGAGCCTGCCCTGCCAGCCTCCAAAGCTCGGGCGATCCTGGGCCTCGTACTTACACCGGTCGCCATTGAAGCTGTTCGCTCTTTCGGGATTCTCGGCCAGCTCGTCTTGCCACCGGCAGGGAAGACTTGAATGGATATCGTGCTCGACGGCGATCTGAGCAAGAGGTTTGCCGGACTCAAGTTCGACTACTACTGATATCTTGAATTCTCTTTTCATGTGATTTCTTCCTTAGTTGGCATTTCACTCAGATCCGTCATAACTTCGCAAAAAGGTCATTTCATTGGATCTGCAAAAAAATAAGTTTTACTTTAATCTAATTTTTCTAGTACTATTTTTATTTAATAACATAATAGAATAATATAGGCGAAATTGTTATGACAATAGATATGATTATTATGATTATATCGAATAAGATCAATTAATTAAAAGAGTAAAGCATTGAAAACTCATTTTTCACTAGCATTTGAGACAGTGTCAAATGTAAGAACATTGTCGCACACCAATTTTATATTAACATGTATGAATAATTCAAAAACTATAAAACCAGGACGGACGCGAAATAATTTCAGGACTACACACATTGCCACAATCGAGGAAACAACCAAATAGCTTGCCAATCCATATTAAGATGACCATGAAGCTTAAAATCAAGATTATCGGCCCCAAAGTCTATGATGTAGGCTATCGTGTATTTTTGCTTAAACATGCCATGAACATGGCCCTACCCGGCCTCTCTACATACAACTGGAAAGAGGGCGGCCAACAAGAGGTAATTGCCCTGGTAAAAGGAGATGAGGCTAGAATTAAAGCCTTCCTGAAGACGTATGAGGGAAGATATCCAACCTGGATACGGGATGCATTTCAGGCAAGTACAGGCCGATGTCAAAGCGATAAAGGAACGACTCGGGATGCACTGAGCTTGCTACCAAGCCAGGAAGAGGCCAGAGCTAAGGGCTGGTAGCGTTTCTGGAGACCACGACATCATGACCGATAACAAAAACTTTTGCCCAAACTGTGGGAGCAAAGTGAGAAAGGGAACCTGTTGATACGGTTTCTTTTGATTCAGAGAAAAAGGGGAAGCCGAAAGCGACATGGCTATAGATCATGAATGCACGCATCTTAAGTGCAAGGATCATGAACACGTGGGAAAAAATGCATGCACAAGGATAGTACATCCATGACTGTAAAATTTGCCACCAATGAATAAAAATCTATACCGAAGTGATAAGTAAAAGAAATCAAAGAAGAAAAGGAGGAAATAACAATGCCAAAGAAAGACGGAAAAGGACCAAGGAATGACTCAAAAGGAGCAAGAGACGGGAGTGGGCAAGGCGAGGGAAAAGCTTCGGGTGAAGGAGTAGGAAAAAAGAAAGGTGGGAAAAAAGGAACCTGTTGATACGGTTTCTTTTGATTCAGAGAGAAAAAAGGAAGGTGAAAGCAGGCCAGCCTGGGCGAACTGTGCAGAAACTTAAGGTTCCTCGCTGTTTCTTGTGGGTAATAGAATGGTCGAGTCCTCTGTGAGTTCTCCGTGCGATTTGTGCCTCTGTGGTAGTAGTTCGTACACAGTGGTTATACCAGTGGCGAGTGACGTTCCACCACAGAGACACAAAGTTCACAGAGTACGCACAGAGCGCCTAACCAAGAACTGGAAAATCATAGAAACCTCTGGTTAGCCACAGGAAATAGCGAAGAGCCAAACTGGCTCCTCGCTATTTGGTGTGGGTTCGTGCGCTAATCATAGGAATTCGACGTTTTTCATGATCCTCTGTGCGCTCTGTGACTCTGAGGTTTTATTCCGCAACTACCATGTGTTTGGATATTCAGCTACGAATATTAACCGCAGAGACGCAGAGTTCGCAGAGACGTGGAAATTTACCTTATTACTAGCACTTGAAAAAATAGCATATTTCTGAGCGAATAGTCGTCTCCGTTCGTTCGTCCTCCGTGCGCTCTGCGCCTCTGCGGTTTTATTCCGTATTCCGTAAACCACCAGGTTAAATTATCCCGCTACCCACTCGATACAGCGAAGAGCCAATTGAATCATTAAACAATCGAATTCGCCTTATCGCTGGCCTCTCCAGGAGTCCAGGCCCATCCCAGGTAAAAGACCCTGTCCGTTTGGGACTTGACATCCACAAACCGGCTCTTGTCCGCCCCGGAAGCTTGTTGGTCCTCGGCTTTTTCCCTGGATTCGTCTATCGTCTCCGTATTCATACTCGAGGGCACAATTGCGTCTGCAAGAATTGTGGCTGCAGGTCTGTATTGTGATATATCAGGATTGATCTTGAACCCTGTAGCTTCTCCGCTGGAGACCTTCCCCTGGCTATCTCCTCGCAGGAAGCTGCCTCGAATGGTCTCGCCGTCTGTCTCTCCAGCTATCGCCGTCTCCACAATGATACCGCTGCCGCTGCGAATGGACCGGGCCTGGAGGTCAACCTCATTTCCGGCAAGCGAGCCCATCACGACCGCATTCCAGGGTCCAGAGTCGCTTCCAGTGCAGGCTCCTATCAAACGGCTTTCATGCTGGCGGATCATCATGGTGACCTGCTCGCTGCCCAGGTTAATCGTCCAGATGCCTTCCAGGTTCGGAGGCTGGGCGGCAATAGCAGGATCCTCTGCCAGGGATAGGCTTGAGAGGCCTGTAATCATCACCAATAACAGTAGCATCGAAGATAGCGGCAGAAAAAATACTCTTGCCACTGATTCATGACTCAGTGGCTCCATCAGAGCATCTCCTTTCCGCTCCTCTCCAGGGAAGTGTTTCTGATCCAGCTGTAGTTAGCTGCCTCAGGTTCGTACTCAGTCCTCTCGGTGACGTAAGGGCCGCTTCCGGCTTCTCTCACCACCATCTTCACCTCGTTTTGGCCCGACGGCGGATAGCCAAACTCGCCCTCTGCAGTCATTATGCCTGTGATAGAGCCATCGGGCTCGACTCTGTACCCGAAGGAGGCCACACTCATTCCGGTTTCGTCTTTCAGGGTGACGTTTCCCGCAGTATCGTTAAGGGTGATGGCGCTGTTCAGGAAGACATCCGTCTCGTTGCTCTCTCCTCTGCCAAGATGGATATTGATCCTCTCGTCAGGATCAATTATGAAATCAGGCAGAGTTACGGACTGGTTGCTGCTGCCGTTCCTGCTGCCGTTCCTGCTGTCACTGACATCCAGTGTCCAGCCATGGAGGCTCTGGGCAGCTGCTCGACTGTTGGCCACTACCACGAACTCGTCCTCGCCTGTGACCATAATCCTGGTGATGGCCAGCATTTCGGGGGTTGAAGAAGGCTCAGCGCCACTCACCTTCTGGACGTTGTATCCCAACTCCCCTGCCCTGGCATAGGCCTCGTCCGCCTCGGCCCGTCGGCCCAGCGCCTTCAAGACTTCTCCCTTATAAAGCCAGCCTGCCGGCTCTTGAGGATCAAGCTCTGTGACCTTCTCAAATGCCTTCAAGGCCTCTTCGTTATTGTTCTGCCCCATGAAGTTAAAGCCCTTAAAGGTCCAGACCTCTGCTAATTTTCGGCTTGAATTGGCTGGGATCATCTCAATGGTTTCATCAAAAGCCTGGTCGGACTCGTTGTACCTACCAAGCATAGAGAGAAGCTCCGCCCTCTGCCAGTGAAAATCGATATTCTCGGGATTCAGCTCAACTGCCCGATCTGCGGCATCGAGCGCCTCGCCGGTCCTGCCCATCCACCTGAGAATAAAGCTTTTGTTGAGCCAGGCTCCAGCATTCTCTGGATCTATCTCCAGTACCTCATCGTAGTAGTCCAGGGCTTTTTCGAGGCTTTCATTGGCCTCTTCCCTCTTTCCAGGGCTTTTTTCACTGCCCGACAGCACAAGGAATGCCTCTCCTTTGCCCTTCCAGGCTTCTGCCAGCAGAATTTTATTCGAGCCCGCAGCCCCAATGGCCTTTTCATAAGCCTCAGCTGCTCCTTCAAAGGATTGGCTTCTGAATAGAGCCCTGCCAGTTTGAACCCAATCATCTGCAATTTTCACCTGTGCAGTCTCTTTAGAATTGGGGAAGCCATAATCCGCCCAGTTTGTGCTCAAGGCCTGCAGCGCCTCATCATGCCTGCCCAGAGGCTTTTCCTCGGGCGAGAAGCCTTTGCCACTGGTCGGCCTCTGCCAGGCTGCGGTGAAGTCCGAGTTGACCATCATGATATTCTCGATGGCTCCTGTGGACTGGTTGCGCCATGCTGAGGTGGTCCTGACAATCTGACCGTCTGCAATCCAGGCATTATGGTAGATGTCCGTACCTTTTGCCCACCACAGGCCCATGATGCTCTGCTTATCTTTGGTTGGCAGCAGATTGAGAGCGCTGTCAAAGGCTTCCACTGACTCGTTATATCTGCCCAAGGAAACGAAGATGTCTGATTTCCTTATCCAGGCACCAATTGCCTTCGAGGAATTCAGCTCGATGACCCTATCGTAAGCTTGTAGCGCTTCATTGCTCCTGCCAAGGTTGTCCAGGCTTTCGGCCTTCAGCCACCAGGCTTCAGCATCTTCGGGATCTTCTTCAAGGCTGCCATTCAAAACCTCGACTGCTCTCTCGTAAGCCTCCTTGGAGTCGCTATATTTTTCCAGGCTCAGCAGGGCATTGCCCCTACCAATCCAGGCCCTGGCCGACTCCGGATCGATCTGAATGGCCTTCTCGTAAGCCTGAAGAGATTCGTTGTAGGCTATGGCCGCCTCTTCAGCTTTATCTGGGCCCATCAGAGACTCGGCCTTGGACTTCCCAAGCCACGCATCCGCAACTGCCAAAGCGGCAGAGGAGTATCTGTATGTCGGGTCCCGTTCAACAGCACGGAGGACCTCATCGTAGGCCTGAACAGATTCGTTATATCTGCCCTGGTCTCTTAAGGCTGCACCTTTACCCGACCAGGCCGTTGCACGATTGGGATCGATCTTTAGGGCCCGGTCGTAAGCTAAAACAGCCTCTCGGTTCCTGCCTAAGCTCCTGAGAGCATGGCCCTTGCTGGTCCAGGCTCGGGCATCGGATGGGTCCAGCTGCAGGGCGCGGTCGTAGGCCTCTATGGACTCATCATATCTGCCCAGATCATTGGACAGAATCTCGCCCATCATCTCCCAGGCCATCACATACTCCGGAGTTATTTTCGTGGCATTGTTTAGAGCTGTAATTGCCTCCTCATACCTGCCCTGCTCCTGGAACAGAATTGCTTTGTTAACCCAGGCACCAGAGTTATTGAGATTCACTTCGATGCTTCTGTTCAGTTGCTCTATTGCCTTCTCGTATCCTGCAGCGGCTTCATCGCGTCTCCCCAGCTCTTTCAGTACTCCCGCTCGATTCTGCTGGGCCTCCTGGCCCACGAAATCCGGATCCAGGTCGATGACCTTGTCGTAGTTCTTTACGGCCTCCTTCAGCACAGCCCTGGATTCCTCAATCTGGCCTCTGGCTGCCAGATCCTGGCCCATATGGGAGAGAGCGACAGCCTTTCCTTCGTAAGCCTGAGCCAGGTTTCTGCTATCGTTGGTGGGTGCAAGCTCGATGGCCTTATCATATGCAGCTAAAGAATCGTTGTACCTGGCGGAGTCGTTGTTGAACGTGGCCAGATCGTCGCAGATCACTCCCTTGCCTGCCCAGGCCTCTGCAAATTTAGGATCAATCTCCAAAGCTCTGTCGAAGGTCTCTATTGCCTCTTCAAAGATCTGAATGCGCTCCTGGCCGCGCAGCCCGTTGACAGCCTGTCGCAAGGCAAAACCCTTCCACAACAGGTAGGTAGTGTTCTCTGGATCAAGCTCGATGGCCCTGTCGTAAACCTGGAGGGACTCATCGAATCTGCTCTGGTTCTGAGTGATCACCCCGGCTAAGTTCAGGCCGGAGGCTTTGTAAGCCCAGAGGGTGGCGTTCTCGGGATCGAGCTCTATGGCCTTATCGACCGCCTGAAGTGATTCTTCGAGAGATCCGTTGTTGTAAAGATCCAGGCTCTTTTCATACCAGTAATTTGCGCTCTTCTCGTCTTCCGCTACAGCGCCGATGCAGAGTATGGCCAGCGAAATCATAGCGAGAGCAAATCTTACTCCTACTACTATCATCGATGGCTTCTTGGCGTCTAATGTCTTTTTTCGTTTCATTTTTTCACCCACATCTCCTGTTTTTATTGCTCATGTTTGAGCGGCAATCATGTTTTTCAAAAAAATAGCCCGGATTATTCCTGATACCCTAACTTCCTGGCCACACGAAAAGATAGGTCGGCTTCAGAGAACTGGCCGAGGGCGCTCTGTGCCAATCCCTTGCCATGCCAAGCACGGCCAAATGCCGGATTGAACTCGATGGATTTGTTGTAAGCCTCTAGAGCGTCCTCGTTCTTCCCTAACGCTAGCAGAATATCGCCTTTGCCATTCCAGGCCTCAGCAGGGAATACTGGAACAGAAGATGGAGCGATCTCCAGTGCCCTGTCTAAGGCTTCTATGGCCTCATCGTACCTGTTTAGTTTGATGAGGGCATAGCCTTTTATGATACAAATGCCGCTGGCATTGCCTGCATCTTTCTGGATAACCTCATCAGAGATCTCCACAGCCTTCTCAAACGCCTTCAAGGCATCATTATGGTTATCCATTTTAGCCAAAGCATTTCCTTTTTTGTACCAGACTTCAGCCCATTTGGGATCTATCCGAAGGGCCTGATCGTAAGCCTCAATGGATACGTTGTATCTGCCTAGCTCGGAGGCCATATCGCCTTTCATGCGCCAACTGTGCCTGTCTCCGGGGCTTAATTGAGCATACTTTTCAAATGCTTCGAATGCCTCCTCTTCCTTGCCTAATTCCGCGAGGGCAAAGCCTGCGCTATTCCATGTTCGAGCAAGCTTTGCAGTATCGCTAGCAGGTATCAGCCCAATAGCCTGGTTGAAGGTTTCCTTGAACTCATCGTAATTGCCTTTGATAGCGAAGTCATATCCCTTAATTAACAGGGCATCTGCCAGCCTCGGCGTATGGTTCAGCTCTATGACCTTCTCGTAAGCCTGCAGAGCCTCGTCACTTCTACCAATCCCATAAAGTACGTTGGCCTTGGACCACCAGGCTTCTCCATCTTTCGGATTCCTCTCTGTGCTCAGGTTGAGAATCTCCAGGGCCTTCTCAATGGCATCGAGCGATTCCTCTTGTCTTCCCAGGCCGATCAAGGCATCACTTTTGGCCTCCCATGCTCTGGCATCCTGAGGGTTCTTCTTCAGATCATTGTCAATGAGATTCAGAGCCTTCTCATAGGCCTTTGATGACTCGCTACCATTGCCCATTATTCCCAAGGTTATGGCGATGCTTAGCCAGGCACTGGAGTTCTCGGGATCCAGCTGTATGACCCTCTCCATGGCCAATACCGACTCCTCCAAAGAGTCGTTTTCAAAAAGCTCAGTTCCTTTTTTATACCAGTCGTCAGCAGTGTTCTCCTGCAGCTCATCTTTGTTACTATGATTATGAGCTAACTCCGGCCCGATCTCCGTCCTCTCGGCGATAAAAGGACCAACACCCGCTGCCTTCTGCACCATCTTCCCCTGATAACCAGTCCCTGGATACTCAAGATCGTTTTCAGCTGTGCCTGAGTAGTGAGTGACCTGGTGAGCGATCGAACCATCCAGCTTGGTCCAGTAGTCCAATGAGGCTACTTTCGCTCCTGAGCCGTCTCTCAGGGAGACGCTTCCGACAGTGTCATTCAGCCCCAGATTGCTGTCCAGGAATAGGTCTGTCTCATTCTCCTGGCCGCTTCTCAGGTGAACCCTGACGGCTTTCCCTGGCAGAAGGGAATATTCCGGCAGCGATACTTTTGATCCCTGAATCTCCAGGCTCCAGTTCTGGAGACTGACGGCCTCCTTCAGGTTGTCGGCGATATCGATGAAATCGTCTTCCTTGGGATTGATTTTGGTTATGGTCAGGCAGGGAGGCCAGGCCTGAGGCTGCGCTTTTGGCTGGTTGAAGGTGTACATTTCCCAATTAAGGCTTGACCCCATGAGTGAGCCTCCATGTCTGCCTGGATCAACCGCCTTGCCTTTTAGCTGCAAGGCTGCAATATAATCGGAGTTGATCTGCTCTATCTCATCGAAGGACTTTGAGGAGATATTGTACAATCCGATAGAGACCCTGTGGATCTGGCCGTTAATGAGCCAGGCTTTTGTGAATATAAAGGTGTTCTCGCTCCGCCGCTGGAATCCTAACTGCGACTCGGATTTGTTAGCGGGAACCAGAGCCATTGCCCTGCTGAAGGACTCTACCGATTGGTTGTACCTGCCCTGAGCCGCCAGGATATCTGACTCCCTTATCCAGGCTTCCAGAGCGTGGGATGAGTTCAACTCTGCCACCCGACCGTAGGCCTCCAGTGCTTCCTCGCTCTTCCCAAAGAGATCCATCTCCTCTGCCCTCAGCCATAAGGCCTCCTGGTCTTCAGGGTTCTCCTGGAGCCTCTGGTCTATGAGCTCCATGGCCTTCTGAATTGACTGGTTAGCCTCCGCTCCGTGGCCCATGCCCGCCAGGGCCATTCCCCTATGATGCCAGGCAGAGGCATTCTGCGGGTCCGTCTTCAGGCCCTCGTCGAAGGCGCTTATTGCCTCCTCATTCCTGCCCATGTCAAACCAGTCCTCTGCGCTGTCCTCCTGCGCTAGGGCACAGGCGCAGAGCATGGCTACCGTTAACAACGCGATGGCAAATCTTGCTTTCATTCACAAACCCCCATTAACTTTACAAAAATGCTATGGTCATTCCTCATACCCCAGCTTCTGTGCCACTAGAAGCGACATGCTCGCGTTGTGGGTTTGGCCCAGCGCCCTCTGCGCCTCTCCCAGCCCGTGCCAGGCTGTGCTGAAATTGGGGCTCATATCTATGGCCTTGTTGTACTCCTCCAGAGCCTCCTCATTCCTGCCCAAAGCTCTGAGAGCATCTCCCCTGGCAATCCATGTGGTTATGTGAGTTAATCTTGGCTCGACGCTCGGAGTGGTTTCAAGGATATGGTCATAGATGGCTATGGCCTCATCGTACCTTTCCAGATTGAAGAGCACTCGGCCTTTCGCCTCCAGGAGGCTGACATCGCCCGGGTTCTCTGCTATCGCTTCATCATAAAGCTTCAGGGACCTCTGGAAGGCATCTGTTGCCTCCTCATTCCTGCCTGTCTTGTTCAAGGCTGATGCTTTGGAGAACCAGGTCTGTGCCAGCTCTTCGGTGTTGTTCTCTGCTGCCAGCTCGATTGCTTTATCATAGGCCTCCAAGGACTCGTTGTACCTCTTCATCTCGACGAGAAGGCTGGCCTTCCACTGCCAGTTGCCGATATCCTCCGGATTCTGCCCGATGGCCTCATTGAAGGCTGCCAGAGCTTCTTCCTTTCGATCAAGCTCTGTTAAAATAAATGCCTTGAAATGCCACCAAGTGCTGCTCCTGGGATTTAGCTCCAAAGACTTATTGACCGCCTCCAGGGCATCTTCCCATCTGTCCACAGAGGCCAGGTTCTCGCTCTTGGAGGCATAAGCCAGGGCAAGCTCATCTGTATCGTTGGCAGGTATCAGGCCGATGGCTCGATCGTATGCTTCAACCGACTCATTGATGTCCCCTATGCCGCTTATAACCTCAGCCTTTCTCCACCAGACATTGTAATCCTGCGGCTTGAGTTCAGTGACTTCATCGTAGGCCTCATGGGCCTCATCCCATCGACCTAGGTTCAGGAGAACATTGGCCCTGCCCATCCAGGCGTCTGCATCCAACTGGTTCCTCTCTATTCTCTGGTCGAAGACTTCCAGTGCCTTCTCATATGCCTTGATGGATTCTTCGTTCCTGTTCAGACTGTTCAAGGCACTGGCCTTTTTTTCCCAGGCCTCGGCATCGCTCGCATTCTTCTTCAAGTCCTCATCCAGAAAGGAGAGAGCCCTCTCGTATTCCTTGGCCGACTCATTCGCCATGCCAACTACGCTTAGATACCAAGCCTTGCGGATCAGGACGGTCTCATTTTCAGGCTCTATATTCAGAGCCTCGTCCAATGCTGAGATGGCCTCTTCGAAGGAGCCGTTGTGCGTCAGCCCTTCAGCCTTGTCCATCCAATAGTCTGTGGTATTTTCCTGTGCAGTGACACAAGCACATAGTCCTGCGACAGCCAGCATGCCCAGAGCAACAGCCCACAGCCCTCTGCATTTGTGTCTTTTCCCCACTCGACGTTTGTTCAATTCAATCACCCATTTTCGATGCAATAAAAATTATTAAGGAATCACTTTTCGTATCCCAGCTCCTTTGCCTTTGCGAAGGCGGCATCTGCGTCTGATGTGCGGCCCAGCGCCTGGAGAGCAATGCCCTTTTTGTGCCAGGTCTGTGCACCCATAGGCTCCGACGGGTAGTTCTCGATGGCATTATCGTAGGCAATGACCGCCTCATCGTATTTTCCCCAGGCGCTTAGCGCATCTCCCTTGCTGCCGTAAGCGTGAGCTATCAGCGCCTGCGAGGAGTCGGGATTCTGTTCAACGACTTTATCGTATGCAAAAGCGGCCTCTTCATATCTTCCCGACTGGTTGAGGGCATCGCCCTTTGCGAGCCAGACAAAGGCGGAGGCTTGCAGGTTCAGCTCAATGGCTTTATCGAAGGCCCCGAAGGACTCGTTATACCTTCCCAGCTTTGACAGGACCGTTCCCTTGCCGATCCAGGCACTGCTCAGCGATTCATTGTCAACGGCATTTTCGCCATCAAGCTCGATGGCTTTGTCGTAGGCGAGCAGGGCCTCCGCAGATTTGTTCAGCCTAGTATCGAGAACTGATGCCTTGTAGGTCCAAGCTTCCTCATTCATCGGGTCAAGCTCAAGGGCCTTATCAAACTCCTTGATGGCTTCTTCGTACAGGCTCTCATTCTTGTGCCCGCTCAAATCGGCCAGGTTGGCGATGAAAAAGCCTTTGTGAATATGCAATGTGGAGTTTCCTGGATCCAGTTCAATGGCTTTGTCCTGCGCCTTGAGTGATTCGTTGTACTGGCTGCGGTTGCCGTCAAAGGAGGCTGCAATGCCGAGGCTTGAGGCTTTAGCGTCCCAGAGCGTAGCATTTTGGGGATCAAGCTCAATGGCCCTGTTGAGGGCTTCGACAGATTCTTCATATGATGCCTTCTTGAAAAGTTCCTGACTCGTTTTATACCAGCCATCAGTTTTTTCCTGCATTCTATTGGCAGCTAAAGCTGCAAATTCGGCTCTTGTCTGTAAAAAGCCAATACTGTTGTCTCTGAACAACCAGGTGGAAGCCGGCCTTGAAACAATCTGCTGGATGAAATCAAATTTCTTTGTAGACTTGTTATAGCTGCCGATGGTTACTCTGAGGATCTTATCATCATCCCGCCAGACGTCCGTACGTAGAATAGAGTTCCCTTGATCTGAGACAACACCCCCTGCCCAGCTGGCATTGTCAGGCATCAGTCTAATTGCTTCATTGAAGGCTTCCACCGATTCGTTATAGCCGTTAGCTTTTGCGAAGAGTATGTCGGCTATCCTGATCCAGGCACCCACCGATTTGCTGGAGTTCAGCTCTATGACTTTTTCATATGCCTTGATGGCAGCATAATCCATGTACAGAGCCTCGTAGCTTACAGCTTTTTGCCACAACGAATCTATATCTTCCGGATTCTCCTCCAGCCTCTGGTCTGAAATCTCTATTGACCTTTCCAGGGCACCTATTGCCTCCTCATTTCTGGCAAGGCCGGCCAGAGCTACACCCATTGCCTGCCAGGCTTTCGCATCCTGAGAATCATCCTTCAAGGTCCCATTGGTCGCATCGAGAGCCTTCTGGAAATATTCCCGAGATTCAATCTGATTTCCCAGAATTTGAGATACCTGGGCCTTGCCCAACCAGGCACTGGCATTTCCGGGGTCCAGCTGCAGGGCGTGGTCATATCCCTGAACGACATCCTGGAAGGGATTGCGTTCCGATATGTTCCCACTTATTCCAGTCTGATTAACCGACATACTCTCCGCCATAGCAGAGGCGCAGAGCATAGCTATCGTTAGCATTACGATAGCAGATATCTCTTTCATTTACAAACCTCCTTCATTGGTCGAAAGCGGCTCCTGACACAAGTCCCGTGATCAATGAGAAGCTCTCTCCTCTGCTTCCCGGATTTATGGGCCTGATCTCGATATTCCATATACCCTTTGCGGGATTTCTGAGGAAGTAATAGTCGTAGTTCGTGCCAGTGACGTGTTTTATATTCTGACGGTCGCTATCCGGGAAAAGCTTGCTCCCATCAGGCTTGATCAGGGTAACGCTGAAGGGATTGCTCTGCCAGGCGAGGCCCACCATCTCGGCGCTCCCAGCTGCCTGACTTATTCCCTGGGCTGCAAGAGCGGCCTGATCGTAGCCGAGCTGTCTTGAGAATATAAGGGGCTGTCCGGCAACATATGTAACTCCATTCTCTACCTTTGCAGAGCCGATGGCTGTGACTGCCGTTCCCCAGGGCAGATTTATGGATGATCCGGGTGGAATCGTGTAGCTGCTCGGGGCAGCCCGAGGTGAGGAAATCGTCTGACAAACGCCGTTCACACACCTCTTTCCAGCTCCACAGACCACGGGTGTATGAGAGCACCCCCAATACGGATCACACTCATCGATTGTGCAGGGATTCCCATCATCGCAGTTCCTCCGCAGATGCATACATTTGCCCCGGCCGTCACAGGCATCGATAGTGCAAGCATTGCCGTCATCGCAGTTCTTTCCCTTATGGTAGCATTCTCCATTCACACAGGAGTCGACAGTGCAAGGATTGCCGTCATTGCAGTTCTTTTGGCTATGAGTGCATTCTCCATTCACACAAGAGTCGGCAGTGCAAGGATTGCCGTCATTGCAGTTCTTTTGCCTATGAGTACATGTCCCGTTCTCGCAGGAGTCGGCGGTGCAAGCATTGCCATCATCGCAATTTCCTGGGGTGTGAACGCATTCGTTTCCATTCCATGTATCGATGGTACAAGCGTTGCCGTCATCGCATTTCTTTGAAGAATGGACGCACACTCCATTCAAACAATAGTCTATTGTGCTCTCGTTTTGATCATCGCAGTCTTTCTGCTTATGAGCGCATACCCCATTCTCGCAGGAATCGATTGTGCAGGGATTGTCATCATCGCAGTTTACGGGAGTATGAACGCATTCTTTTCCATTCCAGGCATCTGCAGTGCAGGCATTGCCATCATCACAGAAATGAAGGAGGGCAGAGGACTCATTTCCAGTAATGGATTCATTGGTGCTGTTCATGGAGATTTCTGAGCTTTGCAGAATTGATGAATTCCCTTGTGTCGGCATTGATTCTATGAAGGAAGTATTAGCGTTCATATTTGGCAGAATTCCCGTATTCTGATTGCCGGATTCTGTGGAATTAATGACTCCAAATTCTGCATCTCTAGTCGGGTCATTTATGCTTGAATTATTTGATGCCACATTTATTTCAATAATCCCAGTTGTCTTTGAAGCATTGCTAGCTAGATAGTTCCCGGATTCCACCGATTCACTGCTATTTATCGGAAAGCCTGTTACCCTGGTTCCACTTGTATTCGTTTGGGAACTATTTGTAGCTTGGATGTTGGCGGTTTCGGGACTAGTGATATCCGGAGGATTGGTTATGTCGGGACCCGTGACTTCCAGAGGATTGGTTATGCCGGGACTGGTGACCTCGGAGGGACTGGTTATGCCGGGACTGGTGACCTCGGGGGGATTGGTTATGCCGGGACTGGTGACCTCGGGGGGATTGGTTATGCCGGGACTGGTGACCTCCGGAGGATTGGCTATGCCAGGACTGGTGAGCTCGGAGGGACTGGTTATGCCGGGACTAGTGATATCCGGAGGATTGGTTATGCTGGGACTGGTGATCTCCAGAGGATTGGTTATGCTGGGACTGGTGATCTCCAGAGGATTGGTTATGCCGGGACTGGTGACCTCCGGGGGATTGGCTATGCCGGGACTGGTGACCTCGGGGGGATTGGTTATGCCGGGACTGGTGACCTCCGGAGGATTGGCTATGCTGGGACTGGTGACCTCGGGGGGATTGGCTATGCCGGGACTAGTGATATCTGGGGGACTGGTTATGCCGGGACTCGTGACCTCTGGGGGACTGGTTATGCCGGGACCGGTAACCTCTGGGGGACTGGTTATTTCAATGTCACAGTCTATCGGCTCATGGACGCAGCCATTTGGCCCACAGTAATCCTTCGTGCAGGGATTTTTATCATCGCAATCTCCACACTTTGACAAAGCATAGGATGGAACTATCATAGCACAGACACAGAATATCGCTATCGCTAATAATACAACTATGAGCCTCGCTTTCATTTACAAACCTTCTTTAGCCCTGCAAAAAGATTGGGGCTCATCTTCGAGGCCCCGTTTCCTCAGCCTCAGGCATCATCTCTGCCCTTTCGGCGACAATGAGACCGCTTCCGGCAACCGCCGTCACCATTCCAGACATGTATCCCAGATCCATGGCTTTTGCGGAAGCCTCCTCTGCCTCGGCATTGCCGCCAAGAGCTCGAAGCACAATGGCCTTGCCGCGCCAGGCATCGATATATCCCGGATTCAGCTCAATGGCTCTGTCATATGCCTGCAGAGATTCGTTGTGTCTCTGCAGTCCCCGGAGGGCATTGCCCTGATTGTACATGACCTGGGCATTTCTCGGATTCTTTTTGATGACATCATCGTAATCCTTCAGGGCTTGCTCGTAATCCTCTTGTGCTTCGTCATATCTGCCCAGGCTGTCGAGGGCCATGCCCTTTCCAATCAAGGCATATTGTGGCTGTTGCGGCATCTCCGCAATTGCCCTGTCATAAGCCTGGATTGATTCGTTGTACATGCCCATGTTCCTGAGGGCATCTCCTAAGCCTTGCCAGGCTCTGGCAAACCGAGAATCGATCTCCAGGGCCCTGTTATAGTACTCTAGGGCCTCCTCGTACCTGCCAAGGCTTGCGAGAGCATATCCCTCTCCTCTCAGGGCTCCTATGTTCTTCGGGTCAATCTCCAGAGATTTATTGTAAGACTCGATTGATTCGTTGTACCTGCCAAGACGGTCTGCCAGAATGTCTCCCATGACGACCCAGGCAAATGCGTCCTCTGGATTTGCCTTCGAGGAGTTGGCCACTGCCTCTAGAGCCTCTACGTACCTTCCCTGGTCGTCGAGGAGCTGTCCTTTAAAGCCCCAGGCAGCGGAGAGGTTCAGGTCTGTTGAAGTCTTGTACTCAGTCACAGCCTTATCCGCAAGCTCAAGGGCTCTTTCGTAAGCCTGGGCGCTCTCGTCATTCCTGCCAAGGATCTCCAGGACTTTTCCCTTCATCTCCCATTTGCTGCCTGAGTAAAACTCGTCAGGCTCAAGCTCAATGGCTCTGTCCCAGGCAGCTATTGCATCATCGTACCTGCCCATGTTGCAGAGAGCATCTCCCTTACCTCCCCAGGCGAGTGCGTATGATTTATTGATCTCGATAGCTTTATCGAAAGCCTGGAGGGCCTCTTCATGATAATCGTTTCTTTGCAGCTCCTGGCCCCTGTTGAACCAGTCCTCTGCGCTGTTATCCTCGAATGAGCCCTCCTGTAAATCAGCTGAGCCTTTATTGCCCGGAAAATCGGCTCGGGAGAAGTTGTAGACCACCCAGTTGGGGCTCGATCCTAAAAGATACTCGCTTGGCTTTCCTAGAGTCGTATCAAGGGGAGTGATGGCTCTGCTCTTGCTCTGCCAGGCGGCAAAGAGACCGGAATTGGAGCGGGTCTGGACCAGGTCATCGTATGCCTGAATGGATCTGTTGTATCTTCCAAAGTCCACTCTGACTATCTGGCCGTCGATCATCCACTCGTTCAGGATTATGGTGTGATCTCCTTCAGGATACCAAAAGGAGATGAAGCTGGTGGAGTTGACCTCCATCAGGTCGACCGCTTCGCCGAAGGCGTCCTGCGACTGGTTATATCCTCCAGGCAGTCCGTAGAAGATGTCCGATTTCCTCAGCCATGCCCCCACAGCCTCAGAGGAGTTCAGCTCTATGACCTTATCGTAAGCCTCAAGCGCAGAATCGCTCCTGCCCAATAATTCCAGATTCTCGGCCTTCAGCCACCAGGCTTCGGCATCTTTTGGATCGTTCAGGAGGCTCTGGTTGAGCAGTTCAATGGATCTTTCAAAAGCATCTGTGGCCTCTGCCTCTCTGCCAAGGCTTGCCAGGGCGATTCCTTTGCTCTGCCAGGCGCTTGTATCTTCTGGATTCTCCTTTATGGTTTCGTTGGTTAGATTTAGGATATTCCTGAATGCCTCAAGCGACTCGTTCTTCTCGTCCATATAGGCCAGGCTTTTGGCCTTGCCAAGCCAGGCATCGATATTTTGAGGTTCGATTTGAATGGCATTATCGAACGCCTCTAAAGCCTCATCGATGTTGTATCCGAATCCGGTGGCAATCAAGCTCTGGCCTTTTTTATACCAGTCATTTGCTGTATCCTCCTGCGCCAGTGACGAGGCGCAGAGCATAGCTATCGCTAACAATGCAACGACAAATCCTGTTTTCATTTACAAACCTCCTTTATTCTCAGAAAAAGTGAGGGAGTCATTCCTGATACCCCAACTCTTTTGCCTGGAAAAATGCCGCAGCCGCATCTGTGTCTTTGCCCAGGGAATGCAGTATCAATTGATCCGTTGTGGATCTTCTCTTTGAATTCATTCACATCGCCCTCTTTCATCGATCCACTTCTATTGATGAAAAGGATCTAATCGCTATAAGGCAGCCATTTTCCGGCTATCTAACTCATTGAACCGCCGAATTCTTTTTCGGCATTTGTCGGATTACGACAGTTAACGAATATAAACCTTGCGAGTGTTAAGTTTTAAACTTATTAACAGTATGCATCCATTAATACTGCTCATTTGCTCGTTTTAAACAATAGACAAAATGAAATATGAATAATTTGCATAGAGAATAAATCTTATTAGCTTTTTTTAAGAACTCTCGGCATGAGAGAGCCATATGATATATTCATAAATATCTCTCACATCGTTATACCTAAATCAACGAGCCGGAGCCAGTGGAAGTTGGGATGGCAGGATAATCCCGCGATTCTGGAAAACCAGGATAATCTCAGGAGGAGCGCTCCTGGCCGGAAAGGAACCTCTCCGATAGCTCTATCACATTGGTCCTGCCCCATTCCTTCTTTGTTATGAGGTTTCGCCTCTCCAGGGATACCAGAACCATGGTGAGGGAGGATCTGGGCAGGCCGGTCTCATATCTTATCTCCGCCTGGGTCGTTCTGCCGCCGTGCTTTATCAGGGCCTCCATGATCGAGCGCTCTCTGTGAGTCAGAGCGTCCATAACGGCCTTCATCTCGCTGCTGACTGCGATATCTTTCTCTTTTTCTTTCTTCATGCCTTCAAGCGGAGTTACCTCCGGCATCGTCTCATCGAATCCCGCCTCATCTCCACTGAAATTCTCTGACAGATCAGCTTCAAGAGCAGAAGCTTCATGGGTCTGCTCTTCATAAGAAATAGCTTTCTCCTCCGTTTCCGGCATTGTTGCACCACTAAGAGCTTCTGTATCGTCGAGTTTCACGGTCTCGGACTTAGGAACCGGAGGCTCAGAGGAGAGCGGTGCACCCTTTCGGCTGACCAGGAGAACGACCACGACGCCTCCAATTATTATGAGGGCCATGATTAAAAGAAGATAGGTCTGGCTGAGACTGACATTGCTGCCTATACCTTTATTTTTTCCATCGTAGCTGCTATTACCATCATTCTTAATTCCATTATTCTCTATTACCATGGGCTGCTGGTACTCCACAGAGATCGCCGGATCGCGCACCCCATAACCCTGAACATCCACTATCAAGGAATCGTTAGTGGCTGAGACCATGTATTTCAGCCCATCAGAGCTGTTGATCATCCCCAGCCTTAGGTCGCTGGGCAGGTGGAAGACAATTTGAAACTCATCATAGAAACCACGGGATAAGAAGATCAGGCTCCAGGTCTCTTCTCGCTTCATGGTAAGGGCATCAGTCCAGGCATATAGCTGGCGGGTATCGTTCTCGTACTTGTAATCAGGGACATATCTGGCAGAATATTCGGTGGTATAGCGAGGAGGCTTCAGAAAGCTCAGGCTCATTGGTTTCTCCACATAGCCTGCAACTAGAGTCTGGCCCGTCTCGTACAGGTAGATATCGAGGCTGAGCTTCTGTCCTGTTGTCCCTCTATCCAACTCCTGTCCTGAAGCTAGAGCCATAGTAGTTATGAACAGAATAAGAGCCAGCCCCCGCAGGAGAAATCCTAATGACATGACAGAGCCTGGTCTGTTCTCTAAAGCCATGACGACCAAATCCTCATTACTTGTATAAAAAGATGGGATGGAGTCAGAATTGATATCCCAGATCCTTTGCCTTTGCAAAGGCTTCATCAGCCTCGGAATTGCGGCCCAAGGTTTTTAAGACACCGCCTTTCGAATACCATAGTCCTCCCTTTTCCGGGTTGAGCTCTATGGCCATATCATAGGCCTGCAGGGCATCCTCGTTCCTTCCAAGGCCCTCTAGCAAATAGCCCTTGGTCTCGGCGGCATACCCTACCCAGGATGAGTTTATCTCGATGACCTTATCGCAGGCCTGCACAGCTTCATCCAGTCTATCCATGCCGGCGAGGATTTCTGCCTTGGCCATCCAGGATGTGCTGTTAGTTGGGTCCTTCTCAAGGCTCTGGTCAAGGAGTTCCAGAATCTTCTCTCTAGATTTGAGCGCTTCATCATCTCTGCCCAGGTTGGTCAGAGCCACACCCCGACTGCTCCAGGCATTCATATCCTGGGGATTCTTTTCCAGCTTCTTCTCGACTATGCCCAGAGCTTTGGTTGCAGCCTGAACCTGCAATATATGATGCATAGTGGCCACACCCAGTAAAAGGCTCTCGTTTTCCGAATCAAGCTGGAGGGATTTTTCGTAGGCTTCAAGTGCTTCATTAATCGAACCTTTTCGAAGCAGATCGTCGCCTTGCATCGCCCAGTAACTTGCGGTCTTCTCCTGTGCAACAGATGCCATGCACAGCATAGAGAGAATTGCCAGGACCATGGCCACCCCGGTCCAGGCTCTCATCTTAGATTTTCCATTCATTCCCAAACTCTCCTTCAAAGTTGCTCACTTCGTCTCAAGAGGTGATAGCAAATAAGGGACCTGCCCATTATTGGCATGGATTTGGCCCCTTATCCACTATTCCACTGAAACCTCCACATCTGGAAGGCTCGTCTTCGAGCCGCCCGACGACCTCTACCCGGCATGAACGATAGATAAAGGGTAATGTGAATGAACAGAAAACGAAGACCTTATTTTGAAGGCATGTTTTTGTTCAGAATGTTCAAGAATGTTTTTCTACCGAAAAGAACCTTTCTGATAGCTCTACAATGTTCGTTCTGCCCCATTCTTTCCTGGTTACGAGATTACGCTTCTCTAAGGATATCAGAACCATGGTAAGCGTTGATTTAGGGACGCCGGTCTCGTATCTCATATCCATCTGCGTCATTCTGCCGCCATGCTTTATCAGGATATCCATGATCGAGCGCTCCCGCTGGGTCAGGGTCTCCAAAACCGCATTCAGCTCACTGCCAATCTCGATTTCTTCCAGGGACCTGACAGCATCTATTGGCTTCGAGGTATCCTGGGACTCAATGCAGGGCAGATGATCGCCTTCAAGCATATCCTTCTTGACAGGTTGCATCTCATTTCTTCGCCATCTCATCTTAAAGGTGAAGACAGATCCGATAAACAAAACAAGAAATAAAATGGCGCCCCCGACCAGCCAAAAATTGTTAGAGCTGCTGCCGTTGATATCCTCAAGAGATGCCTCTTCTGCTAAAGACTGCTGGTACTCTATGGTTATGGAAGGATTCCTGATATCATATCCCTGAGAAATAACTGTTAACGAATCATTTGAGGCTGAGACCACGTATTTCAGCCCCTCAGAGCTATTGATTCTTCCCAGCCCTAAATCGGCTGGAAGGTCGAATATGACGCGATACTCGGCATAAAAGCCCGGACATTGAAACATCAATCTCCAGGTATCTCCTTGCTTGAAAGTCAGTGCGTCAGTCCAGGCATACAGCTGATGAGTCTCGTTTTCATACCTGTATCTGGATGCATACCGAGTCGCAGCCGGGTCGGTATACCGGGTCGGCCTCAGAAAGATCAGGCCCCTGGGGTCATCAACATAGCCCACGACCAGGGCCTGACCGGTGTCGAGCAGGTGGACATTGAGGCTGAGGTTCTTCCCGGCTGCCCCAGAATCAGGATACTGTCCGGATGCCTGAATTGCGGCGACAAGGGATAGAAGAATAGCCGATCCCATCAGGATCTTCTTCAATAGTACCATAGATACCATCCTATCCCTCCGGTTCTTGAGATGCTAAACACGGTCATCTGTATTCCTGCGGATCTATGCTTTATACCCTAGCTCCTTTGCCCTGGCAAAAGCTGCAGCCGCTTCAACCTGGCGTCCTGAGGCCTTCAGTGCATCGCCCTTGCCCTGCCAGGAGGAGGCTTTCAGCAGACCTAGCTCTGGACTCAGCTCAACAGCCTTGTCGTAGGCGCTTACGGCCTCTTCGTATCTGCCCGTATAATTTAGGGCTTCACCTTTGTTCTTCCAGGCAATCGGATTTGTCGGATCTATCTTTAGGGCGGCATTAATAGTCGTTAGGGCTTCCTCGTACTCGCCCATCTTTATAAGAACGCTACTCTTGTCCGCCATAAATGTGGCTGTGAGCAAGACAAGGTCTGCGGGCACGGACGAAATAGCCTCGTCGTAGGCCACAAGAGATTCATTGTGCCTGCCCAGTTCGGAGAGGATACCAGCCTTCAATAATCGAGCTTCCTGGCCGGTGAAGTCTGGGTCTAGCTCAATAACTCTATCGCAAGCCTTTATGGCCGCTTCATACCTTTCTCTGGCCTCATCCTTCCTATCCATATCGTTAAGCATATTGCTCATGCCAACGAATGCAAGTGCCTTGCCCTCCCAGGCCAGAGCTGAGAATTGCCTGGAATCTTCAGCAGAAATAAGCTCAATGGCCCTATCGAAAGCCTCCAGCGACTCATTGTATCTGTTAAAATTCTTGCCATTGAACCTGGCGAGGGACAAGAGAGTATAGCCTTTATCATTCCAGGCCTTTCCATAGCCAGGATCCAGCTCAATGGCCTTGTTCAAGGCTGTAAAGGCTTCTTCATAGGTCTTGACGCTCTCCTGTTCAGGTAGTTCCCCTGCCTTAAGGTTCAGAGCTGCGCCCTTCAGGTACCAAGCCTCCGCATACTTGGGATTCAGTTCAGTAGCTCTGCTATAGGCGTTGATGGCCTCATCGTTCTTGAAAATCCTTATGAAAAGCTCCCCTTTCACAAGCCAGCCCCTGGCATCATGGGGATTATCTTTGGTAGTTTTTTCTGCCATCTCCAAGGCGTTTTCATAAATCTTCAGCGATTCATTATAATCTCCCATTCTTACGAGCACATCACCTTTGCCCATCCATATGCTGGCGTTCTCGGGATCGATCTCAATTGCCTTATCGAATGCAATGAGCGCATCCCTATAGTTATCGTTTCCCATTAGCTTCAAACCCTCTTGATACCAGCTATCTGCAGTATTCTCCTGCGCTACAGCTGCCAGACATAGCACAAAGAGAACGGCCAGGATGAGGGGGATTCTCATCCAGGCCCTCATCTTTTTTGCATTCGCTCTCAGATCATTCACTCTTTTTTCATGCATTCCCAAACTCTCCTTTCTGCTCTATTTCTCGACTTCTTCATTTATGCGGACATCTCTCGTTCGAAATGCCTGCCAACCTCTTCTGGGCATGAACTGTAGATAAATGATTGATTGAATGAACGATGAACATGGGAGAAAATCTTGAGAGATGGAGCGTTCAGATGTTCATGAAGGTTCCTTTTTGATGAAAGACATCTCCTGAGCCATTAGCAAAGCTAAAAAATCCATTTTATTGGGTACTACGACGTTTAAGGAGCTATGACTGGGACAAGAATACTGGCGGCATTGAGTGTGCGTCATTGCCATAGGATCAAATCTCTGCCCATCATCGATGCAAAAAGTAAAAGATGGGCTTATATGCCGCCCAGCTCCTTGGACCTGGCGAAGAGTTCCTCTGCCTCGACCTCACGGCCCAAATCCTGCAGTGCCTTTCCCTTATAGTAGTAGGACCTATAGTACATGGGAGCCAGCTCTATGACCTTGTCGAAGCACTGTATCGACTCATTGAGCCTTCCCAGGTGGTAAAAGGCCGTGCCTTTGCCCTGCCAGGCCATTATACTCTTGGGATTTTGCTCGATGGCCTCGTCGCAGAGCTCAACTGCTCTTGTGAAAGAAGCGTTAGCCCCTTCAGTGCGATTGAGTCTGTTGAGAGCGCCGCCTCTGTCCAGCCAGTATGATGCTTGAGTGGGATCGAGCTCAATGGCCTTATCGTAGGCAGGGACTGCCTCTTCGTGCCTGCTCAGTTCGGCCAGAACGCCTGCTTTCCAGTACCAGGCATCGGATGAGTTTGGATTTATCTCAAGAGATTTATTATAGGATTCCAGGGCTTCTTCAAAATATCCAAAGCCAGTCAGGGTTTTGCCTTTCTGATACCAGGCGTCGGCAAATTGCGGATTGATCTCTGTGGATTTATTGAAAGCATTAAGGGCTTCCTCATAATTGCCGAGGAAATCGATCTGAAGCTCTCCCTTCTTAAACCAGGCCGATGCCGATTGAGGATCGATCTCTATGGCATTATCATAGGCCTCGCGGGCTTCCTGAAGAAATATCTCTCGGGCAGTCTGATTTTGCATTTCATTTATTGCCATTTCACGCGACTCGTTGCCCTTGTTCAGCCAATAACCGGCTGTGTCTTCCTTCGCCATATCTTCCTGAGAACTAGATGAAGCACATAGTACTGCTAGGGCTACAAAGGCCAGAGCTAAAATAGCTTTCATCATCTTATCCCCCTCACATGAAAAATTAATTGCGCCTCTATTTATATCCCTGTCCATGATGATATTGTGGATCTCTCAACCAGAGTCTTACAGCCACCAATCCCATATCAATGGCTTCTTTCTGCACATGAGGACGGTGTTTCTTTGATACCTGATGACGAAGGTCTCCCTAACACCGCTATCCTGCTGTGCGCTCCAGTTTGCCTCAGGGTCCAGGTACAGGGTGGGCTTGGGCATGAGGTCCTCGTCCAGGGGGGTGAAATTCGCAAATATGACTTCTGTGCCGATGACCTCTCCGGCGGCCGTAGTCATTTGGGTGGCAGCGAACTTCCCTTGCCAGAAGCTTCCCCCGCCGGAGGCGGTGAAGCTGCCCTGCAGCCCATCATCGCCTTGGCTGCCCGACAGCCGAAGGAACAGGGCAGGATTGCTGCGGAAGGTGATGGCCGCCTGAACATCGCTACCCTGTCGGGATCCTATCAGGAAGCCGTCGCCGCGGCTGCCAAGGGTTGCCCTGCCCTGCAGAGTCGAGTCCTTCTCGCTTAGGGAGACCACGCTGCCTTCAGCGAACTTTTCGTCAGGGCCGCCGCTCTGAACAATATAGCTGATCTTCCATCGACCGGAGAGATCCTCAGAAGCCGCAGCTGCTGCGACAAAGAGGAATGCCAGCAAGGCTGCAAATAAACAGCCACCGCTATTCGCCAATCTCATGCGTGAAAAAAGATTGACGGAGGTCACTCCTCATACCCCAGCTTATCCGCCACCAAAAACGACATGCCGGCGTTACCAACCTGCCCCATGGCCTTCTGCGCCTCTCCCCTGCCGTGCCAGGCATTGCTATAATGGGGCCCTAAATCTATGGCTTTATTGTAGGCCTCAAGAGCCTCCTCGTTTTTGCCCTGCAAGCGCAGCGAATCGCCCTTGCCTATCCATGCGCTAACAGCTGTTGTATCGGACTCTATGCTCAGAGATTTATTGATCACCTGGTCATAGACTTCTATAGCCTCATCGTATCTGCCCAGCTCGAAGAGAGCCAGGCCTTTCTGTTGTAATAGACGGTTATTTCCGGCATCCTCTGAAATTGACGCGTCGTAAAGCTCCAGGGACTTCAGGAAGGCCGTCTTGGCCTCCTCCTGTCTGCCGGTCTTGTTCAGCGCCCATCCTTTGGCGAGCCAATTCTGCGCCAGGTCTTCGGTATCGTTCTCTGCAATCAGTTCGATGGCTTTATCATAGGCCTCTACTGACTCGTTGTACCTCTTCATCTCCGTGAGAAGGCCGGCCTTCCACAGCCAGCTTTCGGCATCCTCTGGGTTCTGATTGAGGACTTCATCAAAAGCCTCTATTGCTTCATCCTTACGGCCCAGCTGTGACAGGATATCGGCTTTGAAGCGCCAATTCACCCGGCTTCCCGGATCAATCTCCAGGGAATGGTTGATGGCTTCCAGGGCCTCCGCCAATCTGCCGCCTGCAATCGCCAGCACTTCAGCTTTGGACATCCAGTAATCTGCCTGCTCCCGAGTATCATTGGCTGGAATCAGCTCGATGGTCCTATCGTAGGCCTCCATCGATTCGTTGATATCCCCTATTCTGCCTATGACCTCGGCTTTCCTGCCCCAGGCGCGGTAATCCTGCGGATCGACCTCTATGGCCTTGTTGTAGGCATTCCGCGCTTCATCCCACTTGCCAAGGTTCAAAAGGGCATTGCCCTTGCCGATCCAGGCATCCATGTCTTTTGAGTCCTTTTCAATGCGCCTGTTGAATGCCTCCAGAGTTTCTTCATAAGCGGCTAAGGACTCGTTCTGCCTGTTCAGACTACCTAAAACCGATGCCTTCTTCTGCCAGGCCTCGGCATCATCCGGGTCCTTCAACAAGATTTCATCCAGAATGCTCAGCGCCTTCTCATAGGTCTGAGATGACTCGTTCACCTTGCCTACAATGCCAAGGTACAAAGCCTCCCGGATCAGAATGGTCTCGTTTCCGGGATCTGTCTTCAGGGCTTCATCGAGGGAAGAAATCACCTCTTCGAAAGAGCTGTTATACGCAAACTCTTCGGCTTTGTCCATCCAGTAGTCTGTTGTATTTTCCTGTGCTGTGACACAAGCACATAGCTCGGCCAGAGCCAGAAGAGTGAGAGCGAGCTTTGCTCCCAATTTTTTAGATATTCTTTTATCTCTTTTCATTTCTCTCACCACATCCCCTTTTCACAATCCAATCTGAGGATTCAATATAGATCTCAAGAAAAAAATTAGTGGGGCTCACTTTTCATACCCCAGCTTATCCGCCGTCAAAAGCGACATGCAGGCATTGCCAACCTGTCCCAATGCCCTCTCGGCCTCACCTTTTCCGTGCCAGGCGGCGCTAGAACTGGGAGCCAGCTCTATTGCCTCATTGTAAGCCTCCAGAGCCTCCTGGTTTCTGTTCAATGCCCTGAGAGCATCGCCTTTGCCCTCCAATGCAGAAACGTCGATAACGTAGGGCTCTATTCTGGGAGAGGCCTCGAGTACTTTATCATAAACCTCTAAGGACTCCTCGTATCTGCCCAGGTTATAGAGCGTCAGGCCTTTCATCCTCTGCAGGCTGAGGTCGCCGGGGTCCTCCAAGATGGCTTTAGCGTGAAGCTCCAGCGACATCTGGAAGGCCTCTTTTGCTTCTTTTCGCCTGTCGATCCTGTTCAGTGCCGTTCCTTTGACCAGCCAGATCCCAGCCAGCTCTTTGGTGTTGCTTTCTGCAATCAGCTCAAGGGTTCTGTCGTAGGCTTTGATGGATTCGTTATGGCACTTCATCTCCACGAGCAGGCCAGCCTTCCGCAGCCAGCTATGGGCATCTCCGGGACTCTGCCTGAGGGCCTCGTCGAAGGCTGCCAGCGCTTCATCATTCCTGCCAAGCTCCATTAGAGTAGAAGCCTTGAAATGCCACCACACGCTGCTTTTAGGATTCAGCTCCAGAGATTTATCAACCGCCTCCAGTGCCTCTTCCCATCGTTCGGCAAATGCCAGGTCTTCTGCCTTTGCAGCATAAGCCAGTGCCCGCTCCGCTGCATCGTAGGCTGGTATCAGGCTGATGGCCTTATCGTAGGCCTCCACAGACTCGTTGATATATCCTATGCCGCTAATGACTTCTGCTTTCCTCCACCAGACGCTGTAATCCAGAGGTTTGAGCTCCGTGACTCTATTATATGACTCCCGGGCCTCATCCCACCGGCCGAGGTTGAGCAGCACATCTGCTCTGCCTATCCAGGAGTCGGCATCCTGCGAGTCATTCTCTATTCTCTGGTCGAAGATCTCCAGGGCCTTTTCATATGCCTGGTCGGACTCATCTTCTCTGTTCAGGCTGGCTAGAACTATGGCCTTCCATTGCCAGGCCTCAGCATCTCCTGCATTCTTTTTTAGCTTTTCATCCAGCAGGGTCAGCGCTTTCTCATATGTCTTTGCCGATTCATTCACCATGCCAATGATGTTAAGATACATGGCTTTGCGAACGATAATTGAATCGTTCCACGGTTCTTTTTTTAGAGCCATGCCGCATGCAGAGATGGCTTCATCGATAGAATCGTTGTGCATGAGCTCTTCAGCTCTATCAATCCAGTAGCCGGTCGTCTCTTCCCGCGCCACTGCAGAGGTGCAAAAAAATTTCAGCGATATCAAGGAGAAAATTATCTTAAAGACGGTATATAAAATATCAGGCAATTGACGGTGAGCATGCCTGATCTCCGCTATCTTGTCATTATTTTCCATCGAATCGCGCTCCTTAATAGACCCCCACTCCATTGACAGAAAAGGATCTAATCGCATTAAGTCAGCCTTTCTTCAGGCTGCCTCCCACTGCAAACAGCCTATGCTGAACTACGGCATTTGCCGTATTACGGCAGTCAACGAATATAAATCTTGTGGCTGTTCGACAATAAGAGATGCTACCAGTATTGTCATTTATGCGAATACTGTTTATGCCTAACAGTCGAGCCGATTATGAAATTATTTTTAATTGCCAAGAATAAGGTGCCGGGGGCGGGATTCGAGCCCGCGACTTCGAGATGACTCAGGCGCGTTCTTCGCAATTACCCTATGAGTCTCGCGCCCTAACCAGCTAGGCCACCCCGGCACGGCATAGTCCCTCGGGTGAATAGCTAATTAAGGTTTTTGCTTAATCCCCTTCAAGGGAACGGGCATCCTTTAAAAGCTCAAAGTGCAAAAGGGATGAGTATGCCCTCTGATATCTCAGCCTCGGTGAGCGAGACCCTATCCGGAAAGACGATAGTGGTGGGAGTGACGGGCAGCATCGCTGCTGTCCGGGTGATAGACCTCATTCGCGACCTCATCCGCCGCGGTGCAGAGGTTCATTGTACCATGAGCCATGCCGCCGGACAGATACTGCATCCCTATGCCCTGGAGTATGCCTCAACCCATCCGGTGATAACCGAGATCACTGGCCGGGTGGAGCATGTCTTGTTCTGCGGCGTGGGCGGAAAGGCAGACCTCTTCCTGGTCGCGCCGGCCACCGCCAACACCATTGGCAAGATGGCCAATGGCATCGATGACACTCCAGTGACCACCTTTGCCACCACGGCTCTCGGAAGTGGCAAGCCGGTGGCAGTCGTCCCTGCCATGCATGAGGCCATGTACCGTCATCCTGCAGTCATCCGGAATCTGCAAATCCTGAGGGAAATGGGCGTGGCCCTCATCGATCCGCGCATCGAGGAGGGCAAGGCCAAATTCGCCGATAACCAGCGGGTGGTGCAGGAGGTAGAAAGACTGCTGGGCCCGGCCGACCTTAAAGGGAAGAGGATCCTGATCACCAGCGGCTCGAATGCCGAATCCATCGACCCCATCAGAATTCTCACCAACCGGGCCTCGGGAAAGACCGGTGTCGCCCTCGCCCTGGAGGCCCGAAGGCGGGGGGCGGATGTAACCCTGGTCCACCGCTTCATCCAGGACCTGCCAGTCCACCAGGTCTATGCCCAGAGCGCCAGCGATATGCTGGATGCGGTCATGGCAGAGCTCAAGAAGGGCTGCGATGCCCTGATCAGCGCCGCGGCAGTGGCGGACTACACCCTCGACCCGAGCGAGGAGAAGATCAAGTCCGGCCTGGAATTGAATCTGCGGCTCAAGCCCACCAGGAAGATAATCAAGGCGGTGCGAGAAGCCTACCCTGATCTGAAGATCGTGGGGTTCAAGGCCGAGACCGATACCGGCGACGAGGAGCTCCTGGCCAGAGCTCGTGCATCCCTGGAGGGCGCGGGGCTGGACCTGGTGGTGGCCAATGACGTCTCCAGAGGTGGCATGGGCACGGATGATAACCGGGTGCTCATTTTGAGCCGGTCCGGCAGCCATAGCGAGGTCGAGGGAAAAAAGAGCCTGATTGCGACAAAGATCATCGACTCTCTGGCGGAGATTCTATGAATTCCCCCAATTCGAATCATTTTACAACCAGAGCCTGGGTCCCATCCCACATCACCGGCTTTTTCGCGGCCAGGCGTGAGGAAGACCCTCTGCAGTCCGGCTCTATCGGCTGCGGCCTGTGTCTTTCCCCCGGCGCCACGACCATCATAGAATCCTCTCCCGATATCGAGGATGCTGAGATCATTCTCAATGGCAGAGCGACAGATGCTCCCGTCTCCAGGTTCGTCATCGAGCGGCTGGCCAGGAGCCCAGTCCGGGTGAAAACCGATATGAATATGCCCTTTGGCTCCGGTTTTGGAGCAAGCGGGGCGGGGGCCTTGGGTTGCGCTTATGCCCTAAACCATCACTTCGACCTGGGACTCACCGCCGATCAGATGGCATCTGTAGCCCATGCGGCAGAGGTCGTCAATCGCACTGGCCTGGGGGACGTCATCGCCCAGAACACCGGCGGCCTGGTGATCCGTCTGGAGCCCGGAGCGCCGGGCATCGGCAGAATCGATCGAATACCCGTTGCACCACAACCGGTTCACTGCGTGGTCCGGGGCCCGATCTCCACCCGGGAGGTGCTCTCCGACCAGAGCATCATGTCATCCATAAATGAGGCTGGCCGGGCTGCCCTGAAGGATCTATTGAAAAAGCCCACATTGGAGGAGTTCATGCGGCTCTCCCGCCGTTTCACCGTAGAGACGGGTCTTGCCAGCAGCTGGGCTCTGGATATGATAGAGGCGGTGGAGGCGGAGGGGGGAAGGGCCAGCATGATCATGCTAGGAGACGCGGTCTATGCCTTTGGCGGAATTGAGGCCCTCCAGGGCTCAGGCCAGGTCTATACTACCTTCATTTCTCAGAGAGGTGCTAACCTTGACTGAAATTCCCAAATCCCATCCCAGATATGCTTCCCTGGTGGCGCGGGAGCGCGTGGCAGAAGGAGTGAAAAAAGGATATACCAGCACCCAGGGGCTGATTGCCCAGGGCAGAGGAGAGTGCTTCGACTATCTCCTGGGCGAGAGGACGACGGCTTCCGCTGCAGCAGCGATCCGGGCGGGAGCGGCATTGCTCCTCTTAGCCGAGAGGCCAGCGATCTCGGTCAACGGCAATGTGGCCGCCCTCGTTTCAGAGGAGATGGTGGCGCTGGCTAGAGCACTCAATATCCCCCTGGAGGTGAACCTATTTCACCGCAGCGAGGATAGGGTGAAGAAGATCGCCGATCTGCTAAGGGAGAAGGGGGCAGAAGATGTTCTGGGCGAGAGGCCGGACACTTCAGTACCAGGCCTTGATCATGCCCGGGCCCTGGCCACCCGGGGCGGAATCTACGATGCCGATGTGGTGCTCATTCCCCTGGAGGACGGCGACCGTTGCGAGGCCCTGCTGGCCATGGGAAAAAGAGTCATTGCCATCGACCTCAACCCCCTCTCCCGCACAGCAAAAAAGGCCACTGTAAGCATTGTGGACAACATACTCCGGGCGGTTCCCCAGCTGACGGAAGAGGTCAGGCAGCTCTCCAATAAGCCTCTCTCTGATCTGGAGAAGATATTAAATGAATACGACAACCAGGAGACTCTGGCCGGGGCGGTGCAGGAGATCCGGGACCATCTGGACGAGCAGTTCAGGAAAGGGAGCGATTAACCTATCATCGGAAACCTCCTGCGTATGAGCTTATGCAGCTCAATGGCGGCAAAGGCCACCAGGGCCACTCCCACCAGCTCCACCCACTGATACAGAGAGACGGGATGAATCTGCAACACATCGGACAGACCAGGCATGTACATGGCAGCCACCTGGATCAGAATGGCGGCTATGGTGCCGAACACCAGCAGAGGATTTCTAATGGGACTGGAGCTGAAAGCGCTCTTGAGCTCTGATCGGCTGGCGAAGACCACAGCATTCTCAAAGAGGACCATCATGATCATAGCAATGTTTCTCGCCTCCTCAATGCTCCGGCCCATGGACATCTGCCAGTGGAATATGGCATAGGTCAGGCCGCCGACAACCACTGCCACCAGTGCTACCTTCTCCACCATCAAACGATTGAAAATCGCCTCGTTCGCCGGTCTCGGCGGCCGGTTCATCTCCCCGCCCTCGGCGGGCTCGAAGGCCAGGGCTACATCTTGAATACCGTTGGTGACCAGGTTCAGCCAGAGGAGCTGGACGGCAAGCAGAGGGAGGGGCATATTGAAGATCAGGGCTAAGATGAATAGGAATATCTCCGCCACTCCGGTGGAGATGGAAAAGAAGATCACCTTTCGCAGGTTATTGTAGACGATCCTCCCCTCCTCTATCCCCGAGACTATGGAGGCGAAGTTGTCATCGGTGATGATGAGGTCAGCGCTCTCCTTGGCCACATCGGTCCCGCCCTTGCCCATGGCCACGCCCACGTGAGCGGCATGCAGCGCGGGGGCATCGTTGGCTCCGTCACCGGTAACAGCCACCAGCTTTCCGTTTCTCACCAGAGAGTTGGTGATGAGCACCTTCTGCTGGGGCTCAACCCGGGCGTAAACCCGGCCCTTCCTGGTAAGAGCATCGACTGCCTCCGGGCCTTTGGCCTCAGCATCCTTCAGCTCCATTCCCGTGACCACCTGGTCGACGCTATCCGCCAGCCCCAGCTCCCTGGAAATGGCAAATGCGGTTGCCGGATGATCACCGGTGACCATTGCCACCTGGACGCCCGAGCTCTTGCATGCCTCCACTGCCGCTTTGGCCTCCGGCCGGAGGGGATCGATCATCCCCACCAGTCCTAAAAATGTGAGCCCTTCCAGCCGGTCCTCGGCGAATTCCTGGTTCTCTGGGAACCTGCCAGAGGCCAGGGCCAGGAGTCTGAAACCTGCAGTGGCCAGAGCCTCGGCCACTTTATCTGCACCCTGTGGATCCAGAGGGATCTCGCCATCGGAAGTGGCCATTCTGCAGCTCATCGTCAGGATCTTCTCTGGCGAGCCTTTGGCAAATGCAATCCTCCCATCCGGCCCCTGATGAAGGGTGGCTGAGAACTGGCGCTTGGATTCAAAGGGTATCTGAGCGATCCTGGGATAATTGCTCTGCTCCTCCTGTTGAGTGACTCCAGTCTCCTGAGCCATCATTAGCAGGGCCACGTCCACTGCATCCCCGTGGTAGTCCCAGCCGCCGTCTCGGAAGCCGGAAAAGGCCTCATTTGCCAGAACCGAGGCTCTAGCCAGGGCCTTCAGGGCAGATGTCTGGCCGGCTGACTGGCTGCCGACCGGGCCTTCTGCTGCCATCTTCCCTGCTGCTTCCTCTGCCACTTCCCGAGGGCTTTTCGCCAGATCGATCACATTCCAGCTATCCCTGCCGGGAATGACAGCTCTGGTAACAGTAAGCTGGTTGACGGTAAGGGTTCCCGTCTTGTCCGAGGCGATGAAGTTGCATGATCCCAGGGCCTCCACCGCCACCAGCCGGCGGACGATGACATTTCTCTTTGCCATGCGAGACATGCCTATGGACAGAGCCACAGTCATGGCCACAGGCAGACCCTCGGGCACTGCCGCCACCGCCAAAGCCACCGACTGCAGGAAGATATCATAAATTGGCTCTCCCCGGTAGATCTCAACCGCAAAGATCACCGCCACAGCCACGGCCACGCCCAGAGCGATCTTGGAGTTGAACTTCTCCATGCGCAGGATCAGAGGAGGCTTGGTCTCGGGCTTGCCAGCCAGAGACGCTGCCAGACCTCCTACTGCGGTATTCGAGGCGGTGGCGACTGCGACACCTCTACCCCTCCCTGATACTACAATGGTGCCGGCAAAGGCCATGTTCTCCCTATCGCCCAGTGGGGTTCTCCGATCGAGAATCAGATCGGGGTCTTTGGCATCTGGTATCGACTCTCCGGTGAGCAGAGACTCGTCCACCACCAGATCCTGGACCTCTATCAGTCTGATATCGGCTGGAACCTTTCCTCCTGACTCCAGGAGGACTATATCGCCGGGAACAAGCTCCTCAGAGTCTATCTCGAACTCCTCGCCACCCCGGATCACCCGGGTCTTGGTTCGGACCATATTCTTCAATGCTTCAGCGCTCTTCTCGGCTGAGTACTCCTGGATGGTGCCAATGATTGAGTTGAGCAGCAGCACAATCATGATAAATATGCTCTCCTGCCAGTCTCCAAGCAACAGGGAGATAGCGGCTGCCAGGAGGAGAATGTATATCAGGGGACTGTAAAATTGGCGGAGAAAATAGACCGCAATGCTCGTCGGCTTCGGTTTGGGAAGGCTGTTCGGCCCATAGATCCTCAACCTTTCTGCAACCTCGTCCTTTCCCAGTCCGCCTTCGGGGTTTGCCTTCAATGCCTCTATTGCATCGTATGCAGGAATTGAATGGGCTTCTATTATCGTATCCAACTCAATGCCTCCACCAAAAGCTCCTGTCTGGCCAGGAGTTCCATGGGCTCAAATTCATGAAATTTTTGTTATATGATCTCGTTGATTACAGTTTCGGTATATAAGCAAGATACAGTCGCCTTAATTTAATTATATGGTGTGGCAACGATCGGATAGAGCTATGACGATAGGCTTACATATCTGGTCGGATAATTCTCGAGTGGTGGGGTTAATTACAAAAATAATTATAATCTTGCTGGTTTGTCTCTCATTTGTATCCCTCTCGCCCTGTGAGGCATTACCGGAAGATGTCACAATCATGGGATCCTCAACAGTGATGCCGCTGGCCGAGGCTGCTGCAGAGGTCTTCAATCTCGAGCAGAATGATTATTTGGTCAGTGTCACTGCAGGCGGAACCGGCGCGGGAATTTTGGGCATTGTGGAGCGCAAGTACGATATAGCCATGGCTTCGCGGGCTATAACTGAGGAAGAAAAACAGATGTTCGGGGACAGCTTCCAGGAGTTCAAGATCGGCATGGACGGCATCAGCATTGCCGTAAGCGATGAGATATACCAGGAAGGAGTACGGGACCTGAGCAGGGATCAGGTTATGAGGATCTATTCCGGTGAGATCACCAACTGGAATGAGGTGAGAGGACCGGATAAGGATATCTATGTTATTTCCAGAGAATACGGCTCGGGCACAAGAGACGACTTCAATGAAGCGGTGATAGGGGACATAGGGACAGAAAGCCCTGGAGTCGATACCGTGGCCTACAGCGGAGCAGAGGTCAAGACGGCAATTTCCGGAAGCGATAGGGCCATAGGCTACCTGGGATTCAATTATTTGGGAGGAGGCGTCCAGGGGATAGCCTTCAACGGCATCGTGCCCAGCTATGAGAACATAAAGTTGGATTTTTATGAGCTCAAAAGGAACCTCTACTTCTATACATTCGGCGACCCTACTCCTGGAGCCAGGGCATTCATCGATTTCATCCTGGGGCCAGAGGGACAGAAGATTGCGGCAGAAGAGGGTTTCATACCGGACTGATACTTTTAAGGAGAGAAAAGCACTCTAATCTTGCACAGGAGCAAGCAAAAAATAATAATACCAGTATGTACATCTACTATCTGGTGAACTTCCTTTGTGCATACCCGAGCCCAAGACCATCTGGTGGGATGAAGGCCTCTGGCTTATCGATCAGACCCAGCTTCCTCTAAAGCTTGTTCCCCTGAAGATCGAGAGCATAAGACAGCTGGTAGCCGCTATAAAGTCTCTTTCCGTTCGCGGCGCCCCTGCTCTTGGAGCCGCCGGTGCTTACAGCATCGCTCTGGCTGCAGAAAGATCCCATGCCACCAACGCTTTCGATATGATCGCCGAGCTGGAGATGGCCGCCGATATGATCCGGAACTCACGGCCCACGGCGATAAACCTCTCCTGGGGTGTGGACAGAGCCCTGCAGGCGGCCAGAGGGGGGGAGAGCACTGAAGAGATTCGCGAGGCAGCGCTACGATCGGCAGAGGGGATCGCCGAGGAGGACATCCGGGTCAATCGGGCCATAGGAAAGAACGGAGCAAAGCTCTTGGAGGACGGGGACACCATTCTCACCCACTGCAATGCCGGAAGGCTGGCCTGTGTAGGCTGGGGAACTGCTCTGGGAGTTGTGCGCTCCGCGGTTGAGGCCGGAAAAAAAATAGAGGTCTACGCCTGCGAGACCCGACCTCTGCACCAGGGCTCCCGCCTGACCGCCTGGGAATTGGCAGAGGATAAAATCCCCGTAACCCTGATCTGTGAGAGCATGTCCGGCAGCCTGATGCGCAGAGGGAAGATCGACAAGGTAATTGTGGGAGCAGACCGCATAACCAGGGATGTGGTCTTCAATAAGATCGGGACCTACAATCATGCCGTCCTGGCCAAACACCACAAGATTCCCTTTTATGTGGCCGCACCCCTCTCCACCTTTGACCGGATTTATGGCGAGGAGGACATCACAATAGAGGAACGTGATCCTGAGGAGATCTGCACCCTGGCCGGAGTGCGCCTGGCACCCCTGGGAATAAACGTCTACAATCCGGCATTCGATGCCACTCCTCTGGAGCTTATCTCTGCACTGATAACCGAGAAGGGCGTCTTCCGGCCCCCACTCATGCCCCCAGTATAGATTCTACAGAAAGGTAGTTTAAGTTTGAAGAGCAGCTCAACTCATGGATGCAGAAATCGCCGTCATCGGCGGAGTGGGATTCACCCTGGAGGGGATAGCAGATGAGGTGGACACAGCTTACGGCCCCGTCCCTGCCGTTCGCAGCGGGATAAAGAGCCAGAGGCTCGCCTTCATCCCCCGCCATGGCACAGGGCACCTGCCGCCTCATAAGGTAGACTACCGGGCCATCATCTCTGCCGCCAAGAAGATTGGCGCTCAATGGGTCATATCGGTCAATAGCGTGGGAGCAATGGCGTCTCAGCCCGTGGGAAGCTTCTTTTTCCCTTATGATTTTGTCGAGTTCACCAAATGCCGGTCCAACACATTCTATGAGGACCGAGCGGTGCATATAGACCTGAGCGAAGCCTACTGCCCCCATCTTCGAGGCCATCTTCTTGCAGCTGCGAAGTCGCTTGATCTGGAGACCTCGGAAGGAGTCTACGTCTGCGCTGAAGGCCCCCATCTTGAGACGCCTGCCCAGATCAGAATGATGCGCCAGTTCGGGGATGTAGTGGGTATGACCGGCTATCCAGAGGTAGCTCTGGCCAGAGAGGCTCAGCTGTGCTATGCTTCTATCTGCATTATCACCAATCCCGCCGCCGGAATGGGGGAATCTGAGAGCCTTTCCGCCAGCGATATCCCTGAGCAGGTGAAAAAGTGCCATCATGATGTCCGGGAGATAATCTATCAGGCGGCCCAAAAGCTGGATGGAAAAAGATCCTGCCATTGCAGGGAATCCCTATCCGAGGCCGCGCTCTAGAAAAGCCCCTGGAACTGTAGCCCTACATCACCTCGACCTGGACGCTGCCCTGTCCGGATTTGCCGCTCTCATCCATGGCCTTGAGAATGATGATATGTCCACCCTTTTCCAGCTCTCTTGGATTCTGCTTGAAGGACCGGCTGGTGGACAGCTTTCCATCAATGCTCGAGCTCCATTCGTAGCTCAGATCTCCTTCGCCACCTTTTGCAGAGCCTTCAAAGCTTATATCCTCATCACCCTTGATGATCTGCCCGGCATCAGGTGAGGTAATGGTCACTTTTATCTTATCAGTGTCAGCATGTCCAACTGGCTCTGAGGCCCCTGCGGCGCTGTCTTTTGCGCCGCCACTGTCTTCTTTCTCCATGCACCCTGCCGAGAAAAGGGCAAGGCATATTGCCAATATGATGACCAGCTTCATGAAATGAATGACCCTTTTGTAGAATATATCTTCTTCTATAGAAGACGTCCTTATCAGAATAAAAGCAAAGCTGACCATACTGATGGCCGAGAAATTCTCAAGCCAGCGCCCTTCCCGTAATGTACAAGAGGGGCGCCAAGCTGATGCAGATTCGATCCGATTGAATCATAGATCCAAGATGGATCTGGCCACAATAAGCCTTAAGATGATGCCGGCGGAGCAGCTGGTGCCGCTGGCTCAGGCATAGACAATGCGGGCTCAGTTCTGATCTCAGTCTTTCGTACCTCTACCCTTCTCAAGGGGTAGATCACCTTGGCTTCCTTATAAATGTCCAGAGAGATCTTTCCACCCACCACATCCTGGATCAGCTGATTTAAGTCCAGGTTCTTCGACCTCTCCATGACGACGCTCTTTGAGAGATCTCTAATGCACTTGACCTGGTTTGCCCGTGCCCTTTTAACTGTAAAGCAGCTGGGCTTGATCCTGACGGTGTAGCCGTCGGTCGTGGTTACATCTACGATGGAATCAATGCGAGAGGTTCTTCTCTTGACCAGAGAGCGCACATAATCTGTGGTCATCTCATGGCCCAGGAACTTCGTATATGCCGAGTCACCAGCTACACGGTCCACTCTGAACTTTAGCTTGGTATTCTGCTTGGAGAAGTTGTTGGTGAGGTCTCCTAAGGTGGTCTCGATGATCCTTCCCACAATCCTCTCGGGATCGTTGGCGATCGTCTCTCCAAAGGGAACCCTTCCGAACATCTCCGGACTTACAACCTTATACCACTGTTTGGCCTTTCTGCTATCAGCCTTTCTCTGCGATCTTCTAGCCAATAAACATCCTCCGAGATAATATTAATCCGAACTCCGTTCAAGCTCACTGTATTTAAACCGATCGCCCAAAACAGGCATGATCCTTACGAAGGCGGTCTTCGTAGCGGAACCTTTCCATTTCGAGATCGCCTTTGTGATGCGATTCCGCTGCTGTCTTTCACTCTGTGATCTGGATTGGGAATGATCTTCTTTCCAGAGGGATGCTCTCCCACTGCCTCTTGTGAACCATGGTTATCTCTGTCCTTCCTGCCTTGATCGGGACAAAGGTTAATGTCTCTATTCCGCCGGATCCAACCGATTCTCCATCGGATTCTTTGAATTCCTTTTTCTTCAGCTCAAGAAAGGCTCTGTCGAATGTTGCCTCCCATACATAACCGGTAGTGGGATTCGATTCGAGCGATAAGGTGAACTCCACGTTCAAGCTCGCGTTCATTGGATCACCAATGATAATAGGCGCTAAAAAGGGAAATATCTTTCTATATTATACATACTCAAACTGCCCGGTCTCAATCCATGATCCCTTTATGAGAGTCCACCAATCATCAGCCAGTCCGGTCAGAACATAATCATATGGCAACCATCCATATCCCTCGTCGCCCCATAGCTCTCCCCAGGAGTTTCTTATCATGAGAGCACCGGTGGTCTCGGCACCGCAATTGCTGTTCTTGATCTTCATCTTGTCATCATAGCCCACTGCAATTATAGCATGGCCGCCTTGCACGCTTTCATTGCTGCAGGGATAGGGGATCTTGCCGGTGCTTCCAGCCTGGCTGATCGAATCGTAAACAGTGAATCCGAATATTGAGGGAATTCCCGCCGCTATATTCGTCTTGATGTTAGACAGAAGCTTGGTGGGGGTGGTTCCGGGCGGATCGAGGTTCACATACTTGAGAGCTTTGTAATTGTCCGCGAAACCGAAGAGGAATGCTGAGGGCTCCTCATCGAACTTTGATATATCGTATGGCCAGTATCTCTCCGGTGGGACGCCAAATAGTGCCATCGCTCCCATGGTCGTCCGGATATAAGCACCAGTATCTCCTCTCTCCTGCATCAAATTTCTCGTCACCTTATAGAGAAACAGCCTCGAGGCATCGATATGCTCTCCGAATGCCCTTCGCTCGAAATACTCAAAGACTCCTACGCCAGCGTTTGCAGTGCATGAGCCCAGGTCGCCTTGATCCTCTATCGGTGGGAACCATTTTCTGAGATCAACCGATGTGGGAAGGGTGGAGACCGCCACTTTGGAAAGCTTAAGAGGGCCGAGGATATCTGCTACCTCCTTTGTCTGGAAGGTATAGTCTCTTAAGTCCGGAAGCTCTGGTCGCCAGCCCATTCCTTTTGTCTTCTCGCCGTTCTTTGATTTCATTCCCAGATCTTTCAAGAGTATCGTCATCATCTCAACCACCGCATAATGATTAAAGTTCTCCGATCCTATCGCGCCGTCTCATAGTCGATTCGATCTGAATATCTGCTTATTTTATCCAATCCCTGAGCCTTTATGGTAATCCTAATACTATTAAAATATTTCTAAGCATATGCACGTCTAAAATAGCATGAGCTACGATCAATTGCAGATCGCCCATGTTTTTCGATAAACCAATTGGAGAAGGAATCGTGAAAAGGATAACTCCTGATGCGGATTTATATTGTGCAGCCAACTGCAGGCTGAGAAATTATATATCGCATCCAGCCATATCATCCATGAATGCAAAAGGATACTATCATTGAGATTTGGGAGACGGGCACTGCTGCCGCCAGGGCCTTTGAAATAAGAATAGCAGTGGACGGGGAGGTGGTCATGAACAGACGGCTCAACCCGGTTGAGGCTATGGAGGCCAGAGAGATATCCTCTCAGTATGCGTCTTTCTTTTCTAACGGCAAAAAAGGGAAGAATAGCTACCTTCATCTCCTGGGCGAGAGCATCTTCCGCCTATTTTTTCAGCCGGGCTGGCAGGAGCTGGGGCCGAAGATCCTATCTGGGGGACGGCTGATTGTGGTATCGAGCATACCCCAGATCCTGCTGCTCCCCTGGGAGCTTCTCCGCCTTCCGGGATTTGAGGATATGGCCGATGGCTCATCCCCGGATTTTGCCGTCCTGCGCGTGCCAATGGAAGGTGGCCGGCCCGCCAGCTCATCCCTTCCTGCACCATTTCTCTCTCAGCCCTCTGAACTGAGAAGAGGCCCCTTGAGAATGCTCTTTTTCTCCACCAATCTGCAGCATTTTGAGGAGGAGGAGCTGTCCCTTCTCAAGGCGGTGCAGGGATTAGATATCCACCTGGAGATGGGCGAGACCGCCTCCTTCGAGGAGCTGAAAAGCAGCATTGAGTCTTTTCAGCCTCATCTGGTATACCTTTCCGGTGAGGCAAAACTGTCCGGCGAAGTCTCCGGGGGAGAGGCAAGGCTAGCCTTCATGGATCCTGCGGGCAAGCTTGACCTGAGATCTGCAGAGGAGATAGCTCCCGTTCTGAAGAGTGGCGGGGTTGAGTGCATAATTATTGGAGGGGAAGGGAATGGCCCTGACCCTGCCAGGGAGCTTCTCTGCCAGAGGCTGGCAGAAGATCTGCTCATGGCTGTAGCCTGGAATGGTACCGTCGCCCCTCAGGAGATCGTTCGCTCTCTTTCCCTGGGCGAATCTGTAGATGAAGCCGTATGGAACACAGAGCAGAAGATGCTGAAAGAAGGCCTGGAAGAAAAAGAGGAGAAGAAGGGAGCGATACAGGCCTATCCCTTTGTTTATGCCGTCAGAGAGCCAACAGGTCTCTTCGATCCCAATAAGAAGAGAGAGGAGATGATAATAGGGTATCAAGAGCTTCCTCCAATGCCTGGGATGACGGAAGGACATGCCAGGGGTTTTATTGACAGAAGAAAGGATTTGCTTCGCCTCTATCCCGATTTAAGACAGGGTGCAGTCAATGCTCTGATCATAACAGGCGAGCTTGGCCGAGGGAAGAGCGTTCTTGCCAACCGTCTAGCCAGAATGCTGGCCGTTTCCGGCTACTTTGTGCTGCCGCTGGGTGGCACTCCCCACAATCCCATAAGCTCTGCCCGATTGATAGAAGCAGCAGGCCTGCAACTGGCAGCGGCAGGAGAGTATCAAGGACTGGAGGGGACAAAGATGCTCTTAGATTCATCGCTCCCGGTTAATGAGAGGCTGGCTGTCTTGATGGAGCTTCTCCGGTCCAACCGCATACTCATATTCTGGGATGACCTCGATCTTGAGGAGAAGACGGGCAGGATCTCCGATCCGCATCTTGGCGAGCTTTTCTGTCAGATGACTAAAGGCCTCCATTCCAGCCGGGCGATCATCTCCTCACAAAAGGTCCCTGCGGATGCCTCCATTCTGCCCCGTCTGGCCAGAAACTGGAAGCTGGATCGGCTCTCTCAAGCAGCTTTCCTGAGGTTCATGCTCCAGGATAGAATTATAGCTGATGGCTACCGCAAAGGCGAGATCGCATTCGATGCCCTGTCGGACCTCTATTCCCTCTACGAGAGAGATCCGTCTAAATTAGAGCAGATCCGCAGCGCTCTGGCCAGAGGGCTGCCAAAAGATGTCGATCCCCTGGCCAGGCTCGCCGAGTGCCTCAGCCCCGAGTCTCTCCTGGCCCTCCAATGCATAGCGGTCTACGATGTAGCAATGAGCCCGGCAGGCTTTACCGCCGCAGCCGGGACCGATCTGGAGAACATAGCCGAGCTCTTGCCCCTCTGGGAGGAGCTGTCGATCTGCTATAAGACCGGCGATCTGTGGGCGGTTCATTCCTCCGCTCGCCCCATGCTTCGAGAGGGGTTGAGCCCGGAGGAGATAAGAGAGGCTCATAAGAGGGCAGGCCGATTTCTGGAGGAGATGGCGGAATCAGGCCGCTCCCCGGAGCTTTTCTTGTTCCGTCTGGACGGCCTCTTAGAGGCGCGGGGGCATTATCTGGAGGCTGGCGACCTGGCTGAGGCGAGAAGGGTGACCGCCAGGATCAGCAGCTACCTGGATCGGCGGGGATACTACACCGAGCTGATAAGGCTGAACCGGGAGATACTGGAGCTGGAGCCGGACAGGGATTCAATGAATTGGATTGCCCAGGCCTATGCTCATCAGATGGATCTTGAGAATGCTGCCCAGTGGTACAAAAAGGCCCTGGATATGGCTCCGGATGCCTTCAGCTATCAAGGGCTGGGCATGATCCAGCTTGGCCGGGAAGAGTATGATCTGGCTGAGGAGAGCTTAGAGAAAGCTCTACAGATTCATCTGGGCCAGAAAGACCAGCGGGGAGAGGCAGCAGTTCTGCAGGCTCTGGCCTCCATTGATATGTCACGGAAGAGTGGCTCTGCGGCTAAAGATAAGCTGGAGAGGGCTGCCCGGATCCTTGAGGATCTGGGAGATAGGATGGGGGAGGCTGCGGTCTTGCAGGAGATGGCGAATATCGATATGATGCAAGGCCACTACGATTCTGCCCGGTCCAGGCTGGCCAGATCCCTGGAGCTGGCCAGAGAGGCAAAAGATCGAGCAGGTGAGGCGGTTCTGCTCTTTTATCTGGCCGATGTTGACCGGGAGACCGGAGAGCTTGCTCGGGCAACTGAGGAGCTTGATTGTGCCCTGGCCATCACCAGGGATCTGGGCGACCGCAAAGGGATGGCCGCCAGCCTGCATGGATTGGGAATGATCAGCTCTCAGGCCGGGGAGATGGAGATGGCTGCGGAGCATTTCCGGGAGGCTTTGCAGGTCTATCAGGAACTGAAAGATCAGCCGGGCGAAGCAGGAGCCCTCTTTCAGCTTGGCGCCCTGGCGGTGCAGATGGACAGGATCCAGGAGGGGCTCCGCCTCATGGCTCTATCTGCTGTGGTCTTGAGAAGCATCAATAGCGATGAGGTCAAGAACATCGAGCCGGTGGTGGAGCGGCTGGCCTCGCAGCTCAACTTTAGCCAGGATCAGTTCGTAGCTATGCTCCAGGAGGTCATGCAATGCTATGTTAAAGACAGGGGCATGGGGCTGGTGAAGAAGGCTTGGAGGAAGTAGATAGAGCAGTTTGCTCGCCAAGACTTAATGATCCCGTTAATTGAGATAGATGATTAATTATAAAAATATAAGTGGAGATGTGCCTAACTTGTATAGCCCATCTCCTTGGCCCTAGCTATAGCTGCATCCGCGTCAGAATTGCGATCAAGAGCCTTCAATGCGAGGCCTTTTTTATACCAGATTCTTGGAAACATCGGGTCGATCTGTATGGCGCGATCATATTCCGTTAGGGCATCTTCATACTTGTCCATGGTCATGAGGACATCCCCCTTGTTCTGCATGGCTATAGAATAATCAGGAGATATCTCTATCGCCTTGTCAAAGGCATTGAGTGCATCATCGTATTTATCCATATTAGCGAGAACTATGCCCTTTCCCGTCCAGGCCTTAGATGTTGATATTCCTGCCATATAATCTTTAGAGGGTTGAGCTACATCGATGGCTTTGTCGTAAGCTTCAAGGGCTTCGCTATACATTTCTAATTTGTTGAGGACATAGCCTTTGCTCGACCAGGCGTTGGAATCATTTGAATTAGCTTGAATGGTTTCGTTTAGGATCTTTAGCGATCTCTCATAGTCTTTAATAGCTTCATCAGATCTTCCTGTATTATCAAGGGCATCGCCTCGGCCTATCCAATCACTGATCTCATCTGGTTCAGTCTGAATTGCCATGTCGTATGATTCTACAGATTCGTTGTATCTACCTAATTCTGCAAAAAGGAAACCCTGTGCGCTCCAGATATCCTTCTCCTGGGGATTTAGCTCTATAGCCATGCGATTCGCCTCTATGGCCTCTGGGAACTTCCCCATCTCTTGGAGAGCAATGGCCTTGCCGCGCCATGCAGCTACCTGCTCCTGGCTTGAATTGGCGATCTTGATGGCATTATCGAATGCGATAATACTCTCATTTAAGGATTGCTCTCCTATAAGCACCTGGCCTTTATCTATCCAGTACTCTGGTGTGTTCTGCTGGGCCATTGCGATTGTGCAGATCATGGCCAATGACATTATGGTTTTAATCCAAATGTTGATCCGCACAGTTGATACCGATCTATTTTTTTTGATCATTCAAACGCATCTCCTTCTTTGATCATTTAAAACGTCTCTTTCTTAGGTGCGTCCAAAAGGCACCTCTGATAGTGTGTACGACATTTATCGAATATAAACTTTGTGCCTCCTTCTTAGAGATTGCCAAAATACGCAATCACTAGATCATTTGAATGGTAATCTGCTTTCATTATCTCAACCTTCTGCAGCCAAATATGTCGGCGATTAACTTATTGATCCTATTTTTAAAATAATCGGACGGTCGTTGGACTTGCGTGAGAAAAAAAAAAATTAACATATTTAGCAGCCCCCATGCGCTGAGAGGAATACCGAAGACTGATTGCCGCTGTATGTGTACGGTGAGCAATAAGCGCTGCATAGACTTGTGCAGTCGGCAGTTACAGATTCTGGTGCCTCGCTCTTTACCTTCTCCAAATTTCTCACCTCCTTATTTTTTATAATGTTTTCCCATATCTGGCATAGTATAAAAAGTTACGGACTTGACCAGTAATTTTATATAGATTTTGTCGTAAGTATCTGTTAACTAATGCAGAAATGCAGAAATGGTCAAGAGGTAAAGGAATGCTCAAATTTGAAACTCCTTCGCGAAATGTGTATGCTTGGGATGATGAAGTAGGTCTATTTGTCCCATTTTCCTCAACCATGGAGGCAGTCATAAATGAGATCTCAAGACAAGGATATCACTCCAAAGAACAGATCATCAAAAGACTAAGAGAGGACTTTCGTGAGGAAGAGGTTGCATTCTGCTATGATTGGCTTCAAAAGTGGGAAAAGGTTAGACCATTGAATTACAAGCTAGAAATCCCCAGAGAGTTCCCCATAATAAGCATAAAAAAATATTTGCTGAGATATGGCATCCAACAACTGATATTAAACGTAACGGAGGACTGCAACTTCAGATGCAAATACTGCACTTATTCAGAATATTATGAATATACGCGCCCTCGTTCCGAAAAGTGTATGGTTTTTTCCGTTGCAAAGAAGGCAATCGACCAGTTCATTATGCTCTTAAAAGAAGGACAGCGATTCAATCCTTTGAGAGAGCCTTCAATAGGATTTTATGGGGGAGAGCCTTTACTAAATTTTGATCTAATTAAGGACTGTATTGAATATGTAGGGCTTGACGCTAAATAATATATTCAATTTCTCGCTATTTTGATGTAGTTAGACGTGGTTCTATTGAATAGTTCCACATGGGATATAATTCATGTACACTAATTTTCAATCGCGCCATATCCTCG
>Ga0228536_1000788_pt1 | contig 46211 bp, 41 predicted proteins | sample SJ1Smetagenome_FD_168611 | JGI IMG/M metagenome (GOLD analysis project Ga0228536, IMG submission 168611) | Enriched culture of PCE-dechlorinating microbial communities from Ithaca, New York, USA - SJ1.S | ecosystem: Engineered > Modeled > Simulated communities (microbial... > Unclassified...
GAGCTTGAAAAGATCAAGATTATGATCTTGCCGGATGGGGAGAAGATCACAACTGAGATCACCAAGAAACAGCGCGAAATCCTGGATGCACTTCACATGTGTGCCTAAACTCTGGGGAGGTCAGGTTCAACACCTCCAACACCTTCCCTGACCGGGAGCGCGAGGCTTTTGGCGATCCACTGCAGAGGCTGTGGAAGGACTGCATCTTCGGGCTCTGCGGCGTAGAGGAGTTCTATCGGAAGACCTATTGCGTGATTGCAACCAGCACGCCGGTTAAGAGAACTGCCTGGCTGGAGGATGCAAAAGATACAGTGGCAGAGATCTTTCCCAAAGATAGGAATAGGTAATTGGAAATCCTGGCGAGAGAATGGGGGAGCAGAAGTCTGGCATGCGGATGAATAATGGAATTGCAGATATGGGATGGCTGCAAGTCCGGGCCAGAGACGAAGGCAGGCCGCCGGAATGAGAGGTCTTCGTGAGCAATAGGAACGCGGACCGCCCCCGAGGATCCGAAGGCAAAGGCTATCTACCTCGTCAGCTTCTCCGGCCTGAAGACCGGAGTTCCCTTGCGCCATTTCTATGGCCTTTTTATCGGTTCGGAGCTGATCCTTTTCGAGCCCAGGTCCGAATATAACTCTGCAACTCCCCTGAGGGCTCGATATCCCTTCTCGCTAATCATATAGTCCCCTCTCTCATTTCTTTGCAAAATCATTCCTCCATCCTGCAGCTTCTGCAAGTGGAAGAGCAGATTGCCGCCCCGCAATCCCGTGAGCTCAGCAAGAGCCGAAAAGGTCTTGGTCTCAGCGAAAAGGGCCTTTAGAATTTGCAGTCTCTGTTTATTGCTCAGGGGCTCGAGGAGCTCGACGACAGTCTCTTTTTCGGGAAGGGACTCCATCGATTCACCCGTCAAATCATTTTCTCGGTATACCCTAAGCGAACGCATCAGATCTATCTGCTTATCCAATAGCCTGGCCACCTCAGAAAAGCATGTTTTGCACTGATCATAAGGAGACTTCCTGCGCATCTCTTCCAGCTTCGATTTCGCATCGTTGATGGAATCCGCTGATACCTCGCCGCTTTTTATCTGATCCAGGCTGCTATTCAGAAGATCTGAGAACAGCGCTTTGCAGGCATTCTTCATATGACAGTCCTTCGATATCTTGCCTTCCAGGCTGCTCTCTATCTCATCGGTTGCGTATCCCCGGATTACATCAAAAAAATCGCTTCTGCAGCCATCGACAATAGAATTCAAGTGCTGCTGATTTGAGCGTTCCATGAACCTCTTCATGTCTTCGTGCATGATATCCAGCTTCGACTTTATGCCGTTGACTTCCTTCAGAAGATCCGCATTCATGATATCATCAAACCGACGCAGTGATGAAAAAGGTTTCTATTATGTATCTTAGAGTTAACCTTGTGTATTCAATTATACCTTGTATAGTTTTATAACGCTAAAGTATATATCAATAACCAGACGATAGAAGGATTGGTGAAACACAATGAGTGCAAAAGACGAGATACATGCCCAAATTGTTGGTGCCTTAAAGGAAGCAAAGTTTCCCATAAAAACGCCTGAAGAGCTTATGGCTGCCCTGCCCCAGGGTGCTGCCACCAAATGCAAGGCAGGAGACGTGGAAATTACAGCGGGCGATGCAGGAAAGGTCTTGAAAGCCAGCGATTTCCCATTTAAAGATGCCAGGCAGGTGGCCGACGTAATCGTCAAGCGTGCTATGCTCTGAATTAATCTAGCCCCGAGGTCTCAGGAAGGGTTATTCAGATAAAAGAGAACCATCGAGAATTCCACGGTCGCTGGCGCAGAGTCGCGATAGCAGTAGATTGGGCTCTTTGGTGATATCTCTGCCGTCCGGCACCAGTAGACAGCGACCTTCATTCTGAATCCGCTCTAAGATCTCTCTATGCTCTTTTAGATAAACTATCCTCAAAAGGCTTTATATTATCGAATATCAATGCTTGAATTCATGGATGAGGGGAAGAGAAGCGAGCCGGTTGAGCTGATAGCAGTCCTTGTCTTCGGCTTCTTGTTGAAGCTCTTTGCAGGAAGGAACTCACTTACCGAACATGGGATAGTGTTCCCGGGCTACGATGAATACTATCATATGCGCAGGATACTCTATGGGACCAGCAACTTTCCTGATACGCTATGGTTTGATACCTACCTGAACTACCCTCATGGCTTTTCCATAACCTGGCCCCCGCTCTTCGACCAGATCTCCGCTGCCCTATGCATCGCTTTGGGCCAGCATACAAAAGAGGGGGTGGAGATGACGGCGGCCTTTGTGCCTGTCATCATCGGTCTGCTGGCGATGGTCGTCGTTTACTATATCATGCGAGAGCTCTTCGATCACAGAATTGCCCTTCTGGCAAGCTTCATGACCGCTCTCGCCCCCTACTACCTCCTCTATACTATGGTTGCCGCCACCGACCATCACTCTTTGGAGGTGTTGTTTCAGCTCCTCTCTCTCCTGTTCATGGTCCTCGCATTCTCCCGGCCGGATAAGAGATGGCTCTACGCTTCTGGGGCAGGTGTGGCACTGGCCGCCCTGGCATATACCTGGCAGGGCGCAGATGTCTACTTCGGGGCGTATCTGCTATTCGCAGCATTTGGTATGAGCCTGGAACTGCGCCAGGATAAGCCGAACCTGAACATCGCCTCAACGCTGCTTGGTGCCTTTTTCCTCGCCCTTATACTCGTTTTGCCCTTCAGGAATACCCCCTGGATGTCACCCTCCTTCCTGGGATTGGCAGCCATATTCGTCGCTCTGGCCATCATGCTGGCACTGGCACACATTATCGCTAAAAGGAACATATCCTGGAAGGCTTTCCCATTGGCCATCCTCGCCATATTCATTATATCATTGCTGCTCTCAAAGATATTGGGCGGATTCTTTGGACTGGAGGGTCTGATCCGAACGGGAATGGGATACATCTGGGGAGGGGAGATGATCGGCAAGATTGGAGAGGCAGAACCGCTCATCTATGACCTTGATACGTTATCTCAGGTGGTCTTCTCCTGGCTGGGACTGAACATCCTATTCTCCCTGGCAGGAGCAGCCGCCATAGTAGTCTATATGCGAAAAGAAGAAAGAAGAATGCAGCAGAGCCTGCTTCTCCTTCTGATATGGGCAGTCTTCTCCATCCTTCTCACCCTGGGACAGGGCAGATTTCTGTACATCTCCACGATATTCATGGGCATGCTGATAAGCATACTGATATTCTATGCCCTGGATCGCCTTAAGAAGTTCCAGGAGGAGAGGGGCGCAAAGCTCCACAGGGCCCTGGCAGCAGCCATCATCCTGCTTCTTGTCCTGCCGACGGCAATTGATGCCTTCAACTTCGCCAGCAATTCGCCACCTGCGATCGCAGGCGACTGGCAGGACTCTCTATTCTGGCTGAAGGAGAACAGCGACCCAACCAGCCACTTTGCCGATCCGGAAGAGATCCCTGAGTACAGCGTGATGAGCTGGTGGGACTATGGCAACTGGATCCTCTATCTATCTGAAAGGCCGGTGGTGGCGAACAACTTCCAGACCGGAATAGAGGATGCGGTGAAGTTCTATCTGGCAGAGGACGAGAAGGAAGCGACGGAGATAATGGATGCCAGAGGTGCCAGGTACGTCTTTGCCGATTTCGGCATTGCCTATGGCAAGCTGCCCTCCCTCACAGAATGGGCGGATGAGGATATCAGCAGCTATATGGCCCTGGAGGAGTACGGCGCTCAGCTCTCAGCCAAACCCAAAGAGAGGTTCTTCAACACCACATTGGGCAAGCTCTATCTAGCAGACGGAACAGGCATGGGCCGGTTCCGCCTGATCCACGAGTCGAGCACTATCATGGGAAATGTAGGAAAGAGCAGGGTTATGATCTTCCAGTATGTTCCCGGAGCGTTGCTGAAAATCCACACTGGCCGGGATGGAAATGGCATGGCCTTGCTCAATATGACCTCCAATATAGATAGGAGGTTCGTCTACCTCAACCAGGCCACCTGGAATGGAGATGCACTTGAGGTAAGGGTCCCCTATTCCACAGAGAGAGAGCATGAGGTCCATGCAACTGACCCGTATATGGTGTTCTCAGTGCATGGAGACGATGTGAAGGCACAGATGGTTGAGGTGAGCGAGGAGGATGTTCTCCAGGGAAGAACCATTGATATCAACTTTTAAAAAAGAGAATTGCGCCGTTTCCGGCGCATTAATTTGATATTCTCGATTAGGGCTTATACGCAGGGCAGCCAATCAACGCTGATTTCGCCACAGGTGGAGTTGCCCCAGAGCTGGATGAACTTCTGAATGGCGAAGACGCCAGTCAGGTCCTCGACCGATCGGCCATACTCAGCATGCCGCCCTTTGAGCGCGCTGCTGGACTCGGGATCTCTGGAGATCCAGCCGATATGGGCCACACCGATTACATTGCTGTTTATGTTGGCCTCAAGGACACCGTTGCAGCAGGGAGTATCGGTCAGGGCATTGTATCCCCTGGTCTTGACCTCAGTGGTCTTCTGCAGGTGCTCAGCATGAGTGTACATCTCAGTCAGAACAGCACCTATCTTATAGTTCTGAACGCACAGCTTATCCACCCATTTCTGGTCATAGGTGCCGGTCTGATAGGAGACGGGCATGTACTCCAGCTCCTGCTCTGAGGTGAAGTTGATGTAATCCATTGGATAGCCGTTCGCCCATTCGCAAGCCATGTCCAAAGGCTGCCTCTCCGCCTCCAGCTCTATCCTGGAGAGGATCACATTTCCTGAGCCGGTCTGCTTCTCTACCAGCTTCTGGCCCTCATAGCCAGACTGGGTGGAGATGACCATCTCCAGGCTTCGATAACCCACCCCTTTTACAGACGATTTCTCGTACATGTAATTGGCAGCGCCTGCCATGCCTATTAGAGCCATGGCGATAACCGCTAGAACGATCATTTCTCTCTTCAATCCACACTACCTCCTTTTCTGCCCGGATGCTCTTGATTTAAGGATTTGCTGGCCGATATGATAATTCGATTCGGGCAGCCCGATATCCCCACAGTCCGGGAAGGTCACTCTCCTATAGAACCCTAACACCCGCTATGAGCTTCTCTGCAGCCTATTTTAAGGTTTTGGCTGAAATATTTGGGGCTGAATGTATATACATTTGAGAAAGAACGCAAATCGAATTGACTGAATAGAGCAAGAGAATTAATAAAAAATAAAAGAGTAGAGCTTATGCCTTTTGGCCGAAATTATTCAGCCTATTTACGAAGTTATAGCATGAGCTGCTCGTACAGGGACTGGCGACCGGCATCTTCTTGGAAGTATCGACTGCGGGAGTGGCTATTCCCTCGCAGTCTCCATTCTGACAGGCGGGCTCTGATTCAGCATTATTGCGGAAGAGAATCCTCCTGTTGATCTCAAAGGATCCGAAGTACTCCTCAATCTCTTTAAGGCTCTTCTGGCCGGGGATAGATTGCTTGGCATCTAAGAGGTAATATCCAGTGAAGTTATCCGCCGTCTGGAACTCAGCGGTCTTCTTCAAAGATCCAGTCTGATGCAGTGTGAAATCCTGGCTCTTGAACTCCATCTGCTGCAAATCATAGGTTTCCCGGATCTTGGAGCCGACCCCGCCGAATATGGCAGAGCTCTTGAAGCTCTCCGTTCCCACAAGTGCATCTCCAATGGCCACTGCATTGTAGTTATCGACTGCATCCTGCTCAACGAAGTTGGCATTCTTTCCCCTTGCATCATCCACCATGTACTCGTTCTTGACCAGAGCATCCACGCTGCCGCTGAATATCACGTCCTTGTTGGACTTGATACCAGATTCCATCGACCTCAGGTCCTTGTTCATCAGGAACTGTCCTGATCCACTGATAGCGGTCTCTGAGGCGTAGTCGTATGCCTGCACTCTGAACGTTGCCTCCCTAGAGGCTGAAGTGCGGCATTTGGCCGATGCCTCAACCGCAAACCTGTACTTCCCGGCTACGGCATTGATATCCGGCTGCACGGTCAGGGTTTGGGAGCGGGACCCTCCGGCAGGTATATTCATAGGGCTTCTGGTCCAGCCAAACCAATCCAGGGCGCAGTCCATTGGCTTGACGCAAACCTCAACATCTGCATCAGTTGAGCCCTCATTGGTTACAGTAACCACGAAGTCCAATTCCTTTCCCTGAGTGGTATATGACTTGTCCGCCTCCGATTCAGGCCCGGTTAGACTGACATCTACCGATAGAGCCCCGGAATCTCCTGAACAGGGACTGGGCAGATAGTTGGGAATGGATGGAGTAGAGGGACCCGACCAAGTGGCAGAAACATCACCCAACTCCATTCCCGGATCCTCAACCGTAGCCTGCACCTGGCATACTGTCAGGATCAACATTGCTATTGTAATGATCAGACATATTCTCATGGTAACCCCCTTTAAACAACATAAAAAAACTAGCCAGGCCATTTGACCTAGCAGTCTATGCCTTCACAAGGAGCGCGATGCTTCTCACGCACTGGATTTTCATGGAACTTCAATACCTTCTCAGCCTCGAATGTTCCGGTGAACATCTCATGAGCTTTGATATCCTTGTAGAATATCCTGTGCCATGTAGCGTCTGTGCCCCATGTGCCGTTGAAGGAATTCTTGGTCTCGATTCCCACCAGATGAGCGGGATTGCTGCCCATCAGGGCTGCAACAGCATCCTGATCCCTTCCCGCTTTCGCTAGCGAATCTACTAGCTTCTCAGGCGTCGTGCCTGGCGGGTTGTAGGGCGTGGTAGATGAGAAGAATGCGGTCTCATCCTGCTCCATCTCAGTAACCGAGAACAGCTCCTGCACATTCGCGCCGATGCCGCCATAGAACTCCTTGGAATTTAAGTAACGTCCGCCGGTCAATGGTGTCTGTCCGCTGTAGGTCATCTTGGTGTTCTGGACGAAGTTCAGGTTGGACTTATTTCCGCCGTTGACCGTGGAGATGTTCCTCTTGAGGACATCAGCATTCTGAGAAAATGCGGTCTCCTGATCCAGCTCAATGTCTCCATCCCCGGTCATGGTATCGAAGTACTCGAGAGCTATTTTTTTGTCTATTACCGAGTTAGCAACATCGATAATCCCTGAACCGGATACCTTATGGCTTTCACAAAATTGCTCATACTGCACTGGCGGTACCAGTGGTGGATTAGCCATTGTAATGCTACATAGCCCCACTAGGGCTACTGCAAGAACTGCTATCGTTACTCCCTTCATTATACATTTACCCCCGATGATTGATGTAACAGCTATTGATCCCTTTAGATCAGTAGCTATCCTGCCCGCATGCGCAGGACTTGAGCTACAATTGTAAGTTGATGCTTTTATTCGATATAAATGTATCTGTTCATAATAATGGTCATCCAAAGGCCGGTTCGTTGCAGAAGCTTCAACCAAACGCATGCCATTTTGAGATGACGACAAATCCCTGCTAATTAAAAAAAAGATCGAAATGAAGCCCGCCCAGCAGATCGCCGAGACGGGCCTATTTTAAAGATTTTTATTCACCCGATGTCGATAACGATCATCTACACGCAGGGCAGCCAGTCAACGCTGATTGCGCCGCAGGTGGAGTTGCCCCAGAGCTGGATGAACTTCTGAATGGCGAAGACACCAGTCAGATCCTCGACGGATCTGCCGTACTCAGCATGGCGACCCTTGAGCAGCCTGTTGGGCTCAGGATCCCTGGAGAGCCAGCCGATATGGGCAACGCCGATGACGTTGCTGTTCAGGTTAGCCTCGAGGACACCGGTGCAGCAGTCCATTTTACAGCCGGTAGCATACCAAAGGCCGTCGTCGGGATTATAATCCCATAGGTCTTCTATTCTCTCTTTTTTCCCGTAGCCTCTGGTCTTAACCTCGGTGGTCTTCTGCAGGTGCTCAGCATGGGTGTACATCTCAGTCAGCACAGCGCCGATCCTGTAGTTCTGCACGCACAGCTTCTCAACCCACTTCTGGTCATAGGTGCCTGTCTGGTAAGATACCGGCATGTACTCGAACTCAGCTTCCTTGGTGAAGTTGATGTAGTCCATATAACAGGAATTGGGATACATGCAAGGGAACTGCAGTCCTTCGGCAGTTATCTGTCTCTCAGCTTCCACCTCAGTCCTCTCGAGGATCACGTTTCCGGATCCGGACTCCTTCTCTACCAGCTTCTGGCCATGGAAGCCAGACTGGGTTTGAATGATCATCTCTACGTTCTTGTATCCAACGCCCTTGACCGATGCCTTTTCGTACATATAGTTAGCTGCACCGGCCATGCCTACTGCGGCCATGGCGACTATAATCAAAACAGCTATTAGTTTTCTCATTTCTTTCCCTCCTCCTTTACATGAGGATCGAAAGCTGCTATTGACAGCAACAAGTGATCCCTCAGTACATCACCCCGGCTGGATATACAGATCCTTTATCAAAGATCCAGGACCGTTCCACCTGAAGAGATGAAACCGCTCGGCCCCCTCCAGCATATAAGCCAAAAGCGTTAAATGTCATCCTATCCGGCGTGAGGAGCCTGATTCCAGGATTACCATTAGATGTTACTTGAGCCATTGTCTCAGGCACAACATTTTTCATTAGATTAATGACATATAAAGCTATCGAGCAGGGTTAAGAGAATTTTATATTCCACGATTCCACCCCTCTTGCCTGTTTTTTCCCGAGAAGATCGCCCAATTGCTCAGAAGAGAACACTCAAAGGAACATCTAACAAAAATACAGGCGTAAGAAGCAGGTTACTGTACTTTCCAAGTTTTTCACTTCAACCACCAACTTTATAAACTGAATTCAATTTTTACATAATTGACTAGCGATAAATATCTCTTTTGTGCTAATATTTTGCTATTTAATAACATGTGCTTTACCTCTTTACTGCATTGCGTATGCAAAATCAAAAACTTGGAAACTACAGCAGGTTATATGATTTTAAAAATATTGCATAGGCCCCAGGCCTCATAGCCTGAGGTCATGTTCCTTTTTACAGTCTTAATCTAATTTAAATGCAGGGCAGCCAGTCAACGCTGATTGCGCCGCAGGTGGAGTTGCCCCAGAGCTGGATGAACTTCTGGATGGCGAAGACACCAGTCAGGTCCTCGACGGATCTGCCGTACTCAGCATGGCGGCCCTTGAGCAGCCTGTTGGGCTCGGGATCCCTGGAGAGCCAGCCGATATGGGCAACGCCGATGACGTTGCTGTTCAGGTTAGCCTCGAGGACACCGGTGCAGCAGTTATCTACACATATGTTCTGGTAGCCTCTGGTCTTGACCTCGGTGGTCTTCTGCAGGTGCTCAGCATGGGTGTACATCTCAGTCAGCACAGCGCCGATTCTGTAGTTCTGCACGCACAGCTTCTCAACCCACTTCTGGTCATAGGTGCCTGTCTGGTAAGAGACTGGCATGTACTCGAACTCAGCTTCCTTGGTGAAGTTGATGTAGTCCATTGCACAGGTATTGGGATATATGCAGGGCATCTGAAGTCCTTCAGCAGTCAACTGTCTCTCAGCTTCCAGCTCAGTCCTCTCAAGGATCACGTTTCCGGATCCGGACTCCTTCTCTACCAGTTTCTGGCCATGGAAGCCAGACTGAGTGGAAATGATCATCTCTACGTTCTTGTATCCAACGCCCTTGACCGATGCCTTTTCGTACATATAGTTAGCTGCACCGGCCATGCCTACTACGGCCATGGCGACTATAATCAAAACAGCTATTAGTTTTCTCATTTCTTTCCCACCTCCTTTACATGAGGATCGAAAGCTGCTATTGACAGCAACAAATGATCCCTCAGTACATCACCCCGGCTGGATATACAGATCCTTGATCAAAGATCCAGGACCGCTCCACCTGAAGAGATGAAACCGCTCGGCTCCGCTCTGCTCCAGCACATAAGCCAAAAGCGTTAAATGTCATCCTATCCGGCGTGAGGCGCCTGATTCCAGGATTACCACTAGATATTACTTGAGCTATTGTCTCAGGCACAACCTTCCTCATTAGATTACTGACATATAAAGCTATCGAGCAGGGATAAGAGAATTTTATATTCCACGATTCCGCCTCTCTTGCCTGTTTTTTCCCGGGCAGATCGCCCAATTGCCAGAAGAGAACACTTAAAGGAAAATCTAATAAAAAACCAGGCGTAAGACGCAGGTTATACGATCTTAAAAATATTGCATAGACCTCAGGCCTCGCAGCCTGAGGTCATATTCCTTTTTGCAGATCTAACTCAATTTATACGCAGGGCAGCCAGTCAACGCTGATTGCGCCGCAGGTGGAGTTGCCCCAGAGCTGGATGAACTTCTGAATGGCGAAGACACCAGTCAGGTCCTCGACGGATCTGCCGTACTCAGCATGGCGGCCCTTGAGCAGCCTGCTGGGCTCGGGATCCCTGGAGATCCAGCCGATATGGGCAACGCCGATGACGTTGCTGTTCAGGTTAGCCTCGAGGACACCGGTGCAGCAGTTATCTACACATATGTTCTGGTAGCCTCTGGTCTTGACCTCGGTGGTCTTCTGCAGGTGCTCAGCATGGGTGTACATCTCAGTCAGCACAGCGCCGATTCTGTAGTTCTGCACGCACAGCTTCTCAACCCACTTCTGGTCATAGGTGCCTGTCTGGTAAGAGACTGGCATGTACTCGAACTCAGCTTCCTTGGTGAAGTTGATGTAGTCCATTGCACAGGTATTGGGATATATGCAGGGCATCTGAAGTCCTTCAGCAGTCAACTGTCTCTCAGCTTCCAGCTCAGTCCTCTCAAGGATCACGTTTCCGGATCCGGACTCCTTCTCTACCAGTTTCTGGCCATGGAAGCCAGACTGAGTGGAAATGATCATCTCTACGTTCTTGTATCCAACGCCCTTGACCGATGCCTTTTCGTACATATAGTTAGCTGCACCGGCCATGCCTACTACGGCCATGGCGACTATAATCAAAACAGCTATTAGTTTTCTCATTTCTTTCCCACCTCCTTGATTTACCATCAATGCTTAGGATCTAAGCCGTCCGCAGAGGCCCAAATCCAATGACACCATACGACAACGAGTCCAAATTCCCAGCATAAGACCATGCTCATGCAGAGCAACCTGGTTTTCGCTTGAGGTATGGAGTACCTGATCCTCATGCTTCTCGGCTTGTATTTGAGTATTTTGCTCAGGCACGAGCACCCTATACCGCCTTCTGGAATATAAACATATCGGGCTTTTATAGGAAAAAAACGATATCAATTGGTCATATGCCCTTTAAGGATATGACAATATCCTCTCTTTGGATCAGCGGTATTCTGTTCGAAAATGACTGCATCTTCACCGGAGAAAAGGCCATTATTGCGCGCCATAGCCCTGATAAGAGGCCAAGTTAGAAGGAATCTCACAGGAGCGGCGCAGGGCCGATCTTGGGGAAGAGTATGGTAAAATGCTCCGGCCGGGATTTGGACCCGAGTCTTCGGCTTGAAAGGCCGAAATGATTGGCCGGGCTACACTACCGGAGCAACTGGTGACGGGCGATATAATCAATCAGCCTGGCCCTCTCCCCATGAGATCGACCAGATATATCTACATTTCTGATGGCTTGGGGATTTTGAGTAGTCCCGGGCGGATTCGAACCGCCGTCGCGGGCTCCAAAGGCCCTCAGGATTGACCTCTACCCCACGGGACTATATCTTTTAGCCTCTACTAGCCGCCAAGGCCATTGCTCTTGGAGGCTTTGGCCCTTGTTCTCCGCATAAGATATATATTCCCTTTCCCGGAGGATCTGGGTAGATGAAGCTGCTCACCAAGAATCATATGAGCCAGCGCAGGCTTATAGAGATCCTCAGGGTGATCGAGGGCGCCGGCATACCAGTGGGAGCGAGGGCGATCTCAGACATCCTTTGCAGCCGTGGCTATGATCTGGGTGAGAGAGCGGTGCGCTACAACCTCAAAATCCTGGATGAGCTGGGATTCACCAGGAAGAAGGGGTACAGTGGTCGGGTTATTACCTCTCTGGGCTCCAGGGAGCTGAGCGATGCGCTCATAGACGACCGAATTGGATTTGTGAATACCAGGATTGAAGAGTATATGTATAAGAGCAACTTCGATCCCTGCAGCGGCCAGGGCCAGGTCATCGCCAATACCAGCATAGTGGATAAGGCAGATGCTGAGGAGGTCTTGGATATGCTCGGTCGCGCCTTCGACCAGGGCTATACGATAAGCCGCCGTGTATTGATCCTGGACGAAGGAGATGCGATTTCCACCCTGGAGGTGCCCGCTGGATCCCTGGGATTGGCTACGGTATGCAGCATAACCATGGATGGAATCCTGATGAAGAAGGGAATTGCGGTCCTCACCAGCTTCGCTGGCCTGGCAAAGATCAAGGAAAAACAGCCAATTGAGTTCACCGACCTCATAGCTTATGCCGGATCCTCCCTGGACCCGGTGAAGGTTTTCATGGGGCGGAAGGTGACGAGCGTTGCCAATGCCATCCGCTTGGGTTCGGGAAGAGTGCTGGCCAATGTTCGGGAGATTCCCGTCGCGGCGGCTGGCCATGCTCTGGAGCTGCTGGAGGCATCCCGATCCGCGGGCTTTGGCGGCCTCATAAAGGTAGGAGGTCCTGCTGAGCCGATACTGGGCTGCCCTGTAGCTGCGGGAAAAATCGGCATAGCCTTTTACGCTGGTGTTAATGGGACGGTGGCCGCGGAGGAGATGGGGGCGAGAATGAAGACACTGCCCATATCCATGCTCGTGGACTATTCACGGATGACCGATCTGGACAGACCTTGAATGAAGCCCATCATTTAAAGCTAAAAGACAAGATAAGGTTTTATAGGGCATTGATCCCTAGACTCAAAGTCACATTTCATTGATGAGGAAGAACGATGGATTTTAGAGTTGTAGTCTCAGATCCCAAGAGCGGAAAAGCCTATCAGGTAGAGCTTAAGGATCCGGGAGCAGGCAAGCTTCTGGGGAAGCATATCGGCGACAAGATAGAAGGAGATATATTGGGCATGCCAGGATACTCGATGCAGGTCACAGGCGGCAGCGATCGCGAGGGATTTCCCATGCGCGCAGACCTGCCGGGCACCAAGAGAAGGAAGATCCTCCTCTCCACTGGAACTGGCTATCATCCCGTTGCTGAAGGGAAAAAGAAGAGGAAGAGCATCCACGGAAGGGATATCTCTCCTGATGTCGGCCAGATAAATGTCAAGGTAGTGGAGTCGGGGGCCAAATCCCTGGAGGAGCTGCTCGGCAAGGCTCCCAAAGAAGAGAAGGCAGAATAGTCGATAATAAAGGACGGGATCGGCCGTCCTATTGCTTTTTATTATCGATTTGATCCCGATCAGAGCGATCCAGGCTCTGGGATCTGGCCGTCGCGGAGGCAGTCCGATCCTCCTTTGGGCGGTCTGATCGCTCTTATTAATAGATATTATGTTACTTCTCACCATATTATTCGGCTCTTCGCTGAATTATGTGGGTGAGGCCCAGCAGAGAATATGGCCTCTGTTCCTCTGTGTCTCTTGTGGTTGGGTCATAGCATAGCGGTTCACCACAGAGGCGAAAAGATACAGAGAATTACCGAATCAAGTTCACCCATAGCAAATAGCGAGGAGCCTATTATTCTTTATCGCTCCGATCGCCATCAGCCCAATGGCGCGATCGGAGAGGCGATGGTATCTGCGCGCGCATCACCGATTTCATCTGCTCAGGGCTCAGGGCGGCAAAAAGGGCATTGATGAGCCGGTCGCTCCTCATGGCTACATCCACCATCTTCCTGATCTGCACCGACCTGTCCAGCTCCCGGCCGAACTCCTGGCCAATGCTCGATAGATACTCCTGTAGAGGCGTCCCCGACTGCAGATGATCAATGGCAGACTGGCCGGCGATCCTCCCCGCCACCACGGCAAGGGGTATGCCTCCCCCGCTGGTGGCCAGCACGTGTCCGGCAGCATCCCCCGCCAGGATCATATTGCCCTTCTGGATCGAACCTACAGTTCCGCCCGCGGGAACCAGGCCGCGCATCACCGCCAGCACCTCGCCCGAGGCCAGCTTCTTCGAGGCCTGAGGATGATCCTGCACAAATCGCTGCAGAACGTCGGAAAGCCTCTGGCCGGATAGGTAAGATGCGCGCACCCCCACCCCCACATTGGCTCTATCCGGGCCCAGGGGAATTATCCAGGCATAGCCGCCGGGAGCGTATCTCGCCGAGAAGAACATCTCTGCCGCATCGCTATCGATATCCACATCCGTCATCTCGTACTCTTGGCATATGCCCACCTCCTGGGCGGGATTTCCCATATAGCGGGAGACGGTGGAGCTGGGGCCATCTGCACCTATTATCATCTGAGGCCGGAGCCTCACAGCATAATGGCCGAAGAGCTCCAGGCCGCCTTCCACCAACGTCGCCCGGGTGGCGGGAAGGATCCTGGCACCGGCGCGAGCGGCTTGGGAGGCAAGATGGCGATCGAAGGCCCGTCGGTCTATAACCCTCCCCGCGACAGCAAACTCTTTGCTCTTGCCCGAAGGAGAATAGATCCGCTGCAACTGGGTACGATGCAATATGCAATGCTCGGGAATCTCCCTTAAGGCATCCGGGAGCCCGGCGCGAGGCAGCAGGGCCTCCAGCTCCCAGGCCTCCGGAAGAAATCCGCCGCACTGGACGGGGCTACCTATCTCGCTCTTCCTATCGATGAGCACCACATCCAGATCTCGGGCGGCTACAAGGGCAGCGGTGCTTCCTGCAGGCCCCGCACCCACCACTGCCAGCTGTATATCTTCTCTCATGTCCTTGGTGATGCTTGCAGGCCAAGCTCCAGCAATACCTCTCCTATCTCCTGATAGGCAATGACCAGCTCATCCCTCTGGCGGTCGCCTTCCTCCAGCCTCGGCTCTGAATTGAGCCAGATCTGCCGGGAGGTGCCATGCACCATCTTGATGCAGGCCTGCATATCAGCCTGGCTGAGGCGGTAGGCGACATGGCTCCCGGTGGGAGTGAACCAGACGGGATGCCTCTCTTGAAGCTTCTCTATAAAGGGCTTCCACATCAGCAATTGATGCCCTGCCTCTTCATGGGCCCTGGAGTACTCAATGGTCAGTCTGAGATGAATGCGATCTCCTGCCGACTTCTCTTCGATATCCGATGCTATTTTCAAATAGTCAGGGTTCGTCCTGTCCGCTCGGGGAAGATCGCCCTGGAAGACCCGTTCTGCGATATCGGGAAAAAATGGCGCGAGGCGGATATCCTCCGCCTGCCGGGTGGCCAATGACACCCCTACGAAGAAGAGGGCGCTCAAAGATAAGCCGACCAGGACGCCGTGCTCAACCATATAGGGGGAGATGCTGTCTAATGGCGCCTTCAGCCAGAACTGCTCATAGGATACGAGAAGGATCTGGGTTCCACCGCCCGCCACCAGGGCCGCCATAGCTCCCCACTTCGTGGCCCGTTTCCAGTAAAGCCCCCCGATAATGGGAAAGAAGTAAGATGTCGTGCCGATGACCGTGGCGATGATCACCGCATCCATGATGCTGTCCACATTCAGAGCGATGAGTGCCGATATGAAGACCATGATCACAATCAGAATCCTGTTCAGAATCAGCATCTCTTTCACCGTGGCTGTTGGCCAGAGGTGCCGCTGGACCAGGTCTCGGGAGAGGCATGATGCCCCCGAGGTGGCGAACGTATCTGTGCAGGACATGGATGCCGCAGCAAAGCCAATGGTCAGGAGGCCTAAGAGCCATCCAGGAACGTTATCGCTTATGATCCGGAGATAAAGCATCTCCGCTTCCATCTCATTCCCTGGCCGGGGATAGATCACCGAGAGGCCTATGGCAGCGAGAAGGCAGAAAGAATATATCAGGACCAACAGGGTGGCACCAAGCAGAAGCCCTCTTTTCGCGGAGCGATCATCGCGAGCTGCCCAGACCTTCTGCCAGGGATCCTGTTCTGCCACCCAGCCGGGCACCAGGGCCACTATGAAAACCAGGGCACCCAATATGCCGCCCATGGAGAAGATATCCCACCAGTCGGCGCCCAGCATTGAGGAGGCAGCGATGAGGGAGACCCCCTCATTCGCAGACAGGCCTAAAGCCATATGGGCCACATAGGCGGCAAGGCCGGCCAGCAGTATATACTGTACCATATCCGTCCAGACCACCGCCCGAAAGCCGCCCACACCGACGTAAAGGGCCACAGAGACGGCCATGATGGCAATGGCGAAGATGGGCTCTATGCCGAAGAAGGTCCCCAACACCATTTTAAAGCCGATGAAATCAGTAACCGAGAAGAGTATCATCATAATGGTCACAGCGATGGCCACAGGCGCTCTGATCATGGGGTCGTACCTTATCTCCATGAGCTCGGGCTGGGTCAGAGCAGGTATATTCTTGATCCTTCCCGATATGGCGGCGATGATGGCCAGGCCAGCGATATTCGGGAATACCCAGATCCAGATCGAGCCAATGCCATAGAGGAGGAAAAGCCCTGTGGCCAAGAGCAGCGCGCTGGCCGTGGTCCATGCTGAAGCAGCAGCAAGTCCTATGCTGATTGGTCCCAGCTCTCGTCCCGCCAACCAGAAGTCGGTCTCCGACCTCTGCCTGCGGGAGAAATACAGGCCGATTCCAAGCAAGATCGCTATGTAAATTGCCAGGAATACCAGGAACAATGAATAGGCATCCATGATTTTCAAACACCATCTGGCGGCAAGTATCTGGAGGTATTTAACAGCAACTACTTAAGCGCAAAAGTGGCAGAGGCGAAGGAGGTTTTGGATATGAGAAGCGATGTCACCAAGGTAGGCAGAGAGAGAGCGCCTCATCGGGCTCTTCTCAAAGCTACCGGCCTGTGCGATGAGGAGATTCGTCGTCCCTTCATCGGCGTTGTAAACTCTAGTAACGATTTCATACCCGGCCACATTCATCTCGATCGACTGGGGGAAGCGGTTAAGGCAGGCATCCTCTCTGCCGGTGGAGTTCCATTTGAGTTCCAGACCATAGGGGTCTGCGATGGCATAGCCATGGGCCACAAAGGAATGAGATATTCTCTGCCCAGTCGCGAGCTGATCGAGGACACCATTGAGATCATGGCCGAGTCCCACCAGCTCGACGGCCTGGTGATGATCCCCACCTGCGATAAGATCGTGCCCGGACATATCATGGCCGCGGGGAGGCTGGACCTGCCCACCATCGTGGTCACGGGCGGTCCGATGATGCCCGGCTTTGCCTGCGACAAGGAGCTTGACCTGATCAATGTCTTCGAGGAATGGCAGAAAGGAGGCGAGACCCTGGATGCCCTGGAGGATATGGCATGTCCTGGCGCAGGCTCCTGTGCTGGCCTATTTACCGCCAATACCATGGCCTGCCTCACCGAGGCCATGGGCCTCTCCCTGCCCGGATGCGCTACCGCCCATGCGGTCGATGCGCGAAAGATCCGTCTGGCCAAGCTCTCTGGAATGAAGATCATGGAGCTGGTGGAAAAGGGCATAACCGCCCGCCAGATAGTCACCGCTGCCTCTCTGGATAACGCCATCCGGGTGGACATGGCCATTGGAGGTTCGACGAACACAGTTCTGCACCTGATGGCGATCGCAGCGGAGTTCGGCCTGGACCTGAATATTGAGCGCTTCGATCAGCTTAGCCGCGAGACGCCCCATCTGGTCAACCTCAGGCCGGGCGGGCCTCATCACATCCTCGACCTGGAGAGGGCAGGAGGGATTCCGGCGGTCATGAGCACCCTTCGCTCTCGACTGGCCCTGGATGCACTGACCGTCACCGGCCAGAGGGTGGGCGAGAACCTGGACGCATTCAAATTGATCAACCCCCTCACCAACTCCCGTGTCATAAGCACTATCAATAAACCTGTGCATGCCGAAGGGGGCATAGCCATACTCTTTGGCAGCCTGTCCCCGGAGGGATCCGTGGTCAAGCAGACCGCAGTATCCCCATCCATGCTCGTCCATTCCGGCCCGGCAGTAGTCTATGATAGCGAAGAGGCTTCTATGGCCGGCATAGTAGGAGGAGAGGTAAAGCCAGGAGATGTGGTGGTGATAAGATACGAAGGGCCCAAAGGAGGTCCGGGAATGCGAGAGGCTCTGGCGCCCACCTCTGCCATCGCTGGGGCAGGTATGAGCGAATCCGTCGCCCTGATAACCGATGGCCGGTTCAGCGGAGGCACCAGAGGCCCCTGCATCGGCCATGTCTCTCCTGAGGCAGCAGTAGGCGGCCCCATCGCTTTAGTCCGACCTGGTGATATGATCAGCATAAATATCCCTGCCCGCAAGCTCGATCTGCTGGTGGACCCCGCGGAGCTGGAGCGGAGGAGAAGCGAATGGAAGATGCCAGATATGCCGGAGAACGCCATAAAGACCGGAGTTCTGGCGCGTTACAGGAAGTCGGTGACCTCGGCCAGCATGGGCAGCGTACTCAGATGACGGGAATCAGGTGCTTCGTAGCGGTGGATCTCCCAGAGGAGATGCGCGAAAAGGTCGGACCACTGCAGAGCAAGATAGCCACTGAGGGCTTGCGGCTGGTCCGGCCGGAGCTGGTCCATGTAACCATCAAGTTCCTGGGAGATGTGCCCGCGGAGAAGGTGGAGAGAGTCAAAAAGGCTCTGGCTGCGGTCAGGGCGGCCCCCTTCACTGCCCGCTTAGTGGGTATGGGCGCATTTCCTGGAAGATCGGTGCGCGTGGTCTGGCTGGGCCTGGAAGGGGACTTCTCCCTGCTATCAGCTAATGTACAAGCGGCCACAGAATCCCTGGGATTTCCCCCGGAGGAGCGGGGTTTCACCCCCCATGTGACAATAGGAAGGGTGGGCAGGCCCAATGCCGGGACCAGCCGGGAGCTTCTGGCGAAGATCGGCCTGCAGTCTACAGTGGACCTGGGAAGCTTCACTGTAGAGGAATTCTATCTCAAAAAGAGCACACTGACCCCCGGAGGACCCATCTACGAAGACCTGGCAGAGTTCCCTCTCTGAGATTCGAGAACTGGTGCTGAGCCAGGTCCGGCCCAGCCCGAAAGAGAGAGAGAGGCTTCGTCTTATCTCCAGGGAGATCATAGCAAAAATCGAGCGTCTGGCAGAAGAGAGAGGCATGGTCCTCCAGGCCATGCTGGTGGGCTCGGCGGCCAGAGACACTTGGCTGGCCCAGGATCATGATCTGGACATTTTTTTGGGTGTGCCGGAGAATAACGACCTGGGCGAAGCCATGGAACTGGCCAGGCTGGTTGCCCCGGAGCACGAGGAGAGGTACGCCGAGCATCCATATGTCCATGCTCGGGTGGATGGCTTCGAGGTGGATCTGGTTCCCTGCTATCTGGTCGATGATGCCAGCCAGCTGAAGTCGGCAGTGGACAGAACCCCATTTCATACCAGATATATCAAGGGCAAGATCGCCGGCCTGGAGGATGATGTCCTCCTTTTGAAGCAGTTTCTCAAGGGAATAGGGGTCTACGGCTCAGAATTGAAGACGGGCGGCTTTTCCGGCTACCTGGTGGAGCTGCTGGTGATACTCTACCGCTCTTTTCCCGATGTTCTCCGGGCCGCCTCTCACTGGAAGCCCGATACCGTCCTGGACCTGGAGGGAGAGGGAAAGAAGCGGCATGATGAGCCTCTGACGGTGGTGGATCCCGTGGACCCCAACCGGAACGTGGCCGCGGCGCTGACCCTGGACAAGATGCTCCTTTTCAGTGCCGCATCCCGCTCGTTTCTCGACCTGCCCAGCCTGGAGTTCTTCTTCCCCCGCGAAGATGAGCCTCTCACCGATGAGGAGGCTCAAGCCAGGATGGATGCGCGAGGGACGATGCCCATCATCCTAGAGTTCAGAGCCCCGGACGTGGTTGAGGATGTCCTCTACCCCCAGCTACGCAAGGCAGAAGAGTCCATCCGGGCGCTGATGACCAGAAACGGCTTTTTAATACTGCGCAGCGATGTCCTCGCCTATCGCGACAGGGCGGTGATGCTCTTTGAGATGGAGGGCTGGGAGCTCTCAAGAGCATGCCGCCGAACGGGCCCGCCCGTCTGGGAGGCGGAGCATGCGTCCCGCTTCCTGGCCGCTCATCCCAATCCCCTATCCGGCCCTTATATCAGGGAGGGCAGAGTGGTCGTGGAGGAATCGCGAAAACACAATTGCGCCCGGGATCTCCTGGCAGCAGAGCTGGAGGGGCTCTCACTGGGAAAGCACCTCTCCGAGGCCATTCGCAGAGGACACAAGATATACGCCGGTCAGGAGATCCTGGAGATCAGGGATCGAGAGTTCAGGATATTCCTGGCCCAATACCTCGATGCTCGGGCCCCCATATATTGAGGGCTTACAGGCTTTTTCGCCCAGGCTAAAAGCACTTCCAGTAGACCTTATGAATGCTCTTTATCTCATCGATCCGCCTAGCGACCTTGGGATCGAATCCGTGAATATCCGGCACATCACCCTGAAAAGCCCTTATCTGGGCCACAATGGCCTCCGCCTGGGCGAAGAGGTTGTAGCCTCCCTCCAGGACGGCTGCCACCCTTCCGTTTGAGCAGATATCCGCAACCTCCTTAACCACTCCGGCGATGGCGGCAAATCCGCTGGCTGTCAGGCCCATCCCGCCCAGAGGATCATCCTTATGCGGATCCTGGCCTGCCGAGACCAGGACGATATCAGGAGAGAACTCGATGGCTATTGGCTTTAATATCTCCCGGTAGGCCATCAGATAGCCCTCGTCCCCGGTGCCCGAGGGCAGGGGCACATTCACATTAGTCCCCTCTGCGCCATCCTCCCCGACGTCGTTCATTCTGCCCGTGCCTGGATAGTGGGGAAACTGGTGGGTGGAGAAATACAGCACCGAACGATCGGAGTAGAATATGGCATTGGTCCCATTACCATGGTGAACATCCCAATCCACTATCAAAACCTTCTCGAGATCCCTGGACTGGGCATGTCTTGCCGCTATGGCCACATTATTGAAGACGCAAAAGCCCATGCCGCGATTGGGCATGGCATGGTGGCCGGGCGGCCTGACCAGGGCAAAAGCTCCCCTATGGCCTTCAATCACCGCATCCACGGCAGCAATGGCGCCACCCGCTGCCATGAGGGCGGCATCAAAAGAGTCTTTGGAGAGGATGGTATCGATATCGAGGTGGCCGCCTCCCCGCTCGCATATGGCCTTCACCTGATCGATATACCTCCGCCCGTGTATTGATTCGACCTGCTCGATCGTCGCGGGTTTCGGCGTGATGCACTCAATATCCAGTCCTTCGGATTCGATTCTATCCAAGATCGCCGTCAGGCGTTCCTTTCTCTCAGGATGTCCATCGGTATCGTGCAATAGATAGATGGGATGATAGACCAGGGCGAACTTCCCTTCACTCATATTTGCATATAATACCGCATCTCGTAAAACGATTTTCCCTTTAAAAATCAAAATTTTTTAATATTTTGGAAGATAATGTATTCAGAAAGAATACGAAGAGTATGATCAGTGTTTCCTCATTCGCATCAACCCGATTGCCTATACGATATACATCGATGCATAAAGGCCCGTTGTAGATGGCAAAAATCCTCTTGTTCGATCCTATCGATCAACTCTCTCCGGGGGTTGCTGCTGCCTCTTTGAGCTGATATCCTCAATCTGCTCCATTTCTCATTTTCTATCTTCTCTCATCCATTGCGGCCTTTCTCGTTTATCCAGATCAAAGAATAAGCTTTTAAACAAGGCAGATAATGCAGGCTTTGAGCCTAGCAAAGCTCTTTGGTCAACCTCTTAGCTCTGTGTGGGAAAGACCAGCACCAAGCTGCTATCATTGACCAAAAAAGATATAATAGGGAAATACTCTATCACTACCCTATAGTCCCTTATGGGATTAGGAGGGTGACGTAGCTATACACATGTCAGAGATGCGCCCGAAAGCAATGGCAATGCAGGAGATACCGTGCGCCATGCCTTTAGCGGGCGGTTTGAGATGTTATTCAGGCAATAGTTTTAAGAATAATCAGACTGTATGCTGCTAAAAGTGATCATGAAGGGTAAATAGGAGGTTAAAAGATGAAGAAATTGGCTGCAATTACATTTACATCGATGGTGCTATTACTGGCAACAGCGATGGCAGTAGGAGCGGCTGACAGTGTCGAGATTCGCGGGAAGGTCGCCACAGGGACCGACACCTGGACCGCGGACGACTTTGCCGGCTTCTACTACGATCTTGATGACGACATCAAGACCGAGGAACTGACAGCAACCGTGACCGAGGGCAATAAGCTCATGGAGCCTGATGGCGTCGTATACACCACCAAGGTCATGGCAGACGACTTCGACTATGAGGCCTGGGGATCCTACAATGTCATCGGCTTTATGGCCGACAAGTACTTTGCAGGATACATAGACACCCCAGATTCGGTTGAAGATGTACTCTTCGAGGAGTCCGACGACGAGAATGTTCTCTCCGATGAGCAGCTTCTCAAGATCCTGATGGACAACGACGATGAGAGAACGGTCACCTCCGGCACACCTCTGGCTATGGAAGAGGGCTATGAGCTGTCCATTGCAGCCATCGATATCGATGGTAACAAGGTCTATCTCGAGCTCTCCAAGGACGGAGCTGTTGTGGACAGCAAGGTCATCTCCCCATCCAAAGATGGCGCCACAATGAAGGACAAGACCTACTACTACAAGAAGGATATCGGCGACTCCAAGGATGTAGTCATCGTCGCTGCTCACTTCAAGAATGCCTTCCGTGGTGCCGAGCAGAACCTGGCAACCATAGATGGACTGTGGCAGCTCTCTGACAACCCAAGGGATGTCTCTGAGAACACCGAGTACGACAAGATGACCATCCAGACGGTCACCGCCGACAGCATCATGATGAACAATGAGGACAACGATATCACCCTTAGCAAGAACAAGGATATCACCCTCATGCCTGGCGTCTCCATCAGGACCGCTGATGCCGATGAGCTCAGATACTACCTCTACAAGGAGATCACCGAGCCAGGAACCTATGAGATCAGGGGCAATGTGGCCACTGATACCTTCACCTGGACTGCCGACAACTTCGCTGGATTCTACTACGATATCGATGACAACATCAAGACCGAAGAACTGGTCGCAACCATATCCGAGGGCAATAAGCTCCTTGAGCCTGATGGCGTAGTATATACCACCAAGGTCATGGCAGACGACTTCGAATATGAGCCATGGGGATCCTACAACGTCATTGGCTTCATGGCCGAGAAGTACTTTGCCGGATACATAGACACCCCAGATACCACTGATGATGTCCTCTTCGAGGAATCCGACGACGAGAATATCCTCTCAGATGAGCAGCTTCTCCAGATCCTGGTAGACAACGATGATGAGAGAACAGTGACCTCCGGCACACCTCTGGCTCTGGAAGAGGGCTATGAGCTGTCCATTTCAGCCATCGATATCGATGGTAACAAGGTCTACCTCGAGCTCTCCAAGGACGGAGCAGTTGTGGACAGCAAGGTCATCTCCCCATCCGCTGACAACGCTGGAATGAAGGACAAGACCTACTACTACAAGAAGGATATCGGCGACTCCAAGGATGTAGTCATCGTCGCTGCTCACTTCAAGAACGCCTTCCGCGGCGCCGACCAGAACCTGGCAACCGTTGATGGACTGTGGCAGCTCTCTGACGCCCCCAAGGATGTCTCTGAGAACACCGAGTACGATAAGATGACCATCCAGACGGTCACCGCCGACTCCATCACCATGGATATTGAGGATAACGATATCACCCTCAGCAAGAACAAGGATATCAGCCTCATGCCTGGCGTCTCCATCAAGACCGCCGATGCCGATGAGCTCAGATACTACATCTACAAGGAAGCAACCATCGAGGGAGAGGAAGAAGTAGCAGAGGAGGAGACCGCTGTAGTCACTCCTGTCAATGATACCGAGAAGGTTGTAGAAGAGGCTAAGGAAGCCGTCGAGGAAGCCAACAAGACGGTAGAGGAAGCTGAGGAAGTAGTTGAAGAGGCCAAAGAAGAGGTAGCTGAAGCTGAAGCCCATGCTGAGGAAGCTGCAGAGGCAACCGCTAACCAGACACCTGGATTTGGCAGCATCTTCGCCCTGACTGGCCTTCTGGCAGTCGCTTACCTCGTCCTGAGCAGGAGAGACTGAAAGATCAAATAGCTGGAGGAGCTGGGCTTCTCCAGAACTATCTCTTTTTTTTATTTTCATTTAATTCATATCATCACTATTGCGTTTGGTTTTTCTGTGGGGTAAGGCCCTAACCATCTGCCAATAATTTGAGCTCCCCAAAAAAGATGGCCTCGACGGGACGAATAAGTATTACATCTCGTATTCACATATATTGGGGCAGAATAGGTGGTGATTGTCCATGCAGAGCACTCAAGAAGCCCAATTCTGGAGAAGGCCGGATCAGGAGTCGGAGGACGTGAACTGCAGCCTCTGCTATCAGAACTGCCGCATCCGTCCCGGCAAGAGAGGAATATGCGCGGTGCGTGAGAATCAAGGTGGAATGCTAATGACGCTGGTCTATGGAAACCTCATTGCTGCCAATGAGGACCCCATTGAAAAGAAGCCATTCTTTCATTTCCTTCCCGGCAGCCTGGCCTACTCCATAGCCACTGTGGGCTGCAACTTCCGCTGTCTGCACTGCCAGAACGCAGATATCTCCCAGCTTCCTCATGAGACCGGCAAACTGCCGGGCAATTACGTTCCCCCTGAGGATGTGGTAGCGGGGGCAGTCTCCAGGGGTTGCCAGTCCGTTGCTTATACCTATACCGAGCCCACGATTTTCTTTGAGTACGCCTATGATGTGGCCAGATTGGCTCGAGCTTCCAAACTGCGCAATGTCTTTGTAAGCAACGGCTACATTGGCCAGGATGCGGCGGATAAGATCATTCCCCTCCTGGATGGCATCAACATCGACCTGAAAGGAGATGATGAGTTCTACCGCAAGGTGTGCAAGGCAAAGCTCGATCCGGTAAAGAGCAACATCGAGAAGTTCTGGCGGGCAGGAGTCTGGGTGGAGGTCACAACCCTGGTCATCCCAGGCTATAATGATTCAGTTGAGGTGCTGACCGATATGGCAGGGTTCCTGGCCGGGATCAGCCGGGATATGCCCTGGCATGTATCCGCCTTCTACCCCACCTACAAGCTGCTGGATGCACCGCCCACCGGAATAAAATCGATAAAAAGAGCCCTTAACATCGGACGGGAGGCGGGATTGAAGTACGTTTATGCCGGAAACATCATCGGAGAGAGCGAGAGCACCATATGTCCGGATTGCGGCTTCGTCCTAATCGAACGCCGCGGATACAGGGTCATGAAAAACACGGTGACCGAAGGGCGCTGCCCCAACTGCAAAGCTGCGGTGGCAGGAGTCTGGTCCTGACAAAATCTTAATATCTGACCCGCTCCGACTCTGCTCCATATGCCATTTTGCACTGTAGAGGAGGCGATCTCCGATATCCGCGCCGGTCGCTTCATAATAATATTGGACGACGAGAACCGGGAGAACGAGGGGGACCTGATGATGGCAGCGGAGAATGTGACCCCGGAGGCCATCAATTTCATGGCCCGCTTTGGCCGGGGTCTGATATGCATGCCGATGACCGCCGAGCGCCTTCGCGAGCTGGACATTCCCCTGATGACCAGCCAGAACACCGAGTCCATGGGCACCGCGTTTACCGTTTCGGTGGATGCCAGGATCAATACCACCACCGGCATTTCCGCATTCGACCGGGCGACGACCGTTCATGCCCTGATCGATCCTGTGACCAGACGAAACGATATTGTCACCCCCGGCCATCTGTTCCCCCTGCAGGCCAAAGAGGGGGGAGTTCTGCGGCGGACGGGGCATACGGAGGCCTGCGTCGATCTGGCCCGGCTGGCAGGGCTCCAGCCCGCTGGGGTGATTGTGGAGATCATGAACGATGACGGCACCATGGCCCGGCTCCCACAGCTCGAGCGCTTCGCCCAGGAGCACGGCCTGAAGATGCTGACCATCGAGAGCCTGATCCGCTACAGGATGCAATATGAGAAGCTCGTCTGCAGGATCTCCGAGGTGAGCATGCCCACGGAGTACGGCCTCTTCACCGCCATTGGCTATGAGTCCGTCCTGGACGGACAATGCCATATCGCTCTGGTAGCAGGAGACCCCACCTGCCCTGATGCCCTGGTCCGGGTCCACTCCGAATGCCTCACTGGCGATGTCTTCTCCTCAAAAAGATGCGACTGCGGCGAGCAGCTCCGCCGGGCTCTGCAGCTCATAAGCAAGAACGGCAATGGCGTCCTTCTCTATATGCGCCAAGAGGGAAGGGGCATAGGTCTCGCCAATAAACTGAGAGCATATGCCCTCCAAGATGGCGGATCGGATACGGTAGAGGCGAATCACCGGCTGGGCTACCCGGCAGACCTCAGGGACTATGGAATCGGCGCTCAGATCCTGGTTGATCTGGGAATAAAGCAGATTCGCCTTCTGACCAACAATCCGCGCAAGGTGATAGGGCTTGAGGGCTACGGCCTGGAGATCGCAGAGCGAGTACCTTTAGAGGTCGAGCCCAATAATGTCAACCGCCGGTACCTGGAGACCAAGAGAGATAAAATGCAGCACCTCCTTCTCCAGAATGAAGGGCAGTAAACGGGAAAAAGCAGAAAAAAAGGCTCTTTGCTGAATTATGCGGGTGAGTTCAGACAGAGAATATTGCCTCTGTTCCTCTATGTATCTGTGGTTGGGTCGGAGCATAGCGGTTCACCACAGGGGCAAAAAGACGCAGAGAATTTGTGATTCAAGTCCACCCGCGCTAAATAGCGAGGAGCCCGGTTATACTCGTCGTAGATCGGTTTGATTGGATTACAGATAACGGATTTTAGCCATATAGAGCACAAAGATCACAAAGGCCTCGCAAAGGTTAATCCAGTTCTTGAGAGCCCAATAATCCTTTGGTGCGGTCTTTGTGTGCTTTGTGGTTTATGGCTCTTCGCTGAATTATGTGGGTCGGGCCCGGCAGTGGTTATAGTCTCTGTTCCTCTGCGCCTCTGTGGTTGGGTCAGGATCGCGGTTCACCCCAGCTGCAAAAGGATACAGAGAACTCCTGATTCAAGTTCGCCCATACCGAATGGCGAGGAGCCAAAAGAAAAATGGCTGATATGGGGTTATCTGTCCTCAATCGATGGCTATTCGCTTGCGGGTGAGCACAGAGACCTTGGGGAGGGTTATCTGCAGAACGCCGTTCGTAAGAGTCGCCCGCGCCTCCTCTGTCTTTATGCTTTCCGGCAGGAGGACTCTTCGCTCGAACCGGGTGTAGGTCCTCTCCCGGCGGTGGTAGTCCTGCTCGTTTACCTCAGCCTCACTCTTTCTCTGGGCGGAGATCTGCAGCTCATCCTCCACCACTGAGATGTTGATATCCTGCTTTTCCACACCGGGCATATCCATGGTCACAACCAACGCCTCTTCAGTCTCATGAACATCAGCCAGGGGCCTTATCACCCCTTTCTTCAGGTTCGGGCCCTCTACCTCCTCCATAAGGTCGCCCATGCGCTTTTGCATCCTCCCGAGCTCATCGATATACTTGGATCCGAGTGCATCCAGGCCCAGCTCATCCATCAATTTATTCATCCTGAACTGCAGCTTGCGCAATTCTTCTGCCGGAATCAATCCTGCGGTCATCCTCAACACCATAATGTTATGGGCCTTTGGCGCTTAAATCTATTCCGACATATATTCATTCTGAATCCTGACCACCTCAGCTGAATCCCTGGCAGCGGCGTACTCACTGAGGGGCTCGCGGTTCAGCTCCAAAAATACGTGCCCCCAGTTGAACTTGGAGAGGATCAGCTCTGCCTGGCTTTTCTCTCCCAGTATTACCAGTCCTGCAGCCAGGGCTTCGACGGTGGAGAGCTTGAAGGGCTTTCCCCAGTTCACCGGGTTGGCAGCCACTAGAAAAGGCAGAGCCCTCTCCTGCAGCCTGAACCGGGCGAAGACCTCCTCAGCATGCGCCCAGCTGCAGTCGAGGGCTGCCAGCCCGCGGGCCCCTTTATCCTCCGGGGATAAGGCCTTTTCCGAGAACGGGCTGAGGACAATGTACGGCCGGAGCTGGCTTATATGGTGGGTCAGCCGGACAAGATTGAAGCGGGCAAGCTTCTTTCCTGAACACTTCCGGGGGTCGCACTGATTGGCATGATAGATCACAAGTTCCATTCATGGAGGGTACTACCGATAATCCTATTAACATTGTGTTCCTTCCCCTAGCAGCCAATAGCAGGGAGCCATTTGATGAGCGAGCTGTCCAAAGAGTACAACTTCAAGCAGGTAGAAGAGAAATGGGAGCGGAGCTGGGATAGTTCCATTTACTATTTTGACTGGGAGTCGAAGAAGCCCCAATATATAATCGACACACCCCCGCCCTATCCCACGGGAAACTTCCATATCGGCAACGCTCTAAACTGGTGCTACATTGATTTCGCCGCCCGGTACAAGCGCATGCGGGGCTACAATGTGATGTTCCCCCAGGGCTGGGACTGCCACGGCCTGCCCACCGAGGTGAAGGTGGAGCAGCTAAACCATATCACCAAGAACCAGGTTCCGAGGGAGGAGTTCAGACGGCTCTGCGAAAAACTTACTGAGGAGGCAATAGATCGTTTCCATAAGTCCATGGGCCGGCTGGGCCTGTCCATAGATTGGTCCAATGAATATGCCACCATGAAGCCGGAGTATTATGTCAAGACCCAGACTTCATTTGTGCGCATGTACCAGAAAGGCCAGATCTACCGAGAGGACCACCCGGTAAACTGGTGTCCCCGCTGCGGAACGGCCATAGCCTTGGCCGAGGTGGAGTACGACTCCCGCACCTCGACACTGAATTATATGCACTTTTGCGCCGAGGACGGCGAGATAGAGATCGCCACCTCCCGGCCTGAGCTCCTGGCCGCCTGTGTGGCGGTGGCGGTTCATCCTGAGGACCAGCGCTATCAGAAATACATCGGCAGGACGGTCAAAGTGCCGATATTCAACTATTCCGTTCCCGTTCTTGCCGACCCGGCGGTGGACTCGAGCTTCGGCTCGGGGTTCGTCATGATCTGCACCTTCGGGGATAAGCAGGATGTCAGATGGTGGATGGAGCATCATCTTCCCCTCCGCCAGGCCATAGACCGCGGCGGCAGGATGATGCCTATTGCTGGCCCTTACTCCGGCCTAACCGTAGAGGAGACGAAAGAGAAGATCACCCAGGATCTGACCGAGCAGGGGATAATCTTCAAGCAAGAGCCTCTGGAGCAGAACGTAGGGCTGTGCTGGCGGTGCAAGACCCCCATTGAGATCCTGTCCGAGCAGCAGTGGTTTGTCCGAATCGATGCCCCGGAGATAAAAAAGATGGCCGAGGAGATAGAGTGGATCCCCCCTCACATGCGCGTCCGCCTGGAGAACTGGGCCGACTCCATGGAATGGGACTGGTGCATATCCAGGCAGAGGATCTTTGCCACCCCCATACCCGCCTGGTACTGCCGTCATTGTCATGAGGCACTGGTGGCAGAGGAGAGCTGGCTTCCCCTGGACCCCAACCTGACCCAGCCCCCAAAGAAATGCAAATGCGGCAGCTCGGAATTCATTCCGGAGCAGGATGTTCTGGACACCTGGATGGACAGCTCCATATCCGCCCTAGCCGTCGCCGGCTGGCCGGACAGGACCGATCTGCGTATGCCCACCCAGCTCCGGCCGCAGGGGCACGACATCATTCGCACCTGGGCCTTTTACACCATTCTCAGAACCGGAGCCCTGGAAGGGATCAGGCCCTGGGATGCCATTCTGATCAATGGCATGGCGTTGGGCGAGGACGGCCATAAGATGTCTAAATCCCTGAACAACTTCATCCGCCCGGAGGAGGTATTCGAGAGCAACGGAGCTGATGCCCTCCGCCAGTGGGCGGCTATCGGCGGCAGCCCGGGAAATGACATACCATTCCAGTGGAAGGAGATAACTGCCGCCAGCAGATTCCAGCAGAAGCTCTGGTCCATATTCCGGTTTTCTCTGCCCCTGATCGCCCCGGATGATGCCGCTAAAGGGCAAGTCGACCGCTGGCTCTCTGCAGAGCTGGATCAGCTGATCACTAAGACCACGGAGGCTATGGACAGATTCCAGTTCGATGAGGCCTTGAAGGCCATCCGGGCTTTCGCCTGGGATGTTCTGGCCGACAACTACATCGAGCTGGTCAAGGCCCGGCTGTACGGCCAGGACGGGCTGGAGAAAAGGGCAGCGCAGGACACCCTTTTCACCGCCCTGGAGACTCTTGCCCGACTCATGGCTCCATTCACCCCCTTCCTCTCCGAGGAGATCTACCACACCCTGACTGGCCAGAGCGTTCATGTGCAAAGCTGGCCCGTGGCCCGGGGGCAGCCGATGGATAGGGCTGGCCTGGCGATAAAAGAGGTAGCTTCAACTCTGCGCCGCTATAAGGCGGAGAAGGGAGTGGCCCTCAACTCCCCTCTTCCGGGAATCGTGGTATACTCCGACCTCGACCTGGAGACAGCAGACCTGGCCGGTGTGGCCAACTCCCCGGTGGAGAGCAGAACAGGAAAGCCCTCGCTGGAGATGAAGCCCATAGCGGTCAAACCGCAAATGAAGGTCATCGGCCCTCGATTCAGGGATAGGAGCCAGCGGATCATTATGGCCCTGATGGGCATGGATCCGGCTGATATCGCTCGCCAGAAGGAGGCAGGCTCGATTGCAGTCGATCTGGATGGCGAGATCCTCGAGCTTCCGCCCGAGGCGGCGGAGGTGGAGATCCAGACTCTCTCTGCTGGCGAGGCGGTGGATATACTGAAGACGAAAGAGGCCACGGTGCTGGTCCGAAGATGATCGAGGTGGAGGTCAAAGCCCGGGCCAGGGAGGACACAAAAGAGAGAATAGCCGCCCTGGGAGCCACCCCCATCGGGGTGGAGAATCATCTGGACCTTTATTTCAATTCGCCATTAAGGGACTTCAAGGAGAGCGACGAGGCCCTGCGCATTCGCATTAAGGAGGAGGGGGCCAGGCTCACCTATAAGGGGCCCAAGCTCGACCAGCAGACCAAGTCGCGCCGGGAGCTGACGATAAGGATCGACGATCCCACCCAGATGAGGGATGTCCTATCCCTTTTGGGTTTTGTTTTATCGGCAAAGGTTCGCAAAAAGAGGACGAAGTACTCCTATCAGGGAATGGTCATCGCTCTGGACGAGGTGGAAGGGCTTGGCACCTTTTTGGAGGTGGAGGCTCAGGCGGAAGCGAACTGGGAGAACGAAAAGGATCGGGTCCTCTCCGTGTTGAAGCGGCTGGAATTGGAGGACACCATCCGCCGCTCATACATAGAATTGCTAGAAGAGGAGAAGAGGGCAGATCTATAGACCGATGACGATATAATGGAAATGATATCTTGTCCATAAGCTCGAAATTCCATGTGCTGGTCATGCTCTCGTTCCTGGTAGCGGTGCAGCTGATAGCCCTGGCCATAACTCCGGCCATATCCGCCACAGACAATCGGGTATTCGAGGATCCGGCATCGATCTCCAATCCCATAATCTATATGCTGCTCATCCTCATATTCACCGCCATTCTCCTTTTGGCCATAAAGCTGAAGGGAGATTGGCTGGTGAGAGGATTCATACAGATCTCCATTGCCCTCACCATCTTCTATGTGATCTCCGCCATCATGCCCATGTGGCTTGCCCTCCTGCTAACTTTGGCGGTGATGCTGCTCTTGCACTACTACCCGGAATGGTATATTCTGGATGCATTTGGAATCCTGGTGTGCGCAGGAGTTACCTCCCTCCTGGGAGTGAGCATGACCGTGATGCCGGTTATCATCCTTATGGTGATCCTGGCGGTCTACGATGCCATCTCCGTCTATAAAACCCGCCACATGGTCGCTTTGGCAGAGGGCGCAATAAAGATGAAGGCACCACTGCTTTTTGTAGTCCCCAAGAGCAGGGACTACAGCTTTAGGCGAAAAGATGCCGTCTCGATCTCAATGGGAAACGACAAGAAGAAGGGGGATCGTGGAGCCTATTTCCTGGGCATGGGCGATGCCATCATACCATCCATCCTGGTGATATCTGCGAGCTGGTCATATCCACCAGGTGATATCCTCGGCCTGAACCTTCCTGCTCTTGGAGCCATGCTCGGAACCTATGCCGGCTTTATCCTTCTGATGACTACATCGAGGGACCGACCTCAGGCTGGCCTTCCCTTCCTGAACTCGGGATCCATCCTCGGATTTCTCGCCGGCTGTCTTGCCGCAGGCATCCAGCCCTTCTAGCCCGGCACGGTATAGTTCTGGCACCGACAGCTTTTTGCCTTATCCCGCGACACTCTGCCTCAAAGAGGAATATCAGATGGCTGATGAAGACCACGCAGTCCTGGAACACTTCATACCATTCTGCCCCAAATGCGGCAACGAGTGCGAGCATAAAGACCTCCGGCGGGCACTGGACGCAGATGAATGGAAGAAGATTGTGATCGAGACGATCTATTACTGCAAGAACTGTGATAACTACTGGAGCGACGGCCTGATAGAGAAAGGCTATAAATGATCTACCTTTATTACAGCGAGAAATTTCAAGGGTATAACTTCGGTCCGGAGCATCCCTTCAATCCCGCTCGCCTGATGCTCACCTTTAGCCTCATGGAGGAGTCTGGTCTAATAGACGAGAAGGTATGCAGGCTTGAGCCCCGCCCAGCTAGCGAAGAGGATATTCTCCGAGTGCACACCCCTGAGTACCTGGCGGCGGTGAAGCTGGAGGAGCCGGATCTGGCCTTTGGCCTGGGGAGCGACGACACCCCGGTCTTCGCGGGCATATGTGAGTCATCCAGAATGCTGGCAGGGGCCTCTATCGATGCCGCCCGCCGCATAATAGCTGAGGACTGCAGCGCTTTTAACATCGGCGGAGGACTGCATCATGCCCTGCCCACAGTCGCCTCCGGGTTTTGTGTCTTTGACGATCCAGCCCTGGCCATCCGGGTTTTAAGAGATAGATTTGATCGGGTGCTGTATATCGACATCGATGGCCATCACGGCGATGGGGTGCAGCAGATATTCTACACTGATCCCAGTGTTTTGACCATCTCCATGCATGAATCCGGATTGTATCTCTTTCCAGGCACGGGATTCATAGAGGAGACGGGAGATGGTGAGGGAAAAGGATACAGCGTGAACATCCCCATGCCCATGTACTCCGGAGACGAGCAATACCTCCGGGCCTTCGATCAGATCGTTCCAATCCTTTTTGAATGGTTCCGGCCCCAGGCAGTGGTAGCCCAGCTGGGGATAGACACCCACTATTCCGATCCCCTCACCAGCCTTAACGTGACACTTAACGGCTATACCGGCCTCGTCCGCCGGATAGTGGATCTGGCCCGCCAGCATTCAGGGTCCCGGCTGCTGGCCCTGGGCGGAGGGGGCTATAATATGGAGGTGGTGCCCACCGCCTGGACTAGTGTCCTTCATATCATGAGAGGCGAGCCGCTGCCTGAGTATCTGCCCCCTTACTGGGTAGAGCTTTTCATGAACCTCACCGGGCATGAGCCCCTCTCTAATCCGGATATAGAGATGAGGGTCGGCACGAATACCGAGAACAGGATCAATAAAGAGCTCTCTGGGACTCTTCAGGGCCTGAAGGAAAAGATGAATGAGGTTCACGGCCTCTTTTAGATCGTCTTCGATCAGGTCCCGATCTTGATCGGCTCTACAATAGAGCGCAATGTGGATATGGCGGAGAGTGCGGCCAAATAGCTGGTTTTCGGATTTCGCGGCGAGGGGACGTTCTCCACCCGGGTAAAAAACCTGCCAAAATCGCCTTCCACCTCTATCTCGTGGCGGTTTACTCTTATATTCGGATCGGCGAATACCTTCACCAGCACCTCTTTCTCCCCCGCAGCAAGATAAAGGGTGGCGGCAACATTCACATTCGCGGGGAAGGCCCTTACCGCCTCGATTGCGCTGCCGGAAAAGATCTGGGTAGGACCGGAGAGGCTATCCAGGTCGATCCTATTCTCCATGATATAGGGCGCCCCTCTCAGGCCGCTGGGATTCTTGGTGGTGGTCAGGGTAACCCTTTCAATTCTCCCGGCGCGAGCGGACTTGAGGGCATCCAGGCCGGATATGGCTCCAGATGGTATGTAGACCTGAGAGCAGTGAGATTTGGCCAGGCTCTTGATCTCTCTGAATAGATCCATATCGGCAAGAGCCCCAACGCTCATTATCATCAGCCTTTTGCCCGCGGCCAATGCTGCCCTGGCGACTGCTGGGACCGCCTTCTGGGAGGCTGCCTCCACCACCACATCCGAAAGGCGAACCAATTCCGCAAGATCGGCTTTTTTCGTCTTATGCTGCAAGCTCTCGATGAGAGCGAGGGCAGTTTGAGGATTATGATCGCATACAGCAATCAGCTCTGCATCAACCACGCCAGAATCTATCGCTTTGGCGATCTCGGCCCCAATGGCACCGCATCCCACAAGCCCGACCTTGAGAGGCATCGCAGGTTATAAATCAATTAAGGATCAAAATCCTTGCGGTATGCTAAGGTCAGAGCTGGAGCGATTTATAGGTGAGGACCTAGGCGAATGGGATGATTCCAGCACTCTCATTCCAGAATTGACGGCTTGCGGGGTCATCATCGCTAAGGAGGACTGCATCATCTCCGGGCTGGCGGAGGCGGTGGAGATCTTCCAGTATTTTGGCCTGAAATCCGAGCTGCTATTCGATGATGGCGAGTTTGTGCCAGCGATGAGCACTGTTTTGGAGGTACTGGGCAGCGCGAGAAAGATCCTGCAGTCTGAAAGGCTGGTCCTAAACTTCATGGCTCGCATGAGCGGCATATCCACTCTCACCCGGGAGTGCGTTCTCCTGGCCGGGGGGGTACGAGTGGCAGCCACGCGCAAGACCACCCCAGGATTTCGATTATTCGAGAAGAGAGCAGTCTATCTTGGAGGCGGCGACACCCATAGATTTAATCTATCAGATGCCATCCTCATAAAAGATAATCATATAATGATCCTCGGCCTGAAAGAATGCCTGCGCCGAGCTAAAGATAAATCCAGCTTCACCAAGAAGATCGAGGTGGAGATCGAGAGCCTTGAGGACATGCTCATAGCGGCAAAAGAGGGTGCGGATATCATCATGTTCGATAACATGGACCCCGCGAAGATAGCCGAGGGAGTTGATGTCTTGAAGAAGGAGGGTCTACGAGAGAGAGTGATTCTGGAGGCATCAGGAGGCATCACCCTGGATAACATCAAGGATTACGGAAGAAGTGGGGTAGATGTTATATCGCTTGGTGCTCTCACTAAAGATGCTAGATGGATTGATTTGAGCCTGGAGATAGAGAACGATGAAGAGTGGAGAGCGAAGAGAGAAATCGCTTAAAAGAACCATTGACCTGCAGAATAGAGATATGGGCAAGAAGCTGCACCTCGATATTCTGCGCCTGGCCTGCCTGGCCATCCTTATTCTTTTGCTGTCAACGGCCTTCATTGGAGCGGTCCAGGGGGCGGATGATGATGATGATGATGACGAGGTCACCTATAACGATTTTACCCTGGGGATCGGGGACAGAATAGATATCAGCAACTATCGAGCAGAACTCATTGAGATTCAGTCGGTTAAAGATGGCATAGCCGTCCTGCAGGTTTCCAGAACCGGAGGCGGATTGGACGAGCAGAGAGCATTCTTGGAGAACCGGGCCAATAACTTCATCGGAGGGGCGGAAAAAGGGGGTATAACCCTTACTGTAGTAGATATCCTGGATGATGAGTCTGCCAGAGTACGAATCGAGTACCAGGAGAGCCTGGGAACGCCCAGCAGAAGAGCCTCGGAACGGCCTGTATCCTCCGGTGACAAGCCAGCCCTGACCGTCCAGAAGAGCTTTGACAAAAGCGAGATGAGTGTGGGTGATGAGGTCAAGGTCACAGTCACCATCATGAACATGGGCACAGGCAAAGCACAGAACATAAAATTGGATGATGCACCACCCCTGCCGGAGTTCTCCTATGTGGCCGGCTATCCGCCCAAGATCAAGGATACCCTGGACCCTGGCCAGTCCGACTCGGCTGTATATATGATGAATGCCATAAAAGAGAGCACCATACGCGTCTCGGCCATACAGGTCAGCTACACCGACTCCAAGGATAACGTCCTATTGAACAGTTCTGAGCCTTTTGATATCGTCATCAATCCAAAGAGCGTGGCAGACCTGGCGATAAGGATGGAAGTACCTGGGCCACTCCCTCTTGGCGGCACTGGAATGGCGAACATAAGCATAGAAAATGTTGGAAAGGCGCCTGCCACCAGAATCGAGGCCAAAGGGGACATAAAACCGCCAGTGGGGCTGGAGGCATCGGGCTTCGAGAGGAGCTTCTTTGAGATACCGCCAGGCGGCGAGGTCAATTACTCAGTAATGCTTTCGGGCAAGGACTCTGGTAACTATACCATTCACCTCAAGACCACATTCGATGGAGGAGACGGCTCTGCGATCAGAGAAGGATCTGCAGAGGTAGTGGTCCTAAAACGAGAGTATAAATATGAATATTTACTACTCCTCATCCCAATCATAATTATCGCCGCCTGGTTGTATAGGCGGCACAGAGAATATAAATATTAATAAAATTCCACAGTAAAGTGAGGCTGATATCATGCTTAACGTACTTATCCTTGGTGTAGGCCAATGCGGAAATAGAATACTGGACGCAGTGAACAAGGAAGCGATGGGTGGTGGGGGTGCCTCGAAGATCGCCAAGTACTGTCTCAAGCCCAAATTCCCCAGCCGGGTAGAGACGGTGGCGATCAACACGGCGATAAACGATCTCAAGGAGCTGAGATACACCACCGCCAAAGACAGATTGCATGTTCCGAACCTGCACGGCATGGGAGCCAACAGGAACGTGGGCAAGCAGGCCTTTATGGACAACCGGGACAGCATCATGGGAGAGATCGAGAAGAGGGGCGACTTCGATCTCGCCTTTGTCCTGACCTCAACCTCAGGAGGCACTGGCTCCTCGTTCTCGCCGCTCCTTATAAATGAGCTGAAGAGGCAGTACCCGAACATCACCGTGGTCACTGTGGCTATTCTTCCCTTCCGGGAGGAGGGCTCGATCTACCTCCAGAATGCTGCTTTCAGCATGAGGGAGCTGATGGAGCTGGACGCTGATGGCATCATCCTGGCAGACAATCAGTATATGAAAAGGTTTAGCGGCGACATTGCCAGCGCCTATGACAAGATCAACAGCACCATCGCCCAGAGATTGCTTTTCCTGATCGAATCTCTGGACAGTGAGATGCTCTCCGTTACCGATCTGGGCGACTTCAAGACGGTCATGAATGGCGGCCTGCGCATAGGCACCATGGGATACTATCAGGCAGATGGGAAGAACACCTCGGTCAAGGACGCCATCGAGAACAGTCTAAAGCCTAACAACCTCCTCTATCCGGCGAACGTGGCGGATGACGCCGCCAGGGCAATGGTCATCATCCAGGGCTCCAAGGAGCATCTGGATGTGGATCAGATAACCAAAGAGGTGGAGAAGATCACCGCCAGCGCGGGGCATGTATTCAAGGGAATTGTGGTCAAGAAGGGCCATCCAAGAGTGCTCTCTGTATTCACATTGGCTGCTGCACCGGAGCTTGAATCCATCTATGCTCAGGCGGCAAGAGGGATGCAGGACGAGAAGGAGAAGAGGTCAAGGGCAAGAAAGCAGCTAGACGACGCATTTGCCCATATAGAGGATCTGGAAGAGATCTACTGAAGGCCGAACCGGCTATACATCAGGGCCTGCATTGGGCCCAGCTCCAGGGCCCTGGCTACCACGGTTCTCTCGGAAGGGCTCAGTGGATGCCTCTTTGCTGGTGGCAGGGGCAGAGCCTGCCGGGCATAGACCACTCCACCCTTCATCCGGGCACAGGTGAAGCTGCCGGCATCTCCTTCTATGAAGACCTCGCCCCCTCTCATCTCTGCACCTGTGAAGTCCTTCGTACTGCCTCTAACCAAGATCCTTCCTCCTCGCAATAGAACTGCTGTGTTCTCCTGAGCGCATCCTTCGACTATGATCTGGCCGGAGCGCATGAGTATGCCCGTGCTCATGCCTGCGTCTCCCTCCAGTTTGATGGTCTTGTCGGCGGGATTTCTTGCCCCCAGGGTATCCCTGATAATCCCGTCCTCGATGAACAGACCCTGCTGGTCCAGATGATTCGGCTCCGTCACATCCCACCCCTTTTCCAGAGCCTCGGTGATGGAGACGAACATTCGATATCCAGTCAGATCGCTATCAACCTCGATTACATTCCCCATGGGCTCACTGACCCTGCCGGAGACATAGATCGCGCCTCTGAGCATGCTTATCCCCATGCGCCGGCCCACGTCTCCCTCCACCACTATGCTGCCCGTCCCCTCTATCGGCCCGCCCTTTCCCCCCAGCCGGATGAGATCGACGCCCAGGCTGGAGCCCAGGCGGCTGCCAACATCCCCGGAGATATTCACCCTCTCCCCTTCACGGAGCGATTGCACGATCTGCCTGAGGCTAGCCTCCCCTATCTTCTGATCCATATCCAGCCTTGAGCCTTGATGCTGCCAATAAAAGTCAAATGTGAAGTCGCCAAGGCACTTCTCCCCTGAAGCCAGGATCTGGAGCATTGAAATATCACTTCGATGGAAGGAAGGCACTATCGGTCGCAATGCGTTTGGATACATTGATCCCGATAACGGTAATTAGAATAGCCCCAATAGCTGAGATGGCCAGCTTCTGTACCGATTCTACCATGCCAATGCCAAACTCCAGATCGGCATTGCTGGCCAGGATAAAGCTGCTGGTCGACCAGATGACCAGGCCGGTAGCCAGGATGAAGAAGAGGTAAGATATGGTGCGAGCGTCTCTTATACCCTCCATATACATATCCATGACCTTGCCCAGATTCACGCATAAGGCAGCAGCCATGTACCACCAGATGCTCTCGTAGAGATAGATCATGATCAAGGTGAAGTATCCAGGAAAGGTGGGCTCATGGAAGTACTGCCAGAAGTATGCCACTCCATTTACGGTGGCTATGACCACCAGCATTGCCGCCAGGATATAGGTTATAAAGGCTATCTTCCGGGCATAAAGGGATTTCTTGAGCGTCTGCTTTGCCTCCTCCATGGAGTCGTCCAGGCCCAGCCCCCGGAATAAGAGATACAGACCCACCGAGCCTGTGATGGCCACTATCGCCCAGCTGGGGTAGCCGATCAGGCTGAAGAATGCAAACATGAGCAGAGCCAATGCAGGAGGAATGAATAACGTATGGCTGAGCTTGGGGTCGGTGAAGAGCTGCTTTAAAAGGTAGTAGGTGCTCTCCAGGTTGGGGCTCTGCTTGACCAAAACCCGACGCACTCCTTCTACCTTGATCCGGGAGGTGATGATGGGCAAGATGGCCTCGTCCTCCGCCCCGTCAGAGACCACAACCACCCCTTGAGGATGCAAGCGCGCCAACAGATCCTCCAGCTGAGAGGCAATTTTGCTGTCTGAGATCAGGCCGACCTTCAGGTCTCCTGCAATAGAGGCGATCTCCACATTCCTGCCTGATGCAGCAATCTCATCAAAGGTTTTGATGCCACCGAATATGGTGTTGACGTCCGAGTCCTCCGGGTCAGACATGCCCAACTTCAGGGCGGCCTCTATATTGGCCTCTCTGCCCACGACGGGGGTTATCACCCCGCCCTTGCGGCCCAGGTCATTGTCCCGATCTATGCAGAGCACAAGGACATCCATGGTCTACTATTTGAAAAGATTGTACTTAAAGGATTCTGTGATCAAACAGCAAAGAGAAAAGATCCGGCCATATCCAAAAAATATTTATTTTAATAAAGCCAATGGATGGCTATGAGAAGACTAATCTTATGCATTGCAATTTCTCTAGTGCTCCTGGTCTCCTTTGCCAGTGCCTTTACCATTGACATGGCGGAGACGCAAAAGCAAATCGATACGTACAACCGGAATATCGATCGAGCGCCAGAGGTTCTGAAAACCATTTTGGGCGATGAGAAGATCAACCTGGAAGTACTCCGAAAAAATGCCAGCACCTTCCAGGTAGGCTTGGATGTGAAATCAGCGAGAATAGACAGATTAATTGAAGGAGGCTGGGACGATCCATCAATCACCATAACTGCCTCAGAGGAGGCAATAGACAATGTCAGACTGTCAAAGGATCCGATCGGAGCCTTTGAAAAAGAGAGGGATGCTGGCAGTATCACCTTCGAGGCAAATAATCTGATCTCCAGGGCCAAATTGAAGGCCGCTTTCTCCAGCACCTCTGTCCTGCAGTTCGGTTACGACACATTCTTCGGCTAGCGGGCAAGGTCAATATTCTCTTTTATTATTTTTAAGGCACAGAAATCCCCGCACATGGTACAGACCTCTGCATCCGAGGGGGTTCGGTCTGCTCGAATCAGCTTTGCAGTCTCAGGATCTATGGCCAGTTGGAACTGCTTCTCCCAGAGCATATCCCTCCGCGCCCTTCCCATATCCAGATCCTTCTGGCGATCGTTGTTCTTGATCATATCGCCTATATGGGCTGCTATCCTGGCAGTGATCGTGCCCATCCTCACATCCTCCACATCAGGAAGAGCCAGATGCTCAGCCGGGGTGACATAGCAGATGAAGTCCGCTCCGTAGGCACTAGAGAGGCTGGCACCGATTGCCGCCACGATATGGTCGTATCCGGGAGCTATATCTGTGACCAGGGGGCCAAGCATATAGAAGGGCTTCTCATCAGTCATCCTCTTCATAACCAGGACGTTTGCTTCAATCTCATCGATGGGGATGTGGCCCGGCCCCTCCACTATGGTCTGAACCCCTGCCGCATGGGCTCTGTCCGCCAGCTCGGAGTTGATTATCAGTTCCTGGATCTGACCCCGATCGGTGGAGTCGTGCACCGCTCCCGCTCGAAGGCCATTGCCCAGGCTTAGGGTGACCTCATGCTCTTTAAGGATCTCCAAGAGATAATCGAACTCCCGGTAGAGGGGATTCTCCTTCTGATTATGCAGCATCCAGCCGATCATGAAGGCCCCTCCCCGGCTGCATACGCCACCAAATCGACCGCCTTGGCGGCGGAGCCGCTCTATGCAGATGCTATTGATGCCGGTGTGGATGGCCATGAAGTTGGTTCCCAGCTTCGCCTGCTCCTCCGTCGCCCTGAAGAGGTCGTCCTCGGGCATGTCCACACCTGCTCCATACTTTCTTATGGCCTCGATGAATGCCTGGTAGAGGGGAACGCTCCCCACGCTCAATGTTGTGGCCTCAATCACCCGTCTTCTGATCTCCAGGAAGTCCCCACCTGTCGAGAGCTCCATCAGAGTGTCTGCACCGTTCGCTTCAGCGGTGCGCGCTTTTGCCACCTCCATCTCCACATCAACGATATCGCTGCTGGTGCCGATGGAGGCGTTCACCTTGGTGCGGAGCCCCTTGCCAATGCCCACCGATCTAGTGTATCTGTAAGGGCTGCGAGGGATGACTATCCTGCCGCTGGCTATACCTCGAAGTATGAACTCAGGGGTCTTTCCCTCTGCCTCGGCCACTATCTTCATCTCTTCTGTCAGTCTGCCTGCTCGTGCATCATCTATCAGTCCCATCTCTTCACCAGCATCAACTGACAATGTAGGGTTATTTAAGGGTGATCAACCACGCTGCTCTGGCGGGAGATGCTGCAAGCAGAATGATGAAGAAATCGTGAGGCGACACAATGGTGCCCGCCTCAGGTTCAGTATTATCCTTGACTGTTGGGATATTCTATTTCAGGATCTCTTTTTTGAAGGTCTCAAAGCCAATCTCTTCTATGAAATCGCCCAGGCGCTGCTTCTTGGCGTGATCCCGGTAAAAGTTGACGATCTTATCTATGCAAGAGAATACCTCATCGTCGGATAGGTTCTCTGCCAGCAACGTGCCCAGCCTTGGCTTTACCCCGCTGCTTCCGCCTACCAGAAGCCTCCATCCCTTGGCGGTGCCGATCAGGCCGATGTCCTTTACCGCGGGCTCAGCACAGGAGTTGGCGCATCCTGATACCCCCATCTTGAACTTCCAGGGAAGCTGCATTCCGTGATACTTCTCGTCCAGCTTCAGGCCCACGCCCACAGCATCCTGCTGGCCGCGCTTGCAGAACGTAGTTCCCGGACAGATTTTGATGCTGCGAACGCATAGACCTATGGCAGCCCCGGTCTTCATCCCCAGGTCCGCCCAGGCATTATCGATATCCTCAGGATCGATTCCTACTATGGCGATCCTCTGGGCAGATGTTATCTTCAAGGCCTTGGCATGATACTTCTCCGCCACATCGGCGATCCTTCGAAGGCCGGCTGGATCGATTATGCCGCCTGCTATATGCGGTGCTATGGCAAAGGTCTCTTTGTCCCTTTGAATAATGGCACCCTTTTCCAGAATATCTTTGGACATGCTAAACAACTCCTTGATCTGAAATATTCGCTAAGAAGAGATTGGGGTTTTTAGGGCAAAAAGCTTTCCTATTGAATATGACCCATGAAATGGCTGAAGAGGAGCTCGATTGACCAAATCAGTCTCAGTTCCTCTATCAGCATCTCTCTTTTGATATCATGCATGTGCCTTTGCCTGCAATGAGGTCCCGCTGGACCTGCTCTTGCGATGGCGCGAGCGTCTTCCTGCGTACCCATCGCTTTTAACCCACTCACCGGTCTCGTCGTCCTTCTCATACTGTTCTTTTACGGCCGACCAGGCTGATTCGTGAGATGCCTTCTCGCGGGCTGTCTCATCTTCTATCTCCAGATCCTCCCAGCAGCTATTGAAGGCTTTCATGTATATGGTTTTAGCCCGGCTGGGCAGATTTCGGACGCTCTTGGGCAGCTCGCTTATATTTGCATATGGCATCTAATACACCTCCTGTATGTGTTTAGCTCATGATGGCTCTATATTTCTAATAGCCTGGTTAAAAGGTTTTGGGCGGATCTGCTTTCCAGGCGGATTTAGACTAAAAGAATATTTATTGTTAATAAAAAAGGTTTGAGCCGAATATGGTTGCGGCCTGCATGGTGCAACGGACCGCAGCAATTCAGCCCGATCGGGTGCAAAACACGATTCCTTATGAACCCGTCTTTTGCCGCCCTGAAATCCGTCCCTACTTTCTCATGGCCGCTTTGGCCTCTTCCAGCCTTGCCAAGGCTGCGGCCCTATCCGCCTCTGCCTTTTCTTGGCGAGATTGAGATTGATTTAGACCTGATGCGGTCTGTGTCACAGCTGCGGTCGCCCCGGTGCTTGCAGAACCATCCACGGCGTCGGCTTCATCCATTGAGGCTTCAGCGGAGGCTGTGGCACCAGTGGTGGTCGCTGCTCCATCGGCAATCGCTGTGGTGTCCGTGCAGAAGCCGGGGGGGATGGGGGTTAAGCTCTCGTCGACGGTTATGTTCATATAACTCAGAAAATTGAATAATGTATACTCATCCAGGTTGATGTCCATCACTATCAGTGCCGCCGTCTGGTTGGTGGGCTGGTAGGCAGCTAATAATTTCGGCCCCAGTGCTCCCCAAATGGCAGGCTTGTCAGCGATAAAAAGCTCGTTTTCGCTATAGTTCACCAGTGTTATGCTCTCATCAGCAGTGGCGAGCAGGGATTTCAATCCCTCTGCATCGAGAAGTACCTCCGGAGGCTGGCAGGGATATAATAGAAAGATATCGACTGCACTTCCATTCAGGAGAAAGGATGTCTTAATGTCCTTTCCGCCAGGATAATTCAATGTCTCCTGCTCGACTGGCTTTGCTTCTGCTGCCGAGGGAACGAGAGTGACAAACTCTGCATAGTTATTCACTTCGTCGCCAATGGGCATTCTCAAGGGGGCTAAACTCTCCTCTATATCATCCTGGGCAGCAGCAGGATTAGCTGCCAGAAGGCCAAGCACTATACATAGGGAGATCACAAATCCTATATCTGCTGGCCTGCATGGTATCGCAATCTTCATTCACTCCACCTCATTGCTATTTCCATTATCTTCCTTTCGATTACTGTGGGTTTATATGCGCCAGTTTATAACTCTCTAACTATATAGCATTTTCCCGATTTATAGCGAATTTTTCCCATGAATATATCGATAATGCCGTGACTGCGATACGATAATATACTGAAACCTATCCCTGACAATATCGAAATCGTTCGTGGCATCTTCGCAAAGGGAAAGTACAGGAAATCTCCCTTGCGATCATTAGTCGAAAAAAGAGCATGGAGGAGATAAGAGTTGAAATCAATCTTGAAGGCAACCTGTCTAGCCGCTGCATTGATGATCCTCGCCTGCAGCGCGATGGCATCGGTGGTCGTAAATGAGATAGAGCTGAACCCTCCGGAGGGGGGAGCGGAATGGATCGAGCTTTTTAACTCCGGAAACGAGAGCGTCGACATAAGCAGCTGGACGGCCATCATCACCGATGGCAGCTGGAAGGGAGAATTCTCCCCTGTACCCCTGGGTACGATTCTTCCCGCAGGAGGATTCTATGTCCTGGATGGCCAGGAATCCTGGAACCATACTGACGGAGGATACTGCACCCTCTATAGTGCATCTGGTGAGGAGGTAGACAGGACCGCCCTTCGCCTGGATAGCTTGGGAAACGACTTTACCTATGGCAGGAATCCGGACGGATACGATACGAACACCGATGGCGACTGGGGTCTGGCTTCTGCCACCCGTGGTGCGACCAATGTGCGCTGAGCGGTCATATGCTGCAGTTTTGGGATTGAGGGATCTTGGAATCTAAGGATAAATCAAAATGGAGGATGACGACACGTCCGGCATCAAGAGGCGGCATCAGAGCGTCTCTGGCCTTTTTATGCCTGCTGGCATTCTCAGCCTCTGGAATCTGCGACGTGGTCATAAACGAGATTGAACTGAGCGCGCCCCATAACGAAACTGTGTGGGTGGAGCTCTACAATGCGGGTGATGACCCTGTGGACCTTACCGGCTGGACGGTGCAGATCGAAGACGGGGCCTGGAAGGGTATCATTCCTCTGCAGGGAATCATAGATCCCCTGGGATTCAAGGTGGCGAAGGGCAAGGACGCCTGGGCGACAACTGGCAACGGTACAGTCTATCTGTATGATGCCCTTGGAGAGAATATGGATCGAGTATATCCCCAGAGCGACCAGAGCCACTCTCACTTCGCTTATGGCCGGATCCCGGACGGCAGGAGGAGGGGCACCAGTGCAGACTTCGCCTTCCTGAGGGCAAGCATCGGCATGTCCAATGGCAGAGAGGTGCAAAAATAAATATAATCGAGATCAGGGCGGGAGACGAAAATAGCAGGGGATTTGAGAAAGGAGGGGCCTCGCTGTTTCATATGGGTGAGATGGAAATCTGAAGCCTAATCCAAGTAATCGCCAAAATGCCGAGATATCGCCATTTATGAATAATCTCAATACCAATCTTCCATCAGGTCGGAATTCCAAGGGGGAGTCATACCCGGAGAATGAAAATCGCTATCCTGAGGTTACCCATATGAAACAGCGAAGAGCTAAAAAAAGAGATGATAGGGCCAGGATCCAATCTCGATTCGGCCACATTCTCAGGGATGGTTCACGCTGATGGGCTTGAGGAAGATGTTGTTTGCCTCATCGCTTTCCGCCACAACTCCGCCGGAATCGACCAAAACCTTGGTATTGATGTTAGCATACCAGCTGGGGTAGCCGTCATAGGTGCAAGTCAATATCTTTCCGCCTCGTGCCACCAATCCATCCACTTCCCAGCTGCATCCCAGATTCCGGTAGTTCTCCCCGGGCCACCACTGGACACTGAACGGACCGGATGAGCCGGTGCCCTGGTTGTAAACTCCAAGCCTCACAGTTACCGGAGATCCCTGAACTGGCGTTTCGGGATTCAGTGAGAACTCGCTGACAAATAGGTCAGGAGAGCCAGACGCCGACCCAGGTCCAACCGGTCCCGGCGATCCTGCGCCAGGCTTGCTCACGCTGATGGGCTTGAGGAAGATGTTGTTTGCCTCATCGCTTTCCGCCACAACTCCGCCGGAGTCGACCAAAACCTTGGTATTGATGTTAGCATACCAGCTGGGGTAGCCGTCATAGGTGCAAGTCAATATCTTTCCGCCTCGTGCCACCAATCCATCCACTTCCCAGCTGCATCCCAGATTCCGGTAGTTCTCCCCGGGCCACCACTGGACACTGAACGGACCGGATGAGCCGGTGCCCTGGTTGTAAACTCCAAGCCTCACAGTTACCGGAGATCCCTGAACTGGCGTTTCGGGATTCAGTGAGAACTCGCTGACAAATAGGTCAGGAG
>Ga0228536_1000789_pt1 | contig 46107 bp, 49 predicted proteins | sample SJ1Smetagenome_FD_168611 | JGI IMG/M metagenome (GOLD analysis project Ga0228536, IMG submission 168611) | Enriched culture of PCE-dechlorinating microbial communities from Ithaca, New York, USA - SJ1.S | ecosystem: Engineered > Modeled > Simulated communities (microbial... > Unclassified...
CGCCAAATACCCTTGCTTCAAAAAGCATTAAATCAGGAGATTGACAAGAAAACAGATGTGGCGTAAAGTAAGGCTTACCTTGACTGCAAAAAAGGAATTTCAACGGAAATAGGGACAATATCTTTTTATGACGCAGATAGTTAATACTTGCAAAAAACGCCATTTTCACTATCCACTTTTTAAAACTGAAATCATCGCGATAAGTATTAAGCTGGCCTATTCTCTCCATAGCCTGACAATATGTATCACCAGCTAACTCCTCTCCCGTAGCACGGTTTTTTACGATATTAGTACATACCATATTTATCAGATTAATATATCTGATATATAATCCAGTAAAAGCCTCTTTTGTTCCATTCATAAATAATCGGATCAGCTCCTTACAGGTATAAGCCTTCCAAGGATTATGCCCCTCCCCGTTTTGATTAACGATTATATTTTTTGGTTTTTTTTTAAAATTCATTCCCACAAATTCTAACTCAAGTTTTTATGTCTGTGAAGAGTAAAAATAAAAAACATGACAAAGCTCTCCTGAGAACAGTAACTATATAAGACAAAACAACTTATGAACAAGCAAGTATATTTACCGTCATTGATATGAGCTAATAAGACACAAAACTGAAGAGATGTTAAATCGGGATTTACCGTTCTCCTTATACTTAGATAACTAATAAAAGAAAGGGAAAAAACCAATGAAAACCATGAGCCATGCAGTAACCAGTTTCTGTCAGCAGCAAGAATTATCCATCCAAAAAGTGGATTCCAATCTTTACAGAATGGAATTTCAGGGAAAGCGATGCCGGTTTGAAAGTCTGATTACCACCGATGATGAAGAAAACATCTTGATTGTTCATACGGTGCTTCCGTTAAGAGCAGATCCCGTCCATTCCGCCCGAATTGCCGACCTCATCTGTCTGATTAACTCCCGTTTGTCATTCAGCACATTCGAGATATCAAAGAAAACCGGTATTATTGCCTGCCGATCTGGAATCCGGATTGGGACCTCCGACGTAACCAATGACACCATAAAGCACACTATTTTCAGAAATTGGATGGATACCGAAGTATTTTTCTCAGCATTTACTGCTGTGCTATTTTCAAATTGTGACGCGGAACAGGCGGTCATCACAGCAATTGATGATTTTGAAAACGAATTCCGTTCCAAACAAGTTCCCGCCACCCTGTCGATCCGTCGGAATTCTTTTAATTAAACAAAAACCACATCCTTTAACCAGGAGGCCAAACCATGAATACCTTTGATCTAAACCAGCAATATCTCTGCTTGACCTGCAAAGAGGGGATCATTACACAACGCATCCTCACTCGTCCGGAAAAATTACAGCTTTGCCGAAACCCCCACGACGTTGATTTTTTCCATGATCTGTCTACAGGTTATTATTCCATCCGCACCAAAAAGAACAAACAGCTTACAGGCTGTGAAATCAGCAATGGCAACTGGTGTTTATTGGAATCCATCCTCTACAAGGCAGGAGATCTGCGGCCCCTTGAATCAGAAAACCATGTCTCAGCCAAGGTGCGGCGCATTCGAAGCCTCTTTCAGGACGATAAAAGCGGTCACTTTATTATTACCCAGCGAGAGCCCTTTTTCGCGATTCGCTGGAATATCAGCCGAAGTTGGCAGGTCATCAAGCCATTGGAAACAGGCAAAGCTGACCAAGCTCAACCCAATAATCCATAACTCAGCCAGACACAAAGGCTTATTGACATAGCGAGATATAACCCGGTTGTTGACCGCCAGTCACTTAAAACATACCCGTTTTACCATATGATAGAAGATGAAAGGAGATTGCCATGAAAAAAAGACAAGAGGTGATTACGATTTTCGATTATATGCCATATAAAACAGATTACCAGTATCCGGCAAGGATTGTAGAACTCCGGATCCAGCCGAAACGCAACCGAATTATGATCACTTTCCGGCATCTCGATTTGGATCAAGAGGGACGATTGTTTATGACGGCCCTGCCTCTACCCGCCCGGCCTGACAATGTAACCTTCCAATTCTTAAAAGCCTGCGGTCTTGAAAACCTGGGCCCCGGCACTCAAATCAAGATCAACACACTGGTCGGATTTCTCATCGGCCTGCGATTTTCAACCATAGAACCCTCGGGGACTCCGGCCAGTGTCAGTTTTGAGAACATAACACTACCTTCTTTTCATAAGAAAGGTCTTAAAGATGAAGTATTACTTTCCAAAAAGACAGGACACTTTTCTGAAAAAGCTGAGTCGGATCATATGCCGAAGTCTTAAAGTAGTCGTTACCACCCTGGGCATGATCGCCGCATTTACTGTCATTGCATATTTTCTCAAAGTCGTGGTGTTCTTTATCGGCATGGCCCTGCAGGCTATTGGTTCTTAGGAGTATCTGTCATGGCAAAAAAACGAGAACTCACAGACGAAAAACAGACCCATACAGTTATACATGATGCTAAAGGAAGAAAAACGTTTCGTTTTGGTTTTACTGAAAAAACCTACGAACAAGAAGACGGCGAGTATAAACAGATTATTGCAGAAAATTTCACTGGCGGAGACGGCTCGATTAATAATACAACAACGATGCTCAAAAGCAATCTTAAACTATGTGATGAGTGTGAGTTGGCGAATCAATCATCGGATACCCCCATTATTCCTTACTCGCCAGCGGATAAAATGGCAATATGCCACCACTGCAATCGCAATCTCTGCAGTCGACACACCCATAGGTATGAGGGGAAAACCCTGTGTAAATCCTGTAAACGTAAATTGTTCTGGAAACATTTGCTATTTTTCAAAAAGGTCGCCCCATGAATCCCGAGGCATCCCATTTATATCATCTGATCAAACAATATGCCCTGGATTGGCGTCATCCTGATCCATTGGCACGAGTCGTCAGGCGTTTGGAAAAAGACAAACTCTCTCAAAGCCAAGTCCGCCGATGGATGCGTAAAATCGAGCCCTGGATAGAGGAGCAGGTGTTAAAACAAAACTATCTGCCTTGCCCTCCTGATCCGCAAGCCTTTGGTACCGAACAGAAACCATTTGATCTCTCCTTGGGTTTCTTAAGTGAACGGCCTGAAGTTCCTTTTGGCGTAAATATCACCGATGGGGTTCATCTGATGATCATTTCAGGAAATCCCGGTAGCGGTAAGACTGTGACGCTTAAACTGTATATTTCAAAAATTATCGAGTGGAATAATCGTCATCCAGACGACCAGGTGCTCATCATTTTCTTTGATTCCAAAAAGGATATTCCTAATCCTTATTCGCTTCTGGGCGACAACACCCTTCACCTGACCGTTCATGATTCTAAGTCATTCCGATTGGGACTCAATCCCCCCCAGGGTGTCCCTGTAGCAGCCTGGACAGCATCGCTGTTTACAGTGCTGGCCGCAAGGCTGGGACTGATTGTATCACGCACCTTGTTAACCTCGGTATTTCAGTGGGCAACCGCTCAATTGAACACTCAGGGCACTATCCTGTCTTCCCCGATTGTACCCAGTATATCCTTGGTGTTGGACATTCTGAATCACAGCCCTACCCATCTCTGGAGCGAAAAAGCAGATTATTTCGGAACCCTGGTACAGTCGTTATCAGGTCTGATCAGCGATGCGCAAGGAATTTTTGAAGCAGAACATGGATTTGACATTACCGCCGATTGTCTGGCAAAACAAAAACATTGTGTCATCGATATCTTCAACTGCGAACCGCCCTATTTTCGTTATATCCTCTGTGAGTTAATCCTGTTGCAACTTTTGTTATATGTGATGCACAACCATAAAAAGACCACCCAGACCCGAATTTGTTTGATCTTTGACGAGGCGGATTTTTTCGTTCGCCCCGAAGCCCAGGCTGTATACCCGCAATCACTATCTATCATAACGCTTTGTGCCCGGCTTTTTCGTGAATACGGGATTCAGATCATCATTGCAGTCAGCGGGCTTCAGAATGTCGCCCCGTATCTTTTGACCGGAGCGAATTGCCATATTATTCATCAATCCACGGATGCTGAATCCATCTGGATGACTCAAAAGACTCTCGGCATTGAAAGAGGCTTAGAAAAACTGCAGCCTTCATTAATACCCGGCCAGGCCCTCATCCGTTATGCATCCTGTCCGTTTCCGTATCCTTTTCTGGGGCAGATGCATCTGATTGAACCAGATCATTCCCGGCAATCACGCCCTTTCAATAAGATTTCTTTTACGCCAGCTCGCAGGCTTGACGATTTACCGGAACTTAAAAAGGCCCTGGAAAATCTGATCCAGCAGCACAACGGTCAGTTTGCAGAGAAAAAGATTAAAAAGGCAAAAGTAGCATTAAATCCATCTGAACGTCGCCTCCTGGATTTAATGTCCATCTATGAATTTGAGCTGTTGCTTTGGCTATTTGCCAGGATGGGGGATGTTTCACCCGCAACCCAGCAGCATATACTGAAGAAACTTGAAAAAGCAGAATTCATTGAAACTGAACAGATCCGAGCCAGTAAATCCGCCTTGCGTTTTGGCATTATCACAGAGAAAGGCTGGGAATTCCTGGGAAAACAGCCCCGTTATAAAAAGACCCGAGGCGGACCGGCACATCAATGCCTATGTCACTATCAGATGCAGATCGATCTTAAACACGGTGCGATTCAATCCGGCTGCGACCTGGAGATCCCTGGGTCAAGCGGTTGTACCGATGTCCTGACAAAAAAAGCGGATGGATACCACTGCAATGAAGTCATCGTTCATTGTGAAAATAACATACTCAAGCATGCCCGGGACTGCTTTATCGAATCTAAGCAAGCTAAATCGCTGACATTTATCACCTGTCTTAAAAGTGATCACGAGGATATTTCACAGCAGATTATAAATGATCCGGACCTGACCTTTCATATCAGTAAAATCCATTTCCTGACGATTCAGCAGCTTATCCATCTTTACAAGGAGACCTTATGAGAATCGCACTGTTATTGGTACTTTTGATATTGACCTGCTGTCTGATCAATTGGGTTCGCAGCGGCTTTTTTTCCGGTCATATCCTGACGGTCATCCCCTTCCTGGGCGGCAAAGAACCTGGTGTATACGATGGCGCCGGGCTGGTCTGCATCCTCATTTTCCTATGGGGACTGGCCCGGATGAACCATCATCATGATAACGAAGACGACTAATAGTAAAGGAGACCCTGTATGGCAGAAAACGACAACAATTCACCACAACGGCAATTTCGCAGCGAATGGATCTGGATCCCTGTGGCTATCTTGGGAATGGCGTATTTCCTAAGCCATATCCAACCCGTACTTGTTTGGGACCGCATTATGGATGCCTTACACGTCCATGACAAGCAGCGGTACACGCAATTGGCGATTTGGGGGATCGTCCTGGTTTTTATCACAATCACAATTCGTTTATTGAAGCGAAAGTAAGACGCTTGTCATTGGGATCTATACTGATCCTGAATGAAATTGTCCGTCTGAGGCGCGGCTAAGTACCGTTTCGATATATTCTGTGGCCAGCCACGCGGCAAAACAATACTTGTTAAGTATAAAGCGTGTGGGCTTCTGGCCCTTGTAAGATCAAGAAAAAACTCTATTGAAAGGATTTGTTATGAAAACAAAGACATTGTGGTTGACACTCTGGGCAATGGCATGGCTGACTTATCCTGGTTCAGCAGACACATTACCGGAGAAGAACGTTGCCTTATGCATGATCTGGGATGCAGGGTCTTCAAACCGCGGAACATGGCAGGATCTCCATGCCCTGGCCAGGCAATCCATTTCCAGCCTTAAACCCGGGGACTATCTGGAGGTCATCTCCGCAGATCCCTGGGAGGCCCATATCCGGATCAGTCTGACGACTTTTCAGCCGGACCAGGATTTCAGTCAGCAGCTGCAAAAGATTGATTGTCAATTGATCGGCGATACCGATGTGATTAAAGCCCTGGAGCTGGGCATTGCCCGCATGCGTAATTTCGTTGTCGCACATCCGACGATCCAGCCAGTCTTTATCGTCTTATCGGACGGCAAGCTGCGGGATTCGGAAGCAACATCCTGTGCTCCATTGACAGAATCGCTTGGCAGCTTGGGCTGGAAATTATACTTTACCGGCTCCAAAGATACCAATCGCAAACTCTTGGTCGAAGCGGGTCAAAATAAAGTGCATTGGTCACTCTTGCAGAAAGCTGACTGCGGATGCTGGATTGCGGATGCCCGCATTGATGAAACAACCGTTCAGCCTGCAAAGGAACCATCGACACCAGAATCGGATGATGTGACATCAGAACCTATTATAGCCAATCCCGTGATCGTCCTGCAGCCGATCATCCAGCAGGAGCCGGTCAAGCCGGAGGCTGAACCCATCCCCGCGGAACCCGAACCCGTGGACTCGAATGAACCGTCGCCCCCTGTTGTCATTGCCTCCGTACCGAGCGAACCTAATCAGGCTCCGGAAATAGCCGTAGTCGAACCCAATTACCCTGTATCAGAATCCTCCGAAAGTAACTGGTGGATTTTCCCGCTATGTGGCGGTCTTATCGTGCTTCTGGGGGTACTTGGGGCAATTATGAGGATCGCCCAAAAGAGCTCAAAGGCCTGGAAAGACCGTATTGACAAGCATATGAAGGCTCTGAAAACTACAGATACAGCGACTTTGCTGGTCCGGTATAAGGATCGAACCTGGCACCTTGGTCAACTGCGACGACTCAATAAGATTTATATCGGTTCGGGTCCGAAAAATACCCTTCGTTTATTTGATAAAGAGATTGCACTGCAACACGCCTTGCTGTATGTCAAACGTGGAACACTTTGGCTTAAAAATCTGTCGTCCAAACCAATCGTAATTAATGGATACACTCTTAAAAGCAGGCACAAGACCCATCTTTCACTGCCTTCGATGATCAATCTGTCTGACACAGTAATGATTAAATGTGAACTCCAGAAACATCAAACTATTCCTGCCCAGAACAAGGAGGTGGTCCATGCCTAATCCAAATAAACCCACACTCAAAGAGGTGCCAATGGCAATCCTCGTGTTTGTTGGATCTTCCGTTCTTTCGATCCCTCTCCAGTTAAAATATCTGTGTCAGATGGCAGGGCTTAATTTTAAGCAGTTTTTTCAAAGCATGTCATTTGACTGGAGTAAAAATCCTCCAGCCCCGCTCCTGTCCAGTTCCGCAGAAAATATTCAAATCGACCACGATGAACACGTCATCGCCAACCTTGATAAATCCAAAACTGTTTTAGCAGAAGCAGAGAACAAGGGTCTTTTTTGGGCCGTCGAGCCGGATTGGCATCTGCATCCTGGCTCTGTCAGCGATGCCCAGGGGGCTGCAGGGAATCCTAAAAATGGGTATATCATTACCTGTAACAATGACTCCAAGCTTAAGAATAATCTCATAAGACTTTTTCTGGCCGCCCAGGACTACATTCGTGCAAAGAATCTTGCCCTGGATGGAAAAGGGTCTCAAACCTTGGGTCGGATCCCCATTATTCTGAATCTGAGCACCGTCGGTGCCATGGGAACAGGCGCCATGAACTGGTTCATCCTGGAAGGTATTCCCGACTGTGCAGCCAATACCGGGACAGAGACCAAAGTGATCCTCCAACTGATGCTTCGCGGGAATCTTACCCCTCAGGATAGTACCAAAGCCACTGTCAATGAATATGTAACGCTTAAAACACTTCAGGTTCTGGCCAGTAAGAGATACCTTCATCCCCTCAACGGGATAATCCAATCCCCCCCTTTCAGTCAGATACAGCTGTCCTCCAATGTTAATCTACACGGCAACATGACACGATTATCTCAAGTTATGTTTCACCAGGCACACCTGGATTATCTTATCTGGTGTACCCCGATTGGAAAATATATCCGTGAACGGGCCTGCGACATTGAAAACTGGTCTAAGACCCAGGAAGGCGACCCCCTATGCGGTACCAGCTTAAGCATCGCTTCCATCACACGAAACAGTCTGCGGGTGATTCAGTTCTGTACCTGGATGGCGATTGGATTATTTTGTGAACAACTGGCTGCACAAGGCCAAAACCAGCCAGCCATCGATACCGCCCTTGCCCTGGCCAACAGTGAAAAGCTGGTGGAATCGCAGGAAGACAAAGGCATTACCTCCGACCTGCTTCGTCCTCAGGAATTAGACCGTCAGAACGTAATTCAACTGGCCCAGGACAGCGTACTCCAGCAGGCTGCCGGATTACGGGGGTTGAATAAGGCAAAACAACTGGAAGAGGCCATTGCCAATAGTCTGGCAAATGACCTGCCCAGCCTCTATGAACCCGCCATCCGATTACAAGCCCAGGCAAGATATGAATCGGCTGTGGCAAAAATCAAATCCACCCTTCATGAAAAGCTGCGTTCCGCCGGCAGACTGACTGAAATTTATCAGATCTTGATATGCCTCAAAGATATCCTGCAAAACAGCTGCAAAATGGTTGAGAACACTCTTGTCGAGCTCCGACAATTCATCGCCCCCCACCGCCAGATCCTCATCGAGGCCTCCGCCATGCTGCAGCAGTTAAACCAAAAAAACAAACTGGTCCAGGGCCTGTCGTTTTTATTGATCAAGCGGATCACCCAGGATCTCAAACAATCCGGCCTTGCAGCCATTTCGGGAGAGCTTCAGATTCTCTGCTGTCAAACCGCTATTGAAACCCTATTGACTCCTTTGATCGGTTATCTTGATGACACCCTTGCCTGGCTTGGTTCCTCCATCCGGAAAATGGCGGATATAAAACAAATGTGTCAAATCAAAGCGGACAATCTGGTCCAGGAAGATACCAGTTATCTAAATCCCAACGGATTCGAAATAACAACCGCTCAATATCTAAATGCTTATTGGCAGGATTATATCCAGCAGCATGGCGGTGCTTCACGTTTCAGCGACCAGTTGTACAGCCGATTTCTGAAAAAGCATGAATCTTTTGATATCTTCATCGAAACCGCAGAACAGCCGCTTTTTGACCTGCTGAATCAACTGTTCTCCGAGCCGTTTGAATCCTTCGTCAAGGCCACCACGGTCTGGGATGAATTGCTCAGGTGGTTTCCGGAAGAGACCCTCAAACAAATGATTGCAACCCTGATCCAGCACAGCGAAGGCAGGGTGCTTGCCGAAGATGGGGTTCACCAAAATATTGTGTGGATTAAAGGTGGCAATATTCCACAGGAGTCCTGTAAAGAACGACTTGCCTGCCTTCTGGAGGGCCTTGACAAAAAAGGGGGTAAATGGGAGCTTGCTGTCCATGATGACATCGATACTATCAGTATCTGCCAGTGCCGGGGCCAGATCAGCCTGACCCCTCTGATCCGACGCCTGGGGATTGAAGATACCCCGGAAGGCTGGAAATCCATATTGGAGCAGGCTGTCGATCCCGTCAGCGTATTGATTATTTCCCCCAATCCCACTCCCAGGCAGATTCAACGGGTGTTGGTCAAAGCCATCGCCGCCGGTCTGATATCGGTGCAAAACGACTGTTTTTACCTTGAAAATCCCCCTTCCGAGCCCGTCAATCTGGGCCGGAATGCCTCCGCGGTGATGACTGCAATCAGGCCGCTATGGCCTCAGATGGTGTATATCGAATCATATTTCGCACGCCAGCTCATTATCCAGGAAGACCTCATCCTGGGACGGCTTGACCAAATCACGGCTGCGGTACAAAGCCCCGGCTCTCATGAAGATAAGCGTCTTACCCTGGTCGGAACGGACGCTGTCATGGACTGCCTCAGGCAGGTTCAAATCATGCTTCCACGTCTACGACGCATGAAAAAAGCCGCCCTTCGGGAGACAACGCTATGACCAGACGCTACATTAAAACGCCATCCGGCGGCTATATCCCGCATGTTCCCAGCAAGCTCAAGCTGGACCTGCAGGTCCGTGCAAAAGCAATGCTAACCCTGCCGGAACAGAGCTCCCCAAAACCTCAATCTGCCACTGATCCTCAGGCACAGCCAACCTATGCGACCGATTCCTTCGATATTCAGATTCTGACAGGTCAGGAAGTCATCTGTTTTGGTGCAGGATCTGTTGGTAGCCACACTACTTTGAGTATGGCACCTGCCAAACTCAAAATCCATTTAATCGACAGCAAGAAAGTGGAAGCCAAACACACCCAGGCCGGCAGGACGATCTACGACAGCACCCAAATCGGTCAGTTCAAGGTCAACGCCGCCAAGCAAAAAATGGAACGGAACTTCATCGGTACCCAAATTATCCCCATGCCTTACGATGTTGCCGAGCTGCCTGACCCTGAATTGCTCCGGTTGTTTGCCCTGGCGGCCATAGTCATCCTTGTTATCGATGACCCGGTTCAAATCCTGAGGATCAATCAGCTTGCCTACAGCCGGGTCGAGATAATCCAGGTCGGTATTCACCGCCAGGGTCACAGCGGACATATTGCTGTCTCAGTGCCATGCCAGACCCCCTGTCTGGCCTGCACCCTGAATATCACCTCACACCAGGATATCCGGCGTCTGGATAGTGAACCGGCCGCGGGAATTGATATCGCGGTCGTATCCCAATTGGCGGCACGACTAGCCCTGGATATCCTCCACAGCAAAGTGACCAGAAAACCCATTACTCGCTGGGACATCCTGAGCAAAAACCTGATCTACATTGCTAATACCCAACAAACAAACAGCCCGGAAGGTCCGGGTGTTCAGTATCAAAGCGGCCGCAAGCGGCACGGCTGCCCAATCTGTAATAACCCTAGCCGCCAATAAGGAGTTTTCCCATGGGAAACCACATTACCACCCTCGCCCCTCCAACCAGATGCACCCGCGTGTCATCCTCTGAGCCGGCGCCATCCATGTCCACGGCAATGGTGGGCCGGCTGATGCTGGCCCTCAACCAGCTGAACACCAAAGTCGATGCCCTGGCCGTACAGCAGGCACAGGTACCAGCCAGGCAAACGATGGCGGAACCAGTTCAGCAGGTTACGGTCTCGCGGGTTGAGCAGAACCCCGAAGTTGAGGTCGACCGGAATCGTCTGCTGGAGTTTTTCGACTAACACCCAGGCAGGGAGACCTCCTCTCCCTGCCCCTTTTTTGTGAAAGGATTTGTTATGAATATCCCCCTGCCTATCCGCAGGCGCAATGCCATGCTCTGGACAGCCGCTGCGTTACTGGTCCTGGCCATGATCCAGCATCCACCCCTGTTCATTTACCTGTTTTCTGTGTCCGGATGGATCAGGATTGCTCTGGTCTCCTTTGCCGGCATTTATTCCTGCTTGGGATTCAATCAGATCGCCAACCAAGTCCTGAAAAACAACGGTCTGCCCTGGTACACCCGTCCTGGCGGACTTGGAATCTTGATGGTATTGGTTGTTGGTCTGTGTCTTTTGCTTGGCTTTGTCGACTTTCTGATGATCACACTGGGCTTACCAACCCTGATCTCTCAGAAAGCCCTTGTTTTTTTGTTTTTCAGTGAAATCTGTCTGTGGACTGTTCTGTCGGAATGGATCCGTATCAAATAACCCTCATTCGAAAGGAATTTTTATGTCAAAAGCCAAAACCACACCCTTATTTGAAATGAAGGCCGGAAAATTGAAAATAACTGCTTGGGAACACCCCTCCCAAAATCCCAACGACCCGGCCCGAGTATCGTTCACCCTGCAGCGCAGCTACAAAAAAGACGATAAATGGGTCAACGACACTCTGACGTTATTTCCTGAAGATTTAGCCCACCTCGATGACGTTATCCAGGCCACCCGCCAGCGTGCTTTTGTCAAGTATGCCGACATGCCCCATCAATAGCTGTACAAGCCCGCCGCCCTCGGCGGGCTTTTTTATGCTGCCTGTGCAATCGTGTTCTTCACGGTCGTCTCCTCTTGCCGATAATCTACAGTCACATACTTCTCGGAATTCTTCAATGCCCAGAGGATCTCGGAGGCCGTTTTCTGGATACGCTCCAAAGATTTCTGCAGTGCCGCCTTGTCTCCATTATAAAGCTTAATATAGTCTGCACTTGCCGAATTGGTATCCAAGCTCACTCCGCTGCAAACGACATATGCCAAAGCTTCCGCTTCTAATTCCTTCCTTTTGCGGTCATATTTTTTACTGTCATCTGCGCGATGAAGCATTTCGTGCCCCAGCTCATGCACAAGCGTCGAAAATTCCTCCGCTGCAGTCATCCCCGCTTTGATTACAATCCTGCCCCCGCATGACAATCCCAATGTCTGACCCGGCAGCAAGTTATAATCCAGCTTGATTCCCTTGACCGCAACATACGCTTTGAGCATCTCCAAATACTGACCCGGTTCTCCCTTGACCTGGGCAAACTCAGCCAGTGGGCGGCCTTCCGTCTGGCTGACATCGAACACCCAGGCAGTTTTGAATCCCGCCAAATACTCGACATCCCTGGTTTTCGGTTCTTGACACTCCTCACCCTCAAGGGGAATCTCCCTGCGATACACCATCGGCGCAAGAATCGCAATCCCTCTCTCGCCCTTCTTCACTGACCGGCCCAGTTTCTTCCAGGTCCAGAATCCCGCAACATGCTGCGATTCCGGCCGCTGCATCAGGATTAACAGCATATTCCCGAAACTATAGTTCGTAAACCGCCCCATCATCCGAAGATAGTCTTTTAACTGCTGGCTTTTGCCTGCCTCGATATCCCTGACCAGCCTGTCAAATGCCTCCTGGACCGTCTTTTTCAATTGTTCCGGCCTCATTGCCACTCCCCCTCCAAAGAAAGCTGTTGTTCCATTTTTGCCGCCTCCTGCTCACAATCCCGGCAGTATTTGTGACCTGCTCTGACATATCCCGTTTTACATAGAGGACAATAGTTCATTTTCATCCACCCCATCATACACAAAGCTCTTTTGTTGTGCCATAACGACACTCATAACACAATTCGTCCATCTGATCCCGCTGCGGATAGCCTGTTCCGGAAATCTCAACGCTGCTCATACAATCCCCTCTGTTTCTGCTTGCCTGTCGGATACGGCATCAAACGCTATCGTTTCACAACGTAAACAATAGCCGCCGAATAAATCTTCCCTGACCTTTTTGCACAATCTGCATCTTTCCATGTTTTGTCCTCCGCTGCCCCGTCTTTCTGGACAGGCTCAGCTCATCCGGATGCTGAGCCGCCCCCCCCGAATCTATTCTCCCTGCAATCCATCCATCATCCTCAGTCCAAATATAAATCATGGATCTATAATTACTTAGATATTCGCCTCGGCAGGGTTTTATGATTAAATAGAGGGATGATAAAAAGCCTATTCGATCCATCGCAGACAGAAAGGCAGCCTATGGAAAAAGCATTCAGAATTCATTCGTACCCGTTAAAAGGGGGCATCACGGCAACGCCGGAATTTGCCAAAAAGAAACTGGCTGATTTTGCTGTCAATCCTGGCCTGAAATGCAGCCACGGCTGTCTTTATTGTAGTTCCGGTGCCATGCTGCGAACCCACAAAGCATTTGGCCAATTAAGAGAAAATCCTTTCCAATTCGGCTATGCCATTGTGGATCCATCAATCCCTCAGCGGGTTGCTAATGATGCAGTAAAGATAAAAAGACGCGGCACGATCCAGCTTTGTACAACCGTTGATGCCTGGGCACCGGAAGCCCAGGAACATAACCTCGGCAGGCAGTGTCTCCAGGCAATCCTGGCGCAACCAGGTTGGACTGTCCGGATTCTCACCAAAAACGCCGCAGTATCGCAAGATTTCGATCTGATCGAACAGTACCGCAATAGGGTGCTTGTCGGCCTGAGCATCACCGCTACTCCGGAGAAAGAGGAGATTGTCAATATCCTCGAACCCAATGTATCGTCCATCAAAGACCGGATGTCGGTCATGGTGGAAGCTGCCGCCAGAGGTCTTCGGACCTACGGGATGTTATGCCCCCTCCTGCCGGGCATTGCGAATTCACCGGAACAGATCGATATGCTGGTTAAATTTGCGCTCGATTGCCAGGCAGAAGAAATCTTCGCCGAGCCGGTCAATCCCCGCGGCCCCGGTCTGAAGCTGTGCCAGCAGGCCCTTCAAACTTGGGGTTATGACACCGAAGCCAAGTCAATTGAAAAAATCCGAAACAGAACCAACTGGTCCAGATACGTTGTCAATCTGGTCAAACATACCCAGCAAGCGATTCGAAAATACACCGATATCTCAGCACTGCGATTTTTATTGTACCCCTCAGGATTAACACCGGAGGATCGAACCGAAATCCAGAACGATGATGCGGGCGTAGTCTGACTTTAATAAAGGAGTTTAATTATATGGAATCTGAAGAATTGCATCATCAACCAGCATGGCCAAGCTTGCCGAATTCCTTTCCTGACCTGATGAATCCCTCAGAGGCCGCCATGTATCTGCGGCTTCATGAAACCGGACACACGCCTGAATCGGCACGACGAACGTTGGACTATTGGCGAAGCCGGGGTGAATTAAAAGCCACCAAATTTGCCCGTCATGTCTGGTACCGCCGTGAAGAGTTGGACGCCTTTCTCAGGGCTAAAACCGAACAAAATTAACTTGCGCCTGTCGGGAAAGTCGGATATACTATTCCCGTCAGTCGCCGGTGGTAACCACCGAAAGGAGTTACCATTATGGCAACAGAAAAAATTGGTATTTATCGTCGATGGCTGGAGTCGGTTCCATCCGAAGATGGGCAACCGGTTCCCCGAGAACAATGGCCGCAGAAAAGACGCCATCATTGGGAAGTGCGATGGTTTGGTTTGTCGGGAAAGCGGTATTCGCAAAGTTTTCCAACTCGCAAAGAAGCCGAACAATTTGCCAGACAGATGCAGGAAAAAGTCAACCATGGCAAATCCGACAAACCGGATAAAATCCTGCTGAAGGATTTTATTGAGGAACACAAAAAGCTCATGCCCGGCCAGATCGCTTCATCCACCTTATATGACCAGATGCGGTCATTGCGACTCTTTGAAAAGTTCATAGGCGGGCATGTTTCTTTAGCCAATATCAAACCAAGGCATGCTGAAGCGTATATTAGCAAGAGGATTGCATCTGAAGTTTCTGTCGCAACAGTCAATAAAGATATTCGTACATTAAAACGGATTTTTAATCTGGCGATCACTCCCAGAGGATATCTGCATGAAGGTCATAATCCTTTTGTAGGCATCAAACAACGCAAAAAGACCATCAATGACATACGATATGTGACTGTTGAGGAATACCATGCCCTGTTAAGCAAAACCCCAAATGACTGGTGGAAGGCTTTTCTGGCAATTGCTTATGGTTGCGGGCTTCGCAGAGAAGAGATTCTCCATTTGACTTGGAATGACATTGATTTTGAGAACAAGCTGATTAATGTACGGGCCAAAAAGGATACCCCATCCACTTTAAAGTGGGAACCGAAAGATCATGAGAACAGACAGACACCTTCAAGTGATCAGGCATTACAATATCTGGCATGTCTTCTTTCCGAATGCAAGGAAGGGTATGCCTATATATTTATTCCCTTAGACCGTTTTAAGAATCTCAAAAAGAAACCGATTGAGTATGGGAAAAAAGCGGCGATTAGCACTCTTCATAACATCAACCGAGACTTTGATAGAATCTGTAAACGGGCTGGTGTTGCCCACTGTACTGTACACGACTTACGACGGTCAGCAATTACCAACTGGGCTCAACTGCTGCCGATTCAGGTGGTTCAGCAATTGGCAGGACATTCGAATATCACCACCACGCGTAAATACTATTTAAAGGTTCGTACTGAGGACATGGTTAAAGCGAGTCAAATCATCAATCAGGTAGTGGTTGTGGCAAAAAAGTGACTGACGCAAAACTGACGCAAATCACATTCAAGACTTTTTCTATCACATTCAGAATAAATCGTAATTCATTTTATTTAAACAACTTATGTAATGGGCCCGCAAGGATTCGAACCTTGGACCAAGGGATTATGAGTCCCCTGCTCTACCGCTGAGCTACGGGCCCGATCCGCCGCCAGCAGACATTGTATAATTTCCTGCCACTGCTATCGACGAAAGCCAGATAATAAAGTATAATGCGTTGTTTGTCAACCGGTTATCGTCTCTGGATAAAAATACTCTGAAATGTCTCTGAAAAATAAGAATAGTACCATAATGCCGCTCCCTGCAACGCAGGCAGAGATGCAATCGCTCGGCTGGGATCGGCCGGATATTGTCCTGATTACCGGCGATGCCTATGTCGATCATCCTTCATTTGGTGTCGCCCTGATTGGCCGATATCTGCAAAAACAGGGGTATCGTGTCGCCATTCTTGCTCAGCCTGACTGGCATACGGCCGACAGCTTCCGGATTTTCGGCCCGCCCCGTCTGTTTTGGGGGATTACCTCCGGTTGTATCGACTCCCGACTGAATAACTACGCCTCCATGGGACACCGACGGACCGAAGATGTCTATAGCCCCGGCGGCAGACTCGGTTTACGGCCAGACCGCCCGCTGCTGGTCTATTCGGCCCGTGCCAGGGAAGCCTTCAAAAATATCCCCATCATCCTCGGTGGTCTGGAAGCCAGCCTTCGCCGGCTCGTCCATTACGATTTTATCGAAGACAAAATCAAACGCTCAATTCTCATCGATGCCAAAGCCGATATCCTTGTACACGGCATGGGCGAGCGTGCCATCGCCGAAATCTCCCGACGTCTGGACGCGGGGAAAACCATCGCAGAGATGACGGACATCCCCGGCATTGCATACCGAATCGTCCGGGATATTCCAGCCCCTGCGGACGGAGTATGGCTGCCCTCACTGGAACAAATCGAACAGGACCGCCATCTGTTTATGGACGCACAACTGACTTATCAGAAACACGCCCATCCTGGAGACAAATCCATCATACAAGACCAGGGAGCCGGAGTCATTGTGGTCAATCCCCCGGCCCAGCCGCTGGAAGCAGATGAACTGGATGCCCTATACGCCCTGCCGTATACACGACAATGCCATCCAATTTATAACTCCCAGGGCGGCGTACCAGCCATCAAGCCAGTGGAATTCAGCATCACTACCCATCGCGGCTGCTTCGGCGGGTGCAATTTCTGTTCGATATTCTTCCATCAGGGCAAAACCATCCGCAGCCGCTCCATCGAATCCATTCTTGATGAAGCAGACCTCTTAATCCATCAGCAAGGCTTCGGCGGCACCATCACCGATATCGGCGGCCCCACAGCCAACATGTACGGCATGACCTGTACCAAAACAGGTTCCTGTATCCGCACAAGCTGCCTGTTTCCTTCGTTGTGCCCTAACTTAAAGGCCAACCACAGTCAAATACTGAAACTCATGGACGCGGTCCTGACATGGCGGGGAGGAAAAAAACAAAAGCTCCGCACGTATGTCGCGTCCGGCATACGTCATGATTTGGCGCTCCAGTCGCCTGAATATATGCAGTTGCTGGCACGCCACTTTACCGGCGGACATCTGAAAGTTGCTCCGGAACATTATTGTCCGCATGTCCTGGAATTGATGGGCAAGCCCTCTTTTGAGGTGTTTGAGCAATTTGAGGATAAATTTACACAGATGTCCCGCAAGGCTGGTCAGAACCAGTATCTGGTTCCTTATTTTATTGGTTCCCATCCCGGCTGCTCGCCCGAGGACGCGATTAAGCTGACCGAATATCTCGTCAACCGCAACTGGCGGCTGCGCCAGGTACAGGACTTTGTGCCCGTCCCTCTGACAATGTCGGCGGCTATGTATGTCTCGGGCCTGTCGCCGCGGAAAAAGACGATTCACATTCCGCGCGGCCAGGGCGAAAAAAAACTCCAGCTTGCCCTGCTTCAATACCATGACCGACGGAATGCAAAAATGCTGGCCAATTACCTGAGCAGCAGGAATCTGCACAAACTGCTGGCCCGCATACGTCATGCCCAGTCCCAGGGCGAATTGCGGAAAGGACGATAGCCTGCCGATGCCCCTCTGGATTGTATTTAGTCTGTCAGCAATGCTATGCGAAGTCGCCAAGGTATTGATTATTCGCAAACTGTGCACCGGCATTCATTCCCGCCTTGTTGTACTGGCATCACGCCTCATCAGTGCAGCCATCCTGCTGCCGATGCTGTTTATCTGCGGGATCGGCTTTCCGCTGGATGGCATGTTCTGGCTGGTTATTCTGACCACAGCCCTGATTACGTTTGCCGGCAGTATCTGGATTACTGAAGCCATCCAGTTTGGCAATCTCACGATTGTCATGCCCATGCAGGCGGCAGTACCTGTTTTTTCCCTGCTGACCCTGTGGCTGGGCTGGCATGAAACACCGAAAAACGAATCCGTTCTCTATATGCTGCTGAGTATGGCCGCGGTGGGCTGGACCCTGTATGCCGCCAACCGGGATAAATCCTCCGCCGGCAAATCCATTTATACGCTATTGTCTCTTGCTGCGGCGGTCCTGTTCGGCATCTCAACCATCCTGGACCGCGTTGCGATTAATCGTATCGCTCAGGGCGCCCTGGCATACACTGCCTGCTGGAATTTATTCAGCGCCTTTCTCATGGCGGGCGAAACGTACCGCGTCAAGGCATTTCAAAAGCTCACTGTGCGAACGGCCGTCCCCCTGCTGCTGTATGGTCTGGCTGCGACGGGAGCCTTCCTGACCCAGCAATACGCCGTCCAATATTCCAAAACAATTGCCGGCGCAGTCGTTAATGTCAAATCCCTCGTGATGCTGCATCTGCCGATTATCGTTCTTCTTGGACTGGTCGCCCTGAAAGAACGCCCCAAACCCATGACCCTGACAGCCAGTCTGTCGGCCATTTTGCTGGCTTTTTTGCTTGTCCGTTCGCTGTTATAGGGCTATACTATTTTTGTCACATAAGCTTGCCTTTTTTGATGTCGAATTATGCTTAAAAAAATGTTTCAATTTTTGGTGTATTTCGTTTGTCTGGGCTTATTTATAGCCGCGATTTATATTCTGCATAAAGAACTGAAACATTATCATTATCAGGACATTCTCACCGACCTGAAGCAAATCCCAAAACAATTTATTTTCTTAGCTGTATTTTTGACGCTATGTGATTATTTTATATTAACCTTTTATGATCGCCTCGCCCTCCTGTATCTTCGAAAAGAAATCCCTTATCCGCGTGTGGCAATGGCCTCATTTATCAGCTATGTTTTCAGCCATAATATGACATTTATCGGCGGCGGCACCATTCGTTATAGACTTTACTCAGCCTTATCCGTACCGATTTATGACATAGCCAAACTCATCATTTTTAACAGTCTGACCTTCTGGCTGGGCGTCCTGAGTCTTGGAGGAATCACATTTATTGTGTCCCCGCCGGCAACACCCGAAGCAGCTGTAATCTCTGCAGCAGTCCTGCGGGGAACAGGGGTAATATTTTTATCGATTATTGCCGCTTTTCTTGCTTTGGTTCGATTTCATCGTGGCCCCCTGAAAATAGCATCATGGACTCTGCCGCTGCCCACTTCGGCAATCGCCTTGATGCAGATCCTGATTGCCGCGATGGATTTGTTCACCGCAAGCTGGATACTCTTTGCGCTTCTGCCAACGAATAACACCCTGACTTACTCCTCATTTCTTGGAATTTACCTTTTTGCAATTGTAGCCGGTCTGTTCAGTTCTATTCCCGGAGGCCTGGGTGTCTTCGATACGATTATTCTGTTAAGTCTTAAGACCACGATATCTCCCCCGGCGATAATCGGTGCTCTTATGTTATATCGACTGATCTATTACCTCGTTCCTTTCGGACTGGCTACACTATTGCTGGGAATATATGAGGCAATCAGTCGCAGAGATGTTCTCAAAACAGTAAGTTCGTTCATTGGAAAATCCATGACTCTAATCGCACCGCAGTTATTAACGCTGGCTCTGACAATTGCCGGAATGATTCTTCTGTTCTCGGGATCCCTGCCTGCCGCTCATGGCAGAATGCGCATTCTCCGTGATTTTTTACCCCTGCCCGCAATTGAAATGTCGCACTTTTTCGGCAGTCTGGCCGGCGCTGCAATGCTCATGCTGGCCCGCGCCGTTCAGCGCCGCATCAACGCAGCCTATGCCATCGCAATTATCCTGTTGTGCTGCGGCATTGTATTCTGCCTCATGAAAGGACTGGATTACGAAGAAGCCGGGGTTCTCTTTTTGATTCTGCTGATATTTATCCCCTGCCGCCGGCAATTTTACAGGAAAGCTGCTCTGCTGAGTCAGCGGTTTACTCCCGGCTGGTACGTGCTGATTTTCGCAATTTTATTTTGTTCCATCTGGCTCGGATTCTTCGCATTCAAACATATTGAATATCGCAATCAGCTCTGGTGGCAATTTGCTTTTCATTCCGATGCTCCTCGGTTCCTGAGAGCCGCCGGCGGTGCAACTATTCTCATCGGCATCCTGGCGACAGCCAGTCTTTTTAAACCTTCCGGAAAACTGCATCAGACTTCAATCGCTCCTGCCAAAGAAACCATTCAAAATATCGTCAAGGCCTGTCCGAATATCTATGCACATCTGGCCTTATTAGGCGATAAACATTTCCTGATCAATCCCTCACAATCCGCCTTCCTCATGTACGCCATACAGGGGAAAAGCTGCGTGGTCATGGGAGACCCCATTGGCCCCGAATCCGAATGGGATACACTATTATGGAATTTTCGTGATCTTTGTGATCAGCACGGACAATGGCCTGTTTTTTATGAGGTGGACAGCAGATATCTCGATCATTATATTGATCTGGGAATGTCATTCCTTAAACTGGGTGAAGAAGCCCGAATTTCTCTTGAAGAGTTTACACTGGAAGGCCCCGGGCGTCGAGATCTGCGTTATACACATCGCAAAGCTCAAAAAGAAGGAATATCGTTCGATATCATCCCCGCAGAGAATGTCACGGATGATATCATCGGCCAGATGAAAGTCATTTCCGATGCCTGGCTCAACCAAAAACATGGAACCGAAAAAGGCTTCTCACTGGGTTGGTTTAACCCGACTTATCTTAAACAATGCCCCGCAGCCGTGGTCAGGCGGGGATCCGAGATGATCGCCTTTGCGAACCTGTGGAACGGCGCCAATCATTACGAATTGTCGGTGGATTTGATGCGTTTTAATCCTTCCGGCCCCTATGGACTCATGGACTTCCTTTTCATCGAACTTATGCTATGGGGTAAAACTCAGGGATATCAGTATTTCAATCTCGGCATGGCACCTCTTTCAGGATTGGACAGCCACCCTTTGGCTCCACTCTGGCACAAAGTGGGATTATTTCTATTTCGTTATGGAGAGCATTTTTATAACTTTCAGGGCCTCCGCAAATACAAGGAAAAATTCCAGCCCGTCTGGTCACCCAAATATTTAGCCTGCCCGCGAAGCCTGATTGTGCCCCGCATTCTGACCGATTTAACCCTGCTGATTGGTAAACCTAAAAAAACAACTACATAAACTGTAATATCCTGATTGCCGCTCAAAAAACAAGATGAACCACAGGGAGTATCTGTTATTCCAGCGACTTTTTTACTTGTCCGCCTGAGCCTGTGAGACTATAATCCTGACACAATAATAGAGAGACATTGATATGCTGACACAGCTTGAAAATCTAAGTCCTGTCACACAAGCTCTTCTCGCTACCCTTTTTACCTGGGGAGTCACTGCCGCGGGGGCCGCAACGGTTTTTTTGTTCAAAAGCATCAACCGAAAAATCCTCGATTTCATGCTGGCCTTCGCCGGCGGCGTAATGATCGCCGCCAGTTTCTGGTCCCTGCTGGCGCCTGCTATTGAAATGGCCGAAAACCAGGGACAAATCGCCTGGATACCTGCCGTGGTTGGTTTTTTACTGGGCGGTGCCTTCCTGCGTCTGGTCGATTTCGTCATGCCCCACCTGCATCTTGGCTATCCAACCGATCAGGCCGAAGGCATTCACACCCACTGGCGGCGCAGCGTCCTGCTGGTCCTTGCAATTACAATCCACAATATCCCTGAAGGTCTGGCCGTCGGCGTCGCCTTCGGCGCCTTGAAATACGGCCTCACCGAAGCCAGTTTTACCGCCGCCTGTGCCCTGGCTATGGGCATCGGCCTGCAGAACTTCCCCGAAGGCGTAGCGGTTGCCGTGCCCCTGCGTCGAGAGGGCCTCAGCCGAACCAAAAGTTTCTGGTACGGACAGCTCTCCGGCATGGTAGAGCCGGCCGCCGGGGTCTTGGGGGCCTTGGCTGTCACTATGGTTGCCCCCCTGCTTCCTTATGCCCTCGCTTTTGCGGCCGGTGCAATGATTTATGTCGTTGTCGAAGAAGTCATACCCGAATCCCAGCGTGAAGGCAACGCCGACCTGGCCACCATAGGAGTCATGCTGGGTTTTGCCATTATGATGGCACTCGATGTCGCCCTCGGATAAATAAAAAAAGACAGCGAAAACGTTCGTCTCCGCTGTCTTTTAAATCATGAACAAATAATCACTTATCCAATCGCGTCGGTAACGGCCTTCATCAGCATCTCAGGCTTGACCGGCTTTTCAAGGATTTGCTTGACCGGCAGCCAGGTTTCATCCGGCTCAAAACCAAACGGCAAATTCATCTCTTTGCGAACACCCGTCACCATAATTACGGGTGTCCCCTTAACTTCCGGCAATTGCTGCAACTGACGGGCTACGTTAAAGCCTTCATCCTTGGTGTTCATCATTACATCCAGCAAAATCAGATTGGGCTTGTCGGCTGTCGCCTTGGCCACACCGTCTTTACCATTGGCAGCCGAGGCGACCTGATAGCCCTTGGCTTCCAGCAGATTGACTACAGATTCCACAAAATCCGGATCGTCATCGATTACCAAAATCTTCTTCGCCATCTCGGTACTCCTGTATCTTTGTTTTCTTTGTGATCCCGGGCATTTTACCCACAGACCGCCTTTTGACTCATTTTATCTCTATTTTGTTCTTTTGTCCCGGAAATTCAAGTCATTTTTCACAAAGAATGCAACTTCCGGTACAAAAAACTGGTTTTTATGCTACCTGTGCCCCTTTACGGTACTGATTAATCACGGCAACAACCTTCTTGGCGTCTAATTCACCATAAATTTTGTCGTCAATCATAATCACCGGAGCAATCCCGCAGGCACCCAGACAACGGGCTTCCTGCAAGGTAAACATCATATCTTCGGTAGTCTGGCCGACCTGAATTCCGAGTTCCCGCTTGATAGCATCCAGTATCTCGGCGGCACCTTTGACATAACAGGCCGTACCGAGACACACACTAATGGTATGCTTGCCAATTGGTTTCAGATTGAAATAGTGGTAGAAAGTCGCCACGCCCCAGATATGGGCCGTGGGAATCTGCATCATATCTGCGACCTGGTCCATCACTTCACGGGGCAGGTACCCAAACAATCCCTGCACCTTGTGAAGAACCGCAATCAGATAGGAATCCGGGTATTCTTTTTGCGAACAATCAGCGATAAACGCCTTCAGTTCATCCAATTTTTCCTGTGTAATTTCTGGCATCGTAGTACTCCGTCTTACTTGAGGGTATCTTTTGGGATAATCCCTTTCGGGAATTTCTGTTTATAGTGAGTATGCAGCAGTTCATGAGCAATATGGCTGCCCGGCCGCTGCAGGAACTCTTTATACAGCTTCTGAACATCGGGGTTGTCATGACTGCGGCGAATCGTCTTGGACCGGTCTTCATCATACAGTGCCTGTGCCCGCTTCTTGAGTGCTTCCTCATCCAGCGGAATCGAGTTGGCACCGGCATACGGCTGGCCGCCGCCGCCGACGCATCCTCCGGGACATCCCATGATTTCAATGAAATGATACCGGTTGGGATCTTTCCTGACCTCATCGAGCAGTTTGCAGGCGTTGCCCAGGCCATGAGCCACAGCAACGCGAATTTCCTGGCCGTCCATGACCAGTTTGCCTTCCTTGATGCCCTTGAGGCCGCGGATAGCTTCCACTTCGATATCGACCAGCGTCTGGCCGGTATAGAGTTCATAAGCCGTACGGATCGCTGCTTCCATCACGCCGCCGGTGGCGCCGAAAATCACGCCGGCACCGCTGGACATACCAATCGGATGATCCTGTTCTTCGGGCTTGAGGTTGATAAAGTCAATCCCGGCAGACTTAATCATCCAGGCGATTTCACGCGTGGTAACGGAAATATCCGTCGCCCGCATACCGTTGACATCCAGTTCCGGCCGGGCGGCTTCGTATTTCTTGGCCGTGCAGCACATCGCCGCTACACTGAGAATCTTCTTGGGATCCACGCCGAGCTTCTGAGCAAAATAGGTCTTGGTAATCGCACTCTGCATCGACATCGGAGATTTGCAGGTGGACACGTTTTCAATCAGGTCCGGATAAAACTGCTCAAGGCACTTCATCCAGGCGCTGGAGCAGGAGGTAATCATCGGCAGCTTGCCTTTGTTCTGCACCCGTTCCAGAAACTCCGTTGCCTCTTCCATGATGGTCAGGTCGGCGGAAAACTGGGTATCAAATACATAATCAAAACCCAGCTTACGCAGCGCCGCAACAAGCTGACCTTCCATATTCGCACCGGCTTCAATACCAAAGGCTTCACCAATGGCCGCACGGACGGAGGGGGCAAACTGCGCCACTTTAATCAGATTCGGGTCATTGAGCTTTTCGAACAATTCCTGAGTATAATTTTTCTCCAGGAACGACGCCGTCGGGCAGACATTGATGCACTGACCGCAGGCGGTACAGACACTTTCGGCCATCGGCATGTTGTACGCCGGCATAACCACGGTATTAAAGCCGCGATGAGCCTGAGTCAGATTGTGAACCTGCTGCACTTCCGAACACATACGGACGCAGCGTCCGCACAGAATGCATTTATCGGGATTGCGTATGATGGCCTGGCCGGACACATCCACGCCATACTGCTTGCGTTCCCCTTCAAAGTGCCGGGCGCGAATGCCCATGGCCGCGGCCAGCCGCTGAAGTTCGCAGTTGCCGTCGCGTTCGCAGGTGTGACAATCCATCGGGTGGTTGTCCACCAGCAGTTCCACGATGTCACGCCGGGCGCGGCGCAGTTCCTGCGTATTGGTGTGAATCTTCATCCCATCATTGACCGGATAGGCACACGATGCAACAAAACTTTTGGCGCCTTCCACCTCGACAATACAGACTCGACAGGCACCCTCAATCGACAGCTTGGGGTGATAGCACAGACGCGGAATATGGAAACCCAGTTTGTCCGCCGCCTGCATAATCGTCTGGTTCGGCTCTACCTTGTATTCTCTGCCGTTAATATAAATCGTAATCAATTTTTCCATAGCTTATAATCCTTTTAGGCACGTGTGATCGCGCTGAACTTACAGGTTTGATAACACTGACCGCACTTGATACACTTGTTCTGATCAATCCGATGCTTTTCTTTGCGTGTTCCCTCGATGGCGTCAACCGGGCAAACCCGTTTGCATGCGCCGCAGCCGACACACTTGTCATTGATGGTGTAGCTCAACAGCGACGAACAAACGCCGGCACGGCATTTCTTGTGATGAATATGCTCTTCGTATTCCTCTCGGAAATTCTTGATGGTGCTCAGAATCGGATTGGGGGCCGACTGTCCCAGGCCGCACAGCGATGATTTCTTGATCATCGTCCCCAGACGTTCCAGCTTTTCGATGTCGCCGGGCTGGCCTTTGCCCTCGGTGATCCGGGTCAGAATCTCAAGCATCCGCTTGGTTCCTTCACGGCAGGGAGTACATTTGCCGCAGGATTCATCCTGAGTAAATTCGATGAAGAACTTGGCAAGATTGACCATGCAGGAGTCTTCGTCAATGACAATCATGCCGCCGGAACCCATAATCGAGCCGGCCTTGGCCAGCGATTCATAGTCGATGGGCGTATCCAGATACTGTTCAGGCAGACATCCGCCGGAGGGACCGCCGGTCTGAATGGCCTTGAATTTTCGTTCATTGGGAATACCGCCGCCGATATCAAACACAATTTCACGCAGCGTCGTGCCCATCGGCACTTCGACAAGGCCGGTATTGCGAACTTTGCCGGCCAGGGCGAACACCTTGGTTCCCTTGCTGGTGGCTGTTCCAATGCCCGAAAACCAGGCGCCGCCGTCAAGCAGAATCACCGGAATATTGGCCCAGGTTTCCACGTTATTAATCAGCGTGGGCTTGCCGAACAGACCGCTGACCGACGGGAACGGAGGACGAGGCCGCGGCATCCCGCGGGACCCTTCAATCGAATGAATCAACGCGGTTTCTTCACCGCAGACAAAGGCACCGGCACCCAGCCGAATTTCAATATCATAGGAGAAATTCGAACCTAAAATGTTCGTGCCAAGAAAGCCGTTTTCCCGGGCCGCGGCAATCGCCGTTTCAAGACGCTTGATCGCCAGCGGGTATTCGGCCCGAATATAAACGATACCCTTGCTGGAACCGATGGCATAGCCGCCGATGACCATCCCCTCAATGACCGTATGCGGATCGCCTTCGATGGCACTGCGGTCCATAAATGCACCCGGGTCGCCCTCGTCTGCGTTGCAGATCACGTATTTTTCAGGCCCGGGCTGCTTGGCGGTGAATTCCCATTTCATTCCCGTCGGGAAACCGGCGCCGCCGCGGCCGCGAAGACCGCTTTTCTTGATTTCAGCGATAACCTGCTCAGGCGTCATCTCGGTCAGCACCTTGGCCAGTGCTTCATAGCCGCGAAGCGACAGGTAATCGTCGATATTTTCAGGGTCAATAATACCGCAGTTGCGAAGCGCGATGCGCATCTGCTTGCCGAAGAAGTCCACATCGCCGAAAATACGGAAAAACCGGTTATACAGATGGTCTTCCCCGATGACCAGGCGAGCCACCGGTTTGTTGTGCTTCAGGTGCGATTCGACAATTTCCGCGACATCGCCTTCTGTCACATTGCCATACATCACATACCCCGGATTGACAATCATAATGGGGCCTTTGGCGCACATCCCGAGGCAGCCGCTTAAATGGATGCTGACTTTCTCTTTGAGACCTTGCTTTTCCAGTTCTTTATCCAGCGCCTGACGAATCTGCTTGGACTGCTTCTGAATGCAGCTCGGCGCGTCGCACAGTGTAATCTTAAACTGAATCTTGGGCACAGTTGTTTTCCTTTCTATTCTCATCTGTCAGAACCGTTCCGGCTATCGCAATCACCCCATCATATTCCGGCCGGTCCTATCCTTAATTTCGCCTTTCAGGCATGTTCTGAGCAATCGGCTTAAATCAGCCACTCCCGGATCACTTCACCTTTTTTCAGATGCTTTTCGATGATGTCCTTGGCCCGCTGCGGCGTGACTTTGCCGTATTTGTACGGAATCTTGCCTTCTTCGACCACTTCCACCGTCGGCTCCAGATTGCACCGGCCGGCACAGCCTTTCTGACTCAGATAGACATCGGTCAGACCGTTGGCGATGGCCTGACGAAATACGTCCATCACCTCTTTGGATCCGGCCGCAATCTCACAGGTCGCCATACCCACATACACCCGCTTGGTGGACAGATAGCCTTTGCTGATAATCCGAGCCACCGCCTGAGCGCGTTTACGCTTGATAATATCCATTGGCGTTACCACGATTTATCCCCTTTCTATAGTAAAAATAAATGAATTCCCATTTTCTTTCGGTTCCACTTTGATTGTCCCGCCGTGACTTTCGACAATCTGCCGGGTGATATAAAGACCCAGGCCGGTGCCTTTGACTAATTTCTTTTCCGGCACATCCAGCCGGGAAAATTTCTTGAACAGCATCGACGCCTGTTCGGCGGTAATCGGACGACCGTCGTTATATACTTCCACAGTCACGTATTTTTCATCCTGCCGGGCCGTCACGATAATTTTACCCTGATCAATCCCGTACTTGGCCGCGTTGTTAATCAGGTTGTTGGCCACAATCTGAAGCAAATCCTGATCGGCATTCACCCGGATGGCCGGGTCCATCTGATTGACCAGCGTCATCCCGCGATCGGAAATCTGCTTGGCAAAGGTCTGAATCGCCGGCTCAAACACATCCGTCCACAAACCAAACTCGGTCCGATTGATTTCCAGGTTGCCGCGTTCAATCCGGCTCAGATTCAGGAACTTCTTGACCGTCGCCGCCAGGTAATCCAGGTTGCGGCAAATCGAATCCACGGCTCGTTTCTGCTTGAAATTAATCATGCCTAAAAAGCCGTCACGAATCGAATAGGCATTCATCATTGCCGAAGACAAGATGCCTTTTAATTCATGAGCCACAAATCCAAGCAAATCCAGATAACTCTTATTCAGCTCTTCCAGCTTGTCGTTGGTTATCTTCAGGCTTCGTTCTCGCTCTTCCAGCTTCAGGCTCATTTCGTTAAACGATACCGCCAGCTCATTGAGCTCCAGAATCGTCCCCTGCGACTCCACCTCATGTCCCAATTCGCCATGAGTCAGCTTATGGGTCGCATCCCGCAGATGCGTCAGCGGCCGGCTGACCGAATCGGCAAGCCACACCGCAAACATCATCGCCGACAAACATGTCAGCAGGATGACAGCAACAAATGCCGCCAGCGCCCGCGCCGCCATCGCGTTGAACGGGGCCTCCAGAATACCAACATACAGGATGCCGATAATCGTCCCGTGAATATTGCGGATCGGCTCATACGCAGTCATATACCAGTGATTGACCACAAACGCCCGGTCATGCCACTGAATACCATTCTCAACTACCTGCTTATACACCTCATGACTGACACGGGTGCCTATCGCACGCCGTCCGCGTTCATCCACCACGTTGGTCGCAATCCGCACATCATCCAGAAAAACCGTCACCGTCCCGACCGGCCATTTGTCATACATCTCCTGGCCGAAAACCAGGCTGCGAATGCGATCCACCAGGTAATAATCCTGGTTGGCCACACGCCCGCCATAGACCACGCCAACAATGCCGCCTTCGGCATTGTGCAGCGGCACGGCATATTCCTTGACCATCGCCGAATCCAGCTCTCGCATACTGCTGGGACGGGCCTTGGCGGTTTCCTGAATCGCAATCCGGCACCGCGTCTGAACCTCCGGACTCATACGGGCGATTTCATCCCATCTGGCAATCCGCGTCCCGCCGACCGCCTTGCCCTGCTCAATACAGGAACGAACAATTTCGCTCGGCCCTGACTTGCCCGCCTCGACATCCACCCGATACAAATAATCCAGACTGATCTTCTGCTGCAAAACCGCCAGATCACTGTTTAAATCAACTAATTCAAGCGCACTGCCGATACGCTCGATTTCCGAGCTGTAAACCGTTCGCGCACTTTCGAGATAATGTCCCACCTGTCGCTTTGCACGTGCGTAAATATCCTCTTTAATCACGTAAAAGCCCAGGGCGAATATGCTGACTCCCAGCACAAAAATAATCGCCAGAAAAGCCAGCAGAATTCGGGTTTTCAACCGATGGATTTTCATGCCTCGACTTCAGGTTCCGCTTTTGCGCCTGCATTCACAAAATAAATCAGATTTTCCAGCTCGACTTCAAGATTAATACTGCTGACAACCACATCATCGGCACCGCGAAGCTGAATCGGGGCAAAGTTGAGAATCCCCTTGATCCCCGCAGAAATAATCAATTCCGATACATGATGAGCCGACACATCCGGAACCGCCAGAATCGCAATTCTTACCCCCTGCGACTGAACAAATTCCCGGAAATCCTCCAGCGGCAGAATGGGAATTTCTGCCAGTTTATTGTACTTGGCCGGGTCAATATCAAATCCTGCCAGTACCTTAATACCGCCGGCCTCAAAACCCCGGTATCGCATCAGCGCCTTGCCGATGTTGCCCATGCCGACAATGACCACTTTTTGAAGCTCGTTTTTACCCAGGATATGGCTGATTCGCTCAATCAGCTCATCCACGCGATAACCGCCTCGCCGATTGCCGGTAATCCCAAACAGGGAGAAATCCTTGCGAACCTGAGACGAAGTCACCCCTGCCGCATCGGCAAGGTTGCCCGAAAAGACCTTTACAAACCCCAGCGACTTCAGTCTTTTCAGTGCGTTCTTATACCGCGAAAGCCGAATGATACATTTTCTATTCATTACCATTGTCAGGCCCTGCCCAAATAATCTCTCATCTGGCTACTTTTTGGTGTCTTTTTCACATAAACAGAACAATAAAGAACATTCTTGGAGTAATTATAGAGTTATTGTTTATAAAAGCAAGTTTTATTGCCTTGATTTTCACAATAATTTTAATGAAAAATAAAAACTTTCGGCATGCAAAATTCAAAACGACACAATTTGGGTCCAGTTGCTCTTTTAACAACTTTTGTGAAAAAAAGGACTTATGCAGAACTCTACAATATTGTCCATTTCCTGCCTTCTTTTTCCATCAATTCTTCAGCACATAAAACACATGAGGTCCCCGCAGGATAAATACACAAGTTTTTGTGATTTTCTGCCCAATAATCAAATATCGGCTGTATCAACTGCCAGGAGAGCATAATACTATCCTGACGGGTAAACAGCATCTGGTCCCCCGTCATGCAATCCAGAAGCAGCCGCTGATAGGCCTCCGGCATCTTCATTTCAAACAATTTCTGATAATCCACCGCCAGCTTCAGCCCGCTCATGCACAGCTTGGACCCCGGACGCTTGGCCTGCAGACTCAGATAAATCCCCTCATCCGGCTGAATCTGGAAACGCAGGCGGTTCGGTTCAAACTCATCCAGCCCGGCATTGGCAAACATCGAATGCGGAATATGTTTAAATACGATAACGATTTCCGTCAGTTTCCGCGCCAGCCGCTTGCCTGTTCGCAAATAAAACGGCACATCTTTCCATCGCCAGTTATCAACCGTCAACTTTGCCGCCACAAAAGTCTCGGTTTGCGACGAAGGATTCACTTCCTTTTCGTCACGATAGCCGGGATAATGCTGTCCTCCAACCATCCCTGAACCATATTGCCCGACAACCACCTCCAGAGGAATTCGGTCCGGCGTGAACGGACGAATACTCCGCAGCAGCTTGGCCTTTTCATCCCGCACCGAGTCGGCTTCGAATGCCGCCGGCGGCTCCATTGCCACCAGCGCCACCATCTGCAGCAGATGATTCTGGAACATATCTCGCAGCGCCCCGCTCTGGTCGTAATAACCCGCCCGGTGCTCAACACCCACACTTTCGGCAATCGTGATTTGCACATGGTCGATAAAATTGCGGTTCCACAGCGGTTCAAAAATGCTGTTGGCAAACCGAAACACCATCAGGTTCTGAATGGTTTCCTTGCCCAGATAATGGTCAATGCGGTAAATCTGTGACTCATCAAAACACCGGTGCAAATGATCATCGAGATCTTTGGCCGTGCGTAAATCACTGCCGAACGGTTTTTCCACAATCAGTCGAATCGTCTGCATACGCCCGGTGGCCGCAGGACAAGCCAACTGCACCTCGCGGAGTTTTTCCGTCACGGTCGTATAAAGAAACGGCGGCAGCGACAAATAAAATATCCGACACCCGTCCAGATTATAGAGATTATCCAGCACAATACATTTTTCACGAATTCGGGTATAAAATGCAGTATCATTATAATGGCCCGATTCATAATAAAACCGTCCGAGAAAATCGTGAAAGCCCTGTGTGTTCTCAATTCCCGCGTTTTCGAGCGATTCCTCCACCATATCCCGAAACCGGTCATCCGACAGCTCGCTTCGACCGCAGCCCAGCACATAAAACCCCGACGGCATCAGTTCCCGTCGGTACAGTTCATACAGACTTGGATACAGTTTCCGGCACGCCAGGTCACCGCTGGCCCCAAACACCACCAGCGACACCGGCCCTGCCGGCGTCTCGGCACACAAGATGTCCTGTTTTTCCGCTGTCGCTTCGACTCGTTTCATAATTGCGTCCATAAAAAAACCCTCGGGATAAACCGAGGGTTATTAACCCGCTTATATGGCCTCAAACTCCTCTTTGCCGGCACCGCAATCCGGGCACACCCAGCCGTCCGGAATATCTTCAAAGGCCGTTCCCGGATCCACACCGTTGTCCGGATCGCCTTTGGCGGGGTCATAAATGTAACCGCACAGCATACATTTGTACTTTTTCATGGCTTACTCCTGATTAAGTATATAAAGGTTCCAGTTTGTCAGTTCTTCCAGTTCTATTTTTACAGGGGATTTCGCACACGGTCAAGCGATTTACCCATTGAAAATCACTTTGATCAACTCATCCGGCTCAATCCGAAAAAATGCACCCCTGCCCTCAAAAAATCCATGGTCCCGGACAAAATGAATATTCAGGTCCGACCAACTGATGGATTGTCCCGTATCCAGCCGCTGGGCCGTCGTAATCCGTTTTTCATACCGTCCCTCGTGCGGCCACGGACAGACAATAACCCCTTTATAATCCTCACTTTTGACCTGCAGCACTTCATCCACCTGAATCCATGTCCCCAGTGCCGGGCGGGCCAAATCCCGCAAATCCTGCATCCTGGCCGCCACCTGCGACGCATTATACCCCAGCCGCCGAAGTACCGCCGCATCCTCGGCAATGATGTCCTCAGGGCGTCTTGTATCCGTTCCCAGAAAACCGCCGGCAACAAGGCGGCCTGAACGCAGCATCCCTTCCAGATTTTTATCCTGCGGCGATTGTTTCATATTCGCACCTTATGCAAATTTGTCATAATACACCTTGTCCTGCGGCATCCCCAGGCCGACAAGAACCTTGATCGACGCATCAATCATGCCCGGACTGCCGCAAAGATACCCTTCGTGTCCGCTCAAATCCGAATACTGGCGTTTCACTGCTTCGGTGACAAGTCCGGTCTGACCGGTCCAGTTATCCTCCGGATGCGGACGAGCCACAACCGGATGAAATGTAAACGATGGAATCGCTTTTTCAAATTCAGCCATCTGCTGTCCAAGACACAAATCCCTGACCGAATTGCCGCCAAAGAAATAGTCCGCTTTCCGCGTCGAGCCGACATGCCGCATCTGATGCAGAATCGACACAAACGGCGCCATCCCGCTGCCGCCGGCGATGAAAATCATCGGCGCCTGCGTATCGCTCATCCTGAACTCGCCATACGGCCCGGTCAACTGCACCGGCTGCCCCACCTTCAGGTAATCAAACAGCCACGTCGTGCAAATCCCGTTGGGCACCCGGCGCACTATCAATTCCACAAAATGAGTATCCTTTGGATCCGACGCAATCGAATACGCCCGGCTGACCTCGTCAACCCCCTTCTTATAGGCAGGACACGTAATCTGCACATACTGCCCCGCAACAAAATCCATCGTTTCCGGCCCGAGCAGCTCAAACCGGAAACGCTTCATATCATACGTCAAATCCTCTACCGCCGCCAGCTTCGCCTGGTACTGCTGAATCGCAAACAGGAACGCCGGAATTTCGATTTCCATGTCATTTCGCACCTTGACCTGACAGGCCAGCCGAACACCCTCTTTTCGCTCCTTGTCGTCCATATAAGGCGTTTCCGTCGGCAGCAGCGGCCCGGCCCCATTCAGCACTTTGCATTTGCAGACCCCGCAGGTCCCCCGCCCGCCGCAGGCACTCGGCAAAAAGATTTTCTGCTCTTTGAGCGTCGTCAGCAGCGGCTTGCCCCCTTCGACAGTCAATTCCTTTTTGCCCTTATTCAGCGTAATTTTGCAGGGTCCGTAATTCTGGATCACCTTTTCACTGATCACCAGAATCATCGCCAGCCCCGCCGCAATCCCGCTCAGAAGCAATACTGAAAAAACAAATTCTATCATTTATTGCAGTACCCCAGTAAAACCTACGAATGCCAGTGCCATAATGCCCGCAATAATCAGTGTAATCCCCGGCCCGCGCAGCCCGGCGGGAATCTTCGACTCATCAATCCGCTGTCGAATCCCCGCCATCGCCACGATCGCCATCATCCAGCCCACCCCGCTTCCGAAGCCAAAACCCACCGTCACAATCAGCGAATATTCCCGAATCACCATCCACAGCACCGCCCCCAGAATCGCACAATTGACCGTAATCAGCGGCAGAAATATCCCCAGGCTCTGATACAGGGCCGGACTATAGCGGTCGATCATCATCTCAATCAACTGAACAAATGCCGCAATGATGATAATGAACAGGATATACTTGTAAAATTCCAGATTCAGCGGAACCAGCACCCACCAATAGGCCATCCAGTTCAGAACGGTCGTCGCCGTCATCACAAACACCACCGCCGCCCCCAGTCCGACCGCTGTCTTGACTTCCCTGGATACCGAGATAAACGAACACATCCCGAGAAAATAGCTCAGCAGAATATTCTGCGTAAAGATGGCCGCAAAGCAGGTCACCACCGCCATCCAGACTTCAGATCCGATACTGCTTGTATCTACAGCCAGCAAAATCATGCCTTTTTCCCCTTGATTCCAATCGAACGACACACCCACAGCAGACAGGCCAGCACAAAAAACGCCCCCGGCGGCATCACCATAATCACCCACTTATCCCACTGCGTCGAAAAATACGGCAGCGGATACCCCGCCAGCGTCCCCATCCCCATCACTTCCCGAATCGCCGCAATCACCAGCAGAATCACCGAATACCCCAGCCCGCTGAACAAACCATCCAGAAACGAAGGCCACGGACGATTCGACTGGGCAAACGCCTCACAGCGTCCCATGACAATGCAGTTGGTGATAATCAACCCCACATACGGCCCGAGGCTTCGGCTCATATCCGGCCAATACGCCCGCAGCAGAATATCTACGATAATTACATAAAACGCGATAATCAGCACCTGCACCATCATTCGCACCGTCTTGGGCGTCCATTCTTTCAACGCCGACACCGTCGCACAGCTCAACGCCGTCACCAGCGACAGCGAAATACACATTACCGCCGTATTGGTCACGTTATTGGTCACCGCCAGCGTGCTGCAGATTCCGAGTATCTGGCGAAAAATCGGATTATCGCGCCACAGGCCGTCCAGGATAATCTGGTTGGTTGTTTTGGTTGTAGTCTGTCCGTTCATGGCTGTGCTGCCTCTTTTTTCTGTCGCCACTGTGTCACCGCATCGTTGAGCAGCTTTTCCAGCCGAACACAGGTCTGTGTCGCGCCGGTTATCGCCTGAATATCCCTTTCGGTCGCTTCCGCCGGCGCTCGAATCCGAATCGGCCTGAGCCCCTCATCGAATTGTTTTCCTGCAAATTGCTCGTAGAAAAACGGCTCGACAATCCTGGCGCCCAATCCCGGTGTCTCGGCCTGCTCATAAAACCAGATCCCCGTGATGGTCTTAAAATCCGTCCCAATTCCAATCACACCCCGAATCGGAGCCCAGAATCCCTGCCCTGCAAAAGGCAGGGCATACCCGGCAAGCTGTCCCTGCGGGCGGTATTCATACGCATCTCCGGAGACCTTGGGTGCAGCAAAATCTTTCGTAAAAACCGCATGGACTTCGGCATCGGACTGAACCTGCACAGATGGAAATACGGCCAGTGCCGCCCGTTCAAAGGCAATCTGTTCATTGGATTTGACCTTGGCTTCCGTCAGGCGAGCCAGCCCGATTAACAGCGTGCTGCAAATGGCAGTCAGGACAAACATATACACCACGGCAAAGTAGCGGGACTCTTTCATTTGCCCCCCTTGACTGCTGCCGGCGCCGGTTTCTTCGGCCAATAGGCCTTCACCGCATAATCCAGAATCGGGGCAAACATATTGCCAATCAGAATACTGAACATCAGACCGCCGTTGAATATCGAGAAATTGCGGATAACCAGCGTACAGATACAGATAATCAGGCAATAAGCAACCTTGGCTTGCTCAGTACGAGGGGAACTCACCGGGTCGGTCGCCATAAAGAACGCCGCCAGCAGAAAACCTCCCCCCAGCATCGCCGACATCCCCTGCGGCACCGGTTTGACTCCAAATTGATAAAATATCTCACTGAGCAGCGGATAGGCAATAATCATCGTCACAATAATCGTCCGATTGGCGGTTTTGGTAATCCAAAGATAAATCCCGCCCAGCAGAATCAAGCCCGCACTGGTCACCCCCATGGTGCCCGGAACTCCGCCAAGAAACAGCCGCATCCAATATTGCCAGACATTAACCTTGACATGCTGGTCCTCCGAAATACTCACCGGCACAACCGAAACCACATCAGGACCCGTTGTCCAGACCGGTTCCAGCCGGCCCGCCTTGGCATGGGCCAGCGGCGTCGCTGTCGTCCGGGTCGAGATGCCGCTGGCATCGGTCATCGTACTCCATCGCCCCAAAGCCCCCAGAGGACCTTCCGCAGGCGGATACCACGTCCCCGTCAGTGCAATGGGAAAACAGATATACACAAAACACCGGCCGGCAATCGCAGGATTGAAAATATTTTTCCCAAAGCCCCCGAACATCTCTTTGGAAAATAAAACCGCAAACGCCATCCCGACAGCCATCACATGCCACCCCACCCCCGGCGGCATCACCAGCCCAAACAGCACGGACGTCACAAAGACCGCCTCACTGACCGGCTCCTTGCGCCAGCGGCAAAACAGCCATTCACATAAAAGTCCCACGGCACAGCAAAACGCGATTGCCGCAAGAGATCGCCAGCCAAAAAAATACACCCCCCCGGCAATGCAGGGGATCAGCCCAATAAGAACCTTCCGCATAGCGGGCTGCTTGCGAAAAAATGTTTTTTTAGATACGCCCATCGCTGATGAAAGTCTTTCTGTCCGCAGCAGGCACGCCTCTGGATAAACACAATGAAAGCCCTATCCGTCTTCAGGATCGTACCGCCCGGGTCCTGTCTGAACTATTTCTTCATGGCCTGCAGCTTGCCGCCAATCGTTGATACATGCATCATTTCTTCAATAATAATCCCCTGGATTTTATCCTTGCCCTTCTTATCCGGCACAAAGTCTTTAATGCCGACATAAAAGGCAATGGAATTCTTTTCAGCCTGCAGGGCCGCACGCAGCACTTCTTCAGGGGATTCTTTGCCGGTGAATTTCTGGTTGGGAGCGGCCTTGCCTTCCATTCCGTGAAAATCCGCCATCGTCTGGAGATAGCGGGCGACCTGGTTATCCGGATCATACGTCACCGGCTCCTTCATCGCCGCCGTCAGTTCCCGGCGCATATTGGCAAATATCTTTTCATGCCCGTCTTCCATAGCAGCCATTTCCAGAAACAGCCTGCGAGCCTCAGCATCACTGCTGTTGCCGGCAGCTTCCCGATAAAAGCGAGCCCCATTGCGTTCAATCTCCTCGGCCATTTCAAAAATTTCATCAACGTTGAACGTGATAGCCATCCGCTGTCTCCTTAAACTTGGGTTAGTGTTTTCCAAACATTCTGTACATGGATTGCACGGTTGCAGGAAGACCTGTGTCATCTCTTATAAACAGATGCCGCGCAGCCGGGCAATTATTCCGCGGGTGCCGCCGGAGGCGTAAAGACACGAGCCGCCATTTCCTTATCCAGCATATATAGTGCCGCACCGGGCTGTTTGCCCATAATCTTCAGTTGTCCCAGAATCTGCTCGGCGTTTTTCTCTTCTTCCACCTGTTCATTGACAAACCACTGCAAATACTGGTTACTGGCATGATCCTTTTCCTTGATAGCCAGATCGACCAGCGCGTTAATCCGCTCGGTCACATAGTTTTCATGCTTGAGCGTCGCGGCAAATACCGCTTCGATATCCTTCCACTCAGTCTCAGGGCCCTCAATCGCCGTCAGCTTTACCTGGCCGCCGCGTTCCAGAATATGCGTATAAAACTTCAGGGCATGAGTCATCTCTTCCTGCGCCTGAATCCGCATCCAGTTGGCAAAACCCGGCAGGTTATTCGTCTCACACCAGGCCGACATCGACCAGTACAGATACGCCGAATACGTCTCGGCATTAATCTGCTCATTAAATGCTTTTTCTATGCTTTTTTTCAACATAGGCTTCTCTCTATCATAATATAATGTTGATGAAATTGTAAAACGAACAATGCCGCAGCCGGCTTAAGCCTTCCAGAATCCGTGCAGATTGCAGTATTCGCGGGCGATTACTTTGTCTGCCGTTACCATAAAGGTCGCTTCCGGGGCCTGACCGGGACTCAGGAACTGCACATAGCTTTTGCCGTCAGCCAGCAGCTCGATCCATTCAATGTAATGCTTCTCCTCCATCGGATGAGCCACCGAACCAACCTTGACTTTATACCCGCCCTGAATCTTTTCAATCACCGGGACATGTTTTTCCTTCGCTCCATCCGATGTATTCTCCGCCATCTTCTTCATCGGCTGACCGCAGCAGACCAGCTCCCCGTCGCCGCCATGCATCACCATTACAATATTGCCGCACAAGGTACATTTATACACTTCCAGTTTCGCTGCCATAATCTAATCCTTTCGTTTTCTCCGTCGCCTTTGGCGAGTCCTTGAGTTAGGTCGTCATATTTTGCTTATTTCAGGATGTTCAATTCCTGATGTTTGGCTTTAATTGTTTCGGCCAGGGCCTCGAGTTTCTCGAAATCTTCCGGCTTGGGCTGCCCCTTAACCATCACCGGCTCCAGAATTTCCGCCTTGAGGTTGCCCAGCATGCCGGCCAGTGTTTCAACCAGCTTGCTGCCCCAGCCATACGAGCCGATGATCCCGGCATATTTGGTCTTGGGCTTCAGAGCATTAACCACAAACGCCGCATGAGCCGCCGTTGGATGCGGCCCGACCAGAACCGTCGGGGCGGCCAGAATCACTGTCGCCGCATCGACCAGGTCAATCGCCAGATGACCCAGGTCAATCCCCGTCAGATTAAACTGCTTGACACCCACGCCCTTGTCCATCAGCGAATCCACCAGGTACTCCACCATCCGGCGGGTACTGTCATGCATGGACACGTAGGCCACAATCACCTTATTCTCAACCCGCTCGCTGATCCAGTCTTTATAAGCATCCATAATCAGCGCCGGTCGCGGATACACCGGCCCATGACTGGGGGCAATCATCGCAATCTCAAGCGGCTCCAGCTTCTTGAGGTTGCCCGCAATCGCACTGCGGAACGGCATCATAATCTCTGCAAAGTAACGTTTGGCCGCTTCATAGACCTTGGCCTCATTCTCGACAAAAACCGAACTGGTGGCCTGATGTGAGCCGAAGAAATCGCAACTGAACAGAATCTTGTCTTCCTTCAGATACGTACACATCGTCTCAGGCCAGTGCACCCATGGAGTTATGATAAATTGGAGTGTCTTGTCGCCCAGCGACAACGTCTGGCCTTCGGCCACTTCAATGAACTGCTCTTCATCCACGTCCAGATGTTCCAGCAGAAGACCTTTGCACTTGGCATTGGTCACAATCCTGGCATCCGGATACATCATCAGCACATCCACTATGCCGCCGGAATGGTCCTGTTCGGCGTGATGGCTGATGACATAATCGAGCTTGTCAACCCCAGCCCCGACCAGATGGCTGATCAGGTCCTGGATTTTCGCCGGGTCAACGGCATCAATCAGGGCTGTTTTTTCGGAGCCTTTAATCAGGTAGGCATTGTAGCTGGTTCCGTCCGGCAAAGGAATGAGCTCGTCAAATAGCCGGCGGTCCCAATCCTGTACGCCCACGGAATAGACGTTTTTTGTTAACGCACGCATCCTCGTTGTTCCTTTCTTTCGCTTGTGCGGCCCAATAGGGCACCAAAGCTGATTCTATAGCACCTGCTGCACCGCTTTCAAAACCGAATCATAGTCCGGCTCGGTGGCCACTTCCGGCACGATTTGAATATACCGAATCGTTTGCTGTTTATCAAGCACAATGACCGAACGAGCCAGCAAATGCAGCTCTTTTATCAAAAGCCCATAGGCCTTTGCGAATTTGGCATCTTTGTAATCACTGAACGTTTTGACCTTTTCAACACCGGCCGCACCACACCAGCGTTTCTGGGCAAACGGCAAATCCATACTAATAGTCAAAATTACCACATCCCCCAAAGCCCCTGCTTTTTCATTAAATTTTCGAGTTTGAATGTCGCATACCGGAGTATCCAGCGAAGGTACCGTAGAAAGTACGACAACTTTACCCGCAAACGACGATATGGCAACATCCGACAGGTCATTTCCCGTGACTACCGCATCCGGAGCCTTTTGACCCAGTTTCAGTTCCGGCCCGGCCAGCGTCAGCGGACCACCCTTAAACGTCACAATTCCTTTTCGTTCTTCCATGTTTGTACTCCTTTGGCAACCCGTTAAGACGATAAGGGCCGCCGCAAATGTTATCCCCAGTCTTTTTATCCATTTTAACATGACTATATGCCTATAATTTCTTGTCAGTTCCTGTTTACCAAACGAACCCAATTCAGGTTTTTCTGACTATAGAGCTCCGGAGTGCCGGGTCCGCCTTGTGTTAAGTTCGGACCCAGCCTCCTCTCCAGAAGCGTCTGCCAATATGATTTAAAACTGGCAATATCAACAATCTTAGTAATTTGCCGCTTCCAGTTCAAAGTGAGCCTGGGGATGTGCACAGGCCGGGCAAACCTTCAGGGCCTCGGGGCCTTCATGGACATACCCGCAATTGCGACATACCCAGCGAACGGGCTTGTCTTTTTTGAATACCTTATTGGTATCCACGTTCTTTTTCAGGGCCAGATAGCGATCCCGATGCCGTGCCTCGGCAACCGCGATCTTGCGGAACACGGCCGCAATTTCTGCAAACCCTTCTCCATCCGCAATTTTCGCAAAATCCGGATACATCGTCTTGGTTTCGTAGTCTTCACCCGCCGCCGCTTCTTCGAGATTCTGCGACGTGGTTCCAATGACCCCTGCCGGAAAGGCTGCACAAATTTCGACTTCGCCGCCTTCGAGAAACTTGAACAGCCTCTTGGCATGTTCCTTCTCCTGATTTGCGGTTTCTTCGAAAATCGCCGCAATCTGCTCAAAGCCTTCCTTTTTCGCCTGGCCGGCAAAATACGTGTAGCGATTCCGCGCCTGGGATTCCCCGGCAAAAGCTGTTAAGAGATTTTTTTCCGTTTTGGTTCCCTTCAAACCCATTGTGTAACCTCACTTTCCTTAAATTTATGGTTAATTAAACAGTTTGATGATGTATTGACTGATTTTGACATGCTTCACAAAGCCCTTCCAAATAGACTGTTTTTCTCAGGACTTTAAACTTCCCTTCAATCTCATGCGGCAATTGAATATTGTCAAACGGCGGATGATGAAAGTCAATCACTTTACCACATTTAATGCATAAAAAATGCTGGTGATCTTCCAGGCCGCCATCAAATCGCCTTGGCTGCCCGGTACCTTCGACAACAAATGCCGCCCCAATCTCCGCCAGTGTCAATAGCGTTCGATTGACCGTGTCCAGCGAAATGGCAGGCATTTCCTTGCGGACCTCACGATAAATATCTTCAGCCGTAGGATGCATGTCCGTATTTATCAAGGCCTTATAGACAGCAGACCGTTGCGGGGTCAGCTTTAATCCAGACTCCCTGCATCGCTTTTCAAAATCCCTGACTTTGATAGTTATCTGTTCGTTATCCATGCTATCATAATACCTAATTAGTATTTTCTATCAAGTAATATTTACTACTATTTAGCTTTGAGGTTCGAGAAATTTTTGTAAAATGAAATAATCTTGTCTTTTTTATTTTTTCCTGTAGAAATACTATTTCTAAATTTGAGTGTTGTTAAAGAAATGGAATAATACCGATTATGATGAAGACATGGCTTTTAGCGGTAATGATTGCTTCCAACTTTGGATTCGCACAAGAACAAAACGAACCCAATAACAATAATAAGACGATACTTCAGCGTGTTAAAAACAGAGATTTTCCGTCCGTATTTCAGGCATGGAGCCCCTGTGACAGCATTAAAGATGAGGATGCCGACACGACTATCGCCCGCCATGACCTGATGTTCTGTATGCCGGACCATTTGGGGTTGAAATGGAACAACGATCACCCTGGGTTGGCAGACAGCCTGGATGCCGCAAGCGTTCAGGCAGCCCTGCAGCGGCGCACCAATCTCCTTCAGAAGAATCCCAACCTCATCATTCTGGCCGAAATCCGCTACTATGATGCCCCTGCCTCGTACATGCCGCAGAATCATACATGGTTCAAACGCGATCCCAATGGCATTCCGCTGGTGGGCTGGACCGAAGGCGGCCACTTGTTATTGGATTACACAAATCCGGAATTCCGTGAACACATCGCCAAACAGGCCAAAGCGGTTGTCGATTCCGGCGTTTACGATGGCATCATGCTCGATTGGTGGCGGGATGACGCCGACCGGCTGGAACTGATCAAAATCATTCGTAAAGCGGTTGGCACCAATGCCTTAATATTATGCAACACCAATGATAACACCGCCCCGCAGTCGGCCCCCTATATCAACGGCTATTTCATGGAATGCACCCGCAGTAAAACTGCCACTGACTGGGAACGCATTGCCAATACCCTGCAATGGGCCGGGGAAAACCTGCGAAAGCCGACCATCAACTGCCTGGAGACATGGTATCATAACTCCAGAGAAGACCTGAACTTAATGCGTGCCACGACCACGTTGTCGATGACTGTTACAGATGGATATTGTCTGTTTTCCGACCCCAACCCCCTGCCCACTCCGGACCATCTGCATAACTGGTATCCATTCTGGGACACCAAAATAGGCAAACCCACCGCCAAAGGCAAAAAAGAGGATAACGGCTGTTATACCCGCACCTTTGAGAAAGGTCTGGCCGTCTATAATCCAATAGGCAATCCCTCTGCGGTGTTTAAATTCCCCAATCCGGTAAAAAGCGCCGCCACCGGCAAGACTGCCGCCGAACATACCGTCCCCTCGGGAGATGGCGATTTATTCCTGAATTGATTCCGTTGGCGCCTCGTTCGGATTAGTTTATCCGGCCGCAATCAGACCGCAAAAAAAGTGGAAAGCCGGCCCATTCCGGATATAATATCCGCCGAGCATCGGAATTGACGGCACAAAAGTGCCTAACTCATTCCTATGGATATACTTAGCCGCCATATAACGGATACAACAGACAGGACATGGGAAATATGGATATTTGCGACATAGCCGCCGGAGCGAAAAAGGCATCCATTGAGCTTGCCGCGATGGACAGTCAGCGAAAAAACGCCGCACTGGAGGCCATCCGTACAAGCCTGAAAAGCCATCAGGACAAAATCATCGCCGCCAACACTGAAGACATGGCGGCCGCCCAGATGGCGGGTCTGTCAACGCCCCTGCTCAAACGCCTGAAATTCGACGCCGCCAAAATCGACGAGGTCTGCAAAGGTCTGGAAAGCCTGATTAAGCTCAACGACCCCGTCGGAAAGACCCTGTCGGCGATGGAACTGGACAACGGACTGGAACTCTACCAGGTCAGTTGTCCCATCGGCGTCATCGGCGTCATTTTTGAATCCCGCCCCGATGCCCTCGTGCAGATTTCCTCCCTGTGCCTCAAAAGCGGCAACGCCGTCCTGCTCAAAGGCGGTTCCGAGGCCGCGCATACCAATAAGATTCTGGCCGAGATTATCTCCCATGCGACTGCCCACGCCGGAATGCCTGCCGGCTGGCTGGGACTGCTGGAAACCCGCGATGATGTCACCGCCATGCTCAAACTCGACGACTCTATCAACCTGATTATCCCCCGCGGCAGCAACGCCTTTGTCCGGCACATCATGGACAACACCCGCATTCCCGTCATGGGGCATGCCGACGGCATCTGCCACGTCTATATCGACAAGGCCGCTGCTATCGACATGGCCGTCAAAGTCACCGTGGATTCCAAATGCCAGTATGCCGCCGTCTGCAACGCCGCCGAGACCCTGCTGGTGCATCAGGATATCGCCGCCGCCTTCCTGCCGCTGCTCAAAGTCGCCATGGATGAAAAGAAAACCGAACTCCGCGGCTGCGAACAGACCCGCCGGATTATCGACTGCAAGCCCGCCATCGAAGACGACTGGAAAACCGAGTATCTCGACTCTATCCTGTCGATTCGGGTCGTCGGCAGCCTCAGCGAGGCCATCGACCATATCAATCACTACGGCTCCGGCCACACCGACGCTATCGTAACCGAAGACAAACAGGCCGCAAGCTGTTTTCTCAGACGCGTCGATTCGGCGGATGTCTTCTGGAACGCCAGCACCCGCTTTGCCGATGGCTTCCGCTACGGACTGGGTGCCGAAGTCGGCATCAGCACCCACAAACTCCACGCCCGCGGCCCGGTCGGGCTGGAAGGCCTGGTCATCTATAAATGGCTCCTGGCCGGCAAAGGCCACATCGTCGATAACTACAGCGGCCCCGCCGCCAAAGCCTATACCCATAAAAAACTCGATACACACTGGACTTTCCAACAATGAGAAATTTCAGCAGCGCAAAACGCGTCGTCGTCAAAGTCGGAACCAACACCCTGACCAAAGGCAGCGGCATCGATATGGACTACATCCGCAGCCTGGCCGGACAAATCGCACAATTGCATCGACAGGGCAAACAAGCCATTCTCGTCACCAGCGGCGCCATCGGCATGGGAGCCAAACGCCTCGGCCTGCCCGGCCCCATCACTGACATGCAGACGCGCCAGGCCTGTGCCGCCATCGGCCAGCCCCTGCTGATGCATGAATACCACGATGCCTTCGCCGAACAGGGACTCATCGTCGCCCAGGTGCTGCTGACCTCGGAAGTCCTCAAAAACCGCAAAAGCTACCTCAACTTAAAAAACGCCATCGAGGCCCTGCTCAAGATGGGCGTCATCCCTATCATCAACGAAAACGACAGCGTCTCGACCGCGGAAATCGGCACGGCCTTCGGCGACAACGACCGCCTCAGTGCGCTGGTTGCCAGCAAGATTGACGCCGACGTCCTGATTCTCCTGACCGATATCGACGCCCTCTACGATAAAAACCCCAAAGAGCACCCCGACGCCCAGCCCATCAAGGTCGTCAGCGAAATCTCCGACAAAATCGTCAAGGCTGCCGGCGGCAAAGGCTCCATATACTCCACCGGAGGTATGAAAACCAAAATTATGGCCGCCAGGATCGCCTCCTATGCCGGCTGCCGGGTCCTGCTGGCCCATGGCCGTGAAAAAGACGTCATCCGTCGATTACTGGACGGCGAAGACCTCGGCACCCTGTTCATGCCCAAGGAAAAACTGTCAAACCGGACCCGCTGGATTCTGAATAACGCCGCCGAAGGCACCATCTGGGTGGATGATGGCGCCATGAAGGCCCTGCGAAACCACAAAAGCCTCCTGCCCAGCGGCATCCGCAAAATCGAGGGCACCTTCGAAGTCGGGGCGGTGGTCATGGTCAACGACGCCGCCAAGGCGGTCGCCAGCCTGTCCAGCGACGAATTGAAGATGCTGGCCGGCAAGCACAGCCGGGAAATCCGGTCGCTGCTGGGGCCGGACCGCCGAGATGTCGCCGCGGTCCCCGAAGATATCGTATTTCTGGACAATCCGGCAGGAGATTTGTCTTGACCGGACCAGCTTTTTCGGATATGGTAGCAACCTTACTTTCGGCCGGAGTGGCGGAACTGGCAGACGCGCAGGATTCAAAATCCTGAGGGGTTCACACCCCGTGTGGGTTCAAGTCCCACCTCCGGCAGTGGGATTTTGACTTAAAAACCAACATAGGAAAGTTACACAGAGAGAAATAATCCCCCGTCCATTTTCTATTTAATTACAAGACGGTTTTCATATGAATGAAATTTAACATGCATCTGTTCAAGGGTGAGTTTCTTCACAAATATCCCGATTCAACCAAATAATTGTAGTCCATACGTCTTGTTATAATCACCATGAATAGTGTAAATAAAATTGGGACACTAATTAGCAATATACGAGGCAACTTAAAAATAAAATATTCGGGCCATTTAGATTCAAGTTGATTTTCAATTAATTTATATTTCAGATATCGTTCTTCATTCCATAATTTTTCTTCTTTGGTAGATGCGTTAGGATACGCAACATTATCATAGAACCCTAAACCTTCTATTAAAATAGCATCCTGGGTTGATGGATGCCACCAATAGACAACAAAACCCATACTCAATCCAAAACCAACCCAGAATATTCTTACACACAAATTCAAATCATTCTTGCCATATAAATAACCTAACACTGAAATCCATACTACGATACAAATCTTCGAAATAAACCAATACCCTTTATACTTACCATCAACAGGTATAACATCGGAACCTATGGAAAGGATTATTAAGATTAAACCCAATGATACCCAGAACGAGAACATGTCCCGATTGTCGTTGAAAGTGAGTTGAAAAATCTTGCGGTCAAGGTAACGTAATAGCATCAACTAAAAATAAGTTACCTTTATTAGGAGACCGCAAGATGCGTAAATCGTACACGAA
>Ga0228536_1000794_pt1 | contig 45745 bp, 33 predicted proteins | sample SJ1Smetagenome_FD_168611 | JGI IMG/M metagenome (GOLD analysis project Ga0228536, IMG submission 168611) | Enriched culture of PCE-dechlorinating microbial communities from Ithaca, New York, USA - SJ1.S | ecosystem: Engineered > Modeled > Simulated communities (microbial... > Unclassified...
TTGGCCAGCCCATCCCGGATAACCAGAGCGGTTTCCGGCTGTTAAGCGCCCAGCTGGCAGAAATGCTGCTCGCCTCACAGGAGAGTGGTTTCGAATTCGAGGTTGAAATGCTGGCCTTGTGCTTGAAACACAATTTGGGCCTGGGGTGGGTGCCGATCCGCACGATATACGCTGATGAAAAGAGCCACATCCGGCCGCTGCATCATGTGCTGCATTACTTCCGGATCGTCAGCCACGCCCGCCGGATCCTGTTTTCATAAAATTGTTCATTACGCAAGATTGGTTTTTGGGCTATCATTAGGTATCTCTTCATAAAGGCATGACATGTTCTTTGAGACCATTACTACCATCAATCCCATTGCCCAGGCTTTGATCGCAACCCTTTTTACCTGGGGAATAACTGCTGCTGGTGCAGCCATGGTTTTTTTCTTCCGTTCCATTAAAGAATCGATTATGAATGCCACCCTTGGTTTTGCAGCCGGGGTGATGATTGCAGCCAGTTTCTGGTCTCTGTTGGCTCCCGCCATTGAGATGTCGGCGAGTATGTTTTCCCAAAGCTGGCTTCCCGCAATGGTTGGTTTCCTGGGAGGCGGGGCGTTCCTCTTTGCCGTTGATAAGACCCTGCCGCACATGCACCCCGATATGAAGAATGGCGAAACAGAAGGCATTTCCACCACCTGGCGGCGGAGCGTGCTGCTGGTGCTGGCCATTACGCTGCACAATTTCCCTGAAGGCCTGGCAGTAGGGGTTGCATTCGGCGCTGCTGCGGTCGGCCTGCCGCAGGCGGATATTACCGGCGCGGTAGCCCTGGCTCTGGGCATCGGAATACAAAATTTCCCTGAAGGACTGGCTGTCTCAGCCCCGCTCCGGCGGGAGGGCATGAAGACTGGTAAAGCTTTCTGGTATGGGCAGCTTTCGGGGGTGGTAGAGCCGATTGCCGGGGTTCTGGGAGCTTCAGCCGCCCTTTTCATGCGTCCCATCCTGCCTTTTGTCCTGGCTTTTGCTGCTGGTGCAATGATTTATGTGGTTATTGAGGAGCTTATCCCCGAGGCACAGAACGGCAGGCACAGCGACCTGGCAACGATAGGCACCATGCTGGGGTTTGCAGTAATGATGGTGCTGGACGTTGCCCTGGGTTGATCATTCAGTTAATGAAGCGTATCCCGTCATGCAACGGTTACCTTAAAGGTAGTTCGGATTTTCTTAAAAATTCAGCCTGTACAAACCCCCTCATGCTATAATCATTTTTATAAAGCAAAGCACGTATATATGGCGCCAAACGCAGGTTTGCTGCCACAGGTGCCTGTCTCTTCTTTATTAAGGGCAGGTTTTCGACTTCAGGGATTATTATCCGGTATCCATTCAGCCATGTCCTTTGCTCACCTTCACGTTCACTCTGAATATTCCCTGCTGGATGGTTTCAGCAACCTGAAAAAACTAACCCAAAGAGCAGCTGAATTGGGCATGCCTGCCATTGCGCTGACCGACCATGGCACCATGTTCGGCATTGTTGAATTCTACAATGCCGCCATGGCTGCCAGGATCAAACCGATCCTTGGATTGGAGACCTACATTGCCCCGCGCGGGATGGGTGAACGGGACAGCCGGCTGGATAAATCCGCCTTTCACCTGGTGTTGCTGGCAGAGAACCTGGCAGGGTACCAGAACCTGCTGCAGATTGCGACTGCTTCCCAGCTGGAAGGTTTCTATTATTCCCCAAGGATTGACCATGCTTTCCTGGCAGACCATGCCGAAGGGCTGATTGCGGCTTCAGCCTGCATTTCCGGTGAGGTACCTCGTACCCTGTTGGACGCTGGCGAAGCAGAAGCCCAAAAAAAGCTGGACTGGTACCTGGATGTATTCGGGAGGGACCGATTCTTCCTTGAACTTCAAAGCCATAATATTCCTGAACTGACAACAGTCAACCAGGGTTTGCTTTTGTTGTCGCAAAAACGCAATGCCCGGATGGTTGCCACGAATGATGTGCACTATATACATCCGGAGGATGCCCGCCTGCAGGATGTGATGCTCGCGATCCAGACCGGTTCAATTTTGTCAGAACAGCGCCGCATGCGGATGACGGATGAAACTTATTACCTGCGGTCACCGGATGAGATGCGCAAGTTATTCGGGATGTATCCGGGGGCAATAGAAAACACGCTTGAAATTGCTGAGCGCTGCAATGTGACTTTTGAGTTCAACAATTACCACCTGCCGGTATTCGAGGTTCCAGCAGGGCATACCGCCGAAACTTACCTGCGCGCGTTGTGCGAAGAAGGCTGTAAAGCACGGTATGGAGACCGGTGGAATGATGCGGACGTGAGGGACCGCCTGAATTATGAACTGGGCGTCATCCACAATATGGGCTTCGATGCCTACTTCCTGATCGTTTGGGACCTTTGCCGGTACGCGCGCGAAAACAATATCTGGTATGAGGCACGCGGCTCGGGCGCCGGGTCGCTGGTGGGTTATGTTTTACAGATCACCATCGTAGAACCGCTTCAGCATAAACTGCTGTTTGAACGTTTCTTGAATCCCAGCCGTATTTCCATGCCCGATATCGACCTGGACTTCCAGGATGACCGCCGTTCGGAGATGCTGGAGTATTGCTGCAACCGGTACGGTACGGATAAGGTAGCCCAGATCATCACCTTTGGTACTTTAGGCGCGAGGGCTGCCATCCGCGATGTTGGTAGGGTGATGGATATAGACCGGGGCGAGATCGACCGGATCGCCAAGCTGATCCCCAACACACCCGGCAAGCCGGTCACCATCCAGGAAGTGCTGGAAACTGTGCCTGAATTCAAGACGGCCTATGACGAACAGGAATACCTGCGGGAACTGATAGATACCGCCAGCAAGGTTGAAGGGGTTGTGCGCAATGCCGGCACGCATGCTGCCGGAGTGGTTATCTCTGACAAGCCGCTGGTAGAGTACCTTCCGCTGCACCGGCCTACAAGCGGCTCAGAAGATTCACCCATCAAGACCATTACCCAGTTCGAAATGGCTGTGTTGGATTCACTGGGAATGTTGAAAGTTGATTTCCTGGGCCTTGCATACCTGACCATCATGCAGCGTGCCTGTGAGATGATTGAAAAACGGCATGGTGTAAAGTATACGCTTGAAAACATTCCCCTGGATGATCCCCAGGTGTTTGAAATGCTGGGCAAAGGTCAAACGGCGGGTATCTTCCAGCTGGAAGGCACCGGTATGACCCGCTTCCTGGTCCAGATGAAGCCTCAGAACCTATCCAACGTGATCGCCATGGTGGCGCTCTTCCGCCCCGGCCCGATGGAATTCATCCCGAAGTACATTGACAGGCTGCACGGCGCTGAATTCGAATACCAGCATCCCCTGCTTGAGCCGATCTTCAAGGAGACCTATGGGATCGGGGTTTACCAGGAACAGATCATGCAGGCAGCTGTGGACATTGCCGGGTATTCGCTGGCTGAGGCAGATGACTTACGCAAGGCGATTTCCAAGAAGCAAAGCGATAAAATCGCAAAACACAAGCAGAAGTTTATCAAAGGTGCAGTAGAAAAGGGGCTGGAGAAACCCACAGCAGAGCTGATCTTCTCCGACTGGGAAGAGTTTGCGCGCTACGGCTTCAATAAAAGTCATGCTGCTGATTACGGAATCATGGCTGTTGAGACGGCTTACCTCAAAGCCCATTACCCGGTGGAATACCTGACTGCCTTGTTGACGGTTTCGATGAACGACATTGCCAAGGTTTCTCTTTATGTAACCGAGGCACGCAATATGGGCATAGAAGTTTTGCCGCCGGATATCCGCTACAGCGAGTGGAATTTCAGCCTGGAAGACCACCCAGAAGGAGCGCCAGCCATCCGTTTCGGGTTGGGGGCAATCAAAAATGTCGGCATAGCCCCGGTGGATATGATCATCCAGGCCCGCGCGGAAGGCACCTTTAAGGACCTCAATGACCTGGCAAACCGGGTGGACCTGCGTGCTGTAGGGCGCAGGTCATTGGAATGCTTGATCAAGGTTGGGGCGCTGGATGCATTTGGCAGCCGGAATGCCCTGCTGGAAGGGCTGGATAATATCATCGCGATCAGCGTTGCCAACCTGAAAGCCCGCAACAGCGGGCAGCTGAGTATCTTCGATGACGGCGGTGCCTTCTCTATTTCGATTAAACTGCCTGACGTGCCGGATGTTGACCGGAAGATCCAGTTGGGTTGGGAGCGGGAGTTGATAGGGATGTACATTTCGGCACACCCACTGGCTGCATATCAAGGTGAGCTGGGTAAAAAGGTTACCCATTTCTCGGGGCAGTTGAGTGAAGTGGAAGACGGCGAAAAACTTAGCGTTGCAGGGTTGGTCACCCTGTTCCGGCCTTACCAGACCAAGAACAATAAAATGATGGCATTTGTCACCATCGAAGATTTCCAGGGCACAATCGAACTGGTGCTCTTTCCCCGCACCTGGACCCAGTACAGCAAGTTCATCCTGCCGGACCAGGTCATCCTGGTTGAAGGCAAGCTGGGCAGAAGGAACAATGACCCGTCCATTGCGGTTGATAAGGTGATACCCCTCAAGCTGGATAATATGGAGGAAGACCAGGACCAGGCCGGCTCTGCGGATTCTTTTGCCAGCCAGGCAGCTTTCCTGGATGAGTATATCGGGCTAAGCGGCTTTGACCCTGACGAAGAGGTTGCACCCGAACCGCAGCAGGCTGATGTGCCTCCCCCGCCGGAGTGGGATGACTGGGATGAAGGTGTTTCTCCGGCGTCTGCTGCAGCGAAAGCCGGCCAGCCTGCAGTCCCACCAGCAGGTGCGGGACAGCCGGAGCCAAAAACGCTCCCGGACGAGCCAGCAATCCAGATGAAGGCTGATGCCAGGGAAATCACATTGGAAAGCCCGGTTGCCCCCGCCGCGGTAATTACGGATGACCACTATCCTGAAGCACCACGCCAGAGCTGGGAAGTATTAACCCGCGTCAGGGAGACTTATTCCTACCTGGTGCCGCCAAATGGAAACCTGAACAGCCAGGACCCGCCCCGGCTGGTGATCGTTTCGTTATTTGCCACAGGCAACCGGATGCGCGACCAGCGCCGCATGGAACACATCTTTGGTGTGTTGCGCTCTTCCCCTGGGAAGGACCGTTTTGTCCTGCAGGTTAAAGAAGGTGCGAACGATTACCAGATCGATTTTCCCAACCAGACAATTGGGATCTGCGAAGACTTGCTGGGGAAACTGCGCAGCCTGGCTGGTCATGACAATGTCTGGATCACGCAGCTTAACGCGTGAATGTGATTTTTCCACCCTGCTAATTCATCCCATATCTTGCCGGCTTTCCAGGGGTTAAGGGTAGTCTGCCACCACAGCAATCGGGGATATCCTGTACATGAAGATCGTCGTGACCGGGTCTGTCGGCCTGGTTGGCTCCAACATTGTGCGCACCCTGCTTAACAACGGGGATGCTGTTACCGCCATGGTCCACCGCGACAGGCGTACACTGGAAGGGCTGGATGTCACGATTGCCGCAGGGGATATTGAAGACGTGGACAGCCCCTGAGGGTGTCTTTACGGGTGCCGATGCAGTGATTCACTCAGCCGGGCATGTATCCATTCGCAAGAACGAGTGAGATAAGTTGCAGCGGTTGAACGTACAGCCTACCCGCCATGTCGCCCAACCTGCCTGAATGCCGGGGGAAAGAAGCTGGTATACATTTCCTCGGTTCATGCCTTGGAGCAAGAACCCCTGGCTGAACCACTTGACGACGACAGGAACCTGGCATTGGGTGGGGGCTTTACCCCTATGACTGGTCAAAAGCGATGGCTGAGTTCGAAATACAGCAGGCAACCAAGCAAGGTTTGCACACAACCATCCTGCGCCGACGGACCGCATAATCATCATCCCTCGGCGCTTGGGAAGGCGGTTTGTTACCTTTCACGCGGCAAATGGCCGGCTGTGGTGCAGGGCGGTTTTGACTGGGGTGATGCCCGCGGTGTCAGCCAGGGGGTCCGCCAGGCGCTTCAACTGGCACCTTACGGCTTGCATTACCTTGTGACTGGCACCTGGACAAGCGTATTGGAACTGGCAGAACGCATATCGGCCATTACTGGTTGTTTCTGCCCGAGGATTGCCTTTCCATTGTGGACGGCAAAGCTGGTTTTACCCGTTGGTGATTTTGCTGCCATCCACAGCCGCAAGGAGCAGGTGTTTACCAGCGCAACCTTGGGCGTATGAGACAGCAATATCCATATCTGCCGCAAAAAGGCTGACGACGCGCTTGGATATTCGCCGCGTCCGCTGGAGCAAAACCCTGCGCGATACCATTAACTGGTTCAAATAAAAGCCACCGGCTTTATAAAACCATCTCCCTCATCCTGCTTTTGGGGCGTATAATCCACAAATGCGGAATTTTCTGAAGGTTGTGCTTGGCATTGTGGTTGTTGTCTTGCTTGTGGCAGCCTATTACCTGGTGCGACACCCCGGCAGCATCATCCGCAGCTCCAGGGTATCACAGTGGCTGCGTGACCCTAACGCCAACCCGCAATGGGCAATTTCTGCCAAAGAGCGTTGCGCTGACGCCCCCTTTATCCTGCCGACCAGCGGTTACAAAGGTTTTCTCTGGGATGATTCTTTCAGGATAGGGCACCGCCATCAGGGGATTGATATTTTCGGCGGGAAACCAGTGGGTGTTACACCAGTTTATGCAGCTTTCAGCGGGTACCTCTCCCGCCTGCCCGAATGGAAATCCAGCCTGATCATCCGTATCCCGGATGACCCATTGCAGCCCGGACGCCAGATCTGGACTTACTATACTCACATGGCTGATGTTGAAGGCAACTCTTTCATTGCTGCTACCTTTCCTGCTGGAACCACTGAAGAATGGGTTGAGGCTGGAACCCTGCTTGGACACCAGGGTAACTATTCCGGAGACCCGGACCAGCCAACCGGCATCCATCTGCATTTCTCAATAGTCCTGGACAACGGGCAGGGAAAATTCCGAAACGAGCTGGAGATCGGCAACACCGTAGACCCATCCCCATATTTAGGGCTGGCATTAAATGCCAACAAAAATCCGGATGAGATTGTTGTCTGCCCTACCAGCGACTGACCTGATTGCGCTGCGCGCTCTGAATCTGTATAATTTTTCAAGGGACCCATTCATCTTGCCAGCGAGAATCCATGATAATGTACCGTGACCTGGTAAATGCATTTACCCGCCTGGAAATTCCCCGAGTAACACCGGTCATTATCCATTCCTCATTAACTTCCCTGGGAAGTGTAAATGGAGGCGCCAGGACGGTTGTTGGGGCAATCCTGGCTACCTGGAGCCAGGTCTTGATGCCGGCTTTTACATACCGGACCATGTTGATTCCTGAGCAGGGACCTCCAAACAACGGGCTCCGGTATGGTAGCGGTAAAGAGGCCAACCGCCTGAACACCCCTTTCCATCCCGATCTGCCGGTTGACCGTTCAGTTGGTGCGGTTGCGGAAACCCTGCGGAGCCTGCCAGGCTCGCTACGCTCCAATCATCCCCTGCTTTCATTCACTGGGATGAATGTCCAGCCTTTCCTCGATGCACAGAACCTGCAGGAACCGCTTGGACCACTGCGCTTGCTGTACGAGCAGGCAGGTTGGGTGATTCTCCTTGGCGTGGACCATACTGCAAATACCAGCATTCACCTGGCGGAAAGGCTGGCAGGGCGCAAAGAGTTTATCCGTTGGGCAGCGCTGCCTAGCAAGGTGGTGGAGTGCTATAACATCCCCGGCTGCGCAGACGGCTTTCTTAAAGCTGCATCATTGCTCGAACCGGTCACCCGGTCAGTACCCCTAGGGAATACCTGGCTCCAGGCACTGCCATTGAAAGAAATGATTCCGTTGCTGGTGGTCAGGATCAAACGCGACCCATTTGCGCTATTATGCGACCGGCCCGATTGTGAGCGGTGCCAAGCCGTCCGCACCATTATCCGACACCGGGCAGGCGGGCATTAAGGGGCGACCCTGTTACTTTCAAATTCCTCTTAACAAATTCACCACCTGGGATAGAATCGCTATATCATGAAAGAAATGAATGGATTCCCCAAGACTTCCCTTGAACTGATGATCCGTATCAGCCGGGAGCTGGCAAACTCTCTTGATCTGAGTCGGACCCTGGAACAGGTGTTATTCCTTTCCACCAAAGCAGTGGGTGCTGAAAGCGGAAGCCTGATTGTTTTAGACAGCAACAGGCAGCCTGTCGACTCCGCCATGGTGGTGAATAACCATCTTATTACCGGCACAACCATCCAGATGGCTCCAACCCTGATGATGGGACTTGCTGGATGGGTGCTCCAGCATAACCATGCAGTCCTGGTAAATGATACCAGGCTGGACGAGCGCTGGTTGAAACGAGAGGATGACCTGCAGGTCAATAGTCAAGGCAAGTCAGCCATTTGTGTGCCGCTGATTGCTGCCGACCAAATCGCCGGGATTTTGACGATTGTGCATAATGAACCCGGATATTTTGATTCCACTCACCTGGGTTTCCTGCAGGCGATTGCGGACCAGGCTGGAATTGCGCTGCATAATGCTCAACTGTACAACCAGCTGGAAGCAGCCCATTCACGCTATCAGGAGTTGTTCCAGGACAGCATTGATCCTATCTTTATCAGTACCAAAGATGGAAAGATACTAGAAGCCAACAGGCAAGCTGTATTGATGTCTGGTTACCACCTGACTGACCTGAAGGAGCGCGTCTTCATCTTTAACCCGCTGCAGGCGAATGAAACTTACCTGTTAACCACCACACCTCCTGATGATGTTGGTACTCCTGACCCCTTAAAAGTGTTGACATACGAAAGCAGTCTGATCAATAAAACAGACGAAGTGATTCCGGTTCTGGTTAATATGCGCCCGCTGAAGATCGATGGCGCTTCCCAGATCCAGTGGATCATTCGGGATATATCGGAAATAAAGGAGCTCAGGCAATACCAGGAAGATTCGGTGGCGATGATCTACCACGATTTGCGCAGTCCAATCGCCAATATCATATCAGCTGTGGATATCCTGAACTCCATGCATCTCGAACAGAAAGATCCGGGAGTTACCTCTTTGATCCATATCCTTTCCCGTTCGACCGACCGCATGCAGCGCTTGACTTCCAACCTGCTGGATTTTAAGTTCCTTGAGGCAAGGCAGGCGGTAATCAAGCGCAAGCAATCTTCCATTTCCGAGATTGTGACTGATGCAGTGCAAACCATCCAGCTGGGGACTGAAAGTAAAGCCCAGCATATCCAGGTAAATGTAGAACCCGGGCTGCCCGAATTATTCATTGACACAGACATGTTAAAGCGGGTTCTTATCAACCTGCTCGAAAATGCCAGCAAGTTCACCCCGAAGGAAGGGGTAATCCAGGTTACTGCTACACAAACGGACGGGAATATCCTTTTCTCTGTACAGGACAGCGGACCGGGCATACCTCATGATGCCATGCAATTAATTTTTGAAAAATTTGTTACCTTTTCTCTGGATAAACAAACCCGCAGTATGGGGATCGGGCTGGCTTTCTGCCGCCTTGCTGTCGAAGCGCATGGCGGGAAGATCTGGGTAGAGAGTGATCCAGGAAATGGCAGCAACTTCCAGTTTATCCTGCCGGTGGCATTGAACCAGAAGGAAGCCTGATATGAAAAAGGAAACAACGGATTATGATTGACCTGACAAAGAATGTTTTGATTGAAACAGAATACCCTGGGGTCACCCTGGCAGCGATCAATTGGGACCATGGGGTTGTATTGATTGATGCACCCATGCGCATGGAAGACATTCGCTTGTGGAGGTCAGCGATTTTTAACCTGGGTGGCAGTATGGAACGGCTGCTGATAAACCTCGATCCGCATTACGACCGGACAATTGGTTCCAGATCGATGGATTGCACCATTATCGGCCATGAGAAAATGGCAGGGGTGTTCCGCAACCGACCGATGACATTTAAATCGCAATCCACTGAAATTGGGGCAGTTGCAGAACAGCTGGATACGATTGGCAGCATCCGCTGGGCGCCGCCGGATATTACCTTTACCAGTGAAATGCACCTGCACGGCAATGACCAGGAAATTGTGCTCGAATCGCATCCGGGAAACGCAACCGGCAGCATCTGGGTGCGCCTGCCATCGGAAAAAATTGTCTTCATCGGTGACGCGGTGGTCGTCAACCAGCCGCCTTTCCTGGCTTTTTCGCACATTCCTACCTGGGTGGAGACCTTGAACCTGCTGCTGACGCCTGAATATCGTGACTATGTGATTGTCAGCGGGCGGGGTGGGGTCATCCGAACAGACCAGGTCAAGAAACAAATTGAGTGGCTGACCAGGGTGGAACAAAAATTGAGCGACCTGGCAGGCGGTGAAGGCACTGCTGATGACACCGAAAAAATGATTCCCCTGCTGCTGCGCGAGTATAACCAGAACATCCCGGAGCTGCCCATGTATAAAAGAAGGTTGAAATACGGCCTGATACAGTACTTCAACAAGAATTTTTCGCAGGTGAACGGCTGAGAGCCCTCGCCGGTCAGGATAATCATTCATGCAGCATTTTGACAGTGTTCCATTAGTTGAGATTACACGGGGAAAGATTGTTGAATCCCTGCAATTTGGTGTGGCTGTTGTGGTGAGCGCTGACGGGAAATTACTGGCAAGCAGCGGCAACCCGGACACAGTCGCTTTCCTGCGTTCTTCTGCCAAACCCTTCCAGGTACTGCCTTTCCTGGCAGCAGGCGGTATGCAGCACTTTGGCCTGACACTGGAAGAGGTGGCCATTATGTGTGCCTCGCACACCGGCACCGACAGGCATGTGGAAGTGGTGAGGGGCATCTTGAAGAAAATTGGCCTGGATGAAACAGCTTTGCACTGCGGCATCCATCCCCCGGGAGATGGGGCTGCCTATGTGCGCATGATGCGGAACGGCGAAAAACCAACACCTGCACGGCACAATTGCTCGGGCAAACATTCTGGTTTCCTGGCCTATTCTGTGATGAGAGGGGCGCCGCTTGACAGCTATCTTGATCCTGCCCATCCAGTTCAAAGAGATATTCTGGGGAATTTCGCGGTTTTTTGTGACATGGAAGTAAACGAAATAGAAACCGGGGTGGATGGCTGCTCAGCACCAGTCTTTGCCGTCCCCATGCGTAAGGCTGCCCTGGCGATGGCGCGCTTGGTTGACCCTGCCTTTACCCCATCGGGCATGCATTCCGCCTGCCAGACGGTCATCCAGGCCATGCAGGCTTATCCTGAAATGATCTCTGGACCAGGCCGGTTTGATACCCGCTTACTGCAGTGCGGAAAAAACCGTTGGATACTGAAAGGCGGGGCGGAGGGGTACCAGATCCTCGGGATCCTGCCAGGTGTGCTTTCTCCCGGCAGCCCTGGAGTGGGCATTGCCATCAAAGTTTCTGATGGCGACCTGATGCACCCAACCCCGGCTACTGATGCCGTAGCAGAAGACCTGCAATTTACCACCGGCAACCCGGGCGGACGGAGCATTCCGCTGGTTACCCTGGAAGTGCTGCGGCAGCTGCAGGCTTTGCCTGCCGAATGCCAGGAAGAATTGAAAGCCTTTGACCGCCGCCCTGTACTTAACTGGCAGAAGTTGCCGGTTGGTGAAATCCGGCCTTGCTTTACCCTGGAACGGCATGCCTGAAATGAGCAATGACCTCACCAGCCTGGCATCTCAGGTTTATGAGCGCCTGATCGGGTTATTTGGGCTACCGGAATGGCGTGAACCTCTGCCTGCCCTGGATGAGTTGATCTCAACCATCCTTTCGCAAAATACCAATGACCGCAACCGGGATGTGGCTTTTAACCGCCTGCGCAGTGCATTGCCTGCCTGGGAAACGGTGCGCGATGCATCGCTTGAGAAGGTGATTGATGCCATCAGCCCGGCGGGGCTGGCAAACCAGAAGGGCGCTCGCATCCAGCAGGTGCTGCGCCAGATCACAGAAGAGCGCGGCGGCCTGGATCTGGATTTCTTAAGGACGATGAATGCTGAAGATGCACATGCCTGGCTGATGAAGTTCAAGGGGGTTGGCCCTAAAACAGCAGCCATAGTGCTGCAGTTCTCGCTGGATAAGCCGGCTTTTCCAGTTGATACGCATGTTTACCGGGTTTCTGGAAGGATCGGCTTGCGGCCGGAGGCGATGACGGTTGAACAGGCACATCCCCACCTGGCAGGCTTATTCCTGCCCGAGCAGTACGGTCCCGCCCACCTTAATCTGATTCGCCTGGGCAGGGAAATCTGCCATCCCCGGAAACCGGAATGCGGGCGCTGCCCCTTGAATGATATTTGCAGATATTACCATGAAACGGGCGGCCAGTAGCTTTTGACCCGGTCTACCTTGGGTATCAAAAAGAGGTGCGGTGACTTTCCACCGCACCTCTTAATTAACGGGAAATTCTTACAATCCTGCTGCTTTACGCAGGGTTTCTGCTTTGTTGGTTCTCTCCCAGGTCAGGTCGAGGTCATCGCGGCCGAAATGGCCGTAAGCAGCTACCTTCTGGTAGATCGGACGGCGCAGGTCCAGGTCGCGGATAATAGCGCCAGGACGCAGGTCGAAGTGCTTGATGACCAGGTCGGCAATGGCATCATCATCGATCTTGCCGGTGCCAAAAGTTTCCACGTTGACGCTTAATGGGCGGGCAACACCGATGGCGTACGAAACCTGGATTTCGCAGCGATCAGCCAACCCGGCTGCAACCACATTCTTCGCCACCCAGCGGGCTGCGTAGGCTGCCGAGCGGTCCACCTTGGTCGGATCTTTGCCGCTGAAGGCGCCGCCGCCATGCCGGCCCATACCGCCGTAGGTATCCACGATGATCTTGCGCCCCGTCAAGCCGGCATCGCCCATTGGGCCGCCAATGACAAACCGGCCGGTGGGATTAATAAAGATTTTCATGTTTTCATCTACAAGGTCTGCAGGCAGGGTGGGCATGATTACATTTTCGGTCAGTGCTTCTTCAATCTCGTTATGGGAGACATCCGGGTCGTGCTGGGTACTGATCAATACGGTATCGATGCGGACAGGTTTGCCGTAGTGATACTCAACTGTTACCTGGGTCTTGCCATCCGGGCGAAGCCAGGGCAAGGTACCGTTCTTGCGCACCTCGGTAAGTCTCAGCGCCAGTTTATGCGCCATATAGATGGGCATGGGCATCAAAGCCGGGGTTTCGTTGCAGGCAAATCCGAACATCATGCCCTGATCGCCAGCTCCAAGGGCTTCGATCTCGCTGTCATTCATCTTACCTTCTTTGGCTTCGAGCGCTTTGTTCACGCCCATGGCAATGTCGCCGGACTGGCTGGCAATAGCAGACTGCACCGCGCAGGTATCGGCATCAAAACCCTTGCTGCTGCTGTCATAGCCGATCTCGCGCACGACCTTGCGGACAAGATCATCAAGGTTGACAAAAGCCTTGGTGGTGATCTCACCCATCACCATCACAAATCCGGTTTTGGTTGCAGTTTCACAAGCCACACGTGAGTATGGATCGGCTGCCAGACAGGCATCCAGTACCGCATCACTGACCTGGTCGCACAGCTTGTCAGGGTGACCTTCAGTGACAGATTCTGAAGTGAAAAGGTACTTGGCTGCTTTCATGAAAGTAGTTGTCATAAAGACCTCCATTAAAAAGATTGCCCCATCTTTGAAGAGGGGCAATCAATGAAGTTTGCGTACCCTCCTATCTTCCAGATCTTTTTCTGCCGGAATTGGCACCTTGAACCAACTTTACGCTGTTTCAGGTTGCCGAGGTTTCAACGGGCCGGTCCCTCCACCTCTCTGGATAGAAGCGCCTTGGGGCGAATTTATGTCGAGATATTATCACACTCGAACATGATTGTCAATTTTCTCAAACTGGATTATTCGGGTTCTAATTCTGGATTTAACCAGGAGACACTATTTTTCAACCAGTGGTCCAGGCCTTCTTTTTTTCCAAACGGAAGTTTTTCATTCAACCTTGCCATTGCGTTTACACAGGTTTTGTAGAGTGCGTTGGCAGTACATTCACGGCATCACCGCCATGAGAGATATTTCTGAATCCACGGCATTCATATCTTGGTGAGCATTATATGCTGCCAACAGCACCCTGCAAGTCTAAAAAATGACATCTTGTTTGAGTATCAGAGATTTGTTAGTGTGTCTTGCTAACAGCCCAATATAAGACTATAATCAATTTTTGCAGTAAACAGAAAGAAGGAATGCAGTATTATGCCAGTTTATACTTATCGGTGCGAGAACTGTGGAGTACAGTTCGACCAGACTCAAAAATTCAGTGATTCGCCCCTGACCCGCTGCCCTGAATGCAACCATAAATCTTTGCGCAAGGTATATTTACCGGTTGGCATTGTCTTCAAGGGCAAAGGGTTTTATGCTACCGATAACCGGTCGCCATCCGGTCAAAAATGGTCGAGCAGCCATGAAGATAAAACTTCTGCGCACCCAACAGAAACCCACACAGAAAAAGGTGCCGAAAGCGCCCCAAAACCCGAAAGCACACCGGCGGCGCCGAAAAGTGATAAAGCCGACTGAACCAATCTCCTGAAAAACCACTCCCCTTCTGATACCAGGAGGGGAGTTTTTGATAGGTTTTGACAGCTACAATGCCTGCAGATTGACAGGCGAACACGGAAATGGAGTAATGAAAAAATGCCTAAATCTGAACAATCAAAAGGAGTTCGCAGCGAGTCGCGCAAGACAGACTGGAAACGAATTGTCCTTGTTTTTCTGTCAATCATGATCATCATTTCCTGGATCCTGGCGCTGCTCGTCAAATAAAACCATGAAAACCAATAAAAGATGGGTGTTGTTCCTGTTTGGATTCATCCTGGCCTGGCTGGTGGATTTCCTGTTCTGGTCTAAGACTCCCGGTATCTCTTATCCGATCTGGATCACCCTGGCAGCAGCTGCATTAATTGCATCTGCGCTGTTAGCCAGGAATCCTGTCAGGTGGAGCAGCATTGTCCTGCTGCTCATCAGTGTGGGGCTTTCGGTGGTGGTGTTCATCCGGCAGGAACCATTGACGCGATTTGCGGCTGGAGCTACTGCGCTGGCTGCGCTCATCCTGGCGGCAGCCGATTTCCCGGTTGGAATCTGGATGAAAAACGCCATCCTCGATCACCTGATTGCCTTCTTTAAGCTTGCCTGGAGCGCTGTAACCCGTCCGTTCCAGGTGCTGCATGCGTATGCCAACCCGCAAACCGGTGAAGGTGGTTTTTCAAGGAGCTTACGGAAAGCTGCCCCCATATTGATTGGTTTGGTGATCGCCCTACCGATCTTGGGGGTACTGACCATCCTGCTGGTGTCCGCTGACCTGGTCTTCTCAAACCAGGTGGAATTGTTCTTCAAGTTCCTTGATCTCAACAGGTTGCCTGAATATATCTTCCGGACTGTATTTGTGCTTATCCTGGCGGTGCTGTTCTTTGGGGTATTGCTGCATGCCATCCATAAGCCGGAGAAGGCAGAAGAAGCCGGCAAGGAGCTTGTGCATCCCTTCCTGGGCTGGATAGAAGGAACTATTGTCCTTTCCCTGGTCAATATCCTTTTCGGTTTGTTCGTTTCGATCCAGGTGCGCTACCTGTTTGGCGGGCAGGCGAATATTTCGGAAACCGGGTTTACCTATTCGGAATATGCCAGACGTGGATTTAATGAACTGGTGATGGTGACGGTTTTCACGCTATTGATCTACCTGGTCTTTTCCGCGGTATGCAAATGGAAACAGAAATGGCAGAAAGGGATATTCACCGGGCTGAGCCTGCTGATGTTTGCCCTGGTGATGGTGATATTGGCTTCTGCGTTCACCAGGCTGCAACTGTATGAAAGCGCTTATGGTTTTACCCGCTTGAGGACTTATACCCATTTCTTTATCTTCTGGCTGGCTGGTTTGCTGGCTGGCAGCGCCCTGCTGGAGGTGTTGAAGAAACGGGCGCGGTTTGCCTTGCTGCTGATCCTCTTTGCTGCCGGCTACAGCCTGAATCTTGCCTTCGTCAACCTGGACGGATTCGTGGCAGGGAAAAACATTCAGCGGGCTGCTGCAGGCGAGGATTTAGACAGCCAGTACCTTGCATCCCTCACGGCTGATGCCCTGCCGGTGATGCTCAGAGAATACCAGGATAGCGGTAATATGCCGGAAATCAAAGATGCCCTGGGCGCAAACGTCGCTTGCAAGGTTTATGATTTCAACCTCCAGGAGGATAAACCCTGGCAATCTTTCACCCTTCCCGACAGCTGGTTGAAGAACATGCAGCCATCTGGGTCCAATTTCCTTTCGGCATACCCGGTTGAGGTCAGGGAGGGTACCGCGTTTGTAAAAGTCAATGGATCATGGCGGGAGTGCTATCCCATTCAGGATGTGTTCGATTAATACTGCTTGATATTGGGTAGCTGCCTGAGTATAATGACCCCTATGAAACGCTGGCAAACCTGGCTTGGGATCGTCATCAGTATTATTTTTCTCTACTTTGCGCTGCGCGGTCTGCACCTGGATGAAGCCTGGCAGGTTGTCAAGAATGCCCGCTACATCTGGCTGCTGCCGGGTATCGCTGTTTATTTTATAGGTGTTTATGTCAGGGCGTGGCGGTGGCACTACCTGCTGCGCCCGTTGAAGAAGATCCCGACCCGGTCTATGTTCCCCATTGTGACGATCGGGTATATGGGCAATAACATCTTTGTTGCCCGTGCTGGTGAGGTCCTGCGGGCGGTGATATTAAAAGACCGGTACGAAGTGCCGGTTTCTGCCTCCCTTGCAACCGTGATCGTCGAGCGCATATTCGACGGTGTGGTAATGCTCGGGTTTGTTTTTCTTAACCTGGGGGCGGTTTCTCATCTGACAGGCAGCTCCGGGTTTATTGGCAGTATCCGGTCGCTTGCAGTATGGGGAGCGGTGATCTTTTTTGCGGTGCTGCTGGTCTTCTTGTTAGCTGCCATGTTCCCCAAACCTGCCGAGCGTTTGATTACTGCAATAGTCAATAAAGTTATCCCCACCCGCATCCGTGAGAAGACCCTTGGCATAGTGCTCAGGTTCATGAGCGGGCTGGAATCGTTGCGGTCGCCGGTGGATGCGCTGATGGTTTTGATTACCACAGTTATCATCTGGCTGTTTGAGACCGGCAAGTACTGGTTTGTAATGCATACCTTTGACTTCGAAGTAAGTTTCTTTGCTCTGATGCTGATGAACGGGATCGTTAACCTGGCAACCACCATCCCGTCAGCGCCGGGTTATATAGGCACATTCGATGCGCCCGGGATCGCCGTGCTGGCTGCCTACGGGGTGCCGCGTGAAATGGCAACCGCCTATACCTTGGTGTTGCATGCGGCTTTATGGTTCCCCATCACAATCCTGGGCGCTTATTACTACCTGCGCCAGCCGCTGCGCTGGGGAAAGCAGGTGACAGCGGAATCGCGGCAAGAGCAGGAACAGGATGTTGGAAGCCAGGTGGATCCTCTAGAATCTGTACCGGATAAAAACAATCCATAAGGCCTATACTGGCAGCAAACAGGAGTTGACATGAGAGTTGCAGTGATCGGAGCAGGAATTGGTGGAATGGCGGCTGCGTATGACCTCAGCCGGCAGGGGCATGCAGTCACAATGTTTGAAGGCTCTGATCATGTAGGCGGCCTGGCTTCTGGTTTTAAGGACGAGGGTTGGGATTGGAGTGTGGAGAAGTTCTACCACCACTGGTTCACCAGCGATGAGCACATGATGGGGTTGATCAATGAGCTGGGACTATCCGACCAGGTGGTGATCCCCAAGCCGGTTACAGTCATGTACTACAAAGGCAAGTTCTACCCGTTCGACTCAATCCCGGCCGCGGCTATGTACCCCGGGCTGGGGTGGGGGATTAATAAGATCCGTTTCGGGCTGGTAGCGCTTTTCCTGCGTTTCACTAAAAACTGGCAAGCGCTTGAAAAATATACCATCGATGAGTGGATGCGGAAATGGGCAGGCAATAAGGTCTATGAGGAAATGTGGGAGCCGATGGTGATTGGAAAATTCGGCGAAACCTACGCCCGGCAGGTGACCATGGCCTGGTTGTGGGCGCGCCTGCATGCCCGCACCACCCGGCTGGCTACATTCCAGGGCGGTTTCCAGGCTTTTTGTGACCTGTTCACAGCCAGGCTGCGTGAGTTGGGGGTTGAGATTGCCCTTTCAACCCCGGTAAACCGAATCTCATCCCGCGAAAATGGATTGCTGGAAATCAGCACCGGCGCGGAGAACAGGGAGTATGACCAGGTGCTGGTGACAACTTCACCCGCCTTGCTTTCAAAGCTGGCTCCCCAGCTTCCCGAGGATTACCTCAAAGGGCTGCTTTCGCTCAAAAGCCTTGGCGCCGTTGTAATGACCGTAGCCTTAAAACACCGACTGTCTGAAAAAGGGTATTACTGGTTCAACCTGCCCAAGAATGCCGGATTTCCTTTCCTGGCTCTGGTGGAGCATACCAATTACCTGAAACCGGAATATTTTGGTGGGGACCATATCATCTATATGGGTGATTACCTGCCGGCGGACCATGAGTACTTCCAGATGGATAAGGAAGAATTGCTGGATAAGTTCCTGCCTGCATTGCAGCGGATCAACCCGGATGTCACACGGGATTGGGTACGCAAGAGCTGGCTTTTTAAGGCCAACTATGCCCAGCCTGTCCCCTTGATTAATCACTCGCGCAATATTCCGGCAATCCAAACACCCGTCAAAGGGCTATATTTTGCCAGTATGAGCCAGGTCTATCCATGGGACAGGGGCACGAATTTCGCCGTAGAGATCGCCAGGCGTGCAGTGCGACTAATGCTGCAAAATAGACCTGGATAGATTCACAAATATACATAAGAATCTTTCTCAGGTAAGTTTAACAATCGATGTAATGGTTTAAGGAATCGCCCCCCATATATGGGACAAATTTTCAAATATGCGGTTTACACCCTACATATAGGGGTACCCTGTTCATTGCACCCTACCAATATGCCTGTTTTTGATTGCGTATAACCCAGTGAACATCCGTTCTGAGAATCGTTTTGTTAAGGTAAGAATCCTTAAAATTCAGATTCTTTTTAGACAGGCGTAGGTGAATCAACTTGTTGTTTCAACCTCAATCTGCTAGAATCTTGTTACCCGAATAACGAGTTGCAACAAAGCCCGTTGCCCTAATTCAATACTTCAACCCAGGGATTGTTTCACTGTCGCTATCCTGAGATCGGTAAGATAGTGTTGTTTAACGCACATATTTGGGGAACGCTTTCTAAGAGGAGAAGCTGATGAACCCACAGCAAGCCTGGCAGGCCGCACTCGGTCAACTGCAGATGGATATGTCCAAAGCAGCTTACGATACCTGGGTGCGCAACACCGAACTGATCACGCATCAAGATTGCAATTTTAAGGTCGGTGTACAGAATGCTTATGCCAGGGATTGGCTGGCCAGCCGCCTGTCGGATACGGTGGTGCGCCTGTTAACCGGGTTGATGGGTGCGCCACAAACGGTAACATTCGTTGTCAGCCACCATGAAGACGAGGTTCAGATTGCCCAGGAAGAAACCCGGCAGAGCGAAAACCAGCCGGCATCACCCCGCACCAACCCAGTCATCAACCAGCGCTATACCTTCCAATCCTTTGTGGTGGGCGCCAGCAACCGCCTTGCTCATGCTGCCTGCATGGCTGTTGCAGAGAATCCCGCCCGTGCTTACAATCCCCTTTTCCTGTACGGCGGGGTTGGGTTGGGAAAAACGCACCTGCTGCATGCCATTGGCAATGCCTGTGTGCAACAGGACCTGGAAGTGGTGTATGCATCCTCTGAGGAATTCACCAACGACCTGATCAATTCGATCCGCTCCCATAACACATCAGACTTCCGCGACCGCTACCGCAATGTGGATGTGCTCCTGATCGATGATATCCAGTTTATCGCCGGAAAAGAATCTACCCAGGAAGAATTCTTCCATACCTTTAACACCCTGCACGGACAGGATAAACAGATCATCATATCTTCTGACCGTCCTCCCAAGGCCATGGTGACCCTTGAGGAGAGGCTGCGCTCCCGGTTTGAATGGGGACTGACGGTGGACTTGCAGCCGCCAGACCTGGAAACCCGGATTGCCATCCTGCGCTCAAAAGCAGAGCGTGCAGGGAAAGAGGTACCGGCCGGGATACTGGAATTGATCGCCCGCCAGATCCAATCCAACATCCGCGAACTTGAAGGCGCCCTCACCCGTGTGCTGGCATATTCCGAATTGAGCGGACAGGAAATAAGTACAGCCCTGGTGAATTCTGCCCTGGCAGACCTGATCCCGCAACGCAGCCAGGTTGATTCTAACCAGGTGGTTGAAGCGGTAGCTTTGGCCTTTGGGCTCACCATTGACCAGCTGCGCGGAAGAGAACGCACGCGTGAGGTGGCTTTGCCCCGCCAGGTTGCCATGTACCTGCTGCGCGAGGAAGTAAATGCTTCGCTTCCGCAGATTGGCGCAACTCTGGGCGGCAGGGATCATACGACTGTGATGTACGCTTGTGATAAAGTGGCCGACCTGATGGAGAGGGATGACCGGCTGCGGAAACAGATCCTGAGCATCCGAGAACATATGTATGTGTAACCGGTGGTAATCTCTCAGTTAAAGACAAAAAACCCGAAAGGGTTTTTTTGTTTGGTGATGCAAAAAGACCGATTAGCTAGTTCTTTTCTTCTTTCAAAATTTCCAGGAATGCTTCGGTTACAAAACCGTCGAATTGCTTCCCGCTGCACCTCACCAGTTCTAACGAAGCTTCTTCCCGTGTCATTTCTTTCTGATACACCCGGCCGTTGGTCATGGTTGTAAACGCATCCACAACAGAGATGATGCGCGCTCCAAATGGAATCTCTTCACCGCTCAGTTTGTTTGGATAACCGCTGCCATCGTAGTGCTCGTGGTGTGAAAGAACTATGGGCAGGGCGCGGCGGAGCTTGATCGCGGGCCGTAAAATCCGGACGCCCAGGACCGGGTGCTGTTGCATAATCATCCACTCGGTTGCACTGAGAACGCCGGGTTTGGTTAGGATCGCTTCGGGGATGAAGGCTTTCCCTACATCATGCAGTAACCCTGCCAGCGATAAGGTTACAATATCCTCTGCGCTGCAGCCGAGTTTCTTACCGAGCGTCTTGGCATACGCTGCCGTTTGGGTGATATGGTTGCCGTTGCTTGTGCTGAATGAATCAGCATGCCTGGCCAGTGCGATCACGGTGCTGATATACCCGTCTTCGGCATAGGCGGGTACAGTTGCCGGGCTGTAAGAGTAGGCAATGATCTCAGAGAGACTGAAAGTGGTGTCATGCCATAAATCATGGTCTTTGCCGAACGTTGAGGAGCTTCCAGCGATACCGTGGTTATGCGGCATGAACAAAGGGAGAATATTCAATTAAAATCTTCTCCTGGGAAGGATGAAATGAATTAGAAATGAGCCAATTCGGCTGCGAACTCGGAGAGAGAGCTGGCATGAATGGAGCTCAACCGTTCGCGTTCGTCCGCTTTCAAGTTAAAAGATTCACCACCGTAACCTCGAATAAGTGCCTGGGCCGGATTGGCTAAAAGCATACTGCAGAATCGCTTATTCACAACTGCGGCTGCAAGGATTCGGCTTAATTCATTGCTGGAAGTATTGGAATATGAATTTGAAAAAACTGCGCTGAAGCTGCTCATGGATTACCTCCAAAAAAATTCGCTAGTTTGTGTGTTGGACCGCCCAATGACCAGAAAAAGCGGATCACACCGATAGACAAGATTACATCTCCAAGGCTGAAGGCATACCGGGTAGACAAGGTGTTGGGGGTAATGAAAAAGTCTGAGAAGAACCAGAACCGGGTTTGCCAGAGCGGTAGAACCACATCCTTGGTGAGTCTGTACCTCTCTCCTAACTGCCAGCCCCCGAAACCGGGATCACCCAGGATCTCCGGCCGGATGGGCATCAGGCCTCCATTGAGACTGATCACAAGCAAATTCAGCAAGAGACCAATACTCATCAGGGCAAAGCCGGGCTGCCTGATATTGACCAGGCAGAAGAGGAACAGTGCCATCAAGCTGCTGACTAAAAAAATTGACGCCCATGTGTTGGATATATGGGCGCTGGTCGTAGGGATAAAAAAGACAAGAATCTGTGGCAGAATGGCAGCTATTATTAGCCATTCAAGTTTCAGCCTGACCGGTTGAATACTGCGCTTGCGAATTTTTGCCCTGACGAATCCAGCCAACAGCCCGATGATAACGGCAGCGAGCAGAATCACCGGATGTAAAGGTTCTGATTACCAGAGGGGAAGGAAACTCGTCGAGTTGGCAGAATTGCCGCCAATACCACCAATGGCTGCAGGGGCACCAGCGCCGATGATGAACAAGGCTACCACGACGATGAGGATGACGAGCCGGATCTGATCCAGGGTTGGTTTAACAAAGAATTTTTTCATTTTTGCCTCCGTTTGATTAAAGTCTTTTATTATTATCTGAAACCTGGTATCAGAACGGGCATTAAAACGGTCTCAAAATAAACCAATTTCAAATCAAACGGTATCATATTCATAATCACTTTTAGTACTAAATCAATACCTGGCTTTTCGGCAATCGTATCTATTGAATGGGGGATAAGTATAACCCTATTCGCTGGACTCTGCCTGCTACTTTAGCAATGTCTGGTACAGGTTCTGGGTCTGTGGTGAAGGCGCCACCCCAATCTCATCTGCAAGCACCTGCACGCAGCGCTCAAACTGCCGGGCAACCAAAGCCGTGTTGCCCATGGCTGCGTGCACCCGCATGGAAATGCGGTACGCCTCTTCAAGGCTGGGATCTTCATTTAATATTCGCATACAAGTATCCAGGGATTGCTTGTATTTCTTTTGCTGCATGTAAATCTCGGCCAGCTGCAAGGTGGCATCCTGGTAAACCTGGCGCAGGTGCTCCCTTTCCGGGATCACCCAGGTGTCTTCCAACTCAGGCAGGTACTGGCCTTTATAAATATTAACCGCCATATTCAAGTAATTCAGTTTAAAGTCAGGGTCATCGGTTAACTCGGCCTGTTCGATAGCCAGGTTGAAATTCTCGACATCATACTCATAATCCAGAGTGGTATTGAAGCGGTAATAATCATCCTGGAGCAGGATGGTGTCTTTGCCGGTAGCTTTACGCACTCGGTAAACCGTATTTTTGAACCTGAAGCGTACATCCTCAGGGGATGCATCCGGCCAGAAAATCAGCCCGATGAATTCTTTGGTTAATCCTTCCGGGTGGATGAGGAGCAAGAAAAACAAGTCGCGTGCATTCTGGGTTTGCCAGAGCGCATTGGTGATTACTTTTCCATTAACCTTCACCTGCATCCTGCCCAGGGTGCGGATGGTCAGTTTGGCAGGCGCAAATGGCACTGTACTGGCTTTTTCACGGATCCTGCGCCGCAAAGTTGGCAGGCGGTTCTGGAAAATCTCCACCAGTTTGCGGATCCGCCCCAGCGGGCGAAATTCATCTCTCAGCCCAGTCGCACTGTCAAACACCCCAGACAACTGGCTGGCAACCCACACCAGAGGCGTGAGATTCTCCACGGCGCCAATCTGCCTGATCAAGGCCCTGGCTTCATCCTTTTGATCCAGGAAGCATTTTGAAGCCATCAACAGGTACCGCGCCCGGTCTGCCTGGATTGCGTAACCGCTTTTTTCGAAAGATTCCAGGCATCCTGAGAGGATCTCGACTGCTTCTGCATATTGTTTTTGGCGGATCAGGATGAATGCTTTTTCATACTGGCAGAGTGAAATCTCATAAGCGGCTTGCATATCGCGCGCCGCCTGTTCGGCTTCTGCCAGCTGCGCCAGCGCAATGGCGAAGTGGTAGTTGAGCGATGTGATAACTGCCTGAGCTATATGGATATACACAATCAGATATTTTTCATCGATGCGCTGGGCGATGTCCAGCGCCTTGTTGTATACATCGCCAGCCTCATCAATTGCATCCAGGTCGCGGTAAATGTCGCCGATGCCAGCCAGGGCAAAAGCTTCCAGCCGCTGGTAGCCGCTCAGGCGTGCATGTTGCAGGGCTTTTTCCAGCGTGGATGTCGCCACCTCATAGTTACCCATGAGATGCTGCAGCACACCCAGGTTATTAAGCACATTTGCCTGCCAGACAGAGTTATGCGTATCGCGCCAGAAAGCCAGGGCGCTTTCATAAAGGTTTTCTGCCTGGCTGTAGTTACCCAGGGCTTCATGGATCACGCCGGCTTCCAGGCTGACAACCGCTTCGTTCTTTTCATCTTTAATTGATTTATAGATCTCAATCGAATTTTGCAGCCAGGGCAGCGCCTCAGCCGCATTTCCCTGCTGGTACAGACTGACGCCGATCGAGCGCATGGCATCTGCTTCCAGGTTGCGCAGGATTAGGTCGCCCTTCACCAGGGATAGGATTTGTTTTCCGTCATTCATGGCTGCAGAATGGTTCCCTACCATGCGGTAGGCAGCAGACCGGCGGGTGAATGTCCGAGCCATCGCTTCACGGTCGTCGGGGAGCTTCATGGCGGAGAGCGCCTGGTTGAACAGGACAATGCCCTGCTTGGTATCGCCTTTCATGACAGCCACATTGCCCTGCAGTGAGACCAGTTCCGGCCTTTTGGCAATGATTTCTATCGGCAATTCATCCAGCCATTCAGCCAGGGTGGATAACCTGCCGCCAACCGTAAGGGACGGCCCGGCTTTTTCGATCAGGTTTGCCTGCTCTTCTACGTAATTCAGGCGCCGGTAAATTGTATAGGCTTGCTCCCATTCGCCTTTCTTCTGGGCAATGAGCGCAATTTGCAGCCAGATTTTTTCGGCTTCGAGCGGGCGTTCGCGCGCCATGGTTGCCTGCAGGAAATCGCGGAACAGGTGATGATAGCGCAGCCAGGTTCCATCCTCGCCAACCGGCAGGACAAACAGGTTGTAACGCAACGCCAGCGCCATCAGGTTTTCCCACTCCACATCATAGATGTCGAGCGGCAATCCGATTGCATCCTGGCACAGCCCGGCGTCAAACTCTTCCAGCAGGGAGCTGCGCAGCAGGAACTCTTGTACTGGTATGGGGTTTTGCACCAGCAGCTGCTGGAAATACTCATTTAATCCAATACCGGCAGTTCGGTGGGATAAAGAAGCGATATCTACATCAGCCGATGGATTCTGGGCAGTTAATAGCAGCCCGGTGATCCAGCCTTCGGTCTGGGCTGCCAGCTGTTCTGCTTTAATATCATCCAGCGCCTGCTGGTAAACAAGTTTGTACAGTCCCTTAATCTCGGGCAGGCTGAAGGCCAGCTCTTCAAAGCTCAAGCCGCCAGCCAGCGAGCGGGCCACCATTAATGGCAGATCTGGCAGCGAAAGCAGTGTCCGTGAGGCAAAGATCACATGGCAGTTCTCATCCACATCCTGGACGAAGCGGCTGATGAAATGGTTCACCTGGTCGCTCTGGTCCACCAGGTGATAATCATCCAGGACGATCAAGAAGTGCTCGTTGATATGGTCGTAGGCATCATTGACGATAGCAGAAACCAGGTAATCCAGGTCCGGTTTAACCTGGGCGCTGCTGCTCAAGGCTTCAAAGGATGCTTTTCCGAATGACGGGAATTGCTGCTGGATGGTTGTAATCAGGTAGGTGATGAACCGAAGCGGATCCTGGTCCAGCGGATCAATGGCATACCAGCAGACCGGGATCTTCACGCGGCTGGCAAAGTCCACTAAAAGCGATGTTTTTCCGTAACCGGCAGGAGCGGAGACCAGGATGATCTTCTTCTCCAGCAAGCCGTCAAGAATATCCAGCAAGCGCGGCCGTGAAAGGAAGTCATTCCTGACACGTGGGACGATGATGCGGGTACGGGTAACAGGTATTTCCAGGTTCATTCAGCCAGGTTTTCCAGTAAATGACCGCAGGCACCTTGCGTTCCTGCTTTGTTGTGAAATTCTATAGGCACCAGCCAGATACACCAATACAAGGATCAACTTAACATTACCCCTGCAGGTGGTGTATGCCAGCATGTCCCTGCCAGCATGTCCCATGACGCTGTAATGGGTTTCAAGTACAATTATTATAGTACAGCTGCCTGTATTGGGGCACGTTTATTCACTTAACCAATATGATAAGACATTACCCGGTTATTGGCATCATACTTGCCCGTTATCCAACCTCATGAATGACCTGACACGCAGTGCCGCGATCCATTTGTACCAGAAGGGAAAGGTTGATGAAGCCCGGCAAGTACTTCTGGAATGCATCCGCAACGATCCGCAGGATGTGCCTTCCTGGATGTGGCTGGTGGCGACGATCGATCATCTGGATGAGCGAATTGCGACTCTCCGGCTTTGCCTGAAAGCAAATCCGGATAATGCTGAAGTGAAACAAGCCCTGGTTATGCTTGCATCTCAAAAGAACACTGCGGACACCCAAGCCGGTTCCCCCCAATTTGGTGGGGCGAAGCATGTCGAGGATCTGGAAGCCCAGTCCACTGAAGAGGATATCCTGTTGCCGGGTGGCTGGATCAGGGAAATGCAGGGTGAAGCTCCGCCGGTCAACAGGAGCAGTACATCAACTGGAGAAAAGCCGATCTCCCTGCTGGAAAGCGAATTAGGATTAGCGGTCGAACCTGGCGAACCCGGTACAGAGCATTTATCAAAAGAATTGCCGCTGGCTGAGACCACATCAGTGCCGACAGGCGCAAGTCTTGCAACAGGGCAGGCGGAACATGAGCAGCAAGCAGTGTTGCACAAACCCTCCGGGAAGAACTCCATTTTTAGTTTTGTTTTCAAAGTGTTTGCCATCCTGGTTATGCTGGCAATCTTGTTTTCGATCGTGTTCATCGCCTGGTGGGTGGGTACAGGGCATACAACCCGCGAGCTGCTGTTTTCCCTGGCTCCGGAAGCACCGTCCCTTACCGCACCTGCATCCGATACAGCAACCGTGGGGGCTCCGGCTGTACAGCCTGTTCTGCCGGCTACTTTTACCCCTGTACCCACCCCGGCGCCAACCTTAACACCAGCGCCCACGATTGATCCCGCTCTGGTAATGGTAATTCCAGGCGGTATGCAGACGGAAGGGATTGCAGGTGTCTTTGCAGTTGATGCATCCGGCAGGTTCCTTGCTTACCAGACTGGAAGCCGGCAGGTTAAGGTGATCCGTTTGGAGACCGGTGAAGTTGTTTTTGAAACCAACCTTACGGCAAGGCTGCTCGCGGCAGGCTTCAGCGAAGACGGAAAGCGCCTGGCAGCGGTTGATGAGGTTGGCATTCTCTCCATCTGGGAGACAGAACGATGGGAAGCAGAAGGCACAGCACAGCTATTGACTGACACTGGAGCTGTCATTTCAGTACAGCTTGCATTTACGCTGGATGGGTCCGGGTTGCTGGCAGGTTACTGCCCTGCCCTGGATGGGGCATGTACCGGAATTCCTGCGGTGGGCATGTACAATATTCCGGGTGCCAGTCAGCGCTATACCCTGGCAGGGGTTAACCGTTTTGCATTCAGCTCGGGTGACCAGATGGCAGTCTGGCAGGAAGGGAAAGCGCTGAATGTATTGAAGCTGGTGTCACAATTCTCGGGTGATGCTGTCCAATACCTCCAGCTGCCGGCTGCTGCCCAGCAGGAAGGCTTTGCAGTAGCGGCCATTTCCCCGGACGGTTCAGCGGTAGCCGGAGTGACGGAACAGGGCAGCATGGCCGTCTGGAACATGCAGACCGGACAACTTACGGCTGCCTGGCAGAGCGGGGTCAGGGATGCCGGGCAGGTAATCTTTGGGCCAGGAAATTCCCAGGTGCTGGTTGGTAATCTCCGTTCTGCCGCCCAGGTGTGGGATTATGCTGCCCAGCAACTGGTCACTGATTTTAACCTCAACGCAGATTACGGTACGTTCTTCCTGGATTCAACTGGCGCCTTCCGCTGTGTGCGCACGGTCGCCCCTGTAATCGAGCTCTGGGATGTTGCCGGATTGCAGCTGCTGGAGAGTTTTTCCTGGGGTGACTATAAAGTAACCGGTGCCGCTGCGACCCTGCAGGAAAGCAGGATTATCACCATCTCCAGTACAGGCGAGATATCCTTGTGGAGAAGCACGCAGCTCCGCTAAGGGCAGGCCTGGCTTTATCATCTTGCATTAACCTTACAGGTATGATATTATATTGGCAATCAAAGGGGTAGGAATACCCGTTATCTGCCTAAATCGCTCCATCTGGAGTGGTTTTCTTTCTTTTAACAAGGTACATCCAATACCAGCCGCATAACAATATTTTTCTTAAGGAATAATAAGATGCCAATTACATTCTTAACCAGTGAAGGACACCGCAAGCTGCAAGAAGAGCTCGAATACCTGCGCACCACCAAGCGGCAGGAGATCGCTGAGCGGCTGCATGAAGCCATGGAAGGTGGAGAGCTGATCGAGAATGCGGAATACGAGGCAGCGAAAAATGAGCAGGCTTTCGTCGAAGGGCGTATCAAAGAGCTTGAGATCATCCTGGCTACTGCGAGGGTGATTGACGAGTCAAGTGTTGCGCGCGATGTGATCCAGGTGGGTTCCAAGGTAACCATCCAGGAAGAGGGCATGGAGCCCGAAGCCTATACGATCGTAGGCGCAGCAGAGGCCGACCCCCAATCCGGGCTGATCTCCAACGAATCACCCATTGGACGCGCATTGCTGAACCATAAAGCGGGAGAAACTGTGCAGGTGGATGCGCCAGCCGGGTCTTTCGTAGTGCAGGTATTAAAGGTAGAGTAAACCCGGGGCAAAAATTTCAGCCCCGCCCGATCCATTCTGGGCGGGGCAGTTTGTTAATAAGGGAAGATTATGGAACTAACCGATCTAGAAAAAATACGGGTAGAAAAGGTAAACCGGCTGCGGGAAAGGGGAATTGAACCTTACCCGACCCGCGCCAACCCGACCCATACCATGCAGGAAGCGTTAAACTTGCTCGAAGCAGCAGAAAAGGCTGGCGAAACCCCACCCCAAAATGTGACCCTGGCAGGCCGTATCCGGGCTATGCGCCCAATGGGCAAGTTGACCTTTGCCCAGGTGGAGGATGGAACTGGCCGGCTGCAGTTCTTCTTCCGCATCAATGAGGTTGGAGAGGAGAACCTGGCGCTGCTCAGCAGCGAGTACGACCTGGGCGATTTCATCGAGGGCACAGGCAACCTGATGCGCACACGCACCGGTGAACCGACTCTGCAGGTGCTGTCTTTCCGTATGCTGGCCAAGGCGATCTCGCCCCTGCCGGCAGCCAAGGATGAGGTGGTGGATGGAAAGGTGATCCACCATGCAGGATTGACCGACCCGGAAACCCGCTACCGCCAGCGTTACGCTGACCTGGTGGTAAACCCGGAGGTACGCAAGGTATTTACCGCCCGGGCGGCGGTAGTGAAGACACTGCGCAATTTTCTGGACGACCACGGTTTTGTGGAGGTGGAAACACCCATCCTGCAGCCCATTTATGGCGGCGCAGCAGCACGGCCTTTTACCACCTTCCACAACCAGTTAAAACAAAACCTGTATTTACGCATTTCGTTTGAGCTTTACCTCAAACGCCTGCTAGTCGGCATGGTGGACAGGGTATACGAGATCGGGCGCGATTTCCGCAATGAGGGCGTCTCCTTCAAGCACAACCCTGAATTTACCCAGCTGGAATTCTACTGGGCGTATGCTGACTATCTCAAGGTAATGGAATTGACCGAGCAAATGGTGGCGGAAGTATGTGATAGGGTGCTTGGCACCCGCAAGGTCATGTATAACGGGCAGGAGCTCGATTTCAACCCGCCCTGGCGGAGGATTGAAATGCGCCAGGGGCTGCTGGAAGTGGTGGGCGTGGATATCTACGAGCACCCGACAGCAGAAAGCCTTTCTGCGGCGCTGCACAAGAAAGGAATTGAACACAACCCCAACCTGACGCGCGGCAAGATGATCGAAGGGCTGACGAGCGATTACCTTGAGCCGAGTTTTATCCAGCCCACTTTCATGTACGATTACCCGCGGGATATCTCGCCGCTGGCAAAGAGCAAGCCGGACGACCCCAATACCGTGGAACGGTTTGAGGGATTTGTGGGTGGGATGGAATTATGCAATGCCTTTACCGAGTTGAACGATCCGTTTGACCAGGAAAGCCGTTTCCTGGAAATGGGGCGGGCATATGAGAAAGAAGATGAAGAGCGCCACCCGATGGACGAGGATTACCTGAGGGCGATGGCATACGGCATGCCGCCGAACGGCGGTTTTGGGATGGGGGTGGACAGGCTGGTGATGCTGCTGACCGACAACCGCACCATCCGTGAGGTCATTTTGTTCCCGCACCTGCGTGAACGTGAAGAAGAATAAGAAAACAGGCACCTGCAAGGGTGCCTGAGCTTTTGTGCCCCAGGAGGGAATCGAACCCCCAACCTAAGCGTTAGGAGTGCTTCGCTCTGTCCATTGAGCTACTGGGGCATGCCCTGATTATAACCAAGCCCGGGGAAGGGGACAAGAGGGGTGAGGGGGTTAAAACGAAACATGAGCCGTCTCCCGTTTCGGAAAAATTTGCCTAAAATCTAATCCTGCCAGTTTGCAGGTACCGCCTGGAATTGCGGTTTCTCAAAGGCAAGAGGTTGTGTGAACCTCTATCCGTACGTGCCTTGCGCACGTCGTCCGATCTCAAATCTTGGAACCAATTTTCGATCTGGAAAGGACGAGACAACGGCTCATGCTGAATCCATAGTAGCAAATTTGCGGACTGATTACAATAGAACATATTCTTAAATCGGGGGAGGGTATCCTGCTTGACACTGTTTTTAGTACAGAATATAATACTTTTCACTTGCGGGAGTCGCCAAGTGGTAAGGCATCAGCCTTCCAAGCTGACATTCGCGGGTCCGAATCCCGTCTCCCGCTCCATCAACCCGAACCTCCTAAGAACAACTGGAGGTTCTTTGTTTACCCCTTTACAATCCCAACGCCTCTTGACAGGCTGTGCTATAATTATATATGATAAATATGATAAATAATATCATTAATATACCAGGAGGATATGATGACTGAACGGGTTTCAGAAGCAGTTTGGAAAGGTTCATTAAAAGACGGGAAAGGTTCTGTCAAGCTGGGCAGCGGCGCATACGAAGGACCTTATACCTTCGCCTCCCGCTTTGAGAGCGGCATGGGTACCAACCCGGAAGAATTAATTGGGGCAGCCCATGCCGGGTGTTACTCGATGGCAATGAGTGGAGCCCTCGACAAAGAGGGTTTCAAAGCGGAGCACATCCACACGGTAGCAAAGGTCAAGCTGGAAATGATTGAAGGCAAAGCAACAATCACCCACATCCACCTGGATACTGAAGCCAATATCCCGGGCATTTCAGCCGAGAAGTTTGCCCAGATCGCAGAGGATGTCAAGCTGACCTGCCCGGTATCGGTTGCACTCTCGCATGTGCCGATGTCCTTGACTGCCAGGCTGCTGTAACCGTCCCACACGAATTCTCAACAATTCTGCCATGCTGGAATACTCAGCATGGCTTTTTTAATTCATCTTACCCTTTTTTTCTCGCACGGCTTGACGGGAACCCCTTTTAGCATTAATCTTGTGCTGTTCTCATGCAAGTTTGAGAAGTATTTTATGAATAGGGTGCAGCGGAGGCGGTAATGGAGCAGGTTTCACTGGGTAAAGGCATTTACTGGGTTGGGGTTCATGATCATCAAACAGACTTGTTTGAAGGATTATGGCCGGTCCAGGAAGAAGGGGTTTCCTATAATTCTTACCTTATCAGCAGCCAGAAGACCGCCCTGATCGACCTGGTGAAGCAGCCCTTCGCCGGCAGCTACCTGGACGCACTGAGGAGCAAGGTTGACTTGTCCCGCCTGGAATATGTAGTACTCAACCACATGGAACCTGACCATACCTCAGCCTTGCGCGACCTTGTCCAGACTGCCCCGCAGGTAAAGATACTGGTGAGCGAAAAAGCCAGGTCGATGATTGAGTCGTACTATGGTTTGCAGGATTCGGTGCAGGTGGTCAAAGACGGCGAGGAGATCTCCCTGGGAGAACATACCCTGCGCTTTGTTTACACGCCGTTTGTGCACTGGCCGGAAACGATGATGACCTATGTACCCGAGAACGAAATTCTGTTTTCGTGTGATGCCTTTGGTGGATTTGGCGCCCAGGCTGGCATTATTCTTGATGACCAACCAGAGGATCTGGACTGGTATCTTGATGAAGCGCTGCGGTATTTTGCCAATATTGTGTCGGGCGTCAGCAAGCCGGTCTTGAATGCGATCAACAAACTGGCTGGAGTACCGGTTAAGATTGTTGCGCCCTCGCATGGGCTGGTGTGGCGTAAGGATCCGGCAAAGATTATTGACCTGTATGCAAAGTGGTCGGGCTACAGCAGCCAGCCGGCAGAGAAGGGCATTACCATCCTGTGCGGTTCGATGTATGGCAGTACAGCACAGCTGGTTAAGGCTGTAGAAGATGGGATCGCTTCAACCAGCGTGGCTTTCAAGACTTTTGATGCTGCCCGCACCCATGCCAGCTACATTCTGCCCTGGCTGTGGAAGAACCGCGGTGTTGTGGTAGCGTCACCTACTTATGAAGGGTACCTGGTTCCGCCCGTCCGCAACTTGCTGGAGATCGCTTTGCACAAGCGCATGTTCAATAAATCCGCGGTGTACACCGGCAGCTTCACCTGGGGCGGGGGAGCCCGCAGGGATATTGAGTCTTACGTGGAGCAATTAAAGTGGAACCTGGCTGCCAGCTATGATTACCCGGGTTATCCTGGCGAAGCCGAAAAGGAGATCGGCCGCAGGTTGGGGGCAGAACTGGCCAAGCAGGTGCTTCAGGATTGAGGCTCTTCTCTCCCGGCATCTTCAGGTGAGCTGTCTTTCTTTTCAGTTTCTTTCAGCCCTGCAGATCCTGGTTTAGCTTCAACAGGGATTTCCACATTTACCGGTTCGGTATCTATTCCAGCTTTTTCCTCTACCCTGGCAAATTGGATCGGTTTTCCAGTCCACATCGCCCTGGCTTGCAGCATGATGCCCACCTGGGCTGCTGCCATCCACAAGAAGAAGGTAATTACCAGTATGGCCAAAATGGTGAGCCAGGTTTTGTAGTGTTTCTGGGCATATTCGACTTTCTCAATCAGCTGGTCAACCGTCTTCCGGTATTCATCAGTTGCTGTTTGGGCATCATCAATAGAATCTGAGATCTTTTCCAGGCTGTCGGCAAGCCCGGATAGGCTGGTGCGGATGCCGCCCAGGTCGCCCGCTGTCTGATCTAGATCTTCGCGGATGTCACCCAAGGTTGTTTCCATGGGATCAAGGCTGGTTGAGATCCCCGCGATTGTGCTTTCAAGGGTATTCTCAGGTGCATACCTGGTTCTGAAGAGGGGTACAGTGGTAATAATCGTTAGGGCATCATCAATCAGCCTGGCTGTCTTTGACGCTGCTTCGAGGGATTCCTGTGTCTCACCGATTACTTTGGATAAACTGTTGCCGACTAATCCGGCAATCGAGGTAGTCAATTCAGAAGTACCTTTTAAGCTTTCGGATGTACTGCGGGTGGATTCAACCAGAAGGCTGAAGCTGGAATCCACTTCCCCTAAAGTATTATCCACCACATCCAGGATATCAGAGGTTGTGATGAGGGCATTATGGGTCAGGTCCAGGGTATCACCAACAGCCACTGCAACCTTCGCCCTGGCCGGGAAAACCAGAACGATCATGGACAGGCTGAGGAGCAATCCGATGACAGCCCCAAAATAAAGAAACGCAGCAGTAATCCGGGCGAAAAGTTTACTCATGGCTCCCTCCACTGGTTCTGACATTTACCCTTTACTATTATATGACAGGCGGGTTTAAATCAGGATAGGGTAAAATACCTCTAATCGTTCCACCCAGGAGTTATTCATGAAAAAGATCCTCATCAGCATCATTCTCATCAGCGTCGTTATCATGAGCTGCAGCGTTACCGGTAGTAAGGCAACCCCAACCAGCGGGTTGGATATTCCGCAGAATACCGGACCTGCCCGCATCACTGGCGAATTCTCCTACACCAATGACATTATCGAAGTGTATTACGTGGAGCAGGCGGTTGCCCTGCTGGACATGACCGGGTTTATCATGCGGGATCAAGAATGGGAATTGCCGGTTGATTCGCAGGTGCTAGGTTATCTCGATTTGGATGAAGACAATAACACCGGAACTTTCTCCCTTTCCCTTCCTGTTTTTCCGGAGGGTGAATTAAATGATGTGGATCAGGATGCCGCAGCAGAGAAAGGTGTTCAGGTATTTGTGGTTGGGTACAATCCAAACCTGACGGGGGGGCCGTTCTCAGAAGGGGACGACCGCTCCCGCGGCTGGCCTTCATACCTCACCTCTGTGGTGACCGATTCAGAAAACGATGATGAGGTGATTGGCGGCATGCTGGTTGTTTGGTCGCCCGATGATACACAGTCATTCCCCTCCGGATTTGGGGATGACGGGTTGCTATTCACTACCGACGACCCGGTAATGGATCTGGGTGCCGGCTATTCCATCATCAACCTGGATGAATCGCCTTTCGAAGTCATCCGGGAAACTGAAATTAAGATGACCCTGCATGAGCCGGTTGATATCGCTGTTAAAGATTTCTCCTCGTTGTCTTACACCAAGGCATTTGACCAGATGTTTGAGATTGTGCGCAAAGAATATGCATTTAATGGGGTGAAAGGCAAGCAGCCGGATTGGGATACATTGTATGACCAGGTAGCCCCGCTGGTGAAAGATGCAGAAAAGCAGCAGGACGATGTTGCCTTTTACATGGCTCTGCAGGAATTTGTAAACGCATTCAAAGACGGCCATGTGGGATTGAGCGGCGATACAGGCCAGATGCTTTTCTACCAGCAGGCAGTTGGCGGGATCGGGGCAGCTGTACGTGAGCTGGATGACGGCCGTGTGCTGGTGGTTTACATCCTGGAAGGAAGCCCGGCGGAACAAGCCGGGATGCAGGTCGGGGATGAAATCACCGAAGTCAATGGTAAGCCTGCGTCGGCAGCCTTAGAGGAAGTAAAACCGTTGTTCGGCCCGTATTCTACGGATTTCGGTTACCGGTATGACCAGGCTATTTTCCTGCTGCGCGGTCCAAGCGGAACCAGCATTACGCTTACTTACAAGAATGGAGCCAACGCCAGTAAAACCGTCACTTTAACCCGGATTGAAGAGTATGATTCCCTGTTCGCCACCTACATTTACAGTGGGTTGGATACGCCGGTCCTTCCGGTGGAATCCGAAGTGATCAATGGAACGGTTGGGTATATCAAGATCAACTCGAACTATGATGACCTGAGCCTGATTATCCGGCTTTTCGAACGCGCCCTGCAAAAATTTGAGGAATACGAAGTTGCCGGGATCATCATCGACCTGCGCCAGAATTCGGGCGGGGCTCCGCTTGGCCTGGCGGGTTTCCTGTATGACGAGGAGATTCCGATGGGGCAGCTTGAGTATTACAGTGATACAACTGGAAAGTTCGAACCAGACGGACCGCGGGAAAAGGTCATTCCGAATGAAGAACAGTATTCCTTCAACACGATGGTGCTTTTGGTGGGTAACGCCTGTTTCAGCGCCTGCGAAATCGAGGCTTATGGTTTCAGCCAGGTGCCCGGGATGACCGTGATGGGGCAGTTCCCTACCGGCGGTGTGGAAGCTGAAGTTGCCCGTGGGCAGTTTGAGCTTCCCGGCGGAATTTCACTGCAAATCCCGACAGGCAGGTTTACCCTGGAGGATGGTAGTATTTTCCTCGAAGGTGTTGGTGTGGTACCGGATATCCTTCTGCCAGTGGATGAAGCAAGTGTGTTGTCAGAAGAAGACGTGGTATTACAGGAAGCGATTTCAGTCATTACTGGAGAGTGAAAATGAAAAAATTATTTCGAAACCAGGATCTCTGGACATTTCTCCTTCTCACCCTTGCTTGTGTGATAGCTTATGTGCCTTTGATCGCAAAGCAAGGGCCGGTAAATGATGACTGGTACCTGATCTATGGGGCTTATTCACAGGGTGCAGAAAAATTCCATGCTATATTTGCCAGCGACCGTCCCCTGCGCGCTTATCACATGCAATTCATGTGGTCGCTGTTTGGCGCAAAAGTTATCATGTACCACATATGTGCGATAATCCTCCGTATTGCCAGCGGAATGGGGCTGTACTGGATCATCAGGTTAGTTTGGAAAAATGCTCCTAAAGCTGCAGCTCTGGCTGCGCTGCTGCTGGTTTTGTATCCCGGATTCTTGGATATGCCCAATGCCATTGATTACCAGTCGCATATTCTTGCATTTACATTAGCTGTTTTCTCAATTCTGTTTACGGTTAAAGCCATCCAGCAGCGCCAGGTTTGGGGCAAGGCCGTTTTCATAGTTATTTCTATCATCCTGCAATTGATCTATCTCGGGTTAATGGAATACTACATCGGCCTTGAGGGGCTGCGGTTATTCCTTGTGGGTGTCCTGATTTTGCGCGGCCGAGGGGTGACAATTCGTCTAAAAGTGGGAAAGTTAATCGCCTGGGCAATCCCGGGTTGTATAGCTGCTGCCGGATTTCTGTACTGGCGGGCAATTATTTTCCAAAGCACACGCAGCGCTACCAACCTGGGGAACATCTTTTCCCGCTTAAAGGAATCGTTGCAATTGGAAGGTGCCTGGCTAGTGGTGTACCAGATCCAGGATTTTCTCAATGTGGTCTTCTTCGCCTGGGCAGTTCCCTTTTCCAATTATGTATTTCGTCTGAGGTTAAAAGAATTCTTGCCCGCCCTGGTTTTGGGTTTGGCAGCAGGTTTTGTGGTATGGGCGGCTTTCCACTACAAGGTGCTGGATGAGGAACCCCGGGAAAAAATGGAGGGAGAAGAATATAGGCGGTCGGACATCGAGATGCTGGTAGTTGGAGTGCTTGCGGTAATTTTTGCCCTGATTCCAGCCCATGTTGGTGACCGACATGTCGTTTTCAGTTCTTACAGCCGTTTTTCATTTCCGCCGTCCATTGGGGCTGTGTTATTCCTGGTGGCATTAGGCAGGATGTTTATTAAACCCAGATTGCGGGTATGGTCAACTGTTTTGCTGGTTCTGCTGGCTGTTATGACACATTATGGGAACAGCGCCCGTTTTGCTGCAAACTGGGATGTGATGAGGTCTTTCTGGTGGCAGGTGAGTTGGCGAGCTCCGCAGATTAAACCCGGTACGACTATTGTTGCAACTTACGCCAACCAGGGTGTGGCTGAAGATTATCACATTTGGGGACCAGCCAACCTGATCTATTATCCAACCGCAACCACTCCTCCGGGAGAACTGACGAATCTCGAGTTGAATGGCTCAACATTAACCCTTGGTGATGTTCAATATATTCTTACTGGGGCAGAATTCATAAATGAAAGAAGATCCTTTTACACCCAGTTTGATTTCAACAATATCCTTGTAATGGCACAGCCATCTCTATTAAGCTGTGTCCATGTGATGGATGGATTTATGCCAGACCTGTCCGAATTTGACCGGTCGGAAATTCTACTTGTTTCCGGCAAATCCAATCTCGAGAACATTTTACCGGATGAGAAAACCAAGGTGCCCCCGGAAGAAATCTTTGGGCAGGAGCCTGAAAAAGACTGGTGTTACTTTTATCAAAAAGCATCATTTGCCCGCCAGTTAAGAAACTGGGAACAAATTGTAGAACTTGAGGGCCAGGCAACAGAGAGCGGTTTACGCCCTGGGGACCCGGTGGAATGGCTGCCATTCCTTGAGGCAAATGCAATGCTTGGGGATGAAAATAGGGTAAAGGACCTCTCAAGTATTATTCAAGAAAGCCGGTTTACTTGGAATACAGCCTGTGACTATTACAGGCAGGATTTACGGGGTCTGCACCTAGAGAACCCGGATGGTTATAAAATGTTGATCGAAAAACTTTGCGATTAGCACAACAAGGAAGCAGGTTGTTATTCCAAAGTAAACTGTTTACTATTTTCGTAATATCATTTCCTTACGTGTAAACAATTCTGCACTTATCAATTTTATGAATTGACCCTGACTTGTAATCACTCTGGGGGCGTGATACACTTTTTAAACGATGCAGGTCTACCTGGCTGCCACTCCCGATCTCTCATTTGGCGATCTCTTGCGCCTTTCGCTGGAGCAGGAAGACACTGTCAGCATGCGCCTGGCAAACACGTTCGACCAGATGATGGATGCTGTAAAGAACGACCCTTTGCAGTTGATCATCCTTGATGCCGACCTGTGCAGCATGGATTTGGATGCGATTCTGCGCCAAATTTTGCAACACAAGCCAGCCATGAAGTTCATTGTTGTCTTGCCCGAAAATGCCCCGGAATGGCAGCCTTCTATCCCAAATCCTGTCGCAGTATTACACCAGCCCTGTTTCATAACCGATGTGGTTGAGAAAGTGGAACTGTTCATGGGTATCCATCACCCGGTGGAACCTGGAGCGCCAACAGGGGGCACCGCTGATTTTTTGGAGCACAACAACAGGGCACTGGCAGGGTATATCCTTTCCTTATTCCTGCGTGAATCCTTAACCCACGCAGCCATGATTCTTGTCAACGGAGAACTGCGCCTTTCCCGGGGGTACCTGGAACCAGAGGAAGTGCGGGAGATTGCCAGGATAATAAAGCAAGGCTGGCCAGCACGGGCACATTATGAGGTTGTCCGCTTCATCCAGCTGGAATCCAGCCGTTTGGACTACCTGCTTTACGGGAAAAAGTATCTTGAAGATGTCTTCCTGGTACTGGTTGGTGATGTACGCGACCCGATCAGTGAGATGCGCACCCAGATGGAAACCCTGACCCGGCTGCTCCAGGAAACGGTTGACCGGTTTGATGTAAATCAGCCTGACCTGCCTTCCAGCTGGCAGGTCGAATTTCCTGCCCCAAATTCTGGGCCTGGTTATGAATTTTTTGGGGACGAACGCAACCAGGATGCAGCTTTACAGCGTGAGAAATTGCTGTCCATTCTCTCTGATATGCCTTCTCCAGACCCGGAAGAAGTATCCACGATTGAAATGGATGAACAGGATGGCAGACCGGATATACTGGATGACCTCCTGGCAGAATTTTCTGATAGGCAGGAAGGCGGGATAACCAAAAGCAATGTACATCCAGTCTCCGCAACCAGCAACACCCAAACCGGGTATAAAAAGGTTTCCTTAGGTTCTACCGATATGGGTGATAATAGGGGGATTATTAGCCTGGTACTGCTGCCACGCAACCCAGCAAATTTACTCTATGAGTCTTTACAGAAGCAACTGGCTGGGTGGCTGCTTGAAATATGCCAGGCGCAGGGTTGGGAGCTGGTACAGGTGCAGGTACAGCCGGACCATTTGTTGTTTTCTGTCCGCACAACACCGGGCGTTCTGCCGGCGGAGGTTGTAGACATCCTGCGGCGGAGTACTTCTGCCAGGATTTTTACGTTCGATAACGCTTACCGTAAAGATAATCTCGCCGGGGACTTCTGGGCACCAGGGTACCTGGTATTGAATGGGCTGCAAGCTCCTGATAATACCTTGTTAGCCCGGTTCACCAGGAACACGAGGCAGAAGCAAGGGACCGACAGCCTTGAACATGAATGAAAGAAGAATATTCTTATGCCGCCTGTAATTTATTTAATTGATGGACATGCCCTGGCCTACCGCACATATTTTGCGTTAACATCTGGCGGGACTGGCCGGTTTCAGACGCAATCCGGGGAACCCACAGCCGGAATCTTTGGATTTGTGAGTGTAATCCTCAAGATATTGGATACCGACAAGCCGGATTACCTGGCGGTAGCATTTGATACCGGCAAGACATTCCGCAATGACCTCTTTCCAGATTACAAGGCTACCCGGGCGAAGATGCCGGATGACCTTAAGCCGCAGATCGAGCGCATCCGCCAGTTGATCGACGCGTTTCCTTTCCCCCGCCTTGAGGTGGAAGGGTATGAAGCGGATGATGTCTTGGGCAGTGTTGCCCAACACGCAGTGGAAAAAGGATTGGGGGTTAAGATTATTACCGGCGACCGCGACCTGTTGCAACTGGTAACCGATAGTATCGTTGTCAACCTGGCAGGCGCAAAACTTTCTGAAGCAAAAGATTATTTCCCAAAGGATGTGAAAGAGTACTTGGGGGTCTTGCCCGAACAGGTGGTGGATTACAAAGCCCTGGTGGGTGACCAATCGGATAACATTCCGGGGGTGCAGGGAGTGGGCGAAAAAACAGCTGTCTCCCTGTTGAACCAATACCCCACCCTCGAAGATATCTACAGCCACCTGGATGAGCTGCCTGCCAGAGTGAAGACCCGCCTGGAAGCCGGCAGGGATTCTGCAGAGATGAGCCGGACCCTGGCTGCAATCCGCACTGACCTGCCTGTGACCCTCGACCTGGAAAAAGCACGCATAGACCAGTTTGACAAAGAAGCTGTATTGAAAATCTTTCGGGAGCTGGAATTCCGCACCCTGACCACCCGTTTCCTGGCCATCTGCAACCAGGCAGCACCGGCGGAACCAGCCAGCCAGTTGAGCCTGTTCGGCGAACCGGTGACCTCGATCGGGCAGCCGGCCGCGGCAGATATTTCTACAGTTGTGGTTGATAATCCGGCTGCTCTTGAAAAGCTGGTTGAAAAGCTGGAGCAGGCGGAGATGATCGCCCTGGATACTGAAACCACTTCAACCGACCCCATGCGGGCAAAACTGGTTGGGATCTCTCTGGCTGTCGATCCACGCGAAGGGTATTACATCCCGGTAGGGCATACGGGAGGCGAATCACAACTGCCCATGGTCAAAGTAGCTGACGCCCTGAAACCAGTTCTGGAGAGCAATGCCCGCAAGATTGCCGGGCATAACCTCAAGTATGACTGGCTGGTACTGGCACAGCATGGCATTACCATTCCCCAGGTCCATTTTGACACCATGATCGCAGAGTGGCTCACCAACCCTTCCAGCCATAACCTTGGGTTGAAAGACATGGCAGAAGTTTACCTGCACAAACAGATGACCCATATTGAAGAACTGATTGGAAAGGGCAAGAATCAGATCAGCATGGCCGAAGTGCCTGTGGAGAAGGCGGCTCCCTATGCAGCAGCAGATGCGGCTGTCACCTTTGCCCTGGTTCCCGCCCTGACCGAGAAATTACAAAGACAAAATGCCACCGAATTGTTTCACACCCTTGAAATGCCTCTGGTGACTGTGCTGGGCAGGATGGAACAGAATGGGATTGCCCTGGATATCCCGTTCTTTGGCAAAATGGCTGCTGAATTAAACACCCGCCTGGCTGAGATTGAAGACGAGATCACCCGCGCAATTGGTTACAAGTTGAATATAAATTCCACCCAGCAGCTTTCGAAGGCCTTATTTGAGACCCTGAAGCTGGAGCCGCCCGACAGACGGCAGAAGACTGCCAGCGGAATGTATTCAACCGCTGCTGAAGTGCTTGAACTGATCCGCAGCCAGCATCCTGTGGTTGGGCTGATCCTGGAATACCGCGAACTGGCAAAACTCAAATCTACTTATGTGGATACTTTGCCCCTGCAGGTGAACCCGAAAACCGGCAGGGTGCATACCTCTTTCAACCAGACAGGCTCGGTCACCGGGCGGCTGGCATCCTCTGAGCCTAATTTGCAGAATATCCCGGTGCGGACAGACCTCGGCCGCAAGGTACGCAATGGTTTTATTGCCGGTGAAGGGCAGGTATTCCTCTCTGTGGATTACTCGCAAATTGAGTTGCGGATTGTAGCCCATATGGCACAGGATGAAGCCATGCTGAATGCTTTCCGTAATGGGCAGGATATCCATGCCGCTACCGCTGCAGCAATCAACAATATCCCGCTTGAAAAAGTGACCAAAAGCTTGCGCAACAGGGCAAAGGCCATTAACTTTGGGTTAATATACGGGATGAGCTCATTTGGTTTGAGCCGCTCGGCAGAGATCACACTGGCAGAGGCAGAGGATTTTGTAAGAGCTTACTTCAACCAGTTCCCGGGGGTAAAACGCTATCTGGATTCGGTAAAACTGCAGGCTTCCCGCCAGGGATATGTCGAAACCCTGTTAGGGCGCAGGCGCTACTTCCCAAATTTGCAAAACCAATCGAATGTGAATATCCGCAACCGCGAAGAGCGTGAAGCCATCAATGCCCCGGTGCAGGGAACTGCCGCAGATATAATTAAGCTGGCTATGCTAAAATTACCTGGTGCATTACTGCATGCCGGACTTAATGCGAAAATAGTATTGCAGGTGCATGATGAGCTTTTGTTGGAATGCCCGGTTGAAGAACTGTCTCAAACGGCACAGGTCGTGCAACAGGTAATGGAAAAGGCATACACCCTTTCGATCCCGCTGGAAACGGATGCGCGTTCAGGGAAGAATTGGGGAGAACTTGAAACCTTGAGTAACGCTTGAAATTATGAAAGCAATTGCCAAATGAACTCAGAAAACCCCGTTTTCAATAACGCCATGAAATCAGGCCATTCAGCTGCCTGGGACCAACAGTGGGAGCAGGCTGCTGAGAATTACCGCGCAGCCCTCAAGGAGATACCTGATCACCCAGCCGCACTGGCAAACCTGGGATTGGTGTTGTATGAAACCCGGCAATTTGACGAGGCATTGCAATGTTATCAGAGGCTGGCACAAATTTCACCACAGGATGGATTGGCGCAGGAACGGATAGGGCGGATTAAAGAAAAGCAGGGCTTGAGGGTGGAAGCATTAAGGGCATACAGTCTGGCTGCAGACCTGCACCTGCGCATGCGGGATGTGGATAAAGCCATCGAGAACCTGCTGCGTTTCATTTCGCTTGAACCTGAACATTTACTCGCCCGGTCCAGGCTGGCGATGATCTACGAAAAGATGGACAGGAAACAGGAAGCTGTTGGAGAATACCTGGCAGTCGCCAGCATTTACCAGCGTATGGGGGATATATCGCGTGCCATGAAGTCCATTGAGCATTGCCTGCAAATCCTGCCCGATCACCTCGCGCCAAAACAGGCATTGCTGCAGCTCAGGAATAACCAGCTCCTGCCGAAGCCGCTGGCTCCCCGGATCGGAAGCGGACCGGTGAAACTGCAGGAATTACGCAAAAGCGAAGATGAGGATGAGGCTGATAAGAAACTGGCTGACCCGATCACCGAAGCGATGGAAAAAGCACTTTCAGAGCTTGCGTCGCTGATGCTTGACCAGGGAGAAGAAAGCAGCAAAGGGGAGCGGAAAGGCATATCTGCCTTCAGCCGTGGTACAGGAGGCCTATCTCTGGCTGAAAACGAACGCCGCCTCGTGCTTTTACACCTGGGGCAGGCGATCGATTACCAGACCCAAGGGAATGAGGAAAGGGCAATCGAAGAACTGAATAAAGCCCACGCGATCGGTTTGCACAGCGCCGCTGCTCATTTTACCATCGGCAACCTGCTTGCACGCAAAGCTGATAAGAATTGCCTGCTGCACTTGCAGAAAGTAACCGGTTCGCAGGATTATTCCCTGGCCTCCTATCTTCTGATGGGGCAGTTCCATGAGAAGCTGCACCAGTTTCCCCTGGCAGCCCAAAACTATTTGCGGGCTCTGCGCTCCGCCGACCTGACGACTGTCAGCAGTGATATGGTTGAAATGCTTTATCAAGCCTATGAGCCGATGGTAGACAGCATTACCAGCAGCCAGGACAATGAGAGGCTGGTGAGCCTTTGCACTGCCATCTCGGATTTATTGATCCGTCTGGACTGGAAGCGGCACATCCTGGCTGCACGGCAAGGCTTGCCGACCATTGAAGAAAGCGGCTTCCCGGTACCCCTGGCAGAAATGATCCTGGATACCGGCACAAGCAATATGCTGGATTCGATGGCGCGCATCAATGCCCTCGGTAACCAGGGCAGGATGTACTCAGCCCTTGAAGAGGCTTACCAATTGATTGTGCAAGCACCCAATTACCTTCCCCTGCATGCCCAAATCGCAGAATTGATGTTGAGAGATGGCAAGACCCAGGAAGCAGTGCATAAATTCCTTTTGACCGCACGGCTTTATGTGCTGCGGGGAGAACCAGCCCAGGCGGTCAGGATCATTAAACGCATCTTGCAAATCTCTCCAATGGACCTTGAAACCCGCAATTTGATGGTGGATACGCTCTTAAGCCAGGGCAATGTTAATGAGGCAATCCAGCAGTACATGGAACTGGCAGAAACCTATTACCAGATGGCTGATCTTGACCAGGCTCGCAAGACTTATGCCCTGGCTTTGAAATTGACCCAGCACCCGCGCACAGATCCGGGTTGGAAAGTTCAGATCATGAACAAAATGGCTGATATTGACCTGCAAAAGTTGGACTTACGGCAGGCAGCCTTATTATATGAACAAATCCGTACCCAGGAACCTGAAGATCCCGAAGCCAGGTTCCACCTGATTAGCATCTACCTTCGCCTTGGCCAGGATATGAATGCCTTCAACGAACTGGATGGTTATATCAGCATGCTCGAGAATAGCGGCAAACGGGTAAAGGCGATCGAACTGGTGAAAAACCTCATCTCTGAGCGGCCGGACAAGATGGAGTTAAGCAGACGGCTGGCAGACCTGTATGTTCGCGATGGTGACATCCAGAACGGGGTAAACACCCTGGATGGCATCGCGGATGAAATGGTAAAACATGGCAACCACTCAGGTGCAGTTTCTATGCTACTGGCAATCATTGCCTTGAATCCGCCCAACGTGGCTGAATACCAGCATGCTTTGCAACGTGTAAGGGAAATGTAATCCAATGGAAGAGCAAGCTTTAATCCTGGATGCCGTGCATGGGGATCTGGATGCCTTTAACCGGCTGGTACTGGCTTACCAGCAGATGGCGTTCAACGTCGCCGTGCGGCTGATGGCAGATGATGACCTGGCTGAGGATATCACCCAAACTGCTTTCATATCCGCATACAGGAACCTGGGAGGGTTCAGGGGCGGGTCATTTAAAGCCTGGTTAATGCGGATTGTTACCAATGCCTGTTATGACGAGTTGCGCCGGGTCAAACGCCACCCTACCACAGCGCTTGAACCGGTAGATGAAGAATCGGACGAAGAAATGGATAGCCCGACCTGGCTTGCTGACATTGCTCCCAGCCCGGAAGAGGCTTTTGAGCAGGCAGAACTTGAGCATGCCATCCAACATTGCCTGGACAACTTGCCGGAGGATTTTAAAGCGATTGTTGTGCTGGTTGATTTGCAGGGATTTGATTACAGTGAGGTTGCCCAGGTGGTGAAACGACCGCTGGGAACGATCAAGAGCCGCCTGGCAAGAGGCCGGATCAAATTGCAGGAGTGTCTGCGCCAGTTTTGGGAACTCTTACCCGCCAAGTTTCGTCTTGAGGATAAGAGTTTATGATGAACAAGTCTATTATCTCCTCCAGACAGTTAATCACTTTATCGGTATATCTGGATGGACAATTAACCAGCACGCAAAAAGTCAGGTTAGAGCAACAGTTATCCGAGAGTGCAGAACTGCGCCAGGCGCTGCATGAATTGCGCCGGACGCGCAACGTGCTCCGCCAGTTAAAACAGAAACCTGCGCCGCGCAACTTTATGCTTAAGCCGGATATGGTATCCAGTATGCAGCGGGCTGCGCCGGTTTCACGCTGGGTGCCCGTGTTAAGTTTCGGATCAGTAGCGGCTGCAATTCTGATGATATTTACCCTGGTTGCCGGATTTCTGCCAATGGGAATGCGGGCAGCCCAACCTGCCCTTGAATATGCGGCTGCTCCAGTAATTGAAGCCCCAGTGACTGCAGAAGAGGATACTGCAGCTCCCCTGCCAATCATTTCCTGGGGCAGTGGCGATGCGGCAGCCCCTGGAGTTGTGGCAAT
>Ga0228536_1000800_pt1 | contig 45432 bp, 32 predicted proteins | sample SJ1Smetagenome_FD_168611 | JGI IMG/M metagenome (GOLD analysis project Ga0228536, IMG submission 168611) | Enriched culture of PCE-dechlorinating microbial communities from Ithaca, New York, USA - SJ1.S | ecosystem: Engineered > Modeled > Simulated communities (microbial... > Unclassified...
CGGTCTGCGGGGTTTCGACCACTTTGCCGTACATCTCGGAGCTGGAGGCCTGGTAAAACCGCGGCGGGGTCTTCATCATCCGCAGGGCTTCCAGCAGACGCAGCGTACCCAGCGCATCGACATTGGCTGTATAGATCGGCTGGTCGAAACTGACGCGGACGTGGCTTTGTGCACCGAGATTATAGACTTCATCAGGCTGGATATCGTTTAAGATCGTGGACAGGTTGCCGCCGTCGGTCAGGTCGCCGTAGATCAGCTTCAATTTCGGCTGATGATGCGGGTCCTGATAGAGATGGTCAATCCGGTCGGTATTAAATGTCGAGGCCCGACGGATGATGCCATAGACCTCATAGCCTTTGGCCAAAAGCAGTTCAGTCAGATACGACCCATCCTGGCCGGTAATGCCGGTGATTAACGCTTTTTTCATATTAATCAATCCATTGTTTATTGCCTGAGCCAGGCAGCAAATTGTTTCAATCCATCCGCAAGATGTGTCTTCGGACAATAACCCAGATCCCGCACGGCCCTGTCCACATCGGCAAAGGTCCGCTTGACATCGCCGGGCTGCTCGGGCAGCAAGTCAATTTTGGCTTTTTTGCCGAGGGCTTTCTCAATTTCGGCAATCAATGTATCCAGCCGCACGGGGCGGGATTCACCGAGATTGTAAATGTGGTAGCCTTTACACCGCTCGATTGCTGCGACCACCCCATTGATAATGTCATCAATGAAAGTAAAATCGCGTTCCATGGAACCATCGCCATACATCGGAATAGGCTTGCCCTGCTCAATCAGGCGGGCAAATTTATGAATCGCCAGGTCCGGCCGCTGACGCGGTCCATAAACCGTAAAAAATCGCAGACAGGTCATATCCATCTGATACAGATGACTGAAAGTATAACAAATCAGTTCCCCGGCTTTCTTGGTCGCCGCATACGGCGAAATTGGAAAATCCACATTATCCGTCTCGGAAAACGGTGTCCTGGGATTATTGCCATAGACACTGGAGCTTGAGGCAAAAATGAATTTCTTCACACCCGCCGCACGGGCTGCCTCCAGCATGACCACCGTGCCGTTGATATTGGTATCGACATAGCCTGCCGGGTCAGCAATGGAAGGCCGCACGCCCGCCTTGGCCGCCAGATGCACAATCGCATCAAACGCATTGCTCTGTAAAACAGCATCAACCTGCTTGCGGTCTCGGATGTCGCCCTGAACCAGCGTAAATCGCGGCGATTGAACCAGACCGGCAATGTTTTGCTGCTTGACAGCCTTGTCATAAAAGGGGTCGAAGTTATCCAGCCCCACCACGCTCAAACCATCCCCGATAAGCCGCTCACACAAATGTGACCCAATAAATCCTGCCGCGCCGGTAACCAGAATCTTATTCATTTATTGCTATTAAACCTGGGTTCGTCCGATGCAGTGATATTCAATGCCGAATCGCTTGACAAACGTCGGCGTGTAGAGGTTGCGGCCGTCGAAGACCACGGGCTTCTGCAGCCGTTTGGCTATCTGTTCCAGGTCGGGGGTTCGGAATTCCTGCCAATCGGTAAAGATCACCAGGGCAGCGGAGCCATCCAGCACATCATAGCCATTGTCCACCAGGCGAATCTTATCCCCGAGCTTCTGGCGGGTCGGAGCCATGGCCTCCGGGTCATAGGCGACGACCTGGATGCCGGCAGCGAGAAACTTTTCAATGCAGAACAAAGCCGGCGATTCCCGAATATCATCCGTGCGGGCCTTAAACGCCAGCCCCCAGACACCCAACTGAACATTGGGCTGGTCTTTGAAATAATGGATGATTTTATCGGCAAACTGGGCCTGCTGGGTTTGATTGACCTGCTGGACGGATTGAGCAATGGACATCGGTACCCCTGCCTGATTGCCCATATAGATTAACGCCCGGACATCCTTGGGAAAACAACTGCCGCCATAACCCACACCCGCAAATAAAAAGGCATTGCCAATGCGGGAATCGCTGCCCATGCCCGCCCGAACCTGTTCGATATCGGCACCGACTTTTTCACACAGCATCGACAGTTCATTCATAAACGAAATACGCGTGGCCAGCATCGTGTTGGCGGCATATTTGGCCATCTCGGCACTGGCCGGGTCCATAAACAGGAGCCGGCTGCTTTTCCGCATAAACGGATTATATAATTCCCGCATAATTTCCATCACGGCCGGATTGGTCGTGCCAATGATGACCCGGTCAGGCTTCATGAAATCTTCAACCGCAGAGCCTTCCTTGAGAAACTCCGGATTGCTGACATAATCGAAGGGGATTTCCGTTTTGGACTGGATCCATTTGCTGACAATCTTATGGGTTCCGACGGGGACGGTGCTTTTGGTTACGATAATCTTATAACTGGTCATGGTCTCCGCAATCTGCCCGGCCGCATTCAATACCGCCGAAATATCCGCCGAACCATCGGCGGCACTGGGAGTCCCCACCCCCAGAAAAATCAGCAGGGATTTTTCCACGCCCTCTTTGAGGCTGGTGGTGAAGGTCAGACGGCCGGACTTTTCATTGCGGGCGACAATCTCAGCCAGTCCCGGCTCGTAGATAGGAATAATCCCTTTCCTGAGTCCGTCTATCTTCTTTTCGTCCGTATCGACACAGATGACATGGTTACCTCCATCGGCCATGCATGCTGCGGCAACCAGTCCCACATAACCGACTCCAACGACTGTGACCTTCATGACTTAGTCCTTATGCTGTTTGATTTTGGCTTCGTTTCGTAAAAGCCTACACTCCGTGCCCGTCAGTTGTCAAAAAAAGACAACAGATTCCTCTTAAAGGTTTACGAATAAAACAGTTATGAGTTTTTTGCTGCCTCTCGCCAATCCGTACTTTGTATATCCTGTTTCTTTGACTGAAGAAAGGCTATCATAAATATCGGATATTTAACCGAATCAAATTAAGTTCTTATTGTCAAAATAGTTCGTTTTTTGTCAACCACAAAAAAGGTTCTTATCGGACGTCGCTAATTAACTATTTGCTATATCGACAATAGGTACGGTCGTTTTCCCAGACCGTGACCTCAATGAGTTTACAGGGCTTGAGCTTGGTTTTGAGATTCTTCCATGCCAGCTTCGAGAGGTTTTCAACGGTTGGATTGATGCGTGAAAAAGCGGACACATCAATATTCAGGTTTTTATGGTCCACTATATCTACAAAGTATTCCCGCACTTTCTGTTCAAATCCTTCCAGCCAGCCGGATTTGCCGGGCGGCGGATTAACCGACACTTCCAGTATATAATTATGGCCATGTCCTGCGGGATTGGCACATTTGCCAAATAATTCGAAATTGGTCTTTTTGTCGAATTTGTCGTTCCATAATTTGTGCATGGCCGCAAATTCGAACTTTTCCGTATAAATCACCATCTCATCTGTCTCCCATTGAATTCCCAGCCGGCGGAAAGGATTCAGCTCCAGTTCCAGCTTCCAGAGGCCGCATTTTTTGAATACCGGACCAAGACGCGTTTTGGCTTCCCTGAGCAGTTCATACAGCGCCTCCATCGGCGGATTATACTGCCGGCGGAACCATTCGGTACACTGCTGCTGAAAACAGGGTATGACTTCCTGACGCACAGCCGCGTCGATCTGCGATACATTGACCACAAAGCCAGTCTCGGAATGCAATCGGGATTTCAGATGGACCCACAGCGCCAGATACAGGCCAAGCCCTTCGGTAGTGGGCCTGGCCGCATACGAATTCCATCCGGCATATTCATTGCGCCCGAACGGATCTATCTGAAATCGAATTTGCCGGGCCAGTCTGTGCATTACATTCTTTCATTGCCGTGAAGCAGGGTCATGACTTCGGAACGGCTTCGGGGATCGCTTTTGAAGATGCCGCGCAGGGCGCTGGTGACCATTACGGCACCGGGCTTTTTAATCCCGCGAATAGTCATACAGCTATGGCTGGCCTCCAGCACTACGGTCACGCCTTTGGGCTTGAGGTTTTTCATCAGAAAATCGGCAATCTGGTCGGTCAGCCGTTCCTGCAACTGCAGACGACGGGCAAACATATCGACAACCCGCGCCAGCTTGCTGACGCCCAGCACCTGGCCATCCGGCAGATACGCCACATGTGCTTTGCCGATAAACGGCATCAGATGATGTTCGCAGATGCTGTAAAACGGGATATCCCGCAGCAATACAATCTCATCATATTTTTCATGAAAGACACTGCCCAAATGCTCGGAAGGGTCGTGACGCATTCCATCGAGCAGCTCGGCATACATCCGGGCCACCCGTCTGGGGGTATCACGCAGACCTTCCCGCTGCGGATTTTCATCCACCGCCTCTAAAATCTCAAGGACTGCCTTTTCAATTCGTTCCAGATCCACCGGTTTAGTAACACGTTGTTCCATGATTATCCTTTGCTGCCCTGAATGGACGCATCATCGTCTGCAGGAACGACCTGTGCTAAATCCTCTGTGGAAGTCGTTCCCATCAAACATCCGCATTTGCATCCGGCCAGCAGCACGATAACGGCCGCACATCCCGCAATGACCACTCGATTCACTTTGTTTCCTTTCCACGCATGATCCCCAATAGTCCGGGGATTCGTTATTTTGCCGGAATAATCCGAACCAGCACCACGCCGTGAGGCGGGACGTCCGCAGTGAATTCATTTTCAAACATACCCAGATCTTTCTGGCGCCACAAATCACGCACCTGGCACTGGCCGGCAAACGCAATATCTTTCCAGTTAACCGTCCCCTTGCGGGCATCAAATTCATTCATATTGAACAGCCCCACCGCCCGAGAGCCGTCTTCCATCGCTTTGGACCAGACTTCAATGCCGTCGGCCTGAGCGATGCGCCGGGCCTGCTGGCCGAGGGGGTCCTGATTGACATCCAGCACCTCATCATTGGTCAGAAGGCTGTAGGTAAATTCATCCATCTGTTCAATCGGACATCCAATCAGCAGCGGCGACGACAACAGGCACCACAGGCTGATATGGGTATATTGCTCATCGGGGGTCAGACGGGCCGGATGCAGATTCGGTCCCCAGCCGACCTTACCGACAACCAGCATATCCGGGTCATTCCATCGGCCGGGGCCGGCATACGGATACAACTCGGCCTGCTTAAACCCGATACCCGCCATGCTGCCCCAACTGTCGGTAATATCGCCGGTGGTACGCCAGCAATTGCCGCCCACCTCGGCACCCCACTTCCACACATCGCCCATGCCATACTGACAGAGGCTATAGACAATATCGCGTCCGGTGTTTTTGAGGCAATCCCGCATCACGGCATAAGGCTTTTTCAACTCTTCCAGATTCGGATTGGGAGCAATTCTCGAATAGCCGCACCAGTCATACTTAAGATAATCAAATCCCCATTCAGCAAACCGCTCGGCGTCTTTTTGCTCATGTTCCCAACTGCCGATGTAGCCGGCACAGGTATTCGGCCCGGGCGAGATATAAATCCCGGCTCTCAATCCGAGAGAATGGATATAATCGGTCAGCCCCTTCATATCGGGGAATTTGCCGTTGCTGAGCAGATAACCGTCCTTGTCCCGCACCGGCTCGCCAATCACCGGATCCTTGGATCCTTCCTGGCGCATCCAGCAGTCATCGATATTGATATAAGTCCAGCCGTGATTGAGCAGACCGCTGTCAACCATGGCCTTGGCGCTGGCCCGCACTTTTTCATCATCCACCGCACAGGCCCAGCAGTTCCAGCTATTCCACCCCATCGGGGGCGTCAGGCTGATCGTATCACCGACGACAATCTTGAATTCCCGCTCAACCTTGCCGTGCTTGTTCTCGGCAACCACGGTGGTTTTATATTCGCCGGCGTTTTTCACGGCGCCGCGTATCTGGCCGTTATCGGAATTGAGGATCAATCCCTCCGGCAAACCCCGCACCGCGAACTTCATCGGCCGCTCACCGGTGGCGGTGACGGTAAAGAGGAACGGATTTCCCGGGCGAACACCGAATATTTTCGGCCCCGTAATCCGCGGAGCCGGTCCGGACTTGGGGGTCAGAATATACGGAGCCGGCATAACCACATCTATGGTATAAGGAGCAGTCAAACGATAGGAAATCTGTGCCTGGGCCCAGTCGGCATGATCGTAGTTGATATCATTGCCGCCGGAGACCTGAAGCCGAAGGATATCGACTCCCTTGATATCCACTTTGACTTCCTTGGCCGGGTTGCCCGCCCGCATGACCTCGCTGCGCCACAGCAGCTTGCCGTCACCAAAGACCAGAAACTCCACGCTGGCCGCGGCCTTGCCCTGATCCGAGCCGGCAATTTCATCATCAATGCCGACCCAGGCCTCAAACTGTTCCCCGATACCGCCGAGTTTCACATCCAGCCGCGAATCGGCATGGGTTCCCACGCCGCGAGCAAAGGATTTGCCGGCGATTGCCAGCGGCTTGCCATCGACGGATTTATTTTTCTGAATCTGGCCCCAGCCGATAACCGCCTTGCTCAAATCCAACTCATCCAGCCATACCTTCTGAAGCTCTGAAGAAGCGGCATTATCCGCCGCCAGTGCCCATCCGCAGGATACCACCAACACCATCGCTGACACTATTGCAGTTTTCATTTTTTCTCCATTTTTCATCTTCATTTTTATTGATTCAATGCATTCCCAACACTATTTACTGGTTCATCACAAACGAAGACAACAGCCTGACGCCAAATCCAATCGAACCCGGGGCGGCACCTTCATCCGCTCCCCAGACGCCCACGCCGGCCATATCCACATGAGCCCACCTGGCATCGTTGACAAACTGGCCCAAAAACGCCGCCGCCGTACAGGCCCCCGCCCAGCGGCCGCCGGTATTCTTCAAATCGGCAACCTTACTTTTCATCAGTTCCACATATTCATCGTCACAGGGCAGGTGCCAGACGCGTTCACCGGTTTGACGCGATGCGGCCCTGATCTGTTCGATGAGGTTTTCATCATTGCCCATTACGCCAGCCCGTTTTTGACCGAGAGCAACCACACAGGCCCCCGTCAATGTTGCAATATCCACAATCGTCCTGCACCCAAGCTGTTCGGCATAGGCAATCGCATCACACAGAATCATCCGGCCTTCGGCGTCGGTGTTCTGAATCTCCACGGTCTTGCCGCTGTAGGTCGTGACGATATCGCCGGGCCGATACGCAAGTCCGCTGGGCATATTTTCCGCCGCCGGAATCAGCCCCAGCACGCGGGCCTTGGGCTTGAGCCGGGCAATCGCCTGCATCGCCCCAAGCACCGCAATACCGCCGGACTTGTCGTATTTCATATCATGCATCCCCTCGCCGGGTTTGATGCTGATGCCGCCTGAGTCAAAGGTAATCGCCTTGCCGACCAGGCCAATCACAGGGATATTCTTTGCAACTTTGGCAGGCTTGTATTCCAGAAGAATCAGCCGCGGTTTGTTCGCAGACCCCTGACCGACGGCCAGGATGCCGCCCATTTTTTTGGCAGCAAGCGCCTTTTCATCCAGCACCGTACATCGCAATCCAGCCTGGCGGGCCATTTTTTTGGCTTCCTCAGCCAGTGTCTGCGGCGAAATCACATTGCCCGGACGATTGGCCAGCGTTCTGGCATAATTCTGCGCGCTGCCGTAAATGGTGCCTGCGGCCACTGCTTTCGCCGCGGTGGAAACAAATGCCTTGGAGGCATCCGCTATAAACGCCTTGATCGACGAGGGCTTCTGATTGTTTTCCCCATCCGAACTGAGATATTCGCTGTATCGGTAGGAACCGAAATAAAGACCTTCGGTGATCGCCTGGACCGCCGCCTCTGCATCCACAGTCGGAACGGCCTGATGCAGACACACATCCACGGTCTGCGCCTTTAATTCGAGGGCTTTGGCCGAGACTGTCGCCGCGGCTTTACGCAGCACATCCGCATCCGTTTTGTCGGACTTGCCCAGCCCCACCAGCAGAACTCTGGCTGCACCGATGTGGGACTGTGTATAAATCAGGCCGGTGGTTCCGGATTTGCCTTTAAAATCACCCAGCTTGACCAGGGCGGCAATCGCCCCATTGAGTTTTTTGTCCACCTGTTCTGCCGGGCCGGATAACTTGCCTTCACAGACGCCCAGCGCCAGAAGATCGGTCTTGATCGCTGTTATTTCTGCACTTACTGCCTTAACTTCAATCGGTACTATCGGTTTCATTCTGTTTCCCTGCTGTGTTTTCCTGGTTAAAAAATGGAAACTGCTTATTCGGCGTATGAGCCGCAAGACAAATCGCTTTCATTTTCGCCGCAATCTCCGGATGAGCCGCGGCAGCATTGTGCTGCTCGGCAATATCCGCCGTTAAATCATACAGCTCAATCGGTGCCTCTGGGTTCTTCATTACATTCAGGCGTACCGCTTTCCATCGCCCCATCCGCACCGCCTGTTTGCCGCCCTGCTCATGAAACTCCCAATACAAATACTCATGCTGCTTCTGGGCAGTACCCCGCCCCAGCAGCGTCGGGACGAATGACACGCCATCACACTCCGGGACATCGGCACCCACAAGCTCTGCACAGGTCGGCAGAATATCCCAGAAGGCACTGACATGCCCGGTCACTGTACCGGCGGAAATGGTTCCGGGCCAGCGGGCAATCATCGGAACGCGAATCCCGCCTTCATACACATCCCGCTTATAGCCTTTCAACGGGCCATTACTGTCGAAAAAGTCCGGGTCGGCACCACCCTCTTTGTGCGGTCCGTTATCACTGGAAAACATCACCAGCGTGTTTTTATCCAGGCCAAGCTCTCTGAGCGTATCCATCACCCGGCCCACACCGGCATCCAGCTTGCTGACCATCGCCGCATACGCCGCACGGGGTGTCGGCTGGGGGCCATAGTGATTGCCGGGGAATGGTTTTTCAGGATATTTTCCTTTGAATTCAGCAAGATCTTTTTCCGGTACCGCCAGTTCCGCATGGGGAATCGTTGCCGTCAGATACACAAAAAACGGTTTGTCTTTATGATCCTGAATGAATTTCAGGGCCTCACTCATAATCAGGTCGTGCGAATAGACCCCCTGCTGTGTCTTTGGGTCGTTGTCCGGCAACTCCACTTTTTCTTCATTGCGCCACAAATACTTCGGATAATAAAAATGAGCCAGACTCTGACATTTATAACCGAAGAATAAATCAAATCCCTGGCGACCTGGATCACCACTGTTGCCGGTGGCCCCCAATCCCCATTTGCCGAATGCTCCTGTCGCATAACCAGCATCCTTAAACATTCGCGGCAGCGTATAGGTTCCTTCCGCCAGCGGGTACTGCCCTTCCGGCTCGAACCCGATGTTCCCGCGTATCTGGGTGTGGCCGGTATGCAATCCCGTCATCAGACTGCATCGACTGGGAGCACAAACCGTGCTGCCGGCATAATGCTGGGTAAACCGCAGCCCCTCCTGCGCCATACGATCCAGGTTTGGGGTTGCAAAGCGCTTCTGGCCATAGCAGCTTAAGTCACCATACCCCAAATCGTCGGCCAGGATATAAATGACATTCGGCTTCGACAACCTGTTGGGGCCTTTGGACTCCGACATAGTGCAGCCGGGCAAAAAGGACCCGACTGCCAGCAGCCCTGCCGACTGTAAAAACATTCTGCGAGAAATGTCCATCACTTTGCCTTTACAGTCTCCTGCTGTTTATGTTTTTTCTCGGCACGGTATCGCAAATAACTCTCGATAAAATCTTCTATCTCGCCGTCCAGTACCGCATCCACCTGTCCGGTCTGATAGTCGGTTCGGTGATCCTTGATTAATTGATACGGCTGCAGAACATAACTGCGAATCTGGTTGCCCCAGGCAATCTGACCTTTATTGCTGTAGAGCTTGGCCAGTTCCGCATCCCGCTTCTGCTGCTCAATCATATACAGCTTGCCTTTGAGCATTTTCATGGCCTCGGCACGGTTTTTGTGCTGACTGCGGTCGTTTTGACACTGCACAACGATGCCGGTCGGCAGGTGCGTCAGCCGAATCGCCGAACTGGTCTTATTGACATGCTGACCGCCGGCACCGCTGGCCCGATAGGTATCCACCCGAAGGTCTTCATCCTTGATTTCAATTTCAATGTCATCCTCGTATTCCGGGACCACATCGACTGCCGCGAAACTCGTGTGCCGCCGGGCATTGGCGTCAAACGGACTGATGCGTACCAGCCGATGAACGCCGGTCTCACACGATAACTTGCCGAAAGCAAACGGACCGACCACACGCAGCGTAATGGACCGAATCCCTGCCTCTTCCCCCTCGGTAATATCCATTTCCTCGCAGGTATAACCATTACGTTCAAAATACCGGGCATACATTCGCAACAACATGCTCGCCCAGTCACAGCTTTCGGTTCCGCCCGCTCCGGCATGAATGCTGAAAAAACAGCTTCGCATATCGTCCGGACCATTGAGCATCCCCGAGATTTCTATCTTTTCACACTGCTGGTCAAGCGTTTTCAGGTCTTTTTCGACCGTGGCGAGCGCTTCGGCATCGTCTTCTTCAGATGCTAAATCAAACAGGTCCGAAATATCCCGAATATTGCGTTCAGCCTCTAACACAGGCTCTATAATAGACTTAAGTGCGCTGATTTGGGTTACAACAGATTTGGCCGTTTCCGGATTATCCCAGAAGCCCGGCTGAGCCATTTTTTGATCACACTCCTGGCGTTGTGCAATTTTAGTGGGTATGTCAAAGCCAGTCCCGAATATGTTTTATCCGGGCCGACAGGGTTTCGATCCATTGACGAAGTTCTGATTTTTCCATAGTTCCAAACTATAAATTATACTGAATTCTACTTGAAATTATCCGTTTCACTGCGGCTAAGTACAGCAACGTCAACCACTTGCTTCATTTGCTGCACGGAATAATCATACCCATCGGGTATAAGTCTTTTTTTTACAATAAACTATGGTGTTTTATACTCCCTCATCGACGGATTTGCAAGAATTTTGCAGATTAGTCAGGATACACCATAATTTCAGGCCTGAGGAGAACTTCAGTTGCCCAAGCATCCACTCAGCCCAGCGCATAAAAAAGCCGCAGCACTTTGATTCTGCGGCCAAAAAAGACTTTTTTTATCTATATTATCACCCGACGTCTTAGATGTCCGACCACCACCATCCCAATCGTTGCCAGCATCAATGCTCTAGGGGCCGGCACAACTGGCGTACTCACAAAAGATTCACTCTTGCCGCTGGTTCCGATAGCCTGAACATGCAGCCCAACACGAAGCGATGCGGTATTCAGGGCATTGATAATATCGTTGTAGGTCTTTCCAGCCGACAAGTCAAATACCAGCCCAACGGTTTCGCCGGGATTGATACCATTGGCAGGCGCAGGATTGTTGGATTCGGCGGACATGACCGCCGTAAAAGCCGGACTGATGCTGTTGCCGCCGGGCAGATTCGTCGGCGTAGCGCCCCAGCTATACGATACGCCCGGCCCATTGTTGATCATCGACGGGGCATAGTTCTGATCCAGAAATCCTGTGGTACCGTCAAAGTAAATCTGCGCAATTGAACTGGGGTAAGGCCCCGAATTAAAGAAGTCAAACACCACCTGCGTTGTTCCAATGGCATCGACCGTTACCGAAAGCTGGTTCTGGCCAATGACAATGTTGGACGGGTCGTTATTCGTAATACCGTAGAAACCATACGTAACCGCAGCAGCCGAATAACTTGAAGCGGCAATGATACTTGCCGCAATAATCCATTTTCTGATTGTTTCCATAGTTTCTTCCCTTTCCGTTTAAACCACTTGTTTGCAAAAGCAAGTGTAGTTGATTCTCTATACAATATAAGCAGAACCAAAGTGCTGTGATTTTTTCACAATAAATCCAAAACAGGTGTACCTTCACCCCCCAAAAAGCCCTCTGCGTGATGATTCTAACTTCTTTTTTTTAAATAACATAAAATAAATTGGAACAAAAAAAAGATGGAATCCACATCACTGCAAATTCCATCTTTTAAGTACTCTAATATGTCGGAACAGCGGCTTTGAGAGCCTATCAGACTTTTCCTGTCTGCTACTTACTCTACAATCTCAACCTCGCAGATACCCATGTCGATATATTGCCCGCCGCCGGTCTGGTGGCAATGAATCGCAACCACATTCTTGCCCGGCTTTAACAGGGCCAGCGTTGCGGCGGGAATCTCAATATAATCATACGATGAGGTATATCCGCTCAGCTTGAAAGCCAATTGACCATTGATATACACCTCGGCGTCTTCATCGTGATGAATCTTCAGATGCGGATTTTTCATCGCGGCCTGCGGCAATTCAATCTCTCGCCATATCCAGATATCGGGAGTTCTCCATTCGGTACGCACGACCGCACTGGGAGTACCCCGGGTGCCGAAGCCGGCCTTACCGCTTTTCCAGGTTTCAGGATGGAAATCTTTGGCCGTCCAGTTGTCGGCGGGCTTTTCAAAGGTATAGAACCACTCGAAGGCCTGTTTTTCCGACGTCGGAACAATCTCCGTCACTTTCGGAGGTTTGGGAAGAACCGCCCAGGGATCCGTCAAAGCCTGAGCCTTTTTCACCCACTTCTTCCACAATGCTGCATCATCCATCATCTTGATGAAAACGCCGCCTACCACCGGCCGGGCCGTAAATCCGACTTTCTTGGCATTGTGCGTCCAATACCAGTCGGTCATCGGCGACCGGTCGGGTGTGTCATTCAGGAAGGTATAAATCGGATCAGTCAATGTGATGAAATCTTCACGATTGCCCGCCATTGTCGCCGTCCAGACAATCCAGTCCAGCTTGGTATAATTGCTGCGGTTGTCCAGCGGCAGACCATACTTTTTCTGAACGGTCTTGTAATACTCTATTTCCTTTTTGACCACCGATGGCGGGAAAATCTTCATATCCAGCAGACGGTCCCAGACGATATTATATTTCTGACTCCAGGTCCCGGCCTTATCGAATGCAAGGCGATAATGATCGCCGTCATCGGCCATTTCCATCCACTGCCGTGCAAATTGGCGGGCCATCGTCGTATATTTATTCGCTTCGTCCTTATGTCCAAGCATGTCGGCCATCTTGCCGTAAGCGGCCAGCCCCAGAATCGCCTTGGCCGACAGGTTGACGTTATGCGCCAAATGTCCGGCAAAGTCATCCGTACAGAGCTGATTTTCCGGATCCAGACCCTTGCTTTCCAGATACTGGGCCCACTTGGTCAACAGGGGCCAATACCTGGCCGCAAAATCAGCATTGCCTTCGGCCTGACAGGTCGCAGCTACCAGCAGCAGCATATTCCCGCTTTCTTCCACGGGCATCTGATTTTCTTCACCGGTTTCGCCGCCGCCATACACCTGCCCCGTCGCAAACGGATAGGTGCCCAAATCATGCGGGGCAAACGGGAATTTCCAGCGATCCGACATCGCATAATCCAGAATCGGAATAAACGAGCCTTTGGCCAGCGTCGGATTCAGCAGCAGAAATTGCGGCGCCATCGGATAGAACACATCGACGGTGGCAATACAGCCGTTGCTGTGATTTTCCTTGGGGAAGACCAGCGGCATTCCGTTTTTGTCGGCAGCAATTTTATTGGCGCCAATGCACTGACGATACGCCAGCGATGCAATCAGGGCATACTTCTGCCCGCCAACGGATGTCAGATCATTCATCAATTCCTTATCAAACGCCTCGCAGCGGCGAATCAGGGAAGATAATTCCTTATGCGTCGTCTGCAGCAGGTCTGAAATCGTGGCCCCGTTTCGCTTCCAGAACGGACGCAGCTTCTGACCAAAGTACACAATGCTGTAAATATCATCATACGCCACATACGCCGTAAACTCCGCGGCATGAGTCACCTTCATCGGCGCCGACACCATCGCCATCACCGGAGCCTTATCCACGCTGACGGCGGATGTCGCAGCAGCGGACAACTCCGCACCCTGACTAAAGGCCTGACGTCCCTGTTGGGCATCGGTAATTACGGCCTGCTTGATACCGCTCTTATCACCGGCCATGTAGAAATACCCCCAGTCGATCCGCAGGTCATCACCCTTGCGGCCCAGAACACGCTGGTCGGTCGTGCCGGTACGCAGCACCGAAAGCGGCCCCATCTGCTCAGCGAAAAACTCCACCTGCTGTGAAGGCTCATTGACCGCCAGTTCCGCAGTCCCGTCAAAATACACCTGAACATCACGCGAAGCACCATTCAATGACTTGAACGCCCAAACTATCGCCACCACAGGACTGCTCATCCAGGTAATGTCATCCGGCAGTGCAGGCTGAATAAACATCAGAACGACCGACACATTGTCCTGATTAAAGCTGTAAATTGTCCGTGTCGGCAAGACCTGAACATCAATCTGCCGCATCGCGGGTATATCAGCCGGCTCATCCCCCATCAAACGATAGGTTTTGCCGTCAATCCGAACCAGACTGGTCAACGCCTGACGCTTGCCTGTCCAGTGACTGGTCGATGTATCCGTCAGTTTATCCGCCGGTGACCAGACGCTGAAATACGGATCACATGAGATCAGTGGATATGCCGGATAACGCGACACAGACGTTTGCGTTTGGGCATTGCACATGACTGCTGCAAGCAGCAGCATTGTCAAACCTATAATCCGCAGATTTCCTGTCATAATTTATTCCTTTCTCAGTAGTGCCTGCCGCCTATTTCATTCTTCATCCGCAAGGTCTGATCCCGGCGACACGTCCTCAACCCTGCGACAAAATCCCAACACCATAGTAACAACAAAAAAGGCAAGCTCTTAACCTGCCTTTTTTTAATTTTAGTTTTTTCCGGTTCTTTTTTTAATGATCCACCGGCTCGCCCAGCATCCCCTTCAGTTCGTCGAACTTGTCCTTGAGCAGGTCGGCATTCTTGGCTTCCACATTCAGACGCAGCAGCGGCTCGGTGTTGCTGGGACGGACATTGAACCACCAGTCCTTAAACTGCACCGTCACACCATCCAGATCATCCACCTGCCCCTGGCTGTATTTGCGGGCCAGTTCCTTCATCATCGCGTCTTTATTTTCCACACGGAAATTCACTTCACCGCTGCTGAAGTAGCGTTTCAGCGGTGCAATCATCTCGCTGAGGGGCTTGCCGCTCTGGCTGATGATATTGAGCATGTGCACCAGCGTAATCATCCCCGAATCGGCAAAGTAATTATCACGATAATAGAAATGACCGCTCAACTCACCGCCAAAGCAGGCATGGCTGTCACGCAGCGTCTTTTTCATAAACGCATGACCCACCCGTTCGCGGCGCGGCGTGCCGCCGTTTTTGAGAATTTCTTCCTGTACCACCAGGCTGCTGCGCAAATCATACACCACCGCAGAACCCGGATTTTTCTTGAGGAAGTACGGCACCATCAGCGCCGTCATGATATCGCAGGGAATTGTGTTGCCCTTTTCATCAATCAGCATCAGGCGGTCCGCATCGCCGTCAAAACAGGCACCGAAGTCAGCACCTTTGGATTTTACCAGGGCCTTGGCCTCGGCCTGATTGGCCTCCACCAGCGGATTGGGGTCATGTTTGAAAATGCCGTTGTGCTCGAAATTAATCGGAATAATCTCAATCGGCAAATCGCCGAAAATCGCCGGCACCATTTTACCCGCCATGCCGTTGCTGGCATCGACCACCATCTTGAGCTTCTTGAGGCCCGGCTCAATAAATTTCAGCACGTGCTTTTTGTATTCCGGCGTCAAGTCGCAATGCTCCACCGAGCCGGTCGGTTTGCCCAGCGTATGCAGCAGCGCCGTGGCAATATGCTTGATATCTTTCAGCCCGGTATCGGCGCCGACGGGCTTGGCCTGCTGACCGGCAATCTTGAAACCATTGTAGCGGGCGGCGTTATGGCTGGCAGTAATCTGTACCCCGCCGCAAGTCCCCAGATGATTGATTGCAAAATACATCTGCGGCGTATCAATGACTCCAATATCAATGACATTCGCCCCCGCCGCATTCATCCCTTCAATCAGGGCATTACGCAGCGACAGGCTGTGCGAACGAACATCGCGTCCAACACACAGGCTCTGGGCATTGGCCATCCCGCGGTCATATCCCCGCAGCAGCGACCGCAGAAACTGGGCCGTCGCATGGCCGATTTTCCATGCCGCCTGCTCATCAAGCTGGTCCGGATACGTTCCTCGAATGTCGTACGCTTTAAAGATTGAAGGGTCCATAGTCCCGCTCCATAACTTAGGTTTCTATATTCTTTTAGTCCTGAATATGCTGTTTTGTCTTGTAACCTTCAGCACCCTCACGAGTTTCTCTGCAACCCTCTGAATTCTGCAACTGAATACTCGTTTGAGGACCTGTCTTCAGATGCGCATCATAAACCCACATAGCTCTGTTGTCAACAAAACAACCTTCAGGTTTTGGTTCGCAATTGAAACAACACGTGAAGAAAAAGAACCTCTTTCCGGCAAGGTCTCTCCTGTATTCACGACCTCGAAAATCCGATAAGGATGCCGCTGAAAATTAACACCTACCTCGGCTGACAGATTAAGTAGATTGCATAGACCGCCAGCAGGGCCACCCCCTGCCACCGCTGGAGCGTATGCCGCCGGCCAATCAGTAAAAACACCAGCAGCAGCACCACGGCCAGAACGCCAACATACAGGCTCAATCTCAAATCGTCCGGCACGGGAATCTGCCTGGTCACTGAACTGGTGCCCAGAATCAGGAAAATGTTGAAGATATTCGAGCCGACCACGTTGCCGATGGCGATGTCGGCCTTTTTCTTATACGCCGCCACCACCGACGTTGCCAGTTCCGGCAGACTCGTCCCCACCGCCACCAGCGTCACAGCGACAAAACTTTCAGTCAATCCCAGCGCCATCGCCACCTGCACGGCCCCCAGTACCACCAGCCTGCCGCCGGCAATCAAAAACACAAGGCCCGCCGCAAGCAGCAGCAGCGACTTTCCCGCCGGATAAATTGCATGTTCACCCTGCTGAACAACCTCGGGCAAATCTCTGGCCATCCCGGCAATATAGGCCAGAAAGATGGCAAACAGTGCCAGCAGACCAAATCCATCCGTCCGGGAAATAACATTCTGCGATGCCCCATCCAGCCATCGGTCGCTGGCCATCACCAGCAGCAGCACCCCTGCCAGAAGGCTGAACGGAATTTCTTTCCACGTTGTATTCTTCTGCACCCCGAGCGGACAGAATAACGATGCCGTACCCAGAATGAGTAAAATATTGCAGATATTGCTGCCGGTCACGTTGCCGATAGCCAGCTCCGGCTTGTGTTGCAGTACCGCCGCGAGATTGACCACCAGTTCCGGCAGGCTCGTTCCAAACGCCACCACCGTCAATCCGATCGCCAGGTCCGATACGCCCAGCCGACGGGCCAGGCTGCACGCCCCATCCACCAGCCAGTCCGCTCCTTTAACCACCAGAACCAGCCCCGCAATCAACCAAATACATCCCAGCATGGGTATTCCTTTACCTGGGTTGAACAACCAGATACACAATATACAGCCCCAGCATGACCGCACCTTCCCAGCGGCCAATCCGATGGCGTTTTCCCGTAAACAACGTTACAAACAACAGCAGTGTTGCAAGAATACCCACATAAAAGCTAAGCACCAGATCCGCCGGTACGGGTATCGGATGCACCGTGGAACTGACACCCAGAATCAGGAAGATATTGAATATATTGGAACCGACCACATTGCCCACGGCAATGTCGGTCTTCTTCCGATACGCAGCCACCGCCGAGGTTGCCAGCTCCGGCAGACTGGTCCCCACCGCGACCAGAGTCACCGCAACAAAGCTTTCACTGATCTTGAGCCACCGGGCCACATCCAGCGCGCCCTGGACCACCAGTTTGCCGCCGATAATCAGCAGAGTCAATCCGACCATAACCAGCACGACCGACTTTCCTGTCGTATGGATGCGGAGATGGTCTTCATCCTGTGCCTGCGGCAAATCCCGAGCCATCCCGGCGATATAGGCCAGAAAAATCGAAAACAGAGCCAGCAGACTCAGCCCATCCGTCCGACTCAGCACATTGATATCCATCCCATCCAGCAGCCGGTCGGCGGCCATCGCCAGCAGCAGCACCTGGGCCAGAAGACTGAACGGAATTTCCTTCCAGACGGTGCTGACCTGAACCTGCAGGGGACACAGCAGCGACGAAATTCCCAGAATCAGCAGAATATTGCAGATGTTGCTGCCGGTGACATTCCCAACCGCCACGGCTGGCTGCCCCTGAACCGCCGCAAACAGGCTGACCGTCAGTTCCGGCAGGCTCGTTCCAAACGCCACCACCGTCAATCCAATCGCCAGATCCGACACACCCAGTCGGCGTGCCAGACTGCTGGCGCCATCCACCAGAAAGTCGGCACCTTTAATCACAAAGGCCAATCCAATCACAAATATCACGATACCCAGCATAGGTTATTATCTCTTTTTAAACCACTCTATGTTTTGACTGACAATGATGCATTTTATCCCAACCCGGCAAAAAATCAATGAAAACCAAAAAGGGTTGAATCCATCCGGCCCATCAGGTATAATCTAGGCAGCAGAAAACCTTATCGGAAAGGATGGAGCAATGAATAATTCAACCGTACATTTCGAAATCCAACGGGATGCCGTACAAAAGTATTTTTACTGGTCGGCCTGTATCGCCGCCTTGTTTCTCGGATTATGCCTGTTCGGTTTTGGGATTATTCTGGGAATAGTGTACTGCTTCACACTCGGCCCCTGGCTGGCACGCAAACAGGCCCAGGCCCTGCAGTATCGCCTCGAAGGCCGCACCCTGTATATTGAACAGGGAGTCATTTTCCTGAAGCGAAAGGCAATCCCCCTTGAACGCATCACGGACCTGGCACTGACTCAGGGACCGCTGCTGCGAATGCTGGGCCTGTGGAGGCTCGATATCCAGACCGCCGGCACCGGCCAGCAGATGGCCGAAGGCTATCTGTACGGCCTGGTCAACCCCGACGAAACAAGGACGCTGCTGCTGGAACGCCGGAACCTGAACAGCCAATAAAAAAGGCTCCGACACACGTATCGGAGCCTTGAAAATCGTTGGAAACGTCGGGATTACCGGTTGGCATGTTCCCACAGAATCATGCCGGATTCATAAGGTTCGGCAAGATCCGGATGGTTGGGTACAATCCGCAGACTGAAACCCTGCTGGCCTGACACGCGGCACGGCAGTTCACCGACAAACGTCGCCACACCATCGGGATTCAGCGAATTCTCCACATACTGCATATCCGTAATATGCCCGCTTTCAATCCTGCCGGACGAATCCACCTGACCGTGATAAATCTGCACGGAAATATCCGTCGGTTTGAGCCGGCCCAGGCGAACCTGCGACAAAACCTTCAGTTCCCCGCCAACCATCAGTTCCGGCTTGTGACCGTTCCAGCTTGCAAACGGCTCATCCCGGCTGGTTTGAACCTGCACATCGACAAACTGCAAATCACCCCAGGCATTGCGAGTCGCGGATTTCCACAGCGACAGCGCCTTGACCCGTTCCATGGCATTTTCCGTCAGTTCGTCCCACTTGAGCGCAGAGGGATTATAAAACTTGCGGGTATATTCCGCCACCATGCGGCTGGTATTGAACCGCGGAGCACACCATTTGATGGTGTTTTTCATGCGGCGAATCCAGCGACGCGGCAGGCGGTCTTTGGACCGCGAATAAAACAGCGGAACCACTTCCTGTTCCAGCATATTATAAATCGCCTGCGATTCCACCTGGTCCTGATAGCTCAGGTCGTCGTATTCTTCGCCGGCGCCGATAATCCAGCCGCCGTCGGGGATACCTTCGCACCACCAGCCGTCCAGCGTGCTCATATTCAGTACGCCGTTAAGCGCCGCCTTCATGCCGCTGGTGCCGCTGGCTTCCATCGGCCGACGCGGATTGTTCAGCCAGACATCCACGCCCTGAACCATATAACGGGCAATGTCCATATCATAGTCTTCCAGGAAAATCAGCTTGCGGCGAATCTGTGGATTTTCGCTGGCAAAGTGCACGATCTGCCGGATGAGGTCCTTGCCGGCGGTATCGCGGGGATGCGCCTTGCCGGCAAAGATAAACTGAACCGGCTGCTCGGTGTTGCTCAGCAGTTTGAGCAGTCGATGCGGCTCCCGAAGCAGCAGGTTGCCGCGTTTGTACGTTGCAAACCGGCGGGCAAAACCGATCGTCAGAGCTTCCGGATCCAGGACTTCTTCCGCCCAGCCCAGCTCCGTATGGAACGCACCGCGCCGCTGGAGCTGGCGTTTGAGCCGAGCCCGGGCAAAACCCACCAGACGCTCTTTGCAGCGCTGGTGAATGCGCCATAATTCCTCATCCGGAATCTGGTCCACATTGTGCCAGATGGATTTATCGACAATTTCATCCGACCAGCGGGCACCCAGATACCGTTCATACAACGAATTCACTTCGCCGCTGAGCCATGTGCGGGCATGCACGCCGTTGGTAATCGACGTAATCGGCACCTGGTCCACCGGCAATTCCTGCCACAGCCCCGCCCAAATCTTGCGGGACACCTCACCATGCAGTTGGCTGACGCCATTGCGGAAAGTGCTCATCCGGATGGCCAGCACCGGCATCTTGAAGCTTTCGTGATGATCCTGGGCTTTGATACGGCCCAGGGCCAGGAACTGATCGCGGTGAATCCCCAGCTTGCTGAAATAATGTCCGAAATATTTATCCATGAGCTCCACCGGGAACTCGTCATTGCCCGCGGCCACCGGCGTATGAACCGTAAAGATATTGCTGGCTCGGGTAAGTTCCACCGCTTCGTCGAAACTCATATTATGCAGGCTGCGCATCTTGCGTACGCGTTCCAGGGACATAAACGCCGCATGACCTTCGTTCATGTGGCACACTGTCGGCTCCAGCCCCATCGCATACAGCGCCTTCAGGCCGCCGATACCCAGGATAATTTCCTGACAGATACGCATTTCATTGTCGCCGCCATAAAGGGTCTGCGTGATGGTCCGGTCGGCGGGACTGTTGGCCGGCACATTGCTGTCCAGCAGATACAGCCCTATACGCCCAATCGAGGCCTTCCAGATATTGCAGACCACCGTCCGAGCCGGGAACTGCACACTGATCGTCAGCGGATGACCGCTGGGCTTGGTGACCTGCTCCAGCGGCATATTATAAAAATCATTGTCCAGATAATGTTCCTGCTGCCAGCCGTCGGTATTGAGGTATTGACGGAAATATCCTTTCTGATACAGCAGACCAACGCCAACCAGCGGAACACCGAGATCTGAAGCACTCTTGAGGTGATCGCCGGCCAGCATCCCCAGGCCGCCCGAATAAATCGGCAGCGACTCGTGAGTCCCAAATTCGGCGCTGAAATAGGCGATCAGCGGTTTTTTGGTTTTCGCTGAATAAATCTTGTCATACCAGGATGGAGCATTCAGCGTCTCCTCAAGCTGCTTTTTAGCCTGCTGAAGCTGATACAGGAAACCCTCATTGCGGGCTAAATCCTCCAGCCGTGCCTGCGACACCATCCCCAGCATCTTGACCGGATTGTGGGCGCACTGCTTCCACAAATCATAATCGATACGACGAAATATATCTGTAATCTCATAATGCCAGGACCAATACAGATTCGAGGCAATGACTTTTAAATCTTTCAGCGGCTCCGGCAGTGAAGGCTTTACAGTAAAAGTACGAACCGTTTGCATTACGAAAATCCTTTACGCATAATGCTATCTATACAGGAACCGCCTACACCGGCAATCCCTCTACGCAACATCATCGGTACTATACCGATGAATCTTAAGACTAAATTTGCATTCTATTTACAAATCATAAATAATCAATGAATTATAGGACTTAAAAGCAGCCTTTGTTCATATTAATAGAGGCCGGATTCACGATATGACATACACAGGTGTGCTTTATCTGATTTACTATATTCACAGATGAAACAGGGTATTTCTGCCTATAATACATAAATAATCGGTTTTATCTGCCAGTCCCCATCGCCTCAAACCCAGCCCCTGTACCCCCATAGGGGCCGCTATTGCCGCTATTGCCATAGTCCAACTCTACAGATTGCGGATTAGTTAAATCTTTAATTGGATAAACTTTGTTATAGGACTTATTTTGCAGGATTTCCGCACTGCCCAGCGTTAAAACACCCCCTTCAACCACCAGAACAGGTTTAGGGCCATTGCCGGCCGCGGAACGCAAAATCAGCTCTAGGGCATAACCAAAAGGAATCACGGTCATTCCGCCAATTCCCACCGGAGTATCTTGCTGAATATAGGTATTGATTTCCAAATCTTTCCACAATATCACCAACGGCAGGCGAGGCTCGATACTCCGACACAAAATATCGAGCGCCTCTGAAAATGTCGTCTGATCGTTAATCGCCCGCAAATCCACAGGCCTTTTGAACAACTCACCCACTTTTATGGTTTGTTTTTGCCCTGTCGGGGAAATCGGTTTCGGACTAAAAGCAGGGATAGCCCGGGACCGACGAAATTGCAGGTCTTGAAAATCCGGAACCTCAGCCGATTGAACCGCCGGTTTTAATCCCAATCCGCGATCCGTCATTAATTTCGACAATAATACCTCTTCAATCCGAATATCGGCCGTCAGGCGAAAACCATAGCCGTAATGAATGCCCTCCAAACGGACGGATTTTGCCGATTCGAGGGTGGATTTGAGAAAATGCACCATAGCTTCCTGCACATTGGGATCGGACGGTCTTTCAATCCCGCGAATCTCAACACGCAGGCGGACATTTCCCAGAACAGGATCATCTACGGTCTTGCAGAGAATCGAATCCGGACCAATCACCTCGATCCCGGATTTGACCGTCAGGGTCTCAGGCAATGTCGCTCCCCAAACACCCCCCCCGCCACTGACAATTAAGTAGAGTAAAATAAATATTTTACGCATAAACAATCTCATTTATAATTTCCATATATTATCTTCTACCCCACTGTACAAGTCAAGGTCGATTCAAAATCAGATGCATTGCTGGAAAAATGAACTTTTTTCTATTTATGCATTTATATACCTTGTATGTCCCGTAAAAACACTATTAGAATGCCGTTTTTTTCTTCTTGCCTGAATGCCGTTCTTTATGTAGAATCCGGCATTTTCCAGAATTCTGTCAAAACGAAATTATTCTTTTAGGGAGGTTTTGAACAGTGACAAATGTAAGCGATATCCGCAATATCGTGCTTTTGGGACATGGCGGCTCGGGAAAGACCAGTCTGGCCGAGTCGATGCTTCATAAGTGCGGAGTCATCAACCGTTTAGGTAGCGTTACCGACAAGAACACCGTCAGCGATTTTGACGACGAAGAAAAAACCAGAGGTCATTCCATTCATTCCGCTTTGATGTATCTGACGCACGCCGGCAAAATGGTTAATATCATCGACACCCCCGGCTATCCCGACTTCATCGGCGGAGCACTCCAGTCCATCCCGGCCGCGGAAATCGCCGCCATCGTCATCAGCGGCTCATCGGGCATTGAAATCAACACCCGCAAGCTGTTCGCCGCAGCCACCGCCGCCAATAAGGCACGCATGATTATCATCAATAAGATGGATGCCGAAAATGCCGACCTGGGCGAATTAGTTGGACAGATTCAGGAAAGCTTCGGTCCTCAGTGCCGCTGTGTCAACCTGCCCGGCGCTGATAAACAGAGCATCATCGACTGCCTGACCAGCACCCAGGGCGAAAGCCCCATCATGGATGCCGCCTCGGCCAATATGGAATTGATCGAACGCGTCGTCGAAGCCGACGATGCCCTGATGGAAGCCTATCTCGGCGGCGAAACCATCGCCCCCGAAAAGATTAAGGAATGCTTCGTCAAGGCGATGATTGCCGGTACCGTCGTTCCGATTCTATTCACCGACGCCCGCAGGGAAATTGGTGTCGTGGAAGTCCTGAACTTCATCACCAGCTATGCTCCATCGCCTGCCGATGGTCCCTTTGCATTACTGAAAAAGCCCGACGGCACAACCGAAATCATCAAACCCGATGCTGCTGCTCCGCTGGCCGGCATCGTCGTCCGTCTTGGTTTCGATTCACGCTCCGGTATGAAATACTCCTCAATCCGCATCTTCAGCGGTTCGCTCAGCGCCGCAACGCACCTGATGGTCAACGATGCCAAGAAACCCATCCGCGTCGGCCATCCGCTTCGCATGCAGGGCAATGAAGGCAAGGAAATCGAAGCCGCCACTGCGGGCGAACTGGTCACCCTGGCCAAACTGGAAGAACTCCGACTCGGCGACTTCATCCACGACGGCAAATTCGAAGGCAAAATTGAAATGCCGCCGATTCCCAAGCCCATGTTCTCTCTGGCTCTGGAACCGGCCAGCCGCAACGACGAAAGCAAACTCGGCAGCGCCCTCGAAAAGCTCGCCGAAGAAGACGCCTGCTTCAAAGTCACCCGCGATCCCCAGACCAAAGAACTGGTTATCAACGGCCTGGGCGACCTGCATCTGCGCGTTATGCTGGCCAAAATGGAACATCGCTACAAAGTCAGCGTCAACACCAAACCGCCAAAAATCCCGTATCGCGAAACCATTACCGGCAAGGGCGACGGCCACTATCGCCACAAAAAGCAGTCCGGCGGCGCCGGTCAGTTCGGCGAAGTCTATCTCCGCGTTGAGCCGGCCGAACGCAATTCCGATCCGTCGCTGGTTTTCAGTTGGGATATCTTCGGCGGTGCCGTTCCCGGACAATACGAACCGGCCATTCTCAAAGGCATTCACGATGTGATGGAATGCGGCGTGGTCGCCGGGTTCCCGATGCAGGATATCAAGGTTTCCGTGTATGACGGCAAATATCACCCCGTCGATTCCAAGGAAGTCGCTTTCCGCATCGCCGGAAAGAATGCCTTCATCGATGCCCTGCAGAAAGCCAAGCCCTCCCTGCTGGAGCCGGTGGTCAATATGGAAATCACCGTCCCGGCTGAAAACATGGGCGACATCACCGGCGACATGGCCTCTCGTCGCGGACGTGTCACCGGCCAGGAGATGCTACCGGGCAACATGGTCGTCATCAAGGCCCAGGCCCCGCTGTCGGAAGTCTCCCAGTACAACAGCCAGCTCAAAAGCGTCACCGGCGGCCAGGGCAGCTACTCCATGGAACTGAGTCATTACGAAACGACCCCGCCGAATATTCAGCAGCAGGTCGTCGCTCAGTACGCCAAGAACCGCCAGCAGGTCTCCGAAGAATAAACCTGTCGCTGTTCAGCAAGTTTCCCAAAGCCCGGTTCCTCGTGTTCCGGGCTTTTTTATTTTGCCCGGGTAACGGCGATAAAATTCCGACTTCCTGCTGGAAGCATCCGCAGCAGAGGCGTATACTGTCGGCAATCGTATTCAACAGGCAATCAAACAACAACAGGATAAAAAGGAGATACAATGAGTCTGTTCAGGCAAGTAATGATGATCCTGTCCGCGACGCTGGCGGGCACCAGTTGGGCGGCAGCCAAAGACCAGATCAACCCGACCCTGCTTAAACAGCGATGGTCGGCACAGTGGATTGCCCACCCCACCGCCTCCGTACATGAGTTTGGGGTGTATCATTTTCGCAAATCATTTCAACTGGACAAAAAGCCTGACTCTTTCATCGTGCATGTGTCCGCAGACAATCGGTATCGATTATTCATCAATGGCAACCCCATCAGTGAAGGGCCAGCCCGCGGTGATTTATCGCACTGGCGATACGAAACCGTCGATCTTGCTGCCCATCTGAAAACCGGCACCAATGTATTGGCTGCCGTCGTCTGGAATTATGCCGACGACAAACCGTGGGCCCAGATTTCCTATCATACCGGTTTTCTGCTTCAGAGCAATGACGCCGCTTTCAGGCAGGTCAACACCAACACCGAATGGAAAGTCTATCACAATCCGGCCTACTCCATAATTCCGGTGCATGACACGTCCTTGCGGGCGTTTGTGGCCGTCGGCCCAGGCGAGCAGCTCGATGGAGCGAAATATCCATGGGGCTGGCAGGAAATCGACTTTGCCGACTCGGATTGGCCGCAGGCAAGAGTCGTTGAACGTGCTGCCCCGCGCGGTCTGCACGACGCCAGCACCCACTGGCTGCTGATCCCGCGAACCATCCCCGCGATGGAATCGACGCCGCACTCCCTTGGACGCGTTGCCCGCAGCCAGGATATTCAGGTCGGCGACGATTTTATCAACAACGGCCGGCCTCTGACCATTCCGGCCAATAAAACCGTTTCCATCCTTCTGGACCAGACCCATCTTACGATGGGCTATCCGGAACTGACCGTTTCCGGCGGCAAAGAAGCAAAGATAAAACTGACCTACGCAGAAGCATTGGTGGATGAAAAATTCGAGAAAAGCAACCGGAATTCCATCGAAGACCGGAAGATGATCGGGTATTTTGATATCTTCACCGCCGACGGCGGAACCCATCGCCTGTTTCGCCCATTGTGGCTCCGCACATGGCGTTACCTCCAATTGGACATCACCACGCAAAACGACCCGCTGACCATCGAAAAATTCCAGGGCGTTTTTTGCGCCTATCCCTTTCAGGAAAAAGCCTCCTTTTCATGCAGCGATACATCCCTCGATGCAATATGGCAGGTCGGCTGGCGTACGGCCCGACTCTGTGCCGGTGAAACGTATTTTGATTGTCCGTATTATGAACAGCTTCAGTATGTCGGCGACACCCGCATCCAGGCTCTCATCTCGCTTTATGTCGCCGGCGATGACCATCTCGTGCGCAATGCCATCCAGCTTTTCAATGACTCCAGAACCCCCGACGGCCTGACCTCCAGCCGCTATCCAACCTCCATGCCCCAGGTCATCCCCACCTTTTCGCTATTCTGGATTTCCATGATTCATGATTACTGGATGCACGTGGATGACCCGGCCTTTGTGCAGTCCTTCGATATCGGAGTACGAGGCGTTCTGGACTGGTATAAACACCGCATCGATGCCAACGGCATGCTGGGGCCGATGGAATGGTGGAACTTTGTGGACTGGCCCGATAGCTGGCAATGGACAACAAAAGCCGGCATCGGCGGAGTCCCCGACGGCGCCGAAAACGGCAACAGTTCGATTATCACACTGCAATTGGTCTACACCCTCGCACAGGCCGCCGACCTGATGGATGCTTTTCAGGACAGCAATACCGCTCAGAAATACCTCGCCATGGCCGAATCACTCAAACAGGCCACACAGCGTCTGTGCTGGGACGACAATCGAAAGCTGTTTGCCGATACGCCGGAGAAAAAGGGTTTCAGCCAGCACGCCAACGTGATGGCGGTTCTGACGGGCCTGGTCCCTCCTGAACAACAGGCGGAGTTTATTCAGCGGGTCGCCGACGACAAGAGCCTGATTCAATGTACTTTCTATTACCGGTATTACCTGATTCGGGCGATGAAGAAAGCGGGCCTGGCCGAGCAATATGTCGCTTTGCTTCAGCCCTGGCGGGATATGCTGGCCATGGGCCTGACCACCTTTGCCGAACGGCCCGAACCAACCCGTTCCGACTGCCACGCCTGGAGTGCCAGCCCCAATTATGATTTCCTGGCAACCATCTGCGGCATCGAACCGGCCAGCCCGGGCTTTCGCACCGTCAAAATCGCCCCCGCCCTCGGGCCGCTGACCTGGGCCAAAGGAACCATGCCGCATCCGCAGGGTCTCATTCAGGTGCATCTCCAGAAAAAAGATGCCGCTGGAATCGAAGCCGAAATTACGCTGCCCGAAAACCTCACCGGCACATTCCTCTGGAATAAACAATCCGTAGCACTGCATCCGGGCCAACAGAAAATTGTGCTGCCAGCAGACAAAAAGTAAACAACACCGCCAATAACCAATACCCCGTGGCTTATCATAGCGGCCATGGGGTATTATTTTTTATACCGGACAAACCAACCTGAATATCTCCAATAAAATCAAAATAGTTTCTCTACCTTAACACTTACGATTCCAATAAAATTATGGTAAGATTTTCTCGTTTCCTGTGTATTAACTATAACATCTATATATATCCAAGGGCTGATGGTAAAATAGGAATTTTAGATGTAACCCAGCAACAGAAATCGGAGTATTAGTATACTGATTTTATTTGAAATTTTCCGTTTCGGCGCAGCTAAGTACAGTGGCATCAACCATTTGTTTCTTTTGCTCGCGGAAGAATCATACCCGTTGGGTATAGAAAACCTTTTTTCAGGAGAGTACTATGGTAAATCGAAAAAGCAACACCGTCTGGTCGTGCCTGACACTGGTATTCATCTGCTGCCTGTCAACCTCGTGCAAGGCCGCTCAGACCGCATGGAAGCCCGTCGAAGGCAAAATTATGTCCCCCTGGGCAAAACAAGTCAATCCGGACAAAGTCCTGCCCGAATACCCGCGTCCGCAAATGGTTCGCAAGGACTGGACAAACCTCAACGGTTTGTGGGACTATGCTATTGTCGGCAAAGACGCCCAAAAACCTCAGCAATATGATGGAAAGATTCTGGTTCCTTTCGCCATTGAATCCGCCCTGTCCGGCGTCGGAAAGACCGTCGGAGCCGACAATAAACTCTGGTACCACAGAACCTTCACCGCCCCGGCCGCATGGAACGGTAAAAACGTGCTGCTGCATTTCGGCGCTGTCGACTGGCAATGTGATGTCTTTGTCAACGGCACGCTCGTCGGCAGCCACAAAGGCGGATATGACCCGTTCTTCTTTGATATCACGTCTGCTCTGAAACCCACAGGCACTCAGGAACTCGTCGTAGGTGTCTGGGATCCTACCGACAAAGGCCCGCAGCCCCGCGGCAAACAGATCAACAATCCGCACGGCATCTGGTACACCCCGGTCACCGGCATCTGGCAGACCGTCTGGGCCGAACCTGTGGCCAGGACCTACATCAGCAGCATCAAACTGACACCCGATGTGGACGCTCAGAAATTAACCGTCCAGGTCAATGCCGCCGGCGACACGCAGGACCTCTCGTATGCCATCGAATCCAAAGCCAAAGGCTTTGCCGCCTCGGCTGCTTCGACCAACAGCACCCTGACGCTGGATGTCAAAAATCCAAAACTCTGGTCACCGGACAATCCGTTCCTGTATGACCTGACCGTTCGTATCGAGAAAAACGGCAAGGTCGTCGATTCCGTGGAGTCCTATTTCGGGATGCGTAAAATCAGCCTCGGCAAAGATGAAAAAGGCATCACGCGCATCCTGCTCAACAACCAGTTCCTCTTCCAGTACGGCCCGCTCGATCAGGGCTGGTGGCCGGATGGACTCTATACCGCCCCCACCGACGAGGCACTGAAGTTTGACGTGGAAATCCTCAAGGAACTGGGCATGAACATGCTCCGCAAGCACGTCAAGACCGAACCGGCTCGTCTGTACTACTGGTGCGACAAACTCGGCATTATCGTCTGGCAGGATATGCCCAGCGGCGACCGCTATATCGGCCCCAACGATCCGGATATCGTGCGGACGCCCGAATCCGTTGCCATCTACGAAACCGAATGGAAGAATATCATCACCGCTCTGTATAACTACCCCTCCATCGTAATGTGGGTTCCGTTCAACGAAGGCTGGGGCCAGTTTGACACCGCCCGCATCGTCAAATGGACCGAAGAACTCGATCCCACCCGCTTAGTCAACAATGCCAGCGGCTGGTCTGATCGCAGCGTTGGCCATGTCAACGACATGCACAATTATCCCGCACCCAACATGCCCAAAGTCGAAGAAGCCCGCGCCGTGGTGCTCGGTGAATTCGGCGGACTGGGTCTGCCGGTGGCCGGCCATACCTGGCAGGATGAAAAGAACTGGGGTTATCGCAGCTACAAGAACGAAGCGGAACTGACAACCGCCTATCTGAACCTGATGGCCATGCTGCGGCCTCTGATTGCCGAAGGCCTCAGTGCCGCCGTCTATACGCAGACCACCGACGTGGAAGTCGAAGTCAACGGTCTGCTGACCTATGACCGGGCCGTCTTCAAGATGGACAAGCCCAGCCTGATTAAGGCCCACAAGAAACTCTATCTGCCCATGCCCAAAGTTCAGACCCTGATTCCGTCTTCTCAGACGCAGGCCCAGTCTTGGAAATACACCACCGCCGCCCCCGCTGAAAACTGGTTCCAGCCGCAATTCAATGACGCGGCATGGACCACAGGCAAAGGCGGCTTCGGCACCCAGGGTACACCGGGGGCCGTTGTGGGCACCGAGTGGAAGACCGGCGAAATCTGGCTCCGCAGAACCTTTGAGCTGGGCGACACCCCCAAGGGCGATATTGCCCTGACCATCCATCACGACGAAGACGCCAAAGTCTATATCAACGGCACCCTCGTCGCCGAGTTGTCCGGCTTCACCAGTGAATATGGAATCGTAATGCTGCCGGAAACCGCGGCAAAGGCCCTCAAAAAAGGCACCAACACACTGGCTATCTATTGCAAGCAGACCAATGGCGGTCAGTTTATCGACGCCGGCATCCTGGAACTGGTGGAACAGAAATAGCACAAAACCAGTTCGGACAAAGCAAAACCCCCGATTCGATTCCGAACCGGGGGTTTTTTATTGGATCAGGGTCGCAGCCAAATACTGCAATCTTTTATTTCGTTTCAACCGGAATCGCACCCGGCGTTGTGCTCAGCCGCGTCTTCAACTGGCCGGTCTGCATGTTATAATCCACAACGGGCACCTTGACGCCATCCACAAAACACGGCTGGGCATCCGTGCCTTCGATATGCACCCAGCCATCTGCGCCCGTATATCGCAGCTTCTGCCCCGCCAGCACATGCTGGCCAACCTGCTCCAGATAAATCCCGCCTTCAGCCAGCAGTTCGCTCAGGACCGTTCGATCCGTAGCATCTTTGGCAAGCTGCAGGATCGTCTGCATCGACTGGGCCTTGGTCACCTTGTCCGGATTGCCGTCTTTCATGGTAATATAACCCAGCGACAGCGATTTGTCCCCGCCGACAGCCGTAATCTGCTGGGTCGGGATGTTCCAGGTCAGCGTCTTGAATCCTTCAACCAGAGCATAGCATGGCTGCCGCAAATCCAGTGAACCCGCCGGCGTTTTTGGATCGGTCACTACCTCCTGATTATTCAATTCGATTTTGCCCGGCCCGGCCGCGGCAATCATCCGCGTCGCATGGTCATAATCAAACCGTTCACAGCTCAATTTCACATGGCTGACCAGGGCCTGCTCCAGAAATCGCCTCGCCTCCAGACGTACATTGCCGTCGGTCACGGCCACATGACTGATCGTCGTCCGCCCATTGGGATCGGTCCCCAGGTCCACCGTCAGCTTATCCCCATAAAAGCGTCGAATGGTTTTTTCCCGCGGCTTTTCCTCGGTGGCATCGCCAATCACATTGTCATTGAACACCACCTGCCGAATACTCTTGCCAGACCCTGTGATAAATTCCGCATTCTTCTGCGCCGTAATCGTTACCGGCAGGCTTGAACCCGGATCATTGGCATCGGCGGGCGTAAAGAAGCTGAACACCACCGGCCCCTGGGCTATCGCCGACCCCTTGGACAATTCATAATCAATCCGCTGAGCCTCGAATCGTGCCGGTTTCTGGTCGGCCTTGTCAGACTTGCTGACCATCACCGCCTCGGTCGTACTGGTCAGCGTCACCGGCTCAAGCTGCCCCGATTCATTTTTGGCAAATTGAATCTTTGCGTCACCGGAAGTAAACGTCCCCTGAGCCGCATCAAAAGCCACATGCCCTTTGAAATCCGCAGTCGTCAGGGTATTTTCCGCCGCAAAACTCAGCACCGCCTTATCCGCCTGCGCCTGAGACTTGCCTTGTTCCGCTTCGGAGGCAAACTGCACATCACCATCCAGCTCCACACGGGCAAGCTGATTGCCCGGATTGAATTCCAGACGGGCCGACTGGGCCTGCGTGCGAAGTGTCGAACGGTTTTTCATCTCCGCCTTCATCCCGCCGGCCAGGTTCACCGCAGCCAGGGCAATCTCGCCCTGGGCCGACTGCGGCGCCTCGGCAAAGAACACATCCATCTTCTGCCCGAACGTTACCTGCGCCGGCCCCGACAGCGACGCCGTCTCGGGTTTGACCGCAGATTCGGTCTTGCCGCTTGAAGGCTCAAACACCATCTTGCCCGGCCCATCCACAAGGGCATAACTGCTTTTGCGGTCCCACAGCACATTGCCCGTCGTCTCCAGATACCCGCCGTCGGCATTCATATTCAGCCGCACCGTTTTTTCAAATTCACCCACAAACAGCTTCAGTACTTCCTGCGAGGGATTGTATTGCAGGCTCTGGCACTGCACCATGGTATAAGGCGTCTGGCCGGCCGCAGCATCCAGCCGCTGAATCAGCAGCGGCTTGCCGGTCACCTGAACATCCAGCGATACTTCCGTTTTCCCATCATACAAACCGTCCATCGGCCTGACCACAACCCCGCCGTCACAGGTCACAATCACATCGGTCGTATCATCATCAGCCGGCACCTGCGGCAGTTTGGTTCGCTGTTCCCACGGCAGTTCGCCTTCCAGCAGCGTTTCAGGAGATTGAGCTTTCGAAACCGCCGGTTGAACCGCCGTCGCGGCAGACTGCTGTGCTGCCGGTTCGTCTGATGCCTCGCTTCCTGGCTGCGGCCCGAACAGCATATTCAGAATCGTAATTTCCTGCGCCCCCTTGATAATGGCCTGCCGGGCATACTGAATCTCCACATTGTCCCGCAAGGCACATTGATACAGCAGCGGAGCCGTCAGCATATCCGTACTGTTCGGTTCTGTCCTTGCCATCCCGGATGCCGCCTTCGCATCAGAATCAACAGGTTTGGCAGGTGCAGGCTTCTTCGCCGCTTCGGGCCTGGCCGTCCCATCGCCGGCTTTCCCGGCCGCTGTACCGGATTCACTGCCGAACAACTTCGACGACACCGCATTTTTCAGCCGCAGATACTCCAGGTCCTTGATCTGAAAATACTCAATCCGCCCATTGGCCGGGTTATGCATCATCAGCATCCCCTTGCCCACCAGCCGGGCCTGGGCTGAAATCAGCTCCACCGGCCCATTGGTAAAGAATTCCGACCGCTCACTGCTGTAATTCAAATCATCCAGCAGAATCACCGTTTCGGTGAATTTCTGCCCTTTGGTCGGCAGCAGCCGGATGACCACCTTGCCGGTCAACTGGGCATCCTGGGGGACCGGCGTACTGCCGCTGTCTTCCACCTGAATATCCCCCTTATCCGCATCCATCCGGCACCGAAACCGGTCTTCAAACACATACATATACGGCTTGAGCACCTGCCAGTTGTTGGATTGGGCCCCGGGATTGACAAGTCGCTCGAAACCAAAAATCCGACGAACCTGCCGCGTCTGAGGGTCCAGAATGGTATAACGCGCCTGGTTGACCCCGATGATTTTCGTCTGTTCAATCTGCCGGGCCTGCGGGTCATCCGGCAGATCGGGGATATCCCGTATCGACGACGTCTGTCCGGTCGGCAATCCCTTGCTGCCCGTCAGTCGCAGGTATCCCCAGAACAATAACGCCACTATGGCCGCGGCCACGATGCCGATAATCAGCTTTCGCACCATCATATACTGATCCTGCTTAAAAATTTCCGTTTCGTCGCGGTTAAGTACAGAAACATTAACCGCATGCTTCTTTTGCTTGCGGAATAATCATACCCGCCGGGTATTTCCTGATTTATACCAGATACCGCTCAATCGACCGCTCCCATCGCCCCGTCTGACGCAAAATATACTCAATCACCTCCGCCACCGCCCCGTCCCCGCCGGCAGCCCGCGTCACATAATGGGCATACGGCTTGATTTCCTCGACACCCTGTGCCGGCACCACCGCAAATCCCACCCGCCGCAGCAGCGGCAAATCCAGCCAGTCATCCCCGATATAGGCCGCCTGCTCGGGCGCGTATCCCGTATCCTTCAGCAATTGCTCAAAAGCCGGCAGTTTCTGCTTGCAGCCCTGCAGCACGTATTTAATTCCGAGCTGCTCTGCCCGTACCGTCGTCGCCGCCGTCTCGCGTCCGCTGAGAATGGCGCTGTCCAGCCCCGCCCGATGCCACAGCGTCACCCGCTGGCCGTCCAGCACATTGAACCGCTTGCTTTCCGAGCCATCCGAATGAATAATAATTCCGCCGTCGGTCAAAACACCGTCCACATCCATAATCAGCAGTTGAATCCGGCTCAAATCCGCCTGTTTTGCACACATATATTAACCCTGCTTGAAATTTCCCGTTTCATCGCGGCTACAAAGCTTTCAGCCGCCAGCTTCCAGCAACAGCTTTATCCTCGCCGCTGCGCAGGATAACGCTACCCCGTGAGTACGCGCGGCATAAAACAGCCTGTGGCCGTCACGGAATAATCATACCCGTTGGGTATAACACACCCGCCGGGGTCTTACCCCACAATCTTAATCGCCACAATATCCTGAACATCAATCAGACCAATCGGCCGATCGTCACTGTCCACCACCGGCAATTCATCGATCCGGTACCGATGGAAAATCGCCATCGCTTCCGCCGCCAGCGTATCCTCCCGCACCCGCTTGCAGCCGGCGGTCATGATCTCCTCGGCACGCTTGCCGAACACATCTTTGGTAAACCGCGTCATTGCACGCCGCAGGTCGCCGTCGGTAATAATTCCCGCCAGTTTTCCCTCGCCGTCCACCACCATCACCGCACCATGCCGTTTCTGCTGGCTGGTCAAATCCAGCATCTGCTGGACCGTCTGGCCGGACTTGACCAGCGGCAGCGTCTCGCCGGATTTGAACCACATCGTCTGCCCCACTGTAATCAGTTTGGCTCCCAGCGCCCCGGCCGGATGGAACCGGGCATATTCTTCCGTACTGAACTGCCGCGCCTTCATCACCGTCAGCGCCAGCGAATCCCCCAGCGCCAGCATACAGGTCGTCGAAACGCTCGGTGCCAGCCCCAGCGGACAGGCCTCCGCCATCCTGCCCATGCATAATGCCACGTCACTGTGCCTGGCCAGCCGGCTCTGACTGTCCCCGACAATCGATATCAGGCGTATTTCGCGCTGCTTGAGCGGCTCAATCAGCCGCAGAATCTCATCGCTGCTGCCGCTGTGACTCAATGCCAGCACAACATCATTCCGCCGCACCCGCCCCAGGTCCCCGTGTACCGCTTCGGTCGGGTGCAGAAAGTGACTCGGTGTTCCCGTCGAAGCCAGCGTTCCGCTGATTTTATTGCCGACAATCCCCGCCTTGCCAACCCCGGTGACAATCACCGAGCCGCTGCAATGGAATATCATCTCGCAGGCTTTTGCATAGGCGGGCTGCCCGACAATCTGGTCCAGCGAAGCAACACCCGCCGCCTCCGCCTGCAATACCATCCGTGCATAATCCAAATCAAACATACGATCCTTTTTCATAGTCTTCAGGCAACGCCGCTAAACCTTCACGACACTGCCGCGTTCATCATAACAGACCATCTGCAGACTCTGCGAGCCTGCCAGAAAATCAGATTTAATCACAATCTGCACACCCGATTCCTGCTCCAGCTCAGCCAGGTTGCTGCGCCGCTGATTGAGCAGATATTCAGCCACCGGAGCGGCCACCGTCGCCTCCACCCGCCGGATTTCCTCACGGCTCAGCGCCATGCGCACCGACCGCAGAATTTCAGTCGCCTGCGCCGCCGGACTCTTGACCGATCCGGTTCCATGGCAATGCGGGCAGCGATAGGTCGTGCTGGACTGCAGCGAAGGCCGCAGCCGCTGTCGCGTCAGTTCGATCAGCCCAAAGGCACTCATCTTCAGCGCCCGGGTCCGCGCCCGGTCAGTCTTGAGTTCCTCCCGAAACGCCTTTTCCACCGCCTGCTTGTTCTTATTCTCCCGCATGTCGATAAAATCGCAGACGATCAGCCCGCCCATATCCCGCAGCTTCAGTTGCCGGACAATCTCTTTGGCCGCCTCCAGGTTGATTTTCAGCGCCGTCTGCTCGGCATTGTCGGGCTTGCGGTATTTGCCGCTGTTGACATCAATGGTCACCATCGCCTCGGTCTGTTCAATCACCAGCGATCCGCCGCATTTGAGCTCCACCCGGCTGGATTGAATATTTTCAATCTCTTTTTCGATGTTGTACTTGTGAAACAGCGGCGTTTTCTGGTCATAAAACGACACCCGGTTTTTCAGTTTCGGCTGAACAATCGAGATAAAATCCCGAATCTGCTTGGCAATCGTCTCGTTGTCGCAGACAATCTTGGATATCCGCGTATCAAAGATATCACGCACCGTCCGCAGCACCAGGTCGGATTCGCGGTACATCTCCGCCGGGGCCTTTTCCTTGTCCATCCGCTTGGTAATCGCACCCCACAGCCGGCTCAGGTACGACAAATCATTCTGCAGGTCACGCTTGGTCGCCGTCAGCGCCGCGGTGCGAATAATAATCCCCGCATTGTCCGGCAGCTTCAATCCGTTGGCCGCCTCGCGCAGCCGCTTGCGTTCGGATTCGTCCTCAATCTTCTGCGACACGCCGACATTATTCATCCACGGCATCAGCACCATATACTTGCCCGGCAGCGACAGGTACGTCGTCAGGGTCGGCCCCTTGGTATTGATGCCTTCCTTGATCACCTGCACAATCAGATCCTGCCCCCGCTTCAGGCACCGCTGAATCAGCGGACGCTGCGTCACGCTCTTGCGGCGGCCGATATTTTCTTCCGTTTCCTTCTGCCCCGTATAATACCGCGGATGCAGATCGCTGATGTGAAGAAAACCGTTCTTGACCACCCCGAAATCGACAAAAGCCGCCTGAATCGCAGGCTCGATATTGACCACCTTGGCTTTGTAGATATTGCCCACAAGACTGGTCGTTCCGGCCCGTTCAATATGCAGTTCCTCCAGCACATTGTCACAGACCACCGCCACACGGGACTCTTCACCCTCGCTGACATTAATAATCATTTCAATATTCATTGCTGTCCCTGTTTTTTATATACTGAATCTTGCTTAAAATTTCCCGGTTCGTCGCGGCCAAGTACAGCCGCTTCAACCACATGCTTCTTTTGTTTGCGGAATAATCATGCCCGCTGGGTATAGTGCCTGTTTCGGGTCATGTCCCCATCGAATCCTCCGATGGCTGTGCCTGGTCTTCCTGGGCATCCTCCCGGGCCGTCGCCGTCGGCCATCCCGTCGTCAGCCATTCAATGCCCGTCCGCAGCACCGGCCTGCACAGATCCTCCCGTCGCAATCCCACCCAGCCCAGCAATTCCTCCACCCGTACCGTCCCCTGCCCGCTGAACCGGCACCGCACCTCAATGACCCTCTCATCCCAGCCGACCGCCTGCAGATACACCCCGATATCCACCGTCCTGCCCACACGCTCATCGGGCCGCTGACGCACCCTCTCCACCCGGTCCCCCGCCTCAATCTGCCGCCGGCACGCCTCGAGACCCTGCCGGAATGCCTCCGTCCAGCAGGAGGACTTCGGCTCAAACCGGTACAGAATACCGGCCGGATACCGGCGGACCTTGCCCTCCAGAATCTCGGCACAGAACACCGTGCAGTCTTCCGGGAGCTGAGCATTCATCCGGCGCTGAAGGTCTTCGGCTGAGCCTGCAAAGGTGTCCGTCTGTACCGTCAGCAGGTCCTGGTCGCCTTCAACCCCGACCGAACGCGGCAGCGGCAGAGAAATCTTCGGATGCGGATTAAATCCCTGGGAATAGGCCGGCTCAATCCCCGCGCGCAGCAGTGCCCGGCTCCACATCGTCAGCGTTTCCTGCTGCGACAGATAGCTCGGCCCCCCTGTGATTGTAAAATATAACAACAGTGTTTTAGTCGGCTGCATGTGTCCTTTTCCGGGCCACCCGCTGTCCGGCCTCCCGGCAGCGATGCCCCAGCATTCCGAATTTTGTGATGCTCTTCCGTCCTGTCCGGCCGGAAGGCTCCTGTTTCCTTGTTCGTCGTCGATTGACCGGACGCCTATAATTGTCCAGGCAGTATCTGGCTGGCCGCATCCCGCAGCAGATTCTTGATCTGCCGCTGCGAATCCAGCGTCGCCACGCGACGTGCCAGCATATTGCAGTCCTCGATGGTCACCGAACGAATAATTTTCTTGATCTCCGGAATCATCGGCGGAGCCAGCGACAGCGTCCGAACACCCATCCCCAGCAGCAGCATGATATATTCCGGGTCCGACGCCACCTCGCCGCAGATGCTCAGACCGATGCCCGCCTTGCCCGCGTCATGAATCACGCTGCGCAAAATACGGACGATCGCCGGTTCCGCCGCCGAAAACAGCGTCGAAACATGTTCATTGCCGCGGTCCACCGCCAGCGTATATTGAATCAGGTCGTTGGTTCCGATACTGAAAAAATCACTCTCCGCCGCAAGATAATTCGACGTCAGCGCCGAACTGGGCGTCTCAATCATAATCCCCACCGGAATCTTCGCATTATACGGCGCCGCATATTCGTCCAGGTCTTCCATCACATCCCGCAGAATCATCTTGGCCTGGCGAAGTTCCTGAAGATTGGTAATCAGCGGAAACATCACCCGCACATCGCCCAGCACCGACGCCCGCAGAATCGCCCGAAGCTGCGTCTTGAACAGCCCCAGGTTCTGCAGACAGTACCGGATCGACCGCAGCCCCAGCACCGGGTTGGCCTCCGGCGTCTGACGGATCGTCTGCGGCAGCTTGTCGGCCCCCAGATCCATCGTGCGGATAACCACCGGCTCATGCGGAAACACCTTGACCGCCTGAGCGTATGCCTGGTAGTGGTCCTCTTCCGTCGGTTCCGTCCCGCCGTACAAATACAAAAACTCCGTCCGATACAGCCCGATGCCCTCGCCGCCCTTGTCGCGAACCATCGCCGACTCTTCCGGAAATTCGATATTGCCCAGCAGTTGAATCTTGACCTCGTCCCGGGTCACCGCGGGCTTATCCCGCAGCTCGTCAAGCTGATGCACAAACAGGCTGACCTGCTGGGCATAATGGCGATATTGCTTGAGCGTCTCTTCATCCGGGTCAACCACCACCACACCCCGGTTGCCGTCGATAATCACAATGCTTTCCGAATTGATCCCCGAAGTCATGTCCCCCAGCGCCACCACCGCCGGAATCCCCATCGTCTTGGAAATAATCGCCGTATGACTGGTCCGACCGCCCGCTTCCGTGGCAAATCCCTTGACAAACGTGCGGTTGAAGCTGGCCGTCTGCGTCGGTGTCAGGTCGTGGGCCACAATCACCACTTCTTCTCGCAGATGCTCCACCTCCTCCTTGACCTTGCCCAGCAGGTGTATCAGCAGACGCCGCTCGATGTCGTAAATGTCCGCCGCACGCTCGCTGATATAAGGATCGTCAATCCCCTCGAAATGCGATGCAATCTCACGCAGAATCGTCGAGACCGCATATTCGGCGGTCACCCGTTCCTTGTCAATATAATCCGTAATGCGCTTGCGAAAGGTCTTGTCCCGTAAAAACCGCATGTGAACGGCGAAAATGTCTTTGATCTTGCCTTCTTCAAAATGCTTGCGCTCGCTCAACTCGGTCAGGTCTTTGATGGCAAATGCAAATGCCCGACGAACCCGCAGAATCTCCTTGGCCCGCTGGGAATCCAGGATGCTGCGGCGGGGAATCCGGTAGTCTTTCGAGTCGATGACCATACATCGCGCAATCGCGATGCCGGGTGATACGCCGATTCCCTTCCTGATTTCCATATCCTGTGTTTACCCTTTTTGTACGCTGGCTGCTTTCTCGCCCGGAGGCTCTCCAAACAATCGCTCTTCGACCAGTTCCCGGATGGCCGCCAGTGCATCCCTGGCGTCACGCCCCTTGGCGCGAACACGCAGCTTCGATCCGCAGGTGGCTGCCAGCATGGTCATCTGCATGATGCTTTTGGCGTCGGCGGTCGTCACCTCATTGCTGACCGAGATGTCGGATTTGAAGCTGCCCGCCAGATCGACAAACTGCATCGCAGGCCGCATGTGCAAACCTTCGGCATTCCTGATTTCCACCTCTATCTCATGGACTGCTTCGCTCACCGCCAATTATGCCTTTATCTGGGACCGAACACGCCGGCGTTCGGCCCGGGTTAATCATTTACTCCATGCCGTCGCCGTCGGCATCCGCAATGATTTCAACAATCTCTTTGGATGTCTGCGCCTGACGCAGAAAACGCCGGAAATCATCCTTCTGCAGGTTGCGAAACACCGTCTCCATCGCCTGCAAATGACGATCCGGATTGTTCGTCGGACTCACCAGCAGAATTACACTGTACACCGGCTGCTTATCCAGCGACGCAAAATCAATCCCCTCCGCCGAACACCCGACCGCAGCAACCGGCTCGCTGATATCCGCACTCTTGACGTGAGGCACCGCAACACCCTTGCCAATCCCCGTACTGGCCTCATTTTCTCGCTTGATTACCAGTTTGCTCACCGCATCCACGGAATCTTTCGGAATCTTGCCGGACTTGCCAAGCACACCCACCAGTTCTCGAATCGCCTCATCGCGCTGCTTGGCTTTAAGACGAGCCACAATTGCATCTGAACATACAATATCCGAAAGTTTCATATTATCCTCTCAAACAAAACGACCAGCTCATGGTTCAGGGATCAACCATCTCCCTGCAACTGCAAATATTAAGTGCCGCCTCAAGTCATATCGTGGTTGTTCATTACACACAATACCCGCTTACTCAGCTTTGGGCAACTCTACTTGAGGCACAAATTTATTATCACGCTGTTTTTCTTTGATCTTTTTTAGTTGCCGCTCCAGCTTATGCACCGCCATATCAATACAGGTATAAGCATCCGGACCGGTATCTTTTGCTATAATATCGCCAAAATGCTCCGCACGGGCAATGATTTCCACCGCAGGCATACTGCCCTGACTGGCGTCCAGCAGGACCTCAACATGGGATATCTGATTAAAAAATCGAGGCAGCTTTTCCACTTTCTCTTTGGCGTGGGCGCGAATTGCTTCCGTTATTTCAATGTGTTTGCCGCTAATTGTAAATAACATAACTACCTCCTGATCAAAAGAGTTTACCGGTTGCGACCACTACTATATTCATACGTTATATATCCTGAATTCCTAACCGCCTTCTCAGGCGGCATCATCCTTGTTCTTCGAACTCAAACCATTCCATTTCTCTACTGCTTCCGTCAGGTATTCTAAGTTCTCCAGCCTGCCGCGGTTCGACAAGACCGACACAAAAACAAAAAACCCCGTTACGCCTCGGTCATCCCGGCGTTCCAGGTCTTATCATATATCGTTTATCCTGTTCAATCCTGCTAAGATTGAAATGCATTGGGTATTGAAGCTGAAAAAAAACAACCCGTCCAGCCAACTCAGCAGACTGACTAATGCCGGCCAATTTGGCCTGATTGCCCCCCGGCAGATGCCTCATGAAGTATCTCAATGCTTGCATTTGGCGGTCTTTACGACACGTTCAAAATATGGTTATAAAAATCGCAATACGCTTCAAACGATCCTGCATGTTCCAAATTGCTTTGGGCCCACAGAAAAGACCATATAATTGTCACTAAGTCTTATCAAAAACGGGTATTTATACCCTATACACTTTAGTTTATTTCCTGATTGTCGTCAATAGAAAATCGCCCCCCAATCTCGCTGGGCAGGTGTTTTCCAGACAAATGAACGCCCAGCCCCGGCAAGGACGCTATGATCCATACCGCCCTTTGGCTCAGAGCCAGAGCCGTCGCCGCTTCCAGCGACGCACCGCCAAACTGGGTAAACAAGACAATCAATCCCCCCTCCATAATCCCAATCCCGGCAATACTGATCGGCACCGACCCAACCACCCACATCACCGGTAAAAAGACAAAATACCCCTCCATTGAAGTCGGAATCCCCATTTCCATCCCCAAAAACCACATCGACAATATCACTATCCCCTGCAGCAGAAACGTCAGCATCAGTGCCCCTGGCCCCAAAAGCGGCTTTTTCACAAACAGTATCCCTGCTTCCAGCAAATGGACAAAAGCACTCTTGCCATGCTGTAATGCCTTTAAATATAATGCTTTAAGACGGACTCGAACAGCCGGAACAGCCGCTAATCCCAACGCCAGCATCACCACGACCGCAAGGACTGCCAAAATAAGATGCCTATGCTCTAATATCAGACCCAGATAGTCTTTTTTTTTGTCACTGGCGACAAACAATCCCTCCTGCCCCGCAAGCATCACCCCCGTCAATGCCATCAAAATCGTTCCTAAAAGAGCTAATAATCGGTCCACAAAGACGCTGATGACCGCCGCCATTCGCCGGTCGGTATGCTTGGCCACATACCACGCCCGAACAAGGTCGCCACCGATGGACCCGGGTAAAAAATTATTGAAATAAAGACCCAGATAGGTCAGTTTTATGGCCGACCACAATGGAATTTGGATATTCGAGCTCCGCATAAAGAGCCACCACCGAAATGCAAGAATCACCTGGCTGACCAAAAACGCTGCGACAACAACCCCCAAAACCCACACGGAAATGTTGGAAAAGACCTTTGCTACCTCCTTGAAATCCAGTTTCAGAGCAATCAGACAGCAGGCAATCAGGGCAACCCCACCCCGCAAAATAATACTGATATGGCTGTTTTTTTTGTTTTTATCGTCCTGCGTCACGAAGCTATCCCAAAAAAGTCTTGTTTTTCACGAGCATACCGTGTACAACGTCCCCCTGCAAGAATTTCCAGCGGGAAATTACACTACCTTGTATATCGTCAATGGATGCACGAAAAGATAACCAAGGTTTCAGAAATAGAAGATTGATTTTCATGGAGTAAGAACATGGCAGCCAATAAACAGATTGAAGAAGGTCTGGATTTCACCCCAAAATTCGATGCCAACGGCCTGATCACCGCCATCGCCCAGGACGCCAAGACCAACGAAGTCCTGATGGTGGCCTATATGAACAAGGAAGCCCTCGACCTGACCCTCAGCACCGGCAACGCCGTTTATTTCAGCCGGTCCCGCCAGAAGCTCTGGCGCAAGGGCGAACAGAGCGGCCACGTCCAGAAAGTCCAGCAGGTTCTGGTGGATTGCGACCAGGATTGTCTGATTCTCAAAGTCCTCGTCGATGAAGGCCAGTGCCACGTCGGCTACCAGTCCTGCTTCTACCGGGCCATCAAAAAAGGCTCCCTGACCGCGATGGAAACCATCGCCCGGAAAGTCTATGACCCCGAACAGGCCTACGGGAAAAAATAACCCCGGCTAACACTGTCCCCTGTCAATCAAAGCCCCGTCCGGCACACCCGCACGACGGGGCTTTTTTTGTACAATCCCCTTGCCCCATCGTCGTTCAAACACTCATTTATACTATGGAAATCCCTTGACAAGAATTACTTTGGTACTAAAACTGGTTTGGGCCGCTATAAACGGAAATGCGAGGAATAGCTGCGATAACGGAAGCAGCCGAACCTGTAACAGAATTTCAAAATATGGAGCGCCAATGAAAATGAACACATTCATCAAGCCGGCGGTTTTGATCTCGTTATGTCTTTTAACAACCTCACCCCTGTTTGCTCAGGCCTCTCAGCAGGACCGAGAACGCATCAACCAATTGACCCAGGAAGACCACAAATTGATGATGGACAAGCTGGGCATTGAATCCATCCGGCGGGGCCCCTCCGGAAATCCCCAGGCCCCGGACGCCGCCAATGCGGATGAAGCAAAAGTCCTGCCCTATTTTCTCCCGGATCCATTGGTATTTAACGACGGAACCCGCGTGACAAAACCCCAGCAGTGGCCGGCAAGGCGGGCGGAGATTATAGAATTGTTTGACCGTGAAATCTATGGCCGGCTCCCGGAACAGATTCCGCCGGTAACCTGGAAGGTCGTTGACGTAAACGAAACCACCGACGGGGATTTCCCGGTTCGAATCAAACAGCTTCAGGGGACTGTCGATAATTCCTCTTACCCGGCCCTCAAGGTGGTGATTCAATTAACCGTCGGCACACCCGCAAAGGCCGACAAGCCCGTCCCCCTGATTATGGAATTCGGTTTTAACTTTCCAGGACGTTTCGGTATGCCGCCGCAGGGCGGCAGCAACGCCCTGACCTGGAAACAGCAATTGCTCAAGGAAGGATGGGGCTACGCCATCCTGAACCCCGGCAGTTTTCAAGCCGACCACGGCGCCGGATTACGCGAGGGGATTATTGGCCTGGTCAACAAAGGCCAGCCTCGAAAACCGGATGACTGGGGCTGCCTCCGGGCCTGGGCCTGGGGAGCCAGTCGGGCCATCGATTATTTCGAAACGGATAAGGATGTGGACACAAAACGCATCGGCGTCGAGGGGCTTTCACGCTACGGCAAAGCCGCTGCCGTCGCCATGGCTTATGAACCTCGCATCGCCATTGGATTTATCGGCTCCTCCGGCGCCGGAGGCGTCAAGCTGCTGCACCGTGTGTTTGGCGAGCAGGTGGAAAACCTCGCCGGCTCAGGCGAATATCACTGGTTCGCCGGAAACTTTATTAAATATGCAGGTCCCTTAACCCAGGAAGACCTCCCCGTCGATGGTCATCATTTGGTCGCCCTGTGCGCACCGCGTCCGGTCTTTATCAGTTCCGGCTCCGCGTCCGTCGAAGGCCAGTGGGTGGATGCCAAGGGGATGTTCCTGGGCGGCGCCATGGCCGGCCCTGTGTACGAATTGCTGGGCAAAAAAAGCATGCGAACGATGCTGTTCCCGCCCCAGGAAACGCTGATTGATGGGGATGTCGCCTTCCGCCAGCACGAAGGAGGCCACACCACCGGCCCCAACTGGCCCTATTTCATCGAATTCGCCAAACGGTATTTCGCAAAGTAAAGTCAGATTCCTTGGAGTAGATCAAAGAGATAAATCCATTCAATGCGGTCCCGTATCGAACTGATGTGACTTTTTTTCAAGAAGGTCTATGTTATAATGCTTTCAAAAGTCCATATAGAGTATTTCAAGAAGAATTATAAAGTCCTGTTGTTAATCGCAATAGTCCTGTTCTTCGCATGGACAATGTTTTTCCCATTCATCTATACTCCGCCGGCATTGAATACTGAAGTATTGTCTGTATATAAACAATGGGTGTCACTGGCCAGAACAACGGATTTCAACTGGACCGTCCTCGTGAGAACTTCAAAAGAAGCATTCTTGATTACTGGCAATGATAGTATTTTTATTGGAAACGATCAGTCTCAGCTTTTATCCAGATATTTTCCCGAAGTATCTTATGGAGAATTGGAGCAACTACTCAAAGATACGCTTGACAACAGATGTTGTCAGATTACAAAAAAAGAGGATGCTTTATATTTTATTACTCGAAAAAGCATACTTCAACCATTCTGTCGGCCAGGAGCTATCTATTCATTAAGCGGAGTAGATATTTCTAAAAGAAACGAAATTACCTCCTATATAAAAGATGCAAATTTTACATCGATAGGAAGCGGCTGGTATATTTCGAAAAATCTAGTGTTAGGAGGACATCGATTAGATCTGCAATATATACTCTTTCCACATGGGATTGTCCAGTTAAGCGGCGGCGATAATTTCAAAGTGATCGGTTAGCAGTGTTCGCAACTTGTCCCGATGGTCTTTGATGTGGGCAAAGAACTCCATACAGGCCTG
>Ga0228536_1000801_pt1 | contig 45414 bp, 40 predicted proteins | sample SJ1Smetagenome_FD_168611 | JGI IMG/M metagenome (GOLD analysis project Ga0228536, IMG submission 168611) | Enriched culture of PCE-dechlorinating microbial communities from Ithaca, New York, USA - SJ1.S | ecosystem: Engineered > Modeled > Simulated communities (microbial... > Unclassified...
CATGGATCTTTCAAACCAATCGATTTCTCGAACATGTCTACAAAGTTAAATACCGGCTCCATTTTGATCATCCTTTGACGTGATGATCAAATTATACCCCCTGTTTCACGGAATTAGATAAAGAGCCGCGGAAAGGGCTCTTTGCATATTGCCGTGAAAAGTTTTAAGAGGCACATGGGGTCACGCGAAGGGTGGCACCGCGGGCGGAAATTGCACGATCCGGTGTGTAATTCACACTGCTTGATGGACAGACAAGTTGATGAATTGCTGCAGATGCCAAGAAATCCGGTACTAATTGGCCAATGATGATCTTCCTCGAGGTTGGCCGACTCCATCAACCACATCAAAAATCATGACCATATTGCTGCTCCGCTTTTCACGGGATTTGAATAAGAGCCTGGTCTGCTGTGAACCACAGACGCTGTTCACCGGATGCAACTCCTTGCTGGATGGTGTTTCACCAGAGAACTATGCAATTTTCACTTTTCAAACATTGATATTAGGGTGATTATTTCGACATTACGCCGATTATTCTGTATTTTATGAAATTTTCTATTCTCCTTCTTGCAATTTGCTTTTTTGCATGCTAAGCTTTGGTCAACTGAATATTCGGACGGACAATGGCGTTTCGGACTCCCGCGGGGTTTGAACGCCAATTTTTTTGAACAAAGGCGTTCAAGTCATATCGACTTGGCGCCTTTCTTGTTTGAAAAAAGCAAAAGCTATTTTGGAGGGGTACTATGGACACCAAACTTGTGCTGGATACCATCTGGGTCTTGCTCGCTGCCATGCTGGTCTTTTTCATGAACTTGGGCTTTGCGCTCGTCGAGAGTGGATTTGCCCGCTCAAAAAACACCGTCAACATTCTGTCGAAGAACTTTGTCGTTTTTGCAGTTGCCTCGCTTGGCTTTCTCCTCGTTGGCTGGGGCCTGATGTTCGGCGACGGTAATCCATTCATCGGCCTGAAGGGCATTTTCATGGCTTCCGGCGCGGACAATTCGCCGAATGTCGGTGATGCCTACCAGGGTGTCTACGGTTCCATCGCCTGGGCCGGTGTCCCTTTCTGGGCCAAATTCTTCTTCCAGCTGGTCTTCTGCGGTACTGCGGCCACGATTGTATCCGGCGCAGTTGCTGAGCGGATCAAATATCTCTCATTCATCCTGTTCTCATTCATCCTGACCTTGTTCATCTATCCGGTCGTCGGCCACTGGATCTGGGGTGGCGGTTTCCTGGCCAGCCTTGGTTTCTGGGATTTCGCCGGATCGACCGTCGTCCACTCCGTCGGTGGCTGGGCCGCCCTGGCCGGTATCATCGTCCTCGGTCCGCGCTTTGGCAAATACGGTCCCGGCAAAAAAGTCAATGCGATCCCCGGCCACAGCCTGCCACTGGCCACGATCGGTGCCTTCGTCCTCTGGCTCGGCTGGTTCGGCTTCAACCCTGGCTCGACCATGGCCGCTGATCCTGGGGCCATCTCCCATATCCTGATGACCACCAACACTGCTGGCATCGCCGGTATCCTGACCTCGACCATCACCGCCTGGCTGCTGATGGGCAAACCGGACCTGGGCATGAGCATCAATGGCTTGCTGGCCGGACTGGTCGCTGTCACCGCCAGTTGCGCCTTTGTCAGTATTCCCAGCTCGATCATCATCGGTGCCATTGGCGGTATCATTGTCGTCCTCGCTGTCATGTTCTTTGACCGTGCCAAACTGGATGATCCGGTCGGCGCCCTCTCCGTCCATCTGGCGAATGGTGTCTTTGGCACCCTGGCCGTCGGACTCTTCGCCGAAGATGCCATCACCGGGGTTGCGACGGGCAACGGCTTGTTCTTTGGCGGCGGTGCTACACTGCTCGTCAATCAGCTGATCGGCGTTCTGACTGTAGCCGGATTTGTCTTCCCCATCTCCCTCCTGGTCTGGTACCTGATCAAAGTCACCATTGGCATCCGGGTCGGTCTGAAAGAAGAAATCCAGGGTCTGGACATCGGCGAGCACGGCAATGTCGCTTATCCGGAATTTGTCGTCCACCGCCAGACTTACCACTCACATGTCCGCCACGAAGAAAAGTAACAGGAGGTAAATCCTATGAAGCATATCAAAGCAGTCATCCGTCCAGAAAAACTCAATGATGTCCGCGATGCCTTGGAAAAAGCTGGTGTCTGCAAAGGCGTCATGATCACCGACATCGTCGGCAACGGCAGCCAGAAAGGGATCGAGCAAGTCTGGCGTGGTGAACGCTACACCCTCGACCTGATTCCCAAGGTCGTCATGGACATGGTCGTCAAAGACTCCGACGTCGCCATCATCAAGAAAATCCTCCTCGAAGTCGCCCCCATCGGCGAATTCGGCGATGGAAAAATCTTCATCTACCCTGTCGAGGAAGTCATCCGCATCCGCACCGGCGAAACCGGCGAAAAAGCGCTATAGGGACCGGGTCCCTTTTTGGGCACACCATAAGAAAACCGGCTGCAGCCTTAGAGCTGAGCCGGTTTTCTTATGTCTTGTCAGATTGGGGCGTTTTTTTGACTTTGGATATTAATTCAGATTGCTGGTTTTTCTGATGCGTTCGGCAACAGGCAGAAGCAGTGCAGCGACGAGCGTACAGACACCGGCCTGGATCAGGTTGAAGGTGAGGTCAAAGAGGGCGATGGCCGGTCCGAGCAGGAAAAGTTCGAACACGAGGTATCCGGCGGCCATGGCAAGTTCAGCCAGGGCCATGCCAAAGATTTTGAATGGCAAGGTGACATTCAGTTTGCGCAGGAATAGACCAGCGATCAGGGCGACCAGGCCTTTGATGATAAAAGTCGCGGGTGCATATTGGACATAGCCAGCCCAGACGTCAGCCAGGGCCGAGCCGATCGCTGCGGGCACTGCTGCAGCCGGGCCGAGCAACGCGGCGGCAAACAGGATGGTCACGTCACCGAGGTTGAGATAGCCTTGGCCATTCATGATCGGTATGGCACTGAAGCGGGTGACGACCAGGATCAGGGCTGCCAGCATACCACCATAGGCGACTGTCCGGGAAACATTGGCATTGGGCATGGGTTTAGTTACCTTTCTTGCGGAATACAGCTGCCAGAGGGACGAGGATGATCAGCGTAATGACGGCCTCCGGCACCATGTAAGACAGATTATAAACCAAAGAGTAGATCAATGGATTCTGGTCACCGGCATAAGAGGCATAAAATACGATTCCGGAGATGACATGGCTGATCGTACGCCCGAGCATGCCAGTCACGACGGCCACAATCACCATCGGCCAGTGGATACCGCCAAGGCGGCGCAGGATCTGGCGCTCTTCCAGGCGTGTCGCTTTGGGCAGGGCAAAAAATCCAGCCAGACCCAGAAGACCAAAAGCCAGCGGATAGTCGAGGATGATCGATGCCCAGTGGGCTGAATAAGGCTCGATCACGAATTGCAGCAGGCCATAGACGGCACCGATTCCCATGCCCCAGGCTGGGCCAAAGGCGAGGGCGACAAACAGGATTGGCAGCATCGAGGCCGCTGTGACCGAACCACCCTGGGGCATGGCGAACAGCTTGACCAGGGAGAGAACGGATGCCAGGGCGATCGCCATGCCGCCGGCAGCAGTCGCGAGAATGGTCTCGCGCATTTGATTGGTCGATGGATTCAGTGAATTCTGTGATGACATGGGAAACCTCCTTCAAGATAAAAAAGACCTTCCGCCGGCGGTCTGACTGGCGAAAGGTCCAAAAGGTCCCTGCTATCGTCCCTCCGCCGGCATTACCCGGATCAGGTTAAAGGGTCGGCATCAGTGAGATACCCTCTCAGCCGGCTTCCAAGCCAGCTCCCCTCATTTGTGATGTTGATTATGACGCGTGCACCCGCTTTTGTAAAGCGGCCCGCGGCCAATCAGCTGTTCATCAAAGCTTCGATTTCTTCAGCCTCGCGGGGAATAGCCGCTGAAATGACCTGGCAGCCGTCTTCGGTCACAACCACATCATCCTCCAGGCGCATGCCAAATCCCCATTCACTGACATAGACGCCCGGTTCGACAGTCAGGACCATGCCTGGCTGGAGCAAGGCTTCCTTGTTGCTGACATCATGGACATCCAGGCCGAGGTGGTGCGAGACGCCGTGCCAGAAATAATCCTTGACCGGCTGGTCTGGCTGCAAAAGGCCAAGTGCCGACAAACCCTCGCGCGCCACTTCCTGGCAGGCCTCATTGATCTGAGTCAGGCGGATACCCGGCCGGATCGTGGCAAACGCCTTCTCCTGGCACTGGCGCACGAGATGATAAACCGCACGCTGCCGCTCGCTGAATCGGCCATTGGCCGGCAAGGCACGTGAAATATCGGCGCAGAGGCCACCATATGCAGCACCGACATCGAGCTGGATCAGGTCGCCATCCTGGATGGTCGCCCGTGGATTCATGTAATGCAGGCACAGGGAATTTTCCCCGGCAGCAATGATCGAACTGAATGCTGGCTCAAGGCAACCCGCCTGGCTGAGCGTATACTGGAACTCGCTCCAGAGATGGTATTCTTTCAAGCCAGGCCGGCAGGCCCGCAGGACCGCGAGGATCCCTTCACCGGTCAGCATGGCGGCTTCCCGGATCAGGTCAATCTCCACCTGTCGCTTGATCATGCGCAGCGAGACCAACAGCGGGCTGAGGTCTGCCGTTTCCAGCAAGGGATGATCCTGCGCCATTTGTTCCTTCAGATGGCGGGCCTGGGAATTGTCAGCTGAAAAATCGAGCCAGAGTTTTTGCGTCCGGCTGGCGACCAGGTCCGCCAGCTGGCCTTCGAAACCCTCGATATAGGCGACATCGGTCAGGCCGGAGCGCTCGGTGGCTTCGGCGCGGGTCAGGCGCTTGCCATTCCAGCGTTCATACATCGCATCCGTGCCTGGGATAAATAACGTGCATTTGATCACGCCGTATTCCTTGAGCAGGACCAGGATGCTGCCCTCCTGCTCGATGCCAGTCAAGTAGAAGAAATTGCGGTTGGCCAGGAAGCGGTAATGCTCATCTGAAGTCCGCACCGGCGGGCGTCCGGAAACCACGATGGCCAGTGAACCATCAGTTATAAGCTGACCAAGCGCCTGACGATTGTCCCGGAAATACTGGGTCGGCAAGTCATTGATTTTCATGCACTCACTCACTAAAGCTGCCAATACGGCGGAATTTGCGATAACGCTCATCAAGCAGCTGTTCTTCTGTCTTGACCAACTGGCGGGCCAGACCGGCAGCCAGGTAGCTGCGCAAGTTGGCTGCCATCTGTGACAAATTGGTATGGGCCCCTTCACCGGGTTCTTCGATGATCGCATCACAAATGCCCAGCGCAGTCAGGTCCTCGGCTGTGATCTTGATCGAATCGGCTGCTTCGCGTTCGCGGGTCGGATCTTTCCAGAGCAGCGAGGCAAACCCACGCGGCGAAATGACCGAGTACAGCGTGTTGGACAGCATCGCCAGCTCATTGCCGACTCCGATCGCCAGCGCGCCGCCGCTGCCACCTTCACCCATGACGACACAGATCACCGGCACTTTGAGCTGGGCCATTTCCAGCAGATTGCGGGCAATCGCCTCGCCCTGGCCGCGCTCCTCGGCACCGACGCCGCAGTAGGCCCCGGACGTGTCGATCAGGCAAATGATCGGCCGCTTGAATTTCTCCGCCTGCTTCATCAGGCGCAGCGCCTTGCGATAACCTTCCGGATGGGGCATGCCGAAATTGGCGCGCGTGTTTTCGTCCAGGGTGCGGCCTTTGCGATGGCCGACCACGGTAACCGGCTGGCCGGAAAGGCTGGCCAGACCGCACCAGAGCGCGGCGTCATCCTTGAAGCCACGGTCACCATGCAGTTCGAGCGCGAGGTCAAAGACCAGCGGCAGGTAATCCGTGATGACCGGGCGGTTTTTCTGGCGGATGATGTCGAGCCGGGCTGATCCTGGCAGTGTACTGGCCACGCGTTCACGCTGGGTACCCTCCCAGGCCAGGCGCGCTTTTTCCAAGTTCACGAACGAGCCTTCCGCAGCATTCGGGGCATGGAAAGCCAGCAACGTGGCCAGGGTCTCTTTCATCTGGTTGCGTGGTACGATCAGGTCGAGAAATCCGTGTTCGAGGAGGAACTCGGCGCGCTGGAACGTATCCGGCAGCGCTTCGGCGATGGTGCCTTCGATGACCCGGCGGCCGGCAAAACCAATCAGGGTGCCTGGCTCGGAGAGGATGATGTCGCCGAGGCTGGCAAAGCTGGCCGTGACGCCACCGGTGGTCGGGTCAGTCATCACGGAAATGTACAGCAGGCCGGCGGCCTGGAAACGGCCGACCGCCGCCGAGGTCTTGGCCATCTGCATCAGGGAGACGATCCCCTCCTGCATGCGGGCGCCACCGGAAACCGAAAAAGTCACGACCGGCAGGCGCAGCTCGAGGCCACGCTCGAAGACGCGGGTGATTTTCTCGCCGACGACCGAGCCCATCGAGCCCATCATGAAGCGGCTGTCCATGATCGCGACCAGGCAGTCCTGGCCATGGACTTTGCCGCGGCCAGTGACCACGGCATCACGCAAACCGGTTTCCTGCTGGAGCTTTTTCAGCTTTTCCGGATACCCCTTGAAATCGATCGGATTGAGGCTTTCCATGGACAGGTCAAACTCGGCGAAAGAGCCCTCGTCAACGATCTGCTGCAGACGCTGGCGGCTGTCGAGGCGGTAGTGGTGACCGCAGACGGTACAGACCTGGAGGTTTTTCTCGAAATCGTCACGGAACATGACGCCATTGCAGGCGGGGCATTTGATCCACAGGTCATCCGGAATCGGCTTGGCATAGGCATAGACCTTGTCTTCGCCATCTGCAGCAACCTGCAGGTCCGGGCTGGCCTCGAGGGCTTGCCGGCGCAGCGTCTCCTGCGCGAGGCGTTCGCGCATCTGTTTGAGCACGTCAACGGCCATGGGTTAGCCTTCCTTTCGGTAATGGTTGAGCTCGCCCAGCAGGGCATCAGCCTTCTGACCCAGGTAACCGATGTTGTAGGTGCCCGCAATGAAATCCGGATCACGCAGAATGGCCAGGTGGAAGTCGATGTTGGTTTCGACACCGGAAATCATGAATTCCATCAGGGCCCGGCGCATGCGGGCAATCGCCTGGGTGCGGCTCGGGGCATAGACAATCAGCTTGGCCAGCAGCGAGTCATAGTAGGGAGGGATCGAATAGCCCTGGTAAATGGCACTGTCGACACGGACCCCCGGACCTCCGGGAACGTGCAGGCTCTGGATCGTGCCGGGGCTGGGCCGGAAATTGTGGTGCGGATCCTCGGCATTGATCCGGCATTCGATGGAATGGCCGGTGAACGAAATGTCCTCCTGGCGCAGCTTGAGCACTTCACCGGCAGCGGACCGGATCTGCTCCTGAATCAGGTTGACACCAGTCACAGCCTCTGTAACAGGATGCTCAACCTGGATCCGGGTGTTCATTTCCATGAAGTAAAAATTGCGCTCGGTGTCGACCAGGAACTCGATCGTGCCGACACCGGTATAATCGACATGCCTGGCCAGCCGGACGGCAGCATCGCCCATCGCCAGACGCAATTCGGGCGTGGCAAACGGCGAGGTGGCCTCCTCGAGAATTTTCTGGTTGCGGCGCTGGATGGAGCAATCACGCTCCCCGAGATGGATCACGTTGCCATGCTCATCAGCGAGCAGCTGGATCTCGATGTGGCGCGGATCCTTGACGAAGCGCTCGAGGTAGACGCGGTCATCGCCAAAGCAGGCCATGGCTTCGGCACGGGCAGTCTGGAAAGCGCCCGGCAGATCTTCGTGACTCAGGGCGATGCGCATGCCACGGCCACCGCCGCCGGAGGAAGCCTTGATCATGACCGGATAACCGATCTCGCTGGCCGCCTTCAGGGCATCGGTGACGTTGGCCACGACACCATGTGTGCCTGGAATGACCGGCACGCCAGCCTCGACCGCCGTCTGGCGTGCCGTGGCTTTGTCGCCCATTTTTTCAATGACCACATCGGACGGGCCGATGAATTTGATGCCGCTTTTGGCGCACATCCGGGAAAACGAGGCGTTTTCCGATAAAAATCCGAAGCCCGGGTGAATCGCATCGCTGCCGGTGATGGTTGCAGCGGTCAGGATCGCCTGGGCATTGAGATAGCTGTCCTTGGAAGCGGCCGGGCCGATACACAGGCATTCATCCGCCAGCTGGGTGTGCAGGGCATCCTTGTCCGCCTCGGAGCAGACTGCGACCGTCTGGATCCCCATTTCACGGCAGGCGCGGATGATTGTCACAGCAATTTCACCGCGGTTGGCAATCAGGACTTTCTTGAACATAAGGCTCAGCCTCCGATCACACAGATGATGTCGGCAGAAACGGCCAATTCGTCACCAACCGTGGCCTTGCCGGTGGCAAAACCGACATTGCCACGCATCCGGGTCAGTGTGACCTCGAGGCGCAGCCGGTCACCGGGGACGACCTGGCGTTTGAAGCGGACCTTGTCGATACCGCCAAAAAAAGCGATCTTACCGCGGAAGGCTTCTTTGGAGAGGATGCTGATCGCCCCGGCCTGGGCCAGCGCCTCGACGATCAGGACACCAGGCATGACCGGATAATTGGGAAAATGGCCGCGGAAGAAATCTTCTTCCCCGGTCACATTCTTGTAGCAGACAATGGTGTCACCCTCCATGCTTTCGACTTCATCGACCAGGATGAAAGGTTCGCGATGGGGGATGATCTGCTTGATTTCTTCCTGATTCATCAGCATGGCTTACACGCCTCCAATCCGGAACAGCGGCTGGCCATATTCGACCCGCTGGCCATTTTCGACCAGGATGTCGAGGATGATGCCAGACCAGGGGCTGGTGACCTCGTTCATCAGTTTCATCGCTTCGATGATGCACAGCGGGGCACCCTTTTCAACAGACGAGCCAACTTTGACGAACGGATCACTATCCGGTGAGGGTGCTGCGTAGAAAATGCCAACCACCGGACTGGTGACCAGCTGACCAACCGGTTCAGACGGCTCCACCTCTTCAACAGCAGCAACCGGGGCTGCGGCTGGGGCAGTAGCCGGGGCGTTCAGACTGCCCAGATGGCTCAGGGCCTGGAGCAGAGCGGCTGGATCCGCATGGGATTCACCCATCACAGGGGCCAGGGCTGGTTTGCGCTCGAAGCGGATTTTTTCAGATTCAGTGGACCATTCGAACTCGGTCAGGCCGGTCTGGGCCATGGTTTCCATCAATTTGCGGATGTCTGAGACATTCATGTTACTGTCCCTCCCATTTCTTGATGCACAAAGTGCCATTATGGCCGCCAAAACCGAGTGAATTGCTCAGGACATAGCGGACGGTCGCTTTCCGGGCCTGATTGGGAACATAGTCGAGGTCGCAGTCTGGATCGGGCTGTGCATAACCAATCGTCGGCGGAATGATGTCGTCGCGGGTCGCCAGGGCAGAGGCGATTGCTTCAACGGCACCGGCCGCACCGAGCAGGTGGCCAGTCATCGATTTGGTTGAGCTGATCGCAACCGACCGGGCAGCATCGCCCAGTGCTTTTTTGATCGCGATGGTTTCGTATTTGTCATTCAAGGGGGTGCTGGTACCATGGGCATTGATGTAGTCCACTGCGGACGGTTCGATGCCGGCTTCCTGCATGGCGAGTTTCATCGCCATCGCCGCACCCTCCCCTTCCGGATCCGGGCTGGTGATGTGGTAGGCATCCGCGGTCGCGCCATAGCCGGCTACTTCGGCGATGATGTTTGCCCCGCGGGCCTGGGCCGTTTCGAGACTCTCCAGGATCACGATGGCGCCGCCTTCACCAATGACAAAACCGCTGCGGCGGGCATCAAAAGGCACGGACGCAACCTTGGGGTCGGCTTCCCGGGTCAGTGCGGTCATGTTGTTGAAGCCAGCCAGGGCAATGCGGGTGATCGGGGCTTCTGCGCCACCGGCGATGCAGGCATCGAGATGGCCGTACTTGATCGCGCGGAAGGCCTCGCCGATCGCATGGGTGGCAGTCGCGCAGGCAGTTGTCACGGAATAATTGGCACCCTTGGCGCCGTACACCATCGAGATCTTACCTGCTGCCATATTGGAAATCATCATCGGGATGAACAGTGGCGAGATCCTGGCCGGGCCACCGGAATAGAGCTTGCCATATTCGGTTTCCAGCGTTTCGAGGCCACCGACACCACTGCCGACGATCGTGCCAACCCGGTAGGGATCCATCGCCGAGATGTCGAGCCCGCTCATTTTCATGGCTTCATCAGCAGCAGCCAGCGCAAACTGGGTGTAGTGATCCATCCGGCGGGCTTCTTTGCGGTCCATGTACTTCAATGGATCAAAGCCTTTGACCTGGGCGCCGACTGCTACTTCCTGGCCAGTCAAGTCCATATTTTCCAGTGGTGCAATTCCGGACTGGCCCTGGACCAGTGCGTTCCAGAAGCTTTCCGTATCCAGCCCGACGGGCGAGATGACACCTGTGCCCGTGATGACGACACGGCGGCCCTGCATGATTCCTGTGCTCATTTGGATTCCTCCCTGGGTACGATCTTGTCGATCATTTCTTGTTTTATAAACTGAGACCGCCGGACACCTCAATGACCTGGCCGGTGATGTAAGCTGCTGCATCTGATGCGAGGAAACGGACCACGCTGGCAATTTCCTCGGCCTTGCCAAAACGGCCAAGGACGATCCGTTCGCGGGCGCTGTCTTTGATTGCGTCTGACAGTGTCGCAGTCATATCGGTCTCAATGAAACCAGGTGCAACCGCATTGACTGTGATGCTGCGGCTGCCAACCTCCTTGGCCAGCGTCTGGGTCAGGCCGATGACCCCGGCCTTGGCTGCTGAATAATTGGCCTGGCCAGCATTGCCATAGAGTCCGGCAACAGAGGTCAGATTGATGATCCGGCCGGCGCGGGCCTTCAGAAGATCGGGCAGGATCGCCCGGCACATCAGGAACGTCCCAGTCAAGTTCGTTGTGATGATCTGGTCCCATTGCTCCAGCGACATGCGCATCGCCAGGCCATCTTTGGTCTGGCCAGCATTGTTGACCAGCACCGTGACCGGGCCAAGCGCAGCCTTTGCTTCGGCCAGCAGGCGCTTGCAGTCCTCTTCGCGGCTGACATCGGCCTGGATGGCCACTGCCTGGACCCCCAGCTGTTCACACTCGGATACAACCGCCTGGGCCTTTTCGGTCGATCCCAGATAGGAAATGGCCACATCCTGGCCTGCCCTGGCAAATTCACGCGCAATCGCGGCCCCAATGCCGCGCGAGCCTCCGGTTATCAATACGCACATGGTTTTCACTTTCCTCCTGAAAGGGTCAATAGATGAAGATTGCAGCACCGTAGGTCAGGCCACCGCCAAAGCCACTGATCGCAACCTTGTCGCCACGTTTGAGCTTGCCGTCGCGGATCATTTCATCGAGGCAGATCGGAATGCTGGCCGATGAGGTATTGCCAAAATCCTGCATGCGCTGGATCATGATCGCCGGATCCACTTTCATGCGCTTCGTAGCTGCCTCGACGATGCGGGAGTTGGCCTGGTGCGGTACGATGAAGTGCAGTTCGTCGAGGGAAATATTGGCCTTCTCAGCCGCCTGCATGATCGAGTCGGTCATCGAACGGACCGCGAATTTGTAGACATCCTGGCCAACCATCGCGATGTAATGTCCAGCCGTGTGATTGAACCGGTCCGGCCAGACCTTGTCCGCCGGTACAAAGGGGTGCTTGAGCTCGAGTGCCGCACTGACCAGGACACGGCCGCCTTCACCTTCAGCACCGAGGACCGTTGATAAAAGCTTGCTCTCATCACCCGGCTGGGCATGGCTGACAATGGCCGCACTGGCTCCGTCACCAAACAGGACACAGGTCGAGCGGTCGGAGTAGTCAACGATCTTGCTGATGTTTTCAGCTGCCACAATCAGGATGTTGTTGATGCCGGGGGTGGACAGATAGCGTCCGGCCATATCAAGAGCATAGACAAAACCCGTACAGGCCGCATTCATGTCAAAACAGAAGGCCTTTTTGGCACCGATCTCATCCTGGATGATGCAGGACGTGGATGGTGTATAATAATCAGGTGTGATGGTGGTGACCACGATCATATCGATATCGAGCGGATCGAGTCCGGATGCCTCGAGGGCCTTCCTGGCAGCCTGGGCGCCCATGTACCAGGTCGGTTCGCCCGAGGACAAGCGGCGCTCGGATATGCCGGTGCGGGATGTGATCCATTCATCACTTGTTTCCACGATCTCGGTCATCATCTGGTTCGTCACGACAGTTTCAGGGATGAAACTCCCCGTGCCGATGATTTTCAAGTCAAACATCTCTTGCCTCCAAACTTGATTTCAAGGAGCGAATCCGTTATGTTAAATCCATCTTCATTCGTCTATCAAATATTTTGATAACCAAAATATAGTGCTATTTTAGGCACGCACCCTTGCTCTGTCAAGTTTACCACAAGGAGAGGACCGTATGATCGCCTGCATTTTCTCTGGACAAGGATCTCAGTCTGTCGGCATGGGCCAGAAGCTGGCCGCAAGCAGCCCTGCCGCCCGCAAAGTCTACGCCGATGCCACCGAGGTGGCCGGAATCGACCTTTTAACCCTCGGGGAAAGCCAACTCGCCCAGACCCGCTACGCCCAGCTGGCCATTGTCACACTGAGCCTGGCTGCTTTCGCTGCCTTTCGCGAAGCAGGCGATCCGGGCCAGGCGCTCGCTTTTGCCGGTTTTTCACTCGGAGAGTACAGCGCCCTCTCTGCAGCCGGCGTCCTGGACACCACCGCAGTCCTGCGCCTGGTCGAAGAGCGATCCCGCCTGATGCAGCAGGCAGCCGAGGCCAATCCTGGCGCCATGTATGCCATCCTTGGCCTCGGCGATGATACAGTCGAAGCCATCCTGGCCCAGCCGGAATTTGCCGGCCAAGTCTATCCGGTCAACTACAACTGCCCGGGCCAGCTGGTCATTGCCGGTGCAGAAGCAGCAACGGCCGCGGCCGCCGATGCCTTGAAAGCAGCCGGCGCCAAACGGGCTCTGAAGCTCACGGTCAATGGGGCTTTCCATACCCGTTTCATGGCCGATGCAGCACCCGAGCTTTCAGCCTTTGCCAAAACGCTGGCTTTTGCCCAGCCTGTGGGAGCGCTCTACTCCAATCGCACCGGGGACGTTGTTCCGGCAGGGATCGACTGGCCTGACTATCTGGCCGAGCATCTCTGCAACGCCGTCCTCTGGACACGCGAAGTCCAGGCTCTGGCTGCTGCCGGAGCCACCACCTTCATCGAATTCGGCCCGGGCAAGGTCTTGTCCGGCCTGGTCAAGAAAATCCTGCCTGGTGCAACGATCACCAACGTTGAGGATCCGGATTCGCTGGCTGCCACACTGGCAGCCCTCAAGGCTTGATCGGATGCAAACAATTCGCATCCAGCCTCCGCTGACCTTATTGGGATGTCTGCGGAACCACCCCGAGCCAGCCATCAAAACCGGGCGAACCTGCCCGGTTTTTGTTATAATGGGGATTATTTGCGGAGGTCTCTCGCATGCACGATCCACGTTTTGACACCTTGGCCAGCCTGATGCTCTCTCACTCCCTGAAAGTCAATCCGGGCGATGCCTTCAACATAACGGCCGATATCAACGCCCTGCCCCTCGTCAAGTCGATCCTGAAAAAAACCAGTGAAAAACACGCTTTTGCCAACGTGGATTTTACCCACCAGGAAATCAGCCGTCTGCAGCTGAGCCTGGTCCGGCCCAGCGATGACGGTTCATCAGAGGCCTTCCTCAAGCGCAAAGCTGCCTGGAACATCGAGAAATTCGACACCCTGATGGGTGAAATCGTCATCCGTTCCTACAACAATGACCAGGAGCTGTCTGCCATCGACCCGGAAGTGAGGCGCCTCGACGCCCGCTGTGTCAAGCCGTTCCGCGACCTGGTCATCAACCATCGTCGCTGGGTCCTGTTTGAATATCCGACTCCAGCCCAGGCCCAGCGCGCAGGATTATCCTATGACGACTACTTTGATTTTGTCCTGGCGGTCTCCTGCGTCGATTATGCCAAGATGCAGCGCGACGTCAAACCGCTGGCCAGGCGCATGCAGGACGCCGACCGGGTTCATATCAAAGGACCCGGAACGGACCTCACCTTTTCTGTGAAGGAGATTCCAGCCATTCCCTGCTGCGGCGAATACAACATCCCCGATGGCGAATGTTTCACCGCCCCGGTGCGCGAGTCTGTCGAAGGCGTCATCACCTTCAATGCCCCTTCCATTTATTGGGGGACCACCTTTGCCAATATCCGGTTTGAATTCGAAAAGGGACGCATCGTCCGGGCCACTGCTGGCGAACAGACGGATAAACTCAACCAGATCCTCGATTCCGATCCCGGTGCCCGCTACATCGGCGAATTCTCACTTGCCTTCAACCCCTTGATCCAGACACCCTTTTGCAACACGCTGTTCGACGAAAAAATTGCCGGCTCCTTCCATTTCACCCCCGGAGCATGCTATGACGAAGCTCCGAATGGCAATGAGTCCACGGTCCATTGGGATCTGGTCTGTATCCAGCGTCCCGAATATGGTGGCGGTGAAATCTGGTTCGACGGTGAACTGATCCGCAAGGACGGCCTGTTCATCCCTGACGATTTGAAAGCTCTGAACCCCTGATTCCGTTCTCCCTGACGTTTAGACGCATTGCCCCGACCCATTCGATCACGATCCGCCGGAGGAAACCATGATGGTGCTTGCCGCCTTGCCAACGATTCGCCTCGGTGCGATGGAACTGCCCGTCCTGCATGCCATGATCGTCTTCTTCGTTCCGCTGGTGATGGTTTTGGCCGGCGTGACCTACATGGTCATCAACTACCAGACCCGGCGCCAGTTCCACCAGCTGTTTTCCAGCCTGACTGCCAGAGTCCAGGCCATTCCAACCTATGGCCTGGACCAGGTCCCGGTCGTGGCAGCCTTGTTTGCCCAGACAGGACATCCAGCCCTGCAGCAAGCATTTGAACGATTGCAACAGGACCAGGATGTCCTCTATCAGCAGCGCTGGCTGCCCGATCCTGCGCGGGAGCTGACTTTGGAAAAACTGGCCAGCGGTGCACGTTTGTCTGCCTTGAAAATGCGCCCGGCAGTGACCCTGCTCAGCATCGGCCTGACCGCTGCCCTGATCGCCCTGATCCTGCGGTTCCAGCTACCGATCACCGATCTCGAACTGGCCTCGATCCTGCCCTGGGTGCCGGCGCTGACTGGGATCATCACCTCCGCTCTTCTGGCCGTTCAGGTGCACTCAACTGAATCGTCGCTGCGCCAGGCTCTTGCCGACCTGTGCCAGATCATCGGCCAGCGGGTGCCAGTTTTCGGCCAGCAGACTGGTATCGCCCAGCTGATCGAGTCCTTCTTCCACTATGATCATCAAATGGTCCAGTCACTCGATGCATTCAACGCCACGGCATCCCGGCTGGCCGAAAGCGACATGGCCAATGGCATCCGCCGCAGTGTTGAACAAGTCCTGTTCGAAACCGTCGCCCCCGCCCTGCGTGACGCCACTCATTTGCTTGACAGCCTCTCCACCACCCTGATCGAACGCCAGGAACAAGGCATGGCCGAACTGGCCGGTCGCTTTTCCAAGGCACTGGCCGCCGACATCACCTCCCATCTCGGCCCGGTCAACCGCGAACTGTCCCAGCTGAACGGTACCATGGCTGACATCAAGAACTACACCGATTTTTCAGTCCGCGCCATGGAGACAGTGCGCCAGGAGATGCTGACCCAGCAAAAAGACATCCGGGCAGCACTCGACGAACTGGTCAGTGCCCGCAGCCAGTTCCAGACCAACCTCTCCTCGCTCGATTCGCAAATCGCCCGTTTGTCTGACACAGCCACCCGCCTGGGTGCGGCCTATACCGACCACGAAGCGACCCTGGCCCAGACGCTCATTGAAACTAGAAACCAGCTCGAGGCCGACCAGAAAGTGCTCAACGCGACCTTGCAGCGCTCCAGCGAAGCACTGGCCAGGACCCACGATTTGACGGGGCATCAACAGCAGATGGTCCAGCAGCTGATCGCTCTCGACGAGACCCTCAAGGCCAGCCTGACCCAGTTTGCCACGGAGTCTGAGGACTATGTGACCCGGACCATGGACCAGATGGACCAGGGGCTGGCGGATATCGTTGAACGGCTCGCCTTCGCGACCGCTGAAATCCGTGACGCAGTCGAAGCTTTGCCGGCCGTGCTGCGCCAGAATGCCACGTTCCGATGAGTGAACCAGCCCTTATCCATTCTGACGGCGACCGGCACTTCCAGTTCAAGCCAAGCCGGCTCGCCCAGAGCCGCGGTAAAATTGCGTCCCGCTTTCCCCTGCCCGTCGAAGCAATCGAGAATGACCAGCCGGATGAAATCAGCCATTTGCTCGAACTGGTGCAGGAAACCCGAACGACTGCGGAAGCCATCAACCTGGCCAAACATTTGCCTGCCCGGGCTGTCCAGCTGATTTTCCCCGCCCTGGTCCAGCCCGCATCGGCCGAGTTGCCAGCCAAAACCGTCGATCGCCTGCTCATCATCCTGCGCGAACGCGCCTGCCCCTCCCTCTACCCCAAAGCCTGGGTCCTCTGGCAGCAGCATTTCCCGAGTCCCTTGCTCAGCAAGGCGCTGACAGTCCTGTGCGGCATCCTTGCGATCAAGCAGGCCAGCAGCAAGCCGCCAGTCCATCCACGGATGCCTTTGATCACCAGCCTGGTCGAAATCCATGGCCATGCGACCAGCCGGCGCCTGATCGCAAACCTCTCCCAGAAGCAGGCCAGTCTCAGTGAGATCCTGGCCAGCCATGCGATCGATCCTGCCTGGCCATTTGGCCGCAGTGTCCTGGCTGAAGCGTTTCTCACCGGCACGGCGCCCCTGTTCAGCGATGCGATCGAATATCTGGAAACCATCTTCCAATCAGCCAGTGCGGAAAAACGGGCCCGGATCATGCGCCATTTCCTCGAACTGGAAAGCCTGGCTGACACCGTCCTGCAGCGCGCCCATGTCGTTTTCTACCGGACCTGTGGCGAGCCGGGCAGTGCCAACCCCGTCTGGCAGATCCTGGGCACACGCGAACGCAAAGCCTTTGCCAATTGGATCACGCGGGCCAAAATCGGCAGCCATTGCCTCGACCAAACGGAAAAAGCCCATTTTTATCTGCGCTATGCCAACTGGATCCGGCGCGTCGAAGCCTGGGACGAACACACCCTCCTGATCTACTTCGATGCATTTGTCATCGCCGATGACACGCGCTTCCCCGACCAAGCCCTGCTCTACTTCGGCCGCGAACCCAACCCCCACCCCGGCGGCCTGGCCAATCCCGACCGCACCCTCAGCCCCGCCAGCCCCGCCATTGCCCACCGCCGCATGGAAAGCGCCATCCAGCAAGGCGACCTCACCGGCATCATCCAGCTCCTGTTCGATCCCGAAGCCATGAAACAAGCTGGCGTCCTGCTCGACTATGCCCTGCAGTCAAAAATGGGACGCCGTCCCTTTTTCGGCAAATAATTGACTTGATCTACTGCTTCCGCTATAATCCTGCTGTTGTCTGGAGAGATGGCTGAGTGGCCGAAGGCACCGCACTCGAAATGCGGCGTACGAGTGATCGTACCGTGGGTTCAAATCCCACTCTCTCCGCCAATAAAAAAGCCGCATAGAGCGGCTTTTTTTATTAGTGGAGAGAGTTCTCTCACGCCAAAAGAAAACCGCGGTATTCCTCAGTTTGAGGGATACCGCTTTTTCTTGTGTGGATCAATTTTTCGCGATAGCAATATGATAAAAATCAGAAACGGTTCTGCTGTGCATACATAAAAAAGCAGGAAGCCATGGCAATAAGTGCATGCACCAATTTTTACATTTACAAATATACTTAAAAAAGAAGAGATCAGCCTCTTGCCCTTTTATATTTGATCAAATATAATTTGATCAAATATAAAAGGAGGTCACGTATGAGCATCTACGACTACTCAGTAAAAAATCCAGCGGGCGAAGACATTTCCCTGAAAAACTTCGAGGGCAAGGTTCTCATGATTGTCAATACAGCGACCGGCTGTGGTTTCACGCCGCAGTACAAAGACATCGAGGCCATGTATGAAGCCTATCACAACCAGGGATTTGAGGTCCTCGACATTCCCTGCAACCAGTTCGCCGGGCAAACGCCAGGCACAGATGAAGAGATTCACAATTTCTGCACCTTGCACTACAATACAAAATTCCCGCAGATGAAAAAATCTGACGTGAACGGGTCAAATGCCCTGCCGCTCTATGGGTATCTCAAGCAGCAAAAAGGCTTTGAGGGTTTTGGCAAAGGTCCGAGTGCGCTGGCTATGGCTGTGATGCTGAAGAAAATCGACAAGGATTACAAAAACAACCCTGACATCAAGTGGAATTTCACCAAATTCATCATCGACCGCTCGGGTAACGTCGTCGCCCGTTTCGAGCCGACGGCAGACATGAAAAAAGTCGAAGCTTGTGTCAAAGAATTGCTTTGATCAGGCGGTCTGCTCAACAGTGCCTGGGTCAAGAAGGTGATTGAATGATCGACGATCCATACAATGCATTGAAATTGGAAAACCAGCTATGCTTTCCTTTGTATGCAGCAGCCCGGAAAATCGTTGGACTCTATACGCCCTTGCTCAAGCCGCTCGGCATCACGTACACCCAGTATCTGGTTTTCCTGGTGCTCTGGGAACAAGACGGGATTGCCGTCGGCGAGCTGGGCAAGAAGTTGCACCTGGACACAGGAACGCTCACACCGCTTTTAAAGAAAATGTCCCAGGATGGACTCATCGAACGCACCAGGAGCTCCATCGATGAGCGCGTTGTCACGGTCATGCTCACCCGTGCTGGCCAGGAGCTGCGCGAGCAGGCCCGGGACATCCCCCGGCAAATTGCCCAGTGTGTCAGCTTGCCGCAAACGGATGCCCAAGACCTCTATCGCATGCTGTACCAGATCCTTCACGAATAAACGTCTGTTTACACCCGGACCAGTTCGTATGCCCTCGTCCCCAGGCCGATTTTTTCCGCATGGCTGAGGCAGCTGCGCCATTCTGATTCCGGCGTGGAATTGACGAAGTGGTCGTGATGGTCGACGAACTGCGGTTTGAGCAAATTGTCAGACAGCTGGCTATTGGGTAGCGGGGTGGCGGCCAGGCAGGCATCGGCACAGGCCTGGTCGAGGGCGAGCGGGTCAAAGGAAGCAAACATGCCGATGTTGGGCAGGATGGGTGCGTCGTTTTCGCCATGGCAGTCACAGTTGGGCGAAACATCAACCACCAGCGAGATGTGAAACTGCGGCCTGCCCGTCACAACGGCCTTGGCATATTCCGCCATGCGATAATTGAGGATCTCGACCGCATTGCCGTTCATGAACTCGATCGCATCGAAATTGCATGAGCCCAGGCAGCGGCCACAGCCGACACATTTGTCCAGATCGACGTGCATTTTACGCGCAGCCGCATCGAAGACGAGGGCCCCGTTGGCACATTCGCGCTGGCAGATCCGGCAACCACGGCATCGGTCTTCGTGGATCGTCGCCTGGCCGTTGTTGTGCTGGTGCATTTTGCCAGCCCGAGAGCCACAGCCCATGCCGATATTCTTGATCGTGCCGCCAAATCCAGTCATCTCATGGCCTTTGAAATGAGTCAGGCTGATGAAGATATCGGCGTCCATGATCGCCCGTCCGATCAGGGCCTTGTCGACATACTCGCCCCCTGGGACCGGGACCTCGATGTCATCGGTCCCCTTCAGGCCGTCGCCGATCAAGATCGGGCACCCTGCCGTCAGGGCCGTGAAGCCGTTCTCCCAGGCACACTCGAGATGTTCGAGGGCATTTTTGCGGCTGCCGGGATACAAGGTATTGCAGTCGGTCAGGAAGGGCTTGCCACCGAGTTCCTTGACCACATCGACCACGGCCCGGGCATAGTTGGGCCGCAGATAACTGATGTTGCCGAGTTCACCGAAATGGAGCTTGATGGCGGCAAATTTGCCGTTGAGATCGATCTCGCCGATCCCGGCTGCCTTGATCAGCTTCTTGAGTTTGGTCGGCATGCTGTCGCCAAATGCTTTTGTCCGGAAATCAGAAAAATAGACCTGAGCTTTTTCCATTTCGTTAACTCCTCAACCTGCTACATGATTTGGATCTTCAAACACGTGCGATTATAGCGATTGAAGTTAACTTTAAGTCAAGCAATCAATCCTGTTTATTGAGATATTTTCGAAACTGCTCCGGAACTGCTTCGATGGGCAGACCATCATGGACGGAGCATGTCCCGGCTGATTGGGCTGTCTCGTAGTACCACCTTTTGAAATCGAGCATATCGAGCATCTCCTGCAGTTCTTGCATCTGCTCGATCACAGAGGCCTGCTGGTCCTTGATGATCGCCAGCCGTTCATCAATCCGCGCATCCCCCTCGACACAGCAATCAATGAAATGCTTGATTTCCTTGATCGGCATGCCCGTTTTCTTGAGACACTCGATCGTTTTCAGCATCGACATGTCTTCAGCTTTAAACAACCGGATTCCACCATCGGAACGTTCCACAAAAGGCAGCAGCCCTTCCTTGTCATAATAGCGAAGAGTCGAAGCGGCCACTTTGATCTGCTTGGCTGCTTCACCGACTGTATAGACCATGTTGGAGTCCTCCGGATCGATTCATCATTCTTGCAAGTTGCGCTGACTTGAAGTTTACTTGAAGTAGACCCAGCCCGTCAAAAGACAAAACGGCAAGACATGCCAGGAGATGCGTCTGATGAGTGAAAAGCAACCCGCCTGGACCAATATCGACGAATACATCCAGCTATATCCAGAGGAAGTTAAACAACGACTCATCCAGATGCGCGCCGCGATCCGTGAAGCAGCCCCCCTGGCGTCTGAAAAGATCAGCTACCAGATGCCAACTTTCTATCTGGAAGGTAATCTCGTCCATTTTGCCGCCTTTGATCATCATATCGGCTTCTATCCGGCGCCGAGTGGAATCGAAAGGTTCCGATCTGAGTTGACCCCCTACAAATGGACCAAGGGATCGGTCCAGTTCCCCCATGATCAGCTTCTGCCGCTGGACCTTGTCAAACGGATAGTCAGTTTCAGAGTGAACGAAAACCTGGCCCTGGCTGCCGAGAAAAAAAACCGGCGAAAAACACGCTCAAAGATCGAGGGGTAAACCGATGGCAGTTCAAGGCAGCGAGAGACTCTTCAATACCATCGCCCCTGTCTATGGCCTGTTTTTCAATTACCAGCGCCGCCAATTCAAGCGTTCCCTGGCACAAGCCAAATCTCATCTGGACCTGTCCAATTTCCAGTCAATCCTCGATGTCGGCTGCGGCACAGGCGCCCTCTGCTCCGTTTTGCATGAGAACGGGCTCTCGGTCACCGGCATCGATCCAGCAGCCGGCATGTTGAAGATTGCCCGCAAAAAGCTGGCTGGACACACCATCAGCCTGCTCCAGGCCAACATCCTCGAGGCACTGCCATTTGCCGACAAATCCATGGATGTCTCGATCGCTTCGTTCGTCGCGCATGGTCTAAAGCCCGAGGAACGGCGAAAAATGTACCATGAAATGAGCCGGGTTACACGATCCAAAGTGGTCATCTATGACTACAACCAGAAGCGATCACCGCTGACGACACTCCTGGAATGGCTGGAACAAGGCGATTATTTCCGCTTCATCCAGCAAGCGGAGTCAGAAATGGTCCATTGTCTCTCCGATCTCAAACAATGTTTCTCCTCCGTCGAAGTCGTTCACACGACCGGCCAAGCTTCTTTCTATCTCTGTACGCCTACTGACTGAACTCTGTCAGATGTTTCCAGTAGCGCAGAGGCATCAGGTTTTTCTGCAACCGTGGATTGGCCCTTTCGGCAATGGCAATCTGGCGGTGATAGGTGCGCCAGATGTCTTCAAAGACATCATCGCAATCCGTCCACGAGGCCAGAGCGGCTGGAACTGAGTCGGTCAAGATCCATTCCTTCCTGTTGTACAGGGCTGCGATTCCGCGCCGGATATCGTGAATGATCCAGGGCTGATCTGCCAGTCGGTCGGCAAAATGTGGTGCCAGAAACATCGTGATGTTGTTATCTGGCTCGTATTTGGCATAGTAGATCCCTGTGGACGAACGGATGAACCGGATCAGTCCGGTCATGCGATGGGTCTCCCGGGAGACACGCCGGCTCTGCTCGTGGACAGTCCGGATGATATCCTCCTGCAAATGGTCGTCCACGGAGGGACCGAACTTGAATCCCAGTCGCAGATAGCGGTCAATCCAGAATCCACGCTCCGGGTGTTCCGTCTGGAAAACATTCAGGATGTGCTCGTAGGCCTGCTCGGAAATCCGGCTCCGGATGGAACGGACGACTTTCTCGGCAGCGGCCAGGTCCGTCTCGATCGTCACATACTGGTCCAGCCAATTGACTTCCAGTCCCTGGCGGGCCAAGATCTGGTCAGGCTTCTCCTTGCGGATGGAGCTCTGGTACAGGGCAGTCAGCAGCCCTTCAAAAGATCCATCGAAATCATAGATCAGCATCAGAACTCACCCGTGTCTACAGCAGATGACGATGCCATGGATAGAACAGGCAGGCTCAGGTCAAACAAGGAGATCTGGCTTGGGCTGGCATCCTGGCCCGATGGGCTGTCTGCCACCAGATGAGACCGGATCAGCTGCTCATCCAGGCTGGCTTCGCCGTAGAATTTTCCCCGGCAGGTGATGAAATGGCGGGCCCGTTTCTGGACAACGCCGATTTTCTTCAGCAGATCGAAATCCACCGGACCTGCACGCCGGGCAGCGATGATCCGCTGGGCTGAACGCAGGCCGATCCCGGGCACCCGCAGCAGCATCTCATATGGAGCCCGGTTGACCTCCACGGGAAACTGGTCGAGATGGCGCAAGGCCCAGTCAGCCTTGGGATCTACGTCGAGGCTGAGATCGGGATGGCGTTCATCAAGGATCTCCCGGGCGGAAAAGCCGTAGAAGCGCAGAAGCCAGTCTGCCTGGTAAAGCCGGTGCTCACGCCGCAGGGGTGGTGCCGTAAAAAGAGATGGCAGATTGGGATGGCTGACAGTGGGAATGTAGCTCGAATAATAGACCCGCTTGAGCGCGAAAGACTGGTAGAGCTTCTCGGAGAGATGGAGGATCTGGTGATCCCGTTCCGGAGTCGCACCAACAATCAGCTGGGTAGTCTGTCCAGCTGGCACGAAATCTGCCGTCCGGCGCACAGCCAGGCGGGTTTCGCGCGCCTCTGTGATCTGTTCATGGATCTGGTTCATCGGACGCAGGATCGCCTCGCTGCTTTTCTGTGGCGCCAGCAGCTGCAGGGACTGGGGTGAAGGCAACTCGATGTTGACACTGACCCGGTCTGCCAGAAAACCCAGCCGAGTGGTCAGCGACGGTGACGTGCCCGGGATCACCTTGACATGGATGTAGCCATTGAACCGGTAATCCCGGCGCAGAATCTCCAGGGCCCGGATCATCCGCTCGGTCGTCTCATCCGGGGAGCGGAAAACGGCGGAACTCAAAAACAGCCCCTCGATGTAATTGCGCCGGTAGAAATTGATCGTGATCTCGGCGACCTCTTCCGGCGATAGCATTGCTCGTTCCACATCGCTGGTCGAGCGGTTGATGCAATAGGAACAGTCGTAGGCACAGATATTGGTCATCAGGATCTTGAGCAGGGAAATGCAGCGGCCGTCAGCTGACCAGCTGTGGCAAATACCCGCTGCCGCTGCATTGCCAACGCCGCCGGATTTGTTAGACCTGGTGCTGCCACTCGATGAACAGGAGACATCATATTTGGCTGCATCTGCGAGGATGCGCACCTTGTTGAGAAGATCCATCTGCACCACCACCTGTCTATGAGCTCTGTTATTGACTAGCATAGCACAGATCCGGGCCAAAGGGAACATACGTTCTTATGAAGGTGTCGCCTGCCCAGTGATGGCTTTAACAGCGGTTTCAGTAAACTGTCTGCCCGAAAGGTCTCTTGCTGCCAGCTGCTCAAGCAAAGGACTCCAAAAATCGGCTCCGAATGTTGCCGGTAGCTGGTCATGATACAGGCCGTAGAGTCTGCCTGCTTGTTTCCAGCCAAACAGGTCCCTGAGCAGAGGTTGGCTCATGGGCTGGATATCTTGCTGGAATGCTGGCAGCAGATTGGCTTTCCGGGCCAGGATATCCTGATAGGTTTTCTGATTCGCCAGACTGGCCAGGAAGTCTTGCGCCAATTCACTGTCTTGACTCGAGTGGTCGAGTATCAGCCATCCCGTCGATTGGGCAAAGACCCCATTCGTGTCCACCTGATACGCCGCAAAAGGCAGGAATCCCCTTTCAAACGTGACTCCAGCAGCCTGAAGCGAAGGATCCAAGTCGCTGGAACCGATGGTAAAGACGGCCTGTCCTTGACTGAAAGCGCGCAATTGGTCCTGATAGGATCCATCTCGCAGGATTTCCTGGTTAGAGTAGCGAAATAACAGGTCCAGGTAATCCGCACACTCTTGTAGTCGTGGCAGTTCCACCTGGCCAGATTTCATACGGTCAACCAATTGCGTATTGCCATAGGTCAGACCACTGCTGAGATAGATGTTGAGAAAATGATCCGCCGTGTTCCTGCTGAATTGCCCTCCATCATGCAAAGCCAGTGACACGGGGGCCAGGATCCCCAACTGTTTCTTTTTCTTCTCAATGGCTTGCAGGGCTGCTTCCCAGGCAGGCCGGTTGGTGAGTGTAGCCGGATCGATTCCAGCCTGATCGAGCAAGGTTCTGTTGTAGATAAGCCCTTGGCCAACCAGATCGATCGGAAAACCGATGACGTGCTGCTCATCATCCCGTAATCCCAGCACCGTTTTTTGCGCCCATGGCTCATGAGAAAGATCCGTCAGACGGTGTGACCAGCTGGTTGCTTCATCCGGTCCATTGACCATGATCAGATCGGGAAAATCATTGGCTGCAGCAAGGTTTTTCAAAGTAGTCTGATAATCTTCGTAGCCAGAAATCAACAGGACTTCCACCTGCACTGTCCGTTCTGCTGCGAATGTCTCTGCCAAGGCTTTAAAAGCCGCGAACCATTCGATGCGATCGAGTGCAATCGTCAGATCAGGATCATCAGGGACTGAATCCTCTTCAGGCAGCAGCACCGTTTCCCCAGCTGGCAAAGCGGTCGATCCGATCGAGTCCCCGGCAGGGAGTTTCTGGGAAATCAGGGCTATGGCAATGAAAAGGACCATCATCAATAGACCGGTAGCCAGCAGGACCAGAACGCCTGTCTGGAGGCGATCGGTCTTGCTGGCCCGGGCTACGCCTGTTTTGGGCCGTCTGCCGCGATCAACCCAAAGATCCTCTTCATGGATACGTTTCATGATATCTTCATGCAACTTTCACAGCTATTTTCTCTGAGCATCATAACAGAAAATCCCGGCCGGTGCTCTCACGGCCAGGATTTTCTGATCAGGGGGTATCTTGGAGGGAAGGTTACTTGATGGAACCGGACATAACACCTTTGATGATTTGCTTTTGAGCAATGAGGTAAACAACAATCATCGGCAATATCGTCAACAACAGAGCTGGAATCAAGAGTTCCCAGTTGTCCATGTACGTGCCGTTGAAAACCTTCATCTGGATCGGCATCGTAAGCAAATGAGGTTTCGTCAAAATCAGCGACGGCAGCAGATAGTCGTTCCAGATCCACATCGAATTCAGGATCAGAAGCGTCACGGCTGTGGGCTTGAGGATCGGCAGAACGATCAGGAAGAACGTCTGCTTGCTGGTGCAGCCATCGATGAAAGAAGCTTCCTCCAGTTCAAAGGGTACGGATTTCAAGAAGCCATGGAAAATGAACACGGACATCGCTGTACCAAAGCCGCCATAGAGCAGAATCAGCAACGGCATCGGGAATCTTTCGATCAACTGCAACTTGGCACCATAGATGATCAGCATGGGGATCATCAGGGATTGGAAAGGGATGATCATCGAAGCAACCAGGACGGAGAAAAACACATTGTTAAAGGTCGTCTTATTCCGGACCATGTGATAAGCGGTCATGGCGGAGGTCACGATGATCAAGCTGACGCTCAGGATCGAAATGATGAAACTGTTGCGCAGGGTCGTCGCAAAATTCATCTTGACAATGGCTTCAGCGAATTGACGCAAACTCAGTGAAGTAGGCAAGGCAAAAGGATTCTCGAGGATTTCCCAGTTGCCTTTGAATGAGTTGATGATCATCAGGAAGAACGGAAAGATGAACAGGACGAATGTCACACCCAGCAGGAGATAAATCAGGGTATTGTAAATCAGTTTTGCTCTCTGCATTATGCTTCCAACTCCCTCTTTTTGCCAAAATAGACCTGCAGGCCTGAGACGACTGCAACGATCACGAACAGGACGATTGCCTGAGCCTGTCCTATGCTGAAACGATTCTGGGTGAATGCCTTGGCCACGATATGCATCGAAGCCATGATCGTGCTGCCAGCAGGACCACCAGCCGTGAGTGAATAGTTGATATCATAAACCATGAAGGCGCTTTTCAAAGTCATGAAGATTGTGACAACAAAGGCGGGGATCATGAGTGGAATCGTAATGTGGATCAGTCTGCGAATCCCAATGGCACCATCGATGCGGGCAGCTTCCACAACATCATTGGGGATGCCAATCAGACCTGCAATGAAGATGATCATCATGTAGCCGCCCAACTGCCAGACGGTGACAATAACGATGGCCAGGAAAGCCAGGTCACGGTCTCCGAGCCAGCCCAGGCGCAGCAATTCGATGCCAAGCCTTTCTCCGATCGCAGGTAACGATGAAACAAAAATGAATCTCCAGATGTAGCCCAGGACAAGACCACCAATCAAATTTGGTGTAAACAAGGCGGTACGGAAGAAATTTTGACCTTTGAGCCCTGAGGTAACCAGCGAAGCGAGACCAAATCCAACCAGATTGACAAAAAAGATGCTGGCTATGACGTATTTGACCGTCAACAGCAGTGCATCCCAGAATTTCTTGTCTGCGAAAGCTTTGGAGTAATTCTCAAAACCAACGAATTTCAATGGTTTTGTCAAGGATAGCACATTTGGCATATCGACGAATGTCAGCACAAGACCATAAATAAAGGGGGCCAGCACTGCCATTGTGAATACAATGATGGTTGGCAGTGTAAAGAACAACTGGTCTCCAAGAATCTGCTTTTTGCTGGGCTGTAAGCTCATAACTCACCTCATTGTGTTTAAGGGATGGCCGGAAACGATCCGGCCATCCCTTCTGGTCAGGAGAAGACGATTGTTCAGCCGAGTGAAGCGTAGTAGGCTTCGAATTCAGCGGCCAGATCTTCGCGGGTGATGTCTTTGTTGATGTAGCTCTGGACAGACGGACCGAGGATGTTGTAATAGTCGGCAGCACTGACGTAGTTGGTCGGGAAGTCCAGGGTAGCGCCTTTGCCGATGGCTTCAGAAATCGCAGCGCCAAGCGGATTGGTGACCTTGTTCGGGTTGTTCTTGAAAGCGGAGATGACCTGGGACTGGTTGACCAGGAAGTCCATGCCCTTTTCGTCAAAAACCATCCAGTCTAAAAACTTCTGGGCAGCGGCCTGTTCTGCAGGGGTGGCATTGCGGTCAATGATGAAGACCTGGGTCGGACCGGCCGAAATTTTGCCAGCATTGGCATCATTGGCATCATTGGTGAACGGAACTGGAATGAAACCGAAATCGGCATCCGGAGCAGCTTTCAGAGAGTCATAGGCCCAGTTGCCATTGAACAGCATGGCAGCTTCGCCATTGCCAACCTTGACATGAGCTTCATCATAATAGGAACCGAGCGGGCGTTCACCATAGACATTGTACTTAGGATCGGCGAGCAGCTCCATGGTGTCATAATAGCCATTCCAGACTGCATTGTTCAGGTAGTCAAAATTGCCAGCCTTCAGATCTGCAACAAAGGCGTTCTTGTCAGCAGCCTGATTGATGAACTGGGAGCTGTAGTGGTTGGAAACAGACCAGGCTTCAGTCTGATAGGCAATCGGTTTTTTGATACCGGCAGCCACCAGTTTATCGAGCAACTCAACGAGCTGGTCACGTGTTTTGATGGTAAGCGGATCAAATCCGGGGACCGCTTTTTCGACAACGGCCTTATTGTAGACCAGACCAAAACCTTCGATGGCGAATGGGAAGCCCACAACCTGGCCCTCAGCATTTTTGAAAGCTGCGGTGGTTTCGTTGATCCAGGCAGCACCATCCATGGGGGCAACTGTATCAACATATTTGTCATTGACAGAATATGGCTCGACCATGGCCAGGGTAACGATTTTGCCAGCAGAGATCAGCTTGTCATAAATGCTAACGGTATCACCAACGGTGACGCTGTACATTTCAACCGTGATGCCAGGATTGGCAGCCATGAAATCCTTGGCAGCCTGGTCAAATTGGGCAGCAATTTCGCCCTTGCCATTGGTGACGATAATGGTGACAGGTTCATCAGAAGGTGCAGCGGTGGTTGTTTCGGCCGGTGCTGCAGTGGTTGCGGCTGGAGCAGCCGTGGTGGTCGGAGTGGATGCACAAGCTGTCAACGAAAGGATCAGGCTAAGCAGCATAATGATCGACAATACCTTTTTCATGTTTCCTCCTTAAATTCGACAATTGGCCAGGCGATCTGGCCTGCAGTAAATCGTCACGACCGTTGCATGTGTCAAGTCGAATGATACCGCTAATTGCAACCGGTTGCGTTGACCTGATTGCATAATAACACATATTCATACCAAATGTCATTTTGCACAATCGTTTTTTATTACAATTTTTAGCATTATTTTTTACATATATTCTTATTTTAGTTACATTTACTTACGTTTATCACAAATTTTTGTTTTTTTGTCTGTTTATGTCATTCGTATGTCTTACTTATAAGATTGGCATCTTGCACAAGTCTGGCATACACCCACTTGTCTTTCGGCTTTTCAACCATCACACTTCATCCAATTTCTGATTCACAGGTTACACTTTTACCAGTATCTGTACTTTATAATGATACTAATTTGCATTAACAGGAGGACCCCTACATGAAATTCAGATGCACCGTTTGTGGTTACATTGCCGAAGGCGACGCCGCCCCCGAGTTTTGCCCCCAGTGCAAAGCACCGGCCAGCAAGTTCGTTGTGGTCGAAGAAGGCGTGATGTCCTGGGCTGCCGAGCATGTCATCGGCGTAGCCAAGGGTGTTGACCCCCGCATCATCGAAGGCCTGCAGATGAACTTTGCCGGCGAATGCACCGAGGTTGGCATGTATCTGGCCATGTCCCGCGCTGCCGACCGTGAAGGTTATCCGGAAATCGCCGAGGCTTATAAGCGCATCGCTTTCGAGGAAGCAGAGCACGCTGCCCGTTTCGCGGAAATGCTCGGCGAGGTCGTCAGCGCCGAATCCAAGCAGAATCTCAAAGTCCGCGTCGAAGCTGAATACGGCGCCACCCAGGGCAAAACCGATCTGGCCAAACTGGCCAAGGAACTCGGCTACGATGCCATCCATGATGCCGTCCATGAAATGGCCCGTGACGAAGCCCGTCATGGCAAAGCTTTCAAAGGCTTGCTCGAACGCTACTTCTAAGGATCCTTCACCAGAAAACGCACCAGGCAGACGAAGAGAACACCTCACGGCATCAGCTGTGAGGTGTTTTTTATTACGTTCTGACCAATAATAAATGCCCCCAACGAATTTTCACTCGCTGGAGGCCGTTGTGTTGTACGTCAGGATGATCGATTGTGGTGTGACTTGCGCCCGCTTAGGCTTAGGACTGCATCAATAACCGGTGCGTCCACCGCGGGTCTTCCACATGACCCAGAGCGGGCCAGCCAGGCAGATGGTCGAATATGTGCCGCTGACCAGGCCAACCATCATCGGCAGGGCAAACTGCTTGATGCTGTCGATGTTGAAAGCAAACGCGAAGACATAGGCCACACCAATGGCACCGAAGGTGGCCAGGCTGGTGTTGATCGAGCGGGTCAGGGACTGGTTGATCGAGAGGTCGACCAGCTCGGACAAGGGCATTTTACCCTTATACAGGCGTTCATTTTCCCGGATCCGGTCATAGACGACAATCGTATCATTGATCGAGAAGCCGAGGATCGTCAGAACGACCGCCACCAGCGATTCATTCAGCGGAATGCGCAGGATGACGAACATGAAGAAAGCAACCAAGACGTCATGGAACAGGGCAACCAGACCCATGACACCGGCCGAAGGACCCGACATGCTGCGGAAACTGAACCAGACAAAGGCCACGATCATGACCGATGCGAGGGCGATCGCCCAGAGGCCTTTGGTCAGAAGTTCACGCCCGATGAAAGGATCGACCAGGTTGGCTGATTCCAGGGAAAACGTAGTTTCCGGGAAGGTGGTGACCAGGGCATCCTTGAGGGCAATCTGCTCGTCAGGTGTCAGGGCCGAGGATCCAGCGACATTAACAACCAGAAAGGTCTTGTTGTCACCAAGGTTGGTCGTTTCCTGGATGGTCACTTCGTTCTGGATCGCTGCGCCAATCACCGACTGGGCCTGGTCAAGGTCAACCGTGCCTTCGTAGGCGTATTTGAGAATGCTGCCACCCTTGAAGGTGATGTCCATCTTGATGCCAAAAATGAGCGAAACCAGAATCCCGGCGATCATGAAGATGGCAGAAAGCAGGAAAAACCCTCTGCGGTTCTGGTAGAAACTGATCTTACGCATCGGCTGCCTCCTTCTTCTTCCCATAAAGCCACGGATTCTGCAGGGCTTTGAACTGGCTCAGTGAGCCGATCATCAGACGATTGGCAATAACGCCTGTCAAGCCATTCAAAATAACGCCGACCAAAAGGGAATAACCGAATGACAGCATCGAACCAGAGCCGAAAATCATCAGGATCACGGCTGCAATGGCCACGGTGATGTTGCCATCCATGACAGCTGACAAGGCTTTGTGGAAACCATTGGCCAAGGCGGTCGTCAGGGAACTGCCGGCATTGAGCTCTTCTTTGATGCGCTCGGCGATGATGATGTTGGCATCGACACCCATGCCGATCGAGAGGATGATACCCGCGATACCCTGCAGCGTCAGAGTCTGCTGCGGAATCGAAATGGCGAGCAGGATGCCGACCATCTGGCCGAGCAAGCTGAACATGGCGACGAAACCAGGCAAGCGGTAGTAGAGCAGCATGAACACCATAATCAGAGCCAGGGCAACCATGCCAGCCTGGGTCATGACGGAGAGGGCTCCGGCGCCAAGGCTGGGGCTGATCGAGCTCGAGCTGATTGCCTCGAGGGCGAACGGCAAGGCGCCGGCATTGATCTTCTGTGCCAAGTCGATGGCATCTTCGCTGGTGCCGATATTGGTGATCATCGCACTGCCATCGGTGATTTTGCTGATGACACGCGGGGAAGAAATCAAGGTTTCGTCCATCAAGATCGAGATTTCACCCTGGGTGGCGACCAGTTCACCGGTTGCTTCGGCAAAAGCCTTGGCCCCAGTGGCGTCTAGTTCCAGCAGGACAATCGGATCCGAGGTGTTGGGGTCAAAGGCGGCTGTTGCCGAGGCAACCTGCGTGCCGTCGAGCACTTCGGTTCCGTCTGGCTTGCGGAACGTCAGGCGCGCCATTTCACCCAATTCCTTGAGGGCTTCTTCCGGATTGAAATCGGTCTCGTCTGATTTCCAGGGGTAGCGGACAATGATCCGCCCATTGTTCTTTTCGGTGGTGATTTCACGGTCCAGGATATTGAGATTATCCATGCGCAGTTCGATTACACTGCGGGCCGAAGCCAGGTCACCTTCACTGGGAACACCGCTGTAGTCTTTCGGAGCGAAAACCGCTTCCACGCCACCGCGGATGTCGATCCCGAAACGGATCTTGTCGGCGCCATACAGTTCATAATAGCCGGACTGCCCCGGAACTGGGACATTCAAGCCAAAAATGCTGAGCAAAGTGCTCAGGAGAATGATGGCAGCGACAATGAAAAAGGTGATGGGTCTGGCTTTGACTTTGTTTCTGGCAAATGATCTTCGGGCCATCGTCTTAGCACGTCCTTTCTAAAGGTCACAACAAGGTCCTATTATATCATGATTGTGCAAGCCCACAAGCAAGGGATGAAAAAACCTGCCAGGCAGGTTCTGGCAGGTAAAAGGAGCGGTCTCGGAAGGAAATTTCTGGCTAACCGGGCAGTCCCCTGGCAATTTTTCAGAGGATCAGGGTCAGCTGGGGAAGCGGCGGACGGTGAGGATCTTGTAACCGACATTGTAGAAGCTGTCCAGGCTGCTGACGACAACTTTGCGCTGGGAAGTCGAGGCGTGGATGACTTGCCCGTCCCCAAGGTAGATGGCAAGGTGGGTGATGGTGCTGCGACCGTCCTTGGGCCGGGCATCAATGCAGATGACATCCCCGGCCTGGGCATTGTCCAGCGAGACGCCTTCGCCGGCCGAGCCAAAGCTGGATGAAGAACGGGGCACACTGACGCCGACTTTGTTGTAGGCCCAGTAGACCAGTCCGGAGCAATCCATACCTTTGAGACTTTCACTGCCGTAGACATAAGGTGTCCCCAGTGCTTGATGAGCCAGGTCGACAATGGTATTGCCGGATGCATTGGCTGCGGCATCCCCACCAGCATCAATCGCGGCGTCAGAGCTTGCACCAGACCCCGGTTTGCTCTTGGTCAGGAATTTTGATGCGACATACCCGGTCTGACCATCCCCGAACACGATGCGCGACCATTCGTCGCCGATGCCGGTCCGCCGGACCTTGGCTCCAGAGTCGAGATTGGCCAGGATGTCATTATCGGTCGAGTAGGACGCGCGGACATTCAGGGATGTACCTTTGACGTAGAGGGTCTCATCGACGGGACGGAAAACCATTTCGGTCGTTGTGTATTCGGTTTTGACAAAGCCGACCTGGTCGTCAGCTTCGACCTGCAGCCAGTCGCCAAAAACGCCAATGGCGTGCAGGCGGTCACCCATGACAATCTTGGCCACGATGGCACTGTCAGTGGAAGCCTCTGCCCGGACATTCAGGACATCCGCCTGGATATAGACATCGTAATCGACCGGTTCCAAAACCGGCTCTACAGGTTCTTCTGCGACAGCCATGGCGGATTCGATCCTGGACTCGACTGATTCGACCTGGGCGGTGCGGTCGAGCTCGCTCACAAGAGCGATTTCCGGCTGGGAACGATTGAATGAGGCGTCAGAGAAATCAGCCGCAAGCAGCTCCGGTGCAGCATCAAGGATCTCGTCAGCTGATTGATTGGCAACCAGGGCAGGATCGGCCGCAGGGCCAGCGAAAGCAACTGTATCCGTATGAATCCAGGGAGTCGGCAATCCCAGCGGCAAAGACAGGAGCGGGATGGAGATCATGATTGACGCCAGGGACAGGGTCACGATGTTCTTGACCCGGGGGGCTGTCAACTGTCTCACTTTGAAACGCCGCATGAGTGCTCCTTCCAGCTTGATGACTACTTGATCATAATCTGAGGGCGAATCGCTCTGCGACTGCCAGAAAAGTCAATTCCAGCGCATTATATCCCAAGTGACTGGATGCGTCAAATTTGACCAGTCCCGGACCCATGTCAACTTGACAGTTAATTTTTACCCCCCTATACTGATTTAAATAGAATCTGCACAAACCGATGAGCAAGAAGAGTACACCCATGACCGCTTCACAGCGAGCTGCCGCCAGTGCAAGGGCAGCAAGGCCGCATGGGTCGAATGGACTTGCGAGGGCGATCCGAACAATAACCTGAGATGGACTGGCAACTCTATCCCTGCCAGACCCGCAGGTTTTCCAGTAGGCATCGACGGGAGGCCGACCCGTTAGCAAGCTGGCCATGCTGGTTGGAACCGGCATGATGAAGTGGGCTCTTTTGAGCCAACAAGGGTGGTACCGCAGGATTTGATTCTTGTCCCTGTTCTTACAGGGGCAGGATTTTTTTATGTTGCGGGCCGATCGACCGATTACAGCAACGATGTAAGCAATGCCCGTTCACGGGCCATGAAAGGAGCACAAAGCCATGTCCAACATTCCGTACCGCACCCATTTGAGTGAAGAGGACATTCCGCGCTACTGGTACAACATGCAGGCTGACATGAAGGACAAGCACGATCCCTTCATCCATCCCGGGCGCCTCGATCCTGTCGTCTATGAAGATCTCCAACCGGTTTTCTGTGACGAACTGATCAAGCAGGAAGTCAATACGACCGATCGCCTGATCGAGATTCCCGAAGGCATCCGGGAAGTCTACAAAATTTACCGCCCTTCCCCGCTCTGCCGTGCCTATAACCTGGAAAAGGCCCTGGGCACCCCGGCGAAGATCTATTACAAATTCGAAGGCAACAACACCTCAGGCAGCCATAAGCTGAACTCGGCGGTCGCCCAGGTCTACTACGCCAAGGAACAGGGCATTAACCATTTGACAACCGAGACGGGTGCGGGCCAGTGGGGCACGGCTTTAGCCATGGCTTCCAAGCTTTATGGCGTCGACCTGACCGTTTTCATGGTCAAGGTCTCGTTCCATCAAAAGCCCTATCGCAAGGCCGTCATCGAGACCTTTGATGGCAAGATCATCGCCAGCCCTTCCGAAACAACCGAAGTCGGCCGTATGCTCCTGGCCCAGGATCCGACAACTTCCGGCAGCCTTGGCATGGCCATTTCCGAAGCGATCGAAATGGCGGTCAAGACGCCCAATTCACGCTATGTGCTTGGCTCGGTCTTGAACCAGGTTCTCCTCCACCAGTCTGTCATCGGTGTCGAAGCCAAAACCGCTTTTGAAAAAATCGGCGACTATCCGGACATCATCATCGGCTGTGCCGGCGGCGGTTCCAACCTGGGCGGCCTGATTGCCCCTTTCATGGGCGACAAGCTCCAAGGCAAGACCAATCCCTATTTCATCGCGGTCGAGCCTGCCTCCTGCCCGACCATGACGCGTGGTCGCTTTGCCTATGACTTCGCCGACACGGGCCGCGTCACCCCGCTGACCAAGATGTACACACTCGGCTGCGATTTCAAACCGTCCAGCATCCACGCCGGCGGCTTGCGCTATCACGGTATGTCACCGATCATCAGCAAACTGTATCACGACGGCCATCTGGACGAGGCTCGTTCGTATGGCCAGAACGCCTGTTTCGAAGCCGCCCTGCAGTTTGCCCAGACCGAGACCATCCTGCCGGCACCTGAATCCAGCCATGCCATCAAGGCAGCCATCGACGAAGCCCTGAAATGCAAGGAGACCGGCGAAGCCAAGACCATCCTCTTCGGCCTGTCCGGAACTGGCTATTTTGACATGTCTGCCTACATGCAGTATCGCAGCGGCGCCATGGTCGACTACATTCCTTCTGACGAGGAGCTCAACGAGAGCCTCCAGCACCTGCCAAAAATCCCCGGCATCCAGGAATAAAGATTCCTCTCGCTTGAAAGAGCCAGAAAATGCCGCTCCAGAGTGATCCGGAGCGGCATTTTTCCATGTCTGGACAGACAGGCTGTCATCCGTTCAAAAGCAGGAGCTGTCCGTTCAAGTGCGGTATTTCGAAACCTGGGCCGCAAGACGAGTGAGATTGTCTGCCACATCCTCAACCAGCCGGGCATCGATTTTGCGCTGCACGACCATGTCCTGAAGGACCGACAGGGCTTCCGGGGGGGTCATCCCGGCACGGTACGGCCGGTCTTCCACCAAGGCACTGAAGATATCGGCCACCGCCAGGATCCGGCTGCATAATTCGATCTCCCGCTCTTGCAGCTGGAATGGATATCCATACCCATCGAGGGTCTCATGATGGGTGCCAATCCAGTTGGCAATGCGGCCAAATCCCTCGACTCGTTCCAGAATCCGCTGGGAATAATAAGGATGTTGTTTGACGATTTCGCGTTCTTCGGTGTTGAGTTTCCCGGGTTTGTTAAGGATCTCGTTGGGCACGGCCAGTTTGCCGAGGTCATGGACCAGCCCGGTCAGGTACATCTGCTTGGCTTCATCACTGGAAAAACCACGGATCAGAGCCATTTCCTGCGCCACTTTTGCAACATTCTGGGAATGTGCCGCGGTATAATGGGAGGTCGAGTCAACGACGCTGGAAAAGACATTGGCCACATGGATCAAGTCATCGATTTCAAAGGTGTATTTGTCCCAGAATGCAAGGTCGGAGAAAAAACGGCTTTCAATGTTCAGGTTGACCACATCGAGCCAGAATACCTCGCGCTGGCTGACCTCGCGGAAAACAGCAACCAGTTCCGGATCGAACAGATGCTGACTCTGCCGGATCTGGTCATGAATCCGATCCCGCTGGAGGAAAATATGCTCGCCTGCAGCAATCAGAACCTCGATCCGGTCAGCCAGATGGATGATCCGGCTGGCCAAAGGGATCTCCTGTCCGGCGAGACCAGTGGGATTACCGCCGAGGAAGCGGTCATGGTGATGGCGGATCGGATTGGCCAGATGATTGAGCTGGGGGGAATCCTTGAGGATCTGGTAGCCTTTTTCGGCATGGCGGAAAATATGGTCGCTGTCGGTTGCATGGACAATGTAGTGTTTTTCGTACCAGTCGGCAGCAGCTCCGATGTCATGCAGCAAGGATGCGTAGACGAGAATCTGGTCTTCATAGCGCCCCAGACCGAGGGATCGCCCGATATAGCGGGCGATGATCGCCGTGCGCCGGTGATGATTGGCGATACCGGAGGTTGTCAGCTCCAGTGCCATCGACAGGGCGGATATGAATGTAATCGGATGGATGTTGATCTGCTCGAGCATGATTGGTCACCCCACTGTTGCCGACTTGATTGCCCTGGCTACAGGTCGTCCTTGTTTGTAATGCCTATTATTATAAATAGTATTTGACAAATTTCCGGGGTTATTTCTTTCATCAAAGTATATCATTCCTGTCTGTTCAAAATCGCAGGACAGGACTGATCTGACTGTCCTGTTCGCTCAGCCCTGTGCTGCCCTTGCCGCTCCGGCAAATCGCCTGCTATACTATTGAGGTTCAAAACAGGAGGAATCTGCCATGCATGAAACATTGGGCTCTGAAGTGGGCCGCCGGCGCACCTTTGCGATCATCTCCCATCCTGACGCCGGTAAAACGACCATGACGGAGAAATTGCTGCTATATGGCGGCGCAATCCACATGGCCGGAACAGTCAAGGCAAGAAAAGCTTCCCGTCATGCCACTTCCGACTGGATGGAAATCGAAAAGCAGCGCGGCATTTCCGTCACATCATCGGTCATGCAGTTCAATTACAATGGCTTTTGCATCAATATCCTCGACACCCCTGGCCACCAGGACTTTTCCGAGGACACTTACCGGACGCTGGTTGCAGCAGATGCTGCTGTCATGCTCATCGACGGCGCCAAGGGTGTCGAAGCTCAGACGATCAAGCTGTTCACCGTCTGCCGCCAGCGGGGCATCCCGATTTTTACTTTCATCAACAAAATGGACCGGGCGGCCAAGAATCCGTTCGATCTGATGGATGAGCTGGAAAAGGTGCTCGGTATTTTCTCCGTCCCGGTCAATTGGCCGATCGGGACCGACGGTGATTTCAAAGGTGTCTATAATCGCAAGTTCAACCGCGTCGAGCTGTACGATGGCAGCAAGGGCGACCACGGGGCCAGCATGGTCAAGGTCTCCGTCACCAGCGTCGATGACCCCAATCTCGGTGAGGTGATCGGCGAAGATTACCAGGCGCGCCTGATGAGCGATATCGAACTTCTCGATATCGCCGGCGATGAGCTCGACCTGGCACGGGTTCGCAAAGGCGAGCTGACCCCCGTGTTTTTCGGCAGTGCCATCACCAATTTCGGTGTCGAGTCGTTCCTCAACGAATTTCTGGCCATGGCACCCGCTCCGGGTGAACGCAAGACGACCGAAGGCCTGGTCAAACCAGTCGAAGATTATTTCAGTGGTTTTGTTTTCAAGATTCAAGCGAACATGAATCCAGACCACCGTGATCGCATGGCTTTCATCCGGATCTGTTCTGGCCAGTTTGAAAAAGGACTCGAAGTCCGGCACGTCCGCCAGGGCAAGAACATTCGCCTGGCTCAGCCGCAGCAGTTGATGGCCCAGGAGCGCAGCCAGGTCGAAGAAGCCTTTGCCGGCGATATCATTGGCGTTTTCGACCCGGGCATTTTCCGGATCGGCGACACGCTTGTTGAAGGCAACCGCAATTTCCGGTTCGAAGACATCCCAGTCTTCCCGCCGGAACATTTCGCCCGAGTGGCCCCAGCCGACTCCATGAAGCGCAAGCAGTTCCTCAAGGGGATCGAGCAGCTGGCTGAAGAAGGCGCGATCCAAGTTTACAAGCAGCCGGACATCGGCACGGAAACCTATATTATCGGTGTCGTTGGTGTGCTCCAGTTTGAAGTCCTCGAGTACCGGCTCAAGGCTGAATACAGCGTTAGTATCCGCCAGAACGGTCTCAATTACCGCCACGCCCGTTGGGTCATGCCTGACGAATCCGGCAAAATGCCCGATCCGAAAAAATTATCCATTACGAGCACCACCATGATCGTCCTCGACAAAGACGAAAATCCCGTCCTTCTCTTCGAATCCGACTGGGCCATCGACTGGGCCATCGACCGCAATCCCGGCCTCAAACTCGCCAGCATCCACGGCACGTGAATATTTGCCTGAAAACGGACCGGGTCCGTTTTCAGGCAACCTCGCTAAAAGCCCCGGAGACCAGCGGTTTCCGGGGCTTTTGCGATTTCGCGACTTTGGTTATTTATGCAATTAGCTGAGTATTTCGAGGATGGCTTGTTTCATCTGGTCACGTTCGATGGTCTTGTTGTGCAGAATGTCGCGCATGCTCAGATCTTTGAGTGGGGCGGGAACTTCCATGCCACTTTCGCCCGAGAGCTCGTTGAGGAGGACTTCTTCGCTGCGGCCGCGGCTGTACCCGTTGCCAAACAAGGCATCACTGACGGCTGCACCAAATTTGAACGGGCTGGCGGTGGAGACAAAAATCACGCAGGAACTATCACCAGAGCGCTGGGCATAGCGGCCATACACATTGAAACCGACGGCGGTGTGGGTGTCGATCAGGTGATCGGTGCGGTCGTAGATATCGCGGATCGTCTTGGTTGTGCCAAAATCATCGGCAAACCCACCGACAAAAACGTCCTGCAGGGCGCGCAAGGTGGCGGGATCGACGGTATAGGCTCCCTCCTTCTGCAGCTTGTCCATCCAAGTCCGGATGGTCTCTGCTTTGCGTCCAGTCAGTTCAAACAGCAACCGCTCGAGGTTGCTGGAGATCAGGATGTCCATCGACGGAGTATTGGTTTTAAAGAATTCGCGGCGCCGGTCATAGGTCCCACTGCGGATAAAGTCAGACAGGACCTTGTTCTTGTTAGAGGCACAGATCAGCTTGTTGACTGGCAAGCCCATGGCCCGGGCGTACCAGGCCGCGAGAATATTGCCGAAATTCCCGGTCGGGACAACGATATTGATCTTCTCACCAGGTTCAATTTTTTCACGGGCCAGCAAATCCGCATAAGCTGAGAAATAGTAGACAATCTGCGGTGCCAGACGGCCCCAGTTGATGGAATTGGCGGAAGAAAGCAGGACCCCTTTGCCATTCAGTTCTTCGGCGAGAGACTTGTCATTGAAAATGGTCTTGACGCCTGACTGGGCATCGTCAAAACTGCCTTCGACAGCCAGGACATGGCAATTGGCTCCTTCGGTGGTAACCATCTGCAGGCGCTGGATCTCGCTGACCCCTTTGGAGGGGTAGAAGACGATGACCTGGGTCCCTTCGACCCCAGAAAAACCCTCCAAGGCTGCCTTGCCGGTGTCGCCGGACGTTGCCGTGAGGATGCAGATCTGGGACGTCTCGCCGGTTTTGCGGATGGCAGCCGTCATCAAGTGAGGCAGCAGCTGCAGGGCCATGTCTTTGAAAGCTGCGGTCGGCCCATGCCAGAGCTCGAGCATGAACTCCTTGTTATTATACTTGTTGAGCTGGGCCAGAGGGGCTGGGTCCGGGCCGAATTTTTCCTCGGCATAGGCAGCACTGGCATACTCGCGCAATTCATCCCGGGTGTAATCGGTCAAAAACAGGGACAGGATCTCGACAGCGCGCTCAACATAAGGCTTCCTGGCCAGGGATGTGATCTGGTCCAGTGAGACTTCCGGGATGGTTTCTGGAATGAAGAGGCCACCATCGGGGGCAATGCCGAGTTTGATCGCCATGGCTGACGGATAGCGGATGTCTCCACCCCGTGTGCTGATGTAGTTCATGTTCGTTCCTCCTGTGGTATCGGCAGCTGCAGGTCAGGTTTCAAGTTGCCGGGGACTGGCTGGTGGTAGTGGGTGCGGCCGTTGTTTCAGAAGACGGCGCTGGAAATCCCATCTCAGACAGGCGTATTTGGGCATATCCGGCGATCTCGCGACCCGGAAAATGCTTGATCACGAGTTCGTAATAGGGCCTGGCCTGGTCGTACTGTCCCAGAGCCTGGTAGTTGCGGCCACAGTAATAAGCAACTCCGCCGCCGTAATAGAGGGGCTCCAGGGCATACGCTCTCAGGTAGAAGTCCAGAGAGGTCTGGTGATCCTTGTTCTCATAAGCCTGGTTGCCCTCAATCCGCAGCATTTCAGCAGCCTTGATCCGGTACTGGTCAAGGGAGGTGCGAATGCTGGTGTGCAAGTCATCAACGCTCATGGGCACTGCCGGCGATTGCAGCGCAGGATCGAGACTGGCACTGGCGTCACTCATTTTCAGGAGATTTTCTGCAGCCGCGACGACGTCTGTTTTGCCGAGAATCAGAGCTGCCTGATATTCACTGTAAATCTGGGTCAAAAGGTCAGTCGGGCTGGTAGTCCCGATCGTCTGTGAAGGTTCGGGCGTTGATGTGGGTGCCGGTTGTGTGGTCATGGCCGGCATGGACCCAGCTGTGGTCTCAGCCACAGGCAGACTTTGCACGGGTGTCGTTTCGGCTTCACTGAGCGGCGGGGCTACATATAGGGCATAGTCTTCCAGAAGTTCAGCCACTCGGGAATCTTCTGCAGAAAGTGCACCCAATCGGTCCAGCAGATAGGACAGGCGCTCATCGGTGTCGGGGGTGCCAGTAGACGTCCGGTCCAGGATGAGGCGATAGACGAACAAGCCCAGGAGCGAAACCAGAATGACGCCCAGGGAGATCCCGGCAATGAGGACGATCCGGCGCAAGCGTTGGCCAGGCGTTGCCTCGTCGGCAACGAAGGTTTCCTCCTGCTGGGCTCGGTCTCCATGACGCACGACATCAAGCACTTCCTTGCGGCTGGCCATTTTTGCCTTGCCTGTTTTGCGCGTTTTTTCCAGGATCGGGGCACCACTGGCTGGGCGGTTCAGAAAATTCACGTGAGTGGGGGCCAGAGACTCCTGCTCGTTCTGGATCGCTGCGAGCAGGGCATCTGCCAGCTGGATATCGACCTGGCGAAGCCCGGCCAGGCGGGAGCGATTAATCAGCTCGGTGGCCGCATCCAACCGTTTCAGATCGAACAGGCAGGCGGCATAGAGCAACCCGGCCGGTCCAAACAGGGGGTACTGGATGACCAGTTTGCGCAAGGCGATCTGGGCAATGTCCGCGCTGTCGGCGCGCAAATTGGCCAGCGCACGATTGTAGCTCGCGATAGCGGCTTCCATTTCACGTGGCGGGGCAAAGATCTCTGCTTCCTCGAAGGTGAGGGGTGACAGTTTCTTCAGATGGGCCTGCCAACTCAACTCAGCGGATCCTCCCGGTCTAAACTCAGATGTTGCCTGATCCAGCTGCGGAAATGGCCAACCAGATACAGGGAGCCAAATGCGCAGACGGCCGCCTGTTCTTCTGCGGCCAAAACCAGAGCATGTGAAAGCCCTTGCAAAGGATCGGCATAAGAATGGATCGTATCCGGGATATTATAACCGCAAACACCACGGTTTTTCAATTCCGCAATCGTTTCAGCGAACTGCTGGGCCGGGAGCGCCCTGGGGTTGTCCGGGGTCACACAAAAAACCGCCCGGGTCTGGAACGATCGGCCAAGCCAGAGCGCGTCGAGCATGGCCGGATAATCTTTGTCCGCCAAAAGACCCACAACGAAAATAACCGCCTGGCCAGGGATGAGCTGGTCCAGTGCATGACCAAGGGCCAGAGTCCCCTGGGGATTGTGGGCCCCATCGACCAGAACGAGCGGCCGGCCGGGGAAAACTTCGAGTCGGGCTGGCCAGCGTGCCTTGGCGATTCCGGTAGCGAAGGCGGCGGCGGGTACGAGACCCTGGAGTGCCTGGATGGCCAGTGCTGCATTCAGCGGCTGGAAAAGACCGAGCAGGCGGGTCCGGTACGTGTGGCCCTGATAGGAAAAGGTCTGTCCGGTGAGCTGATAGTCGATTCGTTCGATCTGGTCGGGATGAAGGACGGTCAAAGGAGCAGCGAGCTCACGGCAACGATCGGTAAAGACCTGGAGGGCTGCTGTGGCTTCGGCGACAGAACCAGGATTGGCAGCGACCGGATCATAGAGGAAAACGGGACAATGAGGTTTGATGATGCCGGCTTTCTCTAAAGCAATCGCCGGCAGTGTGTCACCGAGGCGGTCCATGTGATCATATCCGATCGCGGTCAGGATCACACGTACGGGCCTGGCGATCACATTGGTGGAATCGAGACGGCCGCCCAGACCCGTTTCCAGGACGACCCAGTCACAGGCTTGCTGCTGGAAATAGACAAAGGCAGCTGCCGTGATGAGCTCGAACTCAGTTGGGTGTTCCTCGCCCTTTTCCAGCATGGATTCAACAGCCAGCCGGATCCGAGTCATAATCCGGGCAAAATCATCCGGGCTGATTTCTCCATATGTCTCATCCATTGCCAGCTGGTCCAGTCCATCGGATCCAGTGATGATCCGGATCCGTTCCGTAAAGCGTTCAATGTAAGGCGATGTATAGAGCCCGACTTTGGCTCCGCTGGCAGCCAGGATCGCTGCACAATAGCTGGATGTGGAGCCTTTGCCATTGGTGCCAGCGATATGAATGACCTGAAGACCTGCTTCCGGATGGCCAAGCATGTCCAAAAGAGCCTGCATCCGCTCGAGCCCGAGCCGGATGCCAAACGTCAGGGCAGCCTGGACGTAGGATCTGGATTCGGCATAATCCATGGTCAGGAGTCCTGCCTGGGGTTTTGACCCGATCCGGCCTGGCCTTGAGCATGGTGGCGGAAAATGAACAGCTTGCTCATGACATAATTACCTGCCACAACCAGGAACTGGGTCAGAACTTTACTCACCGATAACGACAGGCTGCCGACTGGAATTTCCAACTGGATGCCCAGCAGATTGAAAAACAGGTACATCGCACCATACTCAAACAAAAGCGAAATCAGGATGCGTGAACCCACAAAACGCCGGAATTCCAGCCAAACCGGTCCCTTGGACCGGAAGACAAACCAGCGGTTGGTGAAAAAAGCAAACAGCAACGCAGCCGAAATCGCCGGCGCATTGGTCAAATACCAGCGTTCGGGGCCAAAAACCTGGCTCAGGAGCATGAACACCAGCAGATTGACCAGAGTTGCCAGAACACCTGCGATCAGGTAGGTGATGATTTCACGTTGCCAGAACAGCTTGAGGATTCGTTTGAGCACCGCCTAATCCACCCGGCGGATTTTCGGCGGCCGTGGCGGTGCTGCACGTCCTGACGCGACAGCCCGCTCAGCTGGCCGGACATACGAATAATAGGTCCAGACCAGGAAAACGATCAACATCAGGCTCAGAAGACCAAGGACAATGGCAACCACCATCCAGAGATTGAAGCCAGAGGTGTTTCCGGGCACTTGGCTGGCTGCTGGATTGGTCTGGCTGGCAACCGGTTCTGCCGCCTGGCTGGAGGTTTCGGATGTGGTCGTCCCATCCTGCTGTTCAATAAGCAGATAGGGGAAAATCATCTGTTTATCCGGCTTATAGAGAAAGAATCCCTTCTGCCCATCGCTGTCCATCAAATACAGCAAATAGGTGTCCGCATACGGATCTTCCGGACCGTCCAGTTCAGCTTTTTTCCAGCAATTGATCAGCTGGCCGTCGATGGTGACACTGGTGGCAGTGAAACCGTCAGGCACCCTGGCGCTGGCATCCGGCCGGATCAGGACAAACTCGTGGCCAGGAATAATGAACGGGTTGTAGGCATAGACCGAATTGAAATTGGAGTCGTAAAAGAACAGATTGGCCCCGGCTGTTTCACTGTCGAGGTAGATCAGGACCAAGTCACCCTTCTGGGATTTGAAAGCTTCCATCTGGACTCCGCCGATGGCGATGGCCGTGCGGTAGAATCCAGCCGGTGTTGCCAGTGACTGGGGCAGCGGCAGGACGGTGTACGTACCATCAGAAAAATCCAGCGTTGGGTTGGCAGCTGCGGTTGTCGTTGCCACCGGTTCGGTTGTGGTTGTTGCAGTCGTTGCGCCGGCTGCAATCACGGTCACAGCTATGGACGTACTGACTGGGCTTTCGGAATTGATGACAACATCGGAAGTCGTAAAAGTGCCGGCTCCCTCTGCCTTGGCGCGGAAAACCAGTTTGCAGAGCTTGCTGGTGTTGGCCACGCCGGTGTCACCGTAGGCGTAGACCGAAACGCTGGAACCGTTGTTGTCGACAGAACTGGCTCCGTTGAGACCAGTCAAGTCCGATCCCGAGACGAAGTCGAATTTTCCCGTGTCAAAACTGACCGTCACCTGGTAGGCCGATACCGTCACAGCCGGCACGGACAAGAAGGTGATCGTCACAGTCTTGCCAATCTCAGCTGATTCGGCGCTGGCCGTGATCTGGCCGATCAGTCCCTCTGCCTCGACAACCTGGACGGGGACCAGCGTGAACGCCAGAGTCAGGATCAGTGCCAGAAGCAGGGCCAAGGGTTGATACTTTCTAATCGGGACTTGCATCGGTCCTCCGGTTTACTATTGGTTGATGATCAATTTGTTGCGGACATGGGAGAACGCTGTCGCGACGTCCGTAATATTGACCTTGGTATTGCGGTCGGTATCGGCTGCCACCTGGCTCGGTGCACCCAGAGTCTGCTTGTTGCGTACGTATTTGAACAACGTAGCCACGTCGGTGATGTTGATCGATCCGTCGCCGTTGACATCACCATAGACGATCGCTGTATAGCTGGCCAGAGTCTGGCCATTGGCCACGACACTGACCTTTGAGCCGGTACCAATCGGGGCCGAAGTGCTCAAGGTTTTGCCGGCTGGGCTGATAACTTGCAGGGTCGTGCCGGTTGGGACTGTCACCTTGCTGGTCAGGCTTGCGACTGTATTGAGCTTGCTGACCGGATCGAGACCGGTGATCCTGCTGCCCGAAATGGAGTAGACCGTGCTTGCGATCGAACCGGTCAGCGCGTCGGAATCACCACCTCCACCACCGCCACCACCGCCAGGACTGGTAGTGGTTGGAATGGTTGTTGTGGTTGTCGTTTCAGTCGGCAGCGTCGTGACCACTGGTGCTGTCAAGGTAGGCATGACAGCCGGCAGATAGGTCGTAGTTGGAGACGGGGTTGGGGTGGGCGTAG
>Ga0228536_1000803_pt1 | contig 45050 bp, 38 predicted proteins | sample SJ1Smetagenome_FD_168611 | JGI IMG/M metagenome (GOLD analysis project Ga0228536, IMG submission 168611) | Enriched culture of PCE-dechlorinating microbial communities from Ithaca, New York, USA - SJ1.S | ecosystem: Engineered > Modeled > Simulated communities (microbial... > Unclassified...
GCCCGGAGGACGCTTTCCTCCGGGCACTTTGACCCTGTCCAGTTGACGCGGCGAGGGTGTTCAATTTGGAGCGGTCAGGGTGTTCAATCTAAAACGGTCAAGGTGTTTATTTTGAGCGGAATATGCATTGAAGTTTATAATGCGTCACCTAAAACAGATGCCAAAAGTTATAGAGCCGCTCAAAAAGCGCTAAAAAGTGAAGAAGAACAATTCTTCACACCTGATGAAATTGATAAAATGCTACCGGTTCACCTGAGGATGGAAAGTAATTAAGTTGGTTTGTAATATAGTGGTTAACATTTATTAGACAGTTTGGAGTGATAGAGTGAGAGCTCACACAGTAATTTTAGGCGCAGGAGCAACAGTAGCTACTATTCCTGACGGAGATAAATATGGGAACAAGTCATCTGTTATGAACGGGTTAATTAAAAAGTTAAATTTGGATGAGATTCTTAATGGCATCTCGTTAAGTACAAGCAGTGACAACCTTGAAGATATATATTCAGAGCTATATTTAAGGCCAGATTGCAAAGAAACTATAATAAAACTGGAGAAAGCACTATATGATTATTTTGCTGTGCTCGAACTTCCTGACTATCCAACCATATATGATTATCTTGTTTTGAGCTTAACAGAAAAGGATGCAATTGCTACATTTAATTGGGATCCATTATTAATACAAGCTTACGTTAGGTGCAATAAGATTACAAATAATTTACCCCATGTATTCTGCTTACACGGGAATGTTGGAGTTGGATACTGTGCAGAGCATAGAGAGTTCGGTTCAATAGACGCTGTATGTCCTGCCTGTAGAAAGCCTTTTCCACCTACAAAACTACTATATCCTGTTAATCACAAAAATTACACCAGTGATGAATATATAAAAGGTTGTTGGGATGCCACCGAATATATAATTGAAAACTCTTATATGCTGACAATATTCGGTTACAGCGCTCCATCAAGTGATATTGAAGCTGTAAGACTGCTAAAAAAGGCATGGGGTGACCTGGATAAACGGCAACTTGAGGAGGTATCAATTATTGACATAATTAGCGAAAATGAAATTACAAAGAAGTGGGAACAGTTTATATATTCACATCATTATAGGTATTCAAACGACTTCTTTCATTCTTATCTAGGAATGTTCCCCAGACGAAGTTGCGAAACAGTATTTGCTACAGTTCAACTTAATGTAGCTCCGGATTGTAGCAAGGGGTTTCATAAAGATATGACATGGGATGATATTAAAAATACTTTAAGCGATGTATTAAATGAAGAAATAAAAACTCCGAAAGGGAAAAACTATCCACTACATTATTTTAGAAAAGAACAGTTTTCGTAAGCTTAGAATAATTTCATCATGAAAACAGACATCATTCATACTTCATTTTGGCTCAATATATCGACTTATTCCCGCGAACGGATAAAAGCTGTTGAACTGTTCCCGCGAACAGACAGTGCCCATAAAATCCACTATTGACCTATCCCCGCGAACAGACATAACGAAAAATACAGACCAGACATCGGGGTGAGCCTATCGTTCCACGTCGAGACGGTAGCATTGATGTCACGAAAAAGATAAATAAACAGGCCTCGAATGGCTTAACCATAATTTTATGCTCCCGTATACTTCACTATGAAAATTCGGCAGAAAGCAACACTAGGCATATACAGGGCTATCCTTGGCATTTCAACGTAAGCCAGACAACGACAGATCTGTTAGGTTATTACAGTACTGAGTTGCCATCACTTCTGCCCAAGGACATCACAAATGCACTCTTTATATAGATCTGTCACTATGTCCATTTCCTGTCGGGTGATCGTCAGCGGAGGGTTAAAGTATATGACATCGCCAAGAGGGCGGAGCAGAAGGCCCTTCGAAAGGGCTTTTTTATATATCTGATAGCCCATTCTTTTTTGGGGATCGAAATGTTTGCCTTTATTTGTATCTTCCATAAGTTCAATGGCGTTGATAAGGCCAATTGAACGAACTTCTCTTACTTTGCTGTGGCCTGCGATTTTTTCATTTATCAAATGCGTAAAATAGGCGGAATTATAGTTTGCCTTCTCCAATATCGATTCCTCACGCATGATGGCAAGGACCTCGTTTGCAGCTGAACATGCAATGGGATTGCCGCTGTATGTATGGCTGTGCAAGAATGCTTTGCCTTCTGAGTAGTCAGCATAAAACGCGTCATATATTTTGTCAGTCGTGACAGCTATCGCCATAGGGAGGTAGCCGCCTGTAAGCCCTTTTGAGATACACATTATATCCGGGCTTATGCCTGCATGATCACAGGCAAACATCTTCCCGGTCCTTCCGAAGCCGGTCGCTATTTCGTCGGCGATGAGATGTACGTTATATTTGTCGCATGCTGCGCGAAGTTTTCTGAGATATTCAGGCGGATATATCTTCATTCCGGCAGCAGCCTGTACAAGGGGTTCAACTATGAAGGCGCAGACAGTATCCGAATGTTCTGCAAGAGCTGATTCGGCAGACCCAAAGCACTCTGCGCTGCATCTGCCGCGTTCTTTTCCGAATGGACAGAGACAGCAGTCAGGGCCTTCGACCCTTATTATGTCGAGCAGCATCGGCTTGTATATCTGTGAATATAGATCGACCCCTCCCACGGAAAGCGCGCCTATTGTCTCTCCGTGGTAAGCATTGCTCAGGGCCATAAACCTTTTCTTTTTTGGAGAACCTGTCTGATAGTGATACTGGAAGCTCATTTTCATTGCAGCTTCAACAGCCGATGAGCCGTTATCGGTAAACATGAACTTTGTCAGACCTGCAGGAACGACATTGCTAAGTGCTTCGGCCAGATCTATGGCGGGGACGTGTGAGAAGTTTGCGAAAATTACATGTTCCAGCCTGTCGATCTGAGCCTTTATCGCATTATTTATTCTTTCATTGCAGTGTCCGAGCAGGTTACACCACCATGAGCTTACTACATCCGCATAACGATTGCCGCGGATGTCATAGAGATAGAGACCTTTTGCATGATCGATGACAATTGGCGGCAGATCTTCGTAGTCTTTCATCTGAGAGCATGGGTGCCAGATGTGTCTCAAGTCTTTTAATGCAAGGTCCATTCTATTGATCCTCCTTATATAAACCGCACAGCAGTTCCGGATCTATCTCAATGTCTGATGCGTTGGCGTGTATGAATGCCGTAACAGGAACTTTTGTTATTTTTTCGATCATTTTTTTATTGTCTCTGTGAATAAAGTCAGCATTGTCATATTTATTGAGGATGATACCTCTGACATGCAAGCCGTTTTCTTTGGCGTAAAATACTGCAGTAACTGTACTGTTAATTGTTCCGAGTCCGGATGGAGCAATAATGAGCAGATCCAGATCCAGCAGTTTTATGATGTCAGTCTGCATAACAGTTTTTTCATCACATCGAAATGGACAAACTATGCCCCCACAGCCCTCGACAGTGAGATATTCATATTCTCTGCGGAGCTTTACGAAATCGCCTGCAATTACATCAGGTTCTATCGCGCGGCCTTCTATCGATGCAGCCAGATGAGGCGAGGCAGGTGTTTTGAACATATAGGATGTCAGTTTGTCTGGATCGATCGCCAGCCCTGCTCTCTTTGCTACACGGAGGCAGTCTCCCGGCACCGGCTTTTCGTTTAAGTATTCGGCACCGCTCAATGCGGGTTTATAATAGCCGGCGTTTATCCCCAATCCGCGAAGTTTTTTCACCAGAAGGCCCGATACGTAAGTCTTTCCGACATCTGTCCCCGTGCCTGAGATGAATATGCTCTTACTCATGGCGACGTACCACAAAACCAAGATCTTTAAGCATCGCGATATCCTCGCTTATTCCGGTTCCACCGGTAGTCAGCATGTCTCCTGTTATTGCCGCGTTAGCTCCCGAAAGAAAAAGAGAATTCCCTTTGTCTTTTAGCAATGAGCGCCCTCCTGCCATCCGGATCGATGCATCGGGAAGGATAAAGCGGAATGTGGCTACGATTCGTTCCGCCTCCTCAGTCGTGATTGAAGGGAAGCCCTCTGTCGGAGTTCCTTTTATTGGGGTCAGAAGGTTGATAGGGACAGATCTTATACCCAGATCCCGAAGATCCATAGCCATATCTATCCTGTCTTCCACACTCTCTCCCAGTCCCATTATTCCGCCGCTACAGACATCAAGGCCTGCTTTTACCGCGTCTTTAATGGTCCTGATCTTGTCTTCATAGCTGTGTGTGGTGCATACTTCAGGGAAGTACCTGCGGGATGTCTCAAGGTTGTTGTGATAGCGGCTTACCCCTGACGTTTTCAGCTTCTTTAGCTGTTCAAATGTCAGGAGACCATGAGATGCACAAAGTGATATACCGCAGTTTTTACTTAAAGCGCTGTAAATTTCCGACACCAGATCAACCTCCCGGTCGTTAAGATTTCGGCCGGATGTGACTATAGAAAAGCGCAGAACGCCTTTCATCTCATTGCAGGTGGCTTCTTTCAAAACGGTACCTGTGTCCAGAAGAGGATATTCGTTAATATCTGTGCGGTAGCGGACAGACTGTGCGCAATATTTGCAGTCTTCAGTGCAGCTTCCGCTCTTGCCGTTGATTATGGTGCAAAGGTCAAAAGAGTTGCCGCAAAAACGTGCGCGCAGGTCATTGGCTGCAAGGAGCAATTCATCCGGAGGAGATCCATATAAGTCGACAGCTTCTTTCCTGGAGACACTGCCACCCTCAATTACGATCTTTTTTAGCCGTTCGATAAATCCCATGCTATCTGCCTCCTTTCACTCGAATCGACGGGATCATTCGTTTCGCGATAATCGCACTTACTATACAGATGGCAAGATCACCAGGGACTGGCAGTAAGAAACAATACAGGAAAAGAGCCATGATACCTATCGGCTGATCGATATAAAAGTTAGCGATGACGTAGTAGTAAATCATCCCGATAGAGTAAACGGCCATCAGTCCTGCAGCTCCGGCACTGAAAAGTTTCCGGAACGACAGCTTTCCTTCCATGGAGGCTATTGTTCCCGTAATGTAGGACCCGAGGCAAAACCCGATAAGATACCCGAAAGAGGGCCGGAGGATGTAGCTTAATCCGCCTCCGTTAGTGAATACAGGCAGGCCGATCAGGCCTGTTATCAGATAAATCGCAACAGAAAGAGCCCCGAGTCTGGCGCCCAATAAAAGCCCCGATAATGTAGTGAATAAAAACTGAAGGGTAAAGGGTACAACAGGGATCGGAATTTTAATAAATGCTCCCACTGCTATCAGTGCAGAAAATAAGCTGCATAAGACGAGGTCTTGAGTGTTCCGGGTAAGGGCCAGCTGTGACATTATTATCTTCCTCCGCAGGTCATATTTAGTAACCGGCATGCAAGTATAAGATAAAAAAACATCTTGTCAACCAATATATTTATGTTAGTTGACAAAGTTAGATCACAAAAGAAACATTATACGGAAGCAGCGATCAGTAGGAATAACCTTCCTGCGAAAGACATCAACCCGTTTTTTTCCCGAAGCGAACAATTCCACACAGCAATCCGTGCCTTGACAAAAACAGCGGCTGGTGTGATATTAATGGACCTGTAATGATTATGGTTTTTCCCGTAAGGCGGTGGCGTACTGTGGCATACACATGATTTGTTATCCATAAGATAATGCACGGGATGCGTTACCAGTTTGCCGCATATTCAGCCTCCGGGTCCACAGCCTTTTACAGGCCGTAGTTTCCTTCTCCTTAAGTTCCCCCAAAGCTGAGTCACTGCCGCGGATCACCGAAAAGGTACTTCCGAAGTCCTGCCATGGCTTCAGAAGGATCTTCGTGCGTTTGGCCGATATTCCCCTGTTCAATAAATATTCTAAGAACCTAATAAGGAGATGCTGCAGAGATATGAAAAAGATCGTTGTTTCGGTAATGCTTGCAATAATGCTGATGGCTTCCTCGGCCGTCGCCGCACCACTTGATGCCTTTAAAGGTCAGAAAGGTAATCTTGACATAGCCGGAGGGACCGCCCACATTCCCGTAATGAAAGAAGCTGCGAAACGCATCATGTCCGTTAACCCTGACATCCGCATAACAGTAGCCGGCGGAGGTTCCGGAGTCGGAGTCAAACAGGTCGGAGAAGGGCTTGTGGCAATAGGTAATACCGGACGCGCTTTGAAGGAAGAGGAGATCACAAAGTACGGACTTGTCTCCTTTGCCTTTGCGATCGACGGCGTGGCAGTGATCGTTAACCCCGAAAACAAGGTCGATGCCCTTACCAGCCAGCAGGTGAAGGATATTTATGCCGGCAAGATCAAAGACTGGAAGGAAGTCGGAGGAGAACCCGGAGCGATCAATGTGTTCGGCAGAGAAGACGGAAGCGGTACAAGGGAAGTTTTTACAGAGAAAGCTATAAATAAGGGAGAACTTGCTCCCTCTATAAACGTAGTCAGTTCAAACGGAGCAATGAAGACCGCGGTAGCACAGGACAAACGCGCGATCGGATATGTCGGGATCGGGTACATCGACAAGTCTGTAAAAGCTCTGAAATTTGACGGAATGGTCCCCTCGCAGGAAAACGCAGCCAACGGCAAATACAAAGTTACCCGCAACCTTTATATGAACACAAAGGGAAAGCCCCAGGGACTCACGAAGCTCTTTATCGACTACATATTCAGCCCTGAAGGCGCGGAGATAACGAAAGACAACGGATACATCCCGCTTCCCGCAAAGAAGTAATGAGTCAGCGGGGGAGAGTCTTCTCTCCCCCGACTAAATCAGGACTAAATCAGGATAGACAATTGAACGATAATAAAAACACCCCTATCTGGTTAAAGGCATCGGCTGTATATGTCTCTTCTCTCATGTCAGCTCTTTTTGTCTTTATCACTGTTTGCGCTTTTGACGGGCTGATCAGAAGCGGACCTTCTCTGTTCGGCTCTGTATGGGATCCTGAAGGAGGGCGATTCGGGATCATGCCTATGATCTGGGCAAGCGGGCTCCTTTCCGTTTCATCACTGGTCATGGGCTGGGCATTTGCAGTCGGATGCTGTTGTTTTATTTATGGTTTTGGCCCGCAATGGACATCAAGGCTGTTGGCCAGGATCCTGAGGATCATGACCGCAATACCGACTGTCGTTTATGGTTTCGCATCCGTTTTTCTTCTTGTCCCTCTCATCAGAAACGGGCTCGGAGGCTCAGGGTTTTCCTGGCTGACAGCCTCTCTTGTGTTGAGTCTCCTAATTATGCCTACTATGGTGCTTTCAATGGACAGCGCCTTCAGTACATTAGAATCTGAAACCAGGCTGACCGCGTCAGCACTGGGATTTACCCGGGAACAGAACATTGCAATGGTCGTCCTGCCTGCATCCAGGCGGTGGATATGGTCTTCCGCGCTCCTGGGGTTCGGCAGGGCAGCAGGTGACACACTCATTCCTACCATGCTTGCAGGGAACGCGGTCCAGTACGCTAATACGCCGCTGGACGCAATGAGGACCCTTACCGCACACATCGGGCTCGTCCTCTCCTCGGATGTTGGAGGCTCGGCATATCTTTCGCTTTTCGTAGCGGGCGGGATACTCCTCTTTGTCAGCATATCGGCAAACATACTCTTCCGCCTGGTGAGGAGGAATTTGCTGTGACGAAGGTCAGACTTCTTCGATTTCTTGCCTTTATGTCTGCCTTTTTTGTAATTGGTTCTTTTATAATGCTGATTGGATTTCTTTTCTACCACGGTACGCCTGTTCTTGACGCCGGGCTATTCTTCGGGGAAACAGACCCGATCGATGCGATAATTGGCGCGCGCCCTGTCTGGGACGGTATATGGCCGGCTTTTGCGGGAACTTTGTATCTTATAGCTCTTACAATGGCTGTTTCACTGATCCCCGGGATAGGGTGCGGGATATACCTTGCCCGCTACGCAAAGGGAAAAAAGAAAGAGATGCTTTCTATGGCTGTGGACCTGCTGGCAAGCGTCCCTTCCATCGTTATGGGCCTTTTTGGATTTGTGCTGATCCTCCTGCTCAGGCGGACTTTTGCGCCTGACGCGACTACATGTATCAGTCTTGCGGCGTTCTGTCTTGCTTTGCTTGTAATGCCTGCTCTTGTAGTAACCACACGGACATCGATAGAGAGCCTTCCCGAGTCTCTTGTCGTCACCGGCAAGGCACTTGGATTTACGGAAGATCAGCTGCTTCGACATATTCTGATCCCGGCAGCCGGCAGGGGGATACTTGGCGGGATCATGCTGGCGATGGGACGGGCTGCTGAAGATACGGCGGTTATCATGCTTACCGGAGTGGTCGTAAATTCCGGACTGCCTGCCGGGCTTGGTTCCAAGTTTGAAGCTTTGCCGTTCCTTATTTTCTATACTGCCGCTCAATATGTAGATCAGGATGAGCTCCTCAGAGGATTTGGAGCTGCGATGGTCCTCCTCGTCCTTTCCGCCGGACTTCTTTATGCTGCGTCCAGGCTTCAACGAACGATGGAAAAACGCTGGAAGGGAGCAAAATAATGGGTCTTTGCGCAGAAATTCAGAATTTATCAGTTTCATTTCACGGCAGAAAAGCTGTCAGCGGAATAAACGCGGCATTGCCGTCAGATGGCATAACCGTTCTTATCGGCCGCTCCGGTTCAGGCAAGACAACTTTTTTAAGAGCTTTGAACAGGCTCAATGAAACCTTTGACGGATACGAGGGATCGGGAAGCATACGTTTGCTTCTTGGAGGCGAAATGAAGGACATCTGCTCTTCAGGAACATTGACCCCGACTGAGTTGCGGAGAAAAGTCGGGATGGTCTTCCAGACACCCAATCCTCTCCCGTTGAGCATACGAAGGAACATCATGCTGCCGCTGGAACTCATGTTGGGATCTAAAGGACCTGCTGCCGACGAAAAAATGGAAGCGGCACTTAAAACAACAGGTCTTTGGAATGAAGTCAGAGACAGGCTTGATACGCCTGCAAACAGATTATCCGGGGGACAGCAGCAAAGGCTCTGTCTCGCAAGAGCTTTGGCTCTTGAGCCGGAGATGCTGCTTCTTGATGAACCTACTGCCTCACTTGATAAGAGGTCTTCTGAGCTGATCGAGGACCATCTGCTGTCCCTTAAAAACAGATATTTCATTGTTATGGTATCTCACAGCGTAAGACAGGCACTCAAGCTTGGAAGTTATTTTGTATTGCTTAAAAATGGCACTGTCGCAGCTTCATTCTCAAAAGATGTGCTTCCTGAAGGGAAAGAGGCGGAGAAAGCTATGAGCGACCTTCTTTAACGGCTTGCCGACAGTTCGCAGGAAACGTAGTTCAAGATCACATTTTTTTGAGGGGAAATACAAAATGCACGAGATCAGACCAATATTTGAAATGATGAGAGAAGAAGTTGCAATGGGACCTGTCCATATAAAAGAGATAAGTGAGAAAGGCATTCCCATTGTAGGAACGTATTGTACTTTCACACCCTGGGAGCTGATCAACGCAGCCGGCGGGATCCCTGTCTCTCTGTGCAGTACAAGCGAAAAACCGATAGGCGATGCAGAGAAGCACCTTCCCAGAAACCTTTGTCCGCTCATCAAGTCCAGTTACGGGTATGCGCTTACAGATACATGTCCTTACTTTCATTTTTGTGACATGGTCCTTGGAGAAACGACCTGCGACGGCAAAAAAAAGATGTACGAATATCTGGGAGAGATAAAGGATACTTATGTAATGCAGCTGCCGCAGACAGTGAACGGTATCAACAGTTTGAAACTGTGGAAAGATGAGATACTTCTCCTGAAAGAATTTCTTGAATCAAAATTCAAGGTGGAAATCACCGACGAAAAACTTGCTGCCTCTATAAAACTGCGAAATAAGATCCACAGTACGATGATGGAATTTTACGATCTTGCCTGCTTGCCTTCGCCTGTCCTTACAGGAAAAGAGATCATGCTGGCATCAGACTTCCTTAAATTTTCTTTCGAATATGAAAAAGCGATGGCGCTTGTAAAAGAACTTACTGTAAAGCTAAAAGAAAATTATGCTTTAGGAGAAAGGCGGGTCGAGCCTTCCGCAAAACGTATCCTGATAACAGGGTGCCCGATGGGGAAGTCGCTTGAAAAGGTCGCAGACGCTATCGAATCGAAGGAAAACGGCGGAGTAGTAGTCGGATTTGAAAACTGCGGCAATCTTAAATGCTCTTCATGTCTTGTGGACGAGAATTCAGACCCGATAGACGCTATCGCAGAAAAATATCTCAATATTCCCTGTTCTGTGATGTCCCCCAACACAAAAAGGCTTGAACTCATCAAAAAATATGTAAAGGAATACAGGGCCGACGGCGTCATCGATGTCATCCTCCAGGCTTGTCATACATACGCTGTTGAAAGCCACTCCGTCCGCGAAAACCTTAATAAATCGGGCATCCCGTATATGTCTGTGGAGACGGACTATTCACAGGGCGATACGGGCCAGCTTGCCACAAGGTTCGGCGCTTTTATAGAGATGCTCTGATGTATACGGCCGGAATTGACATAGGGTCTTCAAACATAAAAGCCGCGATCTGGAACGGTTCCTCTTTTGAAGTATGGAGCCAGCCTACCGGGTGGGAGATCAGCGAAACATCGGAGACCGTAATGCAGGTCCTGCTTGACAGAACTTCCCTGAAAATGGAGGACCTGCATCAAATAGTCGCTACCGGTTACGGAAGGAAGATGTGCCGTTTTGCAGGAAAGTCTGTAACTGAGATAACCTGCCACGCCGCAGGAGCCTTTTATCTGGCAAAAGGAGCTGAAACCGTGCTGGATATCGGCGGGCAGGACGTCAAGGTAATAAGGCTGGATACCGGCGGGAAAGTCACAGATTTCCTGATGAACGATAAGTGTGCTGCCGGAACAGGGCGATTTATCAGCAACATGGCAGTTCTGCTTGGCTATGACCTTAAAGATTTTTCCGATATACCACCGGAAACTGAGATCCGGACAATATCAAGCATGTGTACTGTTTTTGCCGAGTCAGAGGCAATAAGCCTTCTCTCCAGGGGCGTACCAAAAGAGAGCGTCGCGCTTGGCCTCCTTGATTCGATCGCGTCAAGAGCAGCAGGAATGGTCCTTCGCATTTCAGACAGCGGATCTGTGGTATTCACAGGCGGCCCGGCTCTCAACGAAAGGCTTGCTGCTCTTATTTCCAAGCACCTCGGCCGGCCTGTTATAACGCCCCCGATGCCCCAGTACTCGGGAGCGATCGGTGCTGCACTGCTGGCGGCCGAATAAATTCCAGACATCTATGCACGAGGAACGGATATTCAGGTCCGCCCCGCGTGCATAGGTAATTTTAGGTAATTTGTCGTCGGATCAGCCCTGGACTGTCTGTCCGATCCCCTTTTCCTTAGCGTTTTTGTAAATGACTGCCGCTGTCGTCAGATCTACAAGCGACATCCCGACAGTCTTGAAGAAATTACTTTTCCCCTTCGCTGGGGGTGTTACAGGTCCTCCCAGAAGAGTACTTATCTTGTGTACCTGTTCAGGCTTCAGCAGGCCTTCTTTTATCGGCTGGCAGAGGTCTCCGCTTTCTTCCATGGCGTACTCCAGATCAGCGTATGCCGTGTCAACCACTTTCCATAGCGCGGCAGGGTATTCTCTCATGGAAGGGGAGTAAGAACCCACTCCTACAAAGCATTTATCCGCCAGAAGGACAGGATCGTCCGGAAGAACAGGGCATGAAGATGTTGTGGCTGTGATGACTATCTCGCTCTTTTTAAGAAGTTCGGAAGCATCACTGCACAGGGTGCACTTGACATTCCGCCCCAGCATTTTCTCAAGGCCGGCGGCAAAAGTTTCCGGTTCTTTACGGTAAGTGTCGTACAGATATATATTCTCGATATCGCGCACTTTTGATGCGAACATGGCGAGGTGGTGTCCCTGCATGCCTGTCCCGACTATGCCGAGATTTTTGCTGTCAGGGTGTGAGAGATACCGGACAGCGAGGCCTGCCGCTGCGCCGGTGCGCAATGCGGTTATTTTTTTTGCGTCCATTATGGCCAATATCTCTCCGCTTTCGGGATCCTTCCAAAGCACTACTCCGTCAAGCGTGGGCTTTCCCTTTTTGTAATTTTCAGGGAAGAAAGAGAGTATCTTCGTGATAAGAGCATCGGGCGCAAAACAGGGCATGTAGATCATCTTGTTGCCCTTATGAGCAAAGAACGCTCTGTCTGGAATATAGCATGTGCCTTTGTCAAAAAGCACGTATGCGTCAGCCACGGCTTCCATAACTTCATCGGTTGAAATTGCCTGCATTATTTCGTTTCCGTTAAGATATAACATTTCTCCACCTCTTTCTTACTTTTTCTTATTTGGCAAAGAACGGTATACGACCGCCTCTTCCACACCGCAGCGCCAGACAGGGCAGGGGCTCTGGTCCGGCCAGCCAATATCCACATAAGTGACTACATCGTAATGTTCGGGGATAGAGTAGTGCTTTATCAGCCTCTCACGCATCATATCCGAGAAAGTGAGCCAGCAGCCGCCCAATCCGTACGCGTGCGCCGCAAGGACGATATTCTGCGTCGCTGCCCCGCAGTCAAGCAGTATATTGAATGGGGGCATCAGCTTATTTGCATCGTAACAGCGCTTATCCTGCATTATTACGACATGTATCGGCCCGCCCGGGACGTCGCTGCCATCAAATAGTCCCGGTTCTGCGTCTTCGCGTATCACCATGTACCTGATGGACTGCAGGTTGCAGCCATGCGGACCCCAGAGCCCGGCATTAAGCACTTTGTCGATCAGCTCATCGTCAACGTAACGCTTGAGGTCCCACTGACGTACAGTGCGCCGTTCATAAATGACACGCTCGAAAACTTCCTGTTCTCCGGGGGTCAGCCATTTCGGCTCGTGTATGCTCAGGTCGACAGGTTCGCCTGCTATCCTTTTTTTCGCGTATCCCAATATTGTCGTCGCGAAGCGATATTCGACCAGGTCATGCGAAAGTCCGCGCCTGTCCCATACCCTAAGCATTTTTTCAACTGTTTCCGTCTGGTCTGCGGGAAGCGGTGTGCCGAAATAGGCGCTTTCGTAGGTCGGTATCTCCAGAGTGTGGTGGCAGCGTTCACGCATCCTTGCCCTGAATTCCACTTCATTCAGCTCCATCAGTTGTTCTTCACTAAGAAGAAAGAGACGGGTAAGTTCTTCTGGGGTAACTCCAAACAGCCTGGCCAGGTCTTCGGTCACAGAATCTTTACTTTTTTCGCTCATTTCAACATCTCCTTTTTTTATGTTTTTCCGTCTCATGTAAGAAAAATCAGATCTTCAATATTTCAGCAGAGTGCTTTGCGTGGTCTAAAAATTTATGCAGGATATCCCCTGTCTTTACTTTCATGTAGCCGGTCGTTGTACCGTCGCTGCATCCATACCATTCTTCCTCGGCTACATCCTTATCGATGACTATATTTAAAGCTCCTCTTTTATCGAGCAAAGCGCTGAAAACAGTAGCTGCGCCTATCTTGGTCCCAAGCATCTTTTCCATAAGTTCGGCGGGAGCAAAGGAAAGACGGGAAATACCGAGTGCCGCTGAAAATTCTTTAGATCTGAATGGTTTGTCCCCACAGGTTATGAAAAGATAAAATTCAGTTTGCCGGCGGTTGCATAAAAAGAGCGTTTTTACCATCTTCATATCCAGCTTTTGATTTACTTGTATGCAATCCTCCATTGTTATGATCTCATCCGTTTCGACTCTCTGAAATGGAATTTTAAGCGCCATCAGTGTTTCATAGACCTTTTCCTGTAAAGTGGTTTTATAAATATCCGGCGCAGTTTTAAAAATATCGCTGATGTAAAACATATCGATCTGTCCCTTCCTGTTGTTTCCTTGAACATAGTATGTCATAATAAAACAGATTACAAAAGCGGCATTTTGTCATGAAAGGCATGATAAAAACAGATGGATAGACGTGGGCGAAAATGAATATTCAAAAATATCTGGTTTTTATTAAGACGGTTGAGCTTGGCAGTTTTACAAAGGCGGCTGAAACATTGGGATATTCTCAATCAGGCATCAGCCGAATGATAAACGATCTGGAACAGGAATGGCAAATCCCGCTGCTGGAGCGGGGGCGTTCAGGTGTGCACCTGACTTCGGATGGCCTTAAACTCTTTCCTTACGCGAAGAATATTTGCAGTGAGCAGGAAAAGATGCAAATGCAGATCAACGAATTGCACGGATTTCAATCGGGGCTTATCCGCATAGGCGCATTTTCCAGCATGGCTGCGCACTGGCTGCCTAACATCATAAAAAAATTCAAAAAAGATTATCCTCATATCGACTATGAGCTTCTCTTGAGTGATTATTCAGAGATAGAAAACTGGATTATAGAAGGGCGTGTTGACTGTGGCTTTCTGAGACTGCCAACAAAGTCCGAGCTTGAAACAATATTTTTGGAAAAGGACAGACTTCTTGTCATCCTGCCGGAAGGCCACCCCATGTCGGATTGCGAACGATTCCCAACCGAAGCACTGTGTAACGAGCCATTTATGCTTTCGCAAAAAACAATGGAGCCCGAAATAGCGGAAATAATTACAAATTACAGGATCAAACCCAAAGTACAGTTTGTTACATGTAGCGATTACGCTGTAATGTCAATGGTTGAATGCGGACTTGGCATAAGTATACTGCCCGAGCTTACGCTATGGAGAGCGCCTTACAGAATAATTGCCAAGGAACTGGATATGCCTGTATGCCGTAAGATATGTATTGCTATGAGGGACAAGAGAAATTTATCATTGGCCGCCAAACGTTTTCTGGATTATTTGAAGTACAGAAATATTTCTGAGAGTGATATGGGGTGAGCTGTGTCTAAAATTATAACTGTGGGTATTAGTGGATTCTTAGATGCGGCAGTTTTATGCCAATAAATTTTAACAGCCACACCGAAGGAGATGATCGCCGACGTCAAAGGATACATACATCCAACACACTATACGACTGCATCACTGGGAGGGCTTACTTTCGATGCGTTCGCAAGACGACAGAAGAGTTATGCCGCATGGAGCAAGGAGCTATTGGAATCATTAGAAAATTCGTGTCTTGACATTGGGGGCACTTTAAGTTACCTGTTTGGTAGGTTGGAAAGTTCAGTAATCATAGTAAAAAATCATAATTATGAAATGAAAGGATCTGAAAATTTTGAGCGATAAAAACATTCTTATGCAGTTTTTAGAAATGCCGTTATATAGAACCGAAGAAGTTTTTAAAAAATTTTCAAGTATTCCGGGAACATCTATATATGGCAGCGGTTTGGAAAAGTTTTTATTTATAAGGGGCAATAGAAAAAACAGGGTCTTACTCATTGCCCATGCGGATACATATTGGGATTATGATTACGATGAAGCTTATACGGGTCAATGCTTTAGCGGCGTAGCACAAGAAATCAACGAGGATAACGGTATAGTAACAAACAAAAACGGGGGGCTAGGGGCCGATGATAGAGCCGGCTGCGCTATAGCTTGGCTGCTTAAGGATTTGGGACACTCGATCTTGATCACAAGTGGGGAAGAACATGGGAGTCGAGGAAGCCACTATTTGATGAGAGAGCATACTGAAATAGCTGATGAGATAAATAACTACCATCAATTTGCCATTCAGTTAGACAGGAGAAACGGCACAGATTTCAAGTGTTACGATGTAGGCACCGACAGTTTCAGAGCTTATGTACAGAAAACCACAGGATACAGCGAACCCGACAAGTATTCTTCGACGGACATAAAAACTATCTGCAGGGATATTTGCGGGGTCAATCTAAGCATTGGGTATTATAACGAACATAGCTCGGAAGAATATCTTGTAATTAAAGAATGGGAAAATACGCTAATTCTGCTTCGGGAGTGGCTCTCCTTAGAAGACCTGCCTCTTTTTAAATTGCGGGACTAGAAAAAGTCATAGAGTTCACCGGGCAAGTTTATTTCGGCCTTACAAAAAAACGCATAGAGCACTTTGCTGTCCAAAACCACGGAACTTTCCAGACAGCTAATTCAAAAGGAGCTACAGGCAAAGGCAAAAGGAACAAACGCTCTTCCTGAGCCGCCAGACCATGGCCAACTGGCTTATCCGTGCATCTTCAGACTTGCTTGAACCTTTGTACGAACAGATGCGTCACCGAAATATTTCTGAGAGTGATATGGGGTGAGCTGTGTCTAAAATTATAACTGTGGGTATTAGTGGATTCTTAGATGCGGCAGTTTCATGCCAATAAATTTTAACAGCCAAGAGACTAAGATAAGAGGAATTTTCATGAATTTGATCGATATGACGAGCTTATATAGGGGAGAGACGGTAAGCGGTATTCTTTCTGAATGGATAATTCGGGATCCTTTGCCGAGAGAGCTCTGTAAGGGTTTTTGCCGGTAAAGATAAAAGCGAAGAGCTCTTTAAGTATCTGACTACAGCAAAATCCGACTCCCTTATAGAAGTTAGAACGACTCAGCAGGCCGGAGATATTAAGCTTCTGAAAGAAAGAGTCTATGGATGATTGAAGCAGATGTCCTCTATCGTTAATATCTGGTATAATGTTTGCCATGGCGAGGCCTCCTTGTTTGTTGGTATTACTTGATTTGTGGCGATTTCAATTATACCGCTCAAGTGGCTTTCCCTTTGCTTTTCAGTGCGTAATCCTACTTGTAAAACAAAGCAAAAAAATCATTTTATTATAAAATGGAGCATAAGGTGAGAGATTATGTCTTCAAAGACGCCCGAACAAATCAGCTACAATATGCGCCGAGTCAAATGCAAAGATTCGGTGATAGAGGTTGCTCTGCGGAAAGAACTTTGGCGAAGAGGCTTAAGGTACAGAAAGAACGACAAAAGCGTCTTAGGGAAGCCCGACATAGTTTTTAAAGGTAAAAGGATTGCCGTTTTTTGCGACAGCGAATTTTGGCACGGATACGATTGGGATAGCCGTAAGTCGGAAATCAAAAGCCATCAGGATTTTTGGTTCCGCAAAATCGAACAGAATATAAAGCGAGATACTGAAGTCACCGCGGGATTGAAGGCCAAAGGATGGACGGTGCTTCGTTTTTGGGGTAAGGACATTAAAAAGAATGCGGCAACATGTGTCGACGTCATAGAAAACGCGGTTAAGGGGAAGATGGATGAATGTCGTACAGAATGATCGATTTGTGTGCTGGGATCGGCGGAATCAGGAGGGCTTTCGAACTTACGGGTAAATTCGTTAACGTTCTTTCCTCCGAAATCGACGACTATGCCTGTATGACCTACGAGCATCTGTTTGGGGAGAGCCCAAAAAAAGATTTGACAACCGAGGAATTCAAACATATCGCAGAGAATATACGATACAACATTTTACTGGCAGGTTTCCCGTGCCAAACCTTCAGCCGGGGCGGATTAGGCGAGGGGTTTGCAAACGAAGAGAAAGGCAAGATATTTTTTCAGATAGCCGAGATTATCAGGCGAACAAGGCCAAAAGCTATTTTTCTGGAAAACGTAGATAATCTGGTTACGCGCAATAAGGGCAAAACCCTTAAAACTATTCTGGAAGAATTGGATAAAGAGTTAAGTTATAAAATAATAGGTGCAATAAGAAAAGCCGACGGCAGTTTGTATTACAAACCGAGGAGCTTTATACGGAATTCTAAAAATTTCGGAGTGCCCCAAAACCGTCCCAGAACATATATAATCGGCTTCGATTGGGGGGACGCTTTTGATAAAAATACTCTTTCGCTGCTTTCGAACGAGTTGCCGACGCAAAGGACCGAACCGTTGTATAACGATCTCAACGATTTGCTCGAATCTAATGTTGAGCTTGAGCCTAAGTACTATAAGTACTATATGTCCTCCGGCTATTTCGAAACGTTGATTCGGCATCGTGAACACCAGGCAAAAAAGGGCTACGGATTTGGATACAGGGTCGTCAATGCTCTGGAGATTGAAACCCCGATTGTCAATACATTGCTTGCCACCAGAGGTTCAGCCCGGGAGCGTAATTTGATTTACGAGCCCCGCTACGGAATTTCCAATACGGAAATCAAAGGTAAAAAATCGCCACTGAACGATAGAGGAATTCGTGTAATGACATCGATGGAATGTGGTAAGTTACAGGGATTCATTTGCTATGCCTTCGTAGATGAAAACGGAATCGATAGGTTCTCTTTCCCGAATGGAATTCCGAATATTCAAAAATATAAGCAATTCGGAAACTCGGTCACGATACCCGCCGTCGAGCAAATGGTCCTTTTTATGTCGGATTGTCTCGGAAAACTCGGCAACGCATCACCTGAGGATGTGTGATTCTCCTGTAAGGAGGAGAAAGCGATGTTGGACAGAAAATTTATGCGCAATTTCGTCGACAGGTGCGACATATATTTCGAAGGAGCTCTAATCTCGAAAGAATTACTCATCAAAACATATGCTGACTTCATCGCCTCTTCTTTTGCAGAAAAATGTCATGCCGTAGGAGTAACGCTGCATACTGGTTCGGTATGCTTCGATATCGTGTTGATTCTCGCCGCCGCTTTAGGTAGTTTGATTTTGGACGGTTCAGATGCAGACACAGTCATTTCCTCCTTAAACGAAGGAGACATGGTTCAATACAAGAACAATCGATACCTTTGGGGTGGCTTCGGCAAATTTGAAGGTTGCGATGACGTCTTTGTTCCTGTTTCCGATATCAAGGACTCGACGCACTTTTTACTGATTCAACGAAGACAGGACAGATATCTTGGTGAAAATATAATTAAAACGATGCCACCACTTACATTTAAAAATCTGGTTATTCCTTATAACGGCGATTCCGAAATGACGGATGGCAGAGGGTTGCGGAGGAGCAATACAAACCGAACGGCTTTTATAACATATCTGTTCGATGTATCCGTGGCGGAAATACCGAGTACTCCCGGAGTATCATCCGTTATCGTTGCCGAGAGAGATACGGCCGATCGAATTGTAAAAGGGCTCACCATCTCTTACGGCGATAATAAAACAGTTAAACTTCTGGACATCGTGACGGTTTCGTATTTTACCGATGCCGAAGAATACCGTTATGCCGGAAATCCCGGCAGAAATGATCCGGTCTTAAAAATAACCGGTAAGATATCGACTGCACGGGATTTGATTCTTGATAAAAGCGGCAATAGAGCCGTAGGCTTGCTTGTCCTCGGTTCCGAGAGCATCATGAAAGGCAGGAGCGAACTGCCGGATTTATTGAACCGCAAGTCCCTTGGGTACGTTTATCTTTCGGTTGACATCGATTCGGAATGTACCGAAGAGATTCTCAAAGAATGCGAAAATACGACGGCTATTTTTGCTTGTACCAGGAAATTTCTTCTGAAGCATTCTCTGCCAGCGAGAGAAAAAAATCAATTAACTGAGATATTGGACAGGCAAGTCGAAAATATAGAGAACAGAAAAATCGAATCTGTCGTTATCCCGTATAGCTGCTCATGGGAAAATTACCGCGCCGTTAAGGAAACCCTGTATACGCTAACAAAATTCGATTTAAGCAGTAAAGACAAAGACCTGTTCATAATCAACGCTTACTCGTTGCTTAGTTTTTTCTCGACGATGGTTTTTCCCGTTGAACTAATGGACAAGGCCATAAACGACGGGCTGCTAAGCGGGCTGGTCGTTTCGCCGCGACGGCAAATAAACGAACTCTGGAATCTCGCCGATAAACTGCCAGCAGCTTTTACCGACCACGCCGTCGACGTCATCGATTTTTTGGAACGACTTTACATCGAAAACGAAACCGCATGTCGAAAGTACGATGCGTTAAAGGATCTGCTCTGTTCTGAAAAAGGCAGACATATAGCCGTAATAGTACCGAAAGCCTATTATGCAGATGTATTGGCAACCGACGAGACCTTACCGACCGAGAATGTGACCGTCGTTACGGGAAACAGATTCGACAACTCGGTCATCTACGATAAAATCATCGCTGTCGGAGATTTTTCCGGCAAACGTTTCGATATCTTCAAATGCTGTGCCGCACCAGATATTACCGTGTTGCTCTACGAATACGAATCGCGTATGTTCAGGTATAAGGAAACGGTAGCAAGGCGTTTAGAAAACGAACTGGACAGAAAAACCGGAATCATATCGGGTGAAAACGAGTCTTTGAGCAAGGCCTCCGGCGAAAACGAAGGCCCAGGCGACTACACCGAAGAAACCCTGCAATTCAGATCAATGGCAACGGACTTGGATTTTTACATAGATAAAATGGGCGAAGTCGATCCCCGATCACTTATCGGGCAGTCATCGGTAACTGGAGCGACCGCCACCGCGGATGTCGTTGCGACAGGAGTCTTCTCCGACGGTGGGCGAATATTGTTCTCCAAGTATTACAGGGCATTCGTTTTCGATAAAGTCAGGGGAACCGTTACGGAAACGGACGTCGAAAAATTGGAACCCGGCGATATTCTCGTATTCACCCGCCGAGACGATTTTACCAAGAATATGGTCGATAACATTTTCGACAACCTGCTTTCTTCCGATCGTTTGAGTAAAACCGTTAAAGAAGCTGTGTTTAAATCGGCATATTGGAAACTGGCTTTGCGTGAATACATGGATCAAAATGCCTGTTTGTACCGAGATATTTCCGAGAAACTGTCGGCTCTGGGATGCAAGCGTCATGAAGTGACCATTCGGGCTTGGCTGCACGACGATAACCGTATCGTCGGCCCGCTTGATGAGGAGGCATTTGTTCAGATCGCGGAATTGACTGGGAACCCCGATATGAAACGCGATCCTAAGAGCTTTTACGAGGCATGTCGCATCGTTAGACACGAGCGAAGAGAAATACTGAATTTGGTCGGACGTGCCATTATCGATAAATTACGCGGGCATCTGTCCGAACAGGGGGGGTTACTCGAAGCGGTGTATGATAATATCGATAAGTTGGCCGTCATATCGGAATTGGAATCGGTTGCGATATTGGACAGGCCCACGGCTATTCCGATCAATATGATTAACAGACCGTTGACTGCATAGGAGGCGCAGGAATGGACGTTAAGGAACAGCTGATCGAGGTTCGAGATCGATATATCGATCTGATAAGAAGCGAACTGTTGGGGCCAGGCTCGGAGTATTCGATCCCAGACGTTGAACATGAATTGATTACCAATGCGCCGGAGAAGAGATATTCGATAGGTATTTTATTTCCGCAAAATAACGTCATCAATTCGGAGAACACAGAGAGCCTGCGCGTTGAAGAGGCTGCGGACACGGCTGACGGCGATGACACTGACTACAATCGCGTAGATGGAGACGATGCGCTGGGCGAGGCGATGGAAAACAATGGTCATGTGCGAAACGAGAATCAGGCCGATTCTTCCGCCAGTGAAAATCTGGATGACGAAATCGCGCTGGCTTCCCAAAACCTCCCTTCATCGATAGGTATAACGTTCGTTGTGAAAGGCAACACCAATATGATTTGCGGAAAAGTGTCTTTCGCCACATACAGGAGAGCGAAGGTTCCGGATTGCGGCATACTTTACCGCCCTGCCGATCCCGAAACGTACGCCGTCCCGGCTGTTTTGTCTCACATTATGGAATACAGAAAGGATTCTTCGATTATAGGTCTGAGGACGCAGGTTAAAAAGAAAGAAATCGCGGGAATCCTCGAGGGTGATACTTTACCGGAAGACGAATATCCAACTCTGAAAAATATCGCATACCGTCTTTGCGACCAGCTCAATTCGGGTTATGTCAGAGAGCCGCACGAGGCCGAGTTTAACTTGGTATTTACACAAAACGACTATATAGACGACAACCGTAATATCGGCGGCAGAGATGCTAAAATAACGGCGCTGAGGCGAAAAATCGGCGACGATATTTGGTCGATAACCGTTATGCTGGTCAACGACCACGAAGGCAAACCCAACGGCATCAACTGCCTTCTCCAGCCGAGGCTTGTTTTTTCCTCTTCGAACAATTTATTTGTGTTCTGCGAATACGGATCGCTTTCGGATATTGCCGATGCGGACGCAGAAGAACGCTCTCTTGCGCTTCTGTACAGAGAAAAAAGAATTTACGGTTCGGGGCTGGGTACGTCCGTCGATTGGCGGATAGATGCTGGAGGAAACGGTACCATCCGGACGGATTTCTTCCCAGAAGCGGAGGTCCCTTCGATGGATTTCGAACTTCCGCAAAATGACAGTGTCTCGAAAGACAAACTGTCAATGAAGTATTTATCCGATCTGAACGTAACAGATAAATCCGAGAAGCTGTCCGCACTGAGAGGAATCATCGATCTTTACGGCATATGGATCGAAGGACTTCGGACGGCAGCTGACAAGCTGGATGACCGTTATCATCCCGCCGCTGCGGCAAACATCGCCGAGTGCGAAAAGGCACGCGACAGGATGTATGCTGGCATCAAGGCTCTAGAGAACAACAAAAACGCGTGGGATGCTTTTCTGCTCGCCGATCGCGCCATGTATATGCAGCGAGAGCAATTGAGGCTGCAGGCCCAAACGGCTGATGTCGATCGCTATCCGGACGACGATGAAATTTCGGAACTTTTGGAGAAAACGGATTATTATTCGTCTGAAGACAAGCATTACTGGAGGCCGTTCCAAATCGCGTTTCTGCTTTTGAATATCGACTCCGCGATTCGGGACGATTCACCAGAACGGGACACCGTCGATTTGATTTGGTTTCCGACTGGCGGCGGAAAGACAGAAGCTTATCTCTTTTTAACGGCATTCGTGATTTTCTTCAGACGGATGACTCACCCGGATGTATCGGCCGGAACGGCCGTTATTATGCGATATACGCTGAGATTGTTGGCGGCACAGCAATTTACCCGCGCTTCCACTCTTATCTGTGCGTGCGAATATATTCGCCGCGATTGCGATGCCAGGAAGCACAAATATCCTGTTTACGACTTGGGCAATGAAGAAATCACCATCGGGTTGTGGATAGGCGGCGAACACACTCCCAACAGAAACGACGACGCGAAAAAGTGCCTGGATAAACTCTTGGCGGCAACCGCGGGCAGTCTCCACAGCGATAAAGAAAAGCACAATAAATTTCAGGTACTGAAATGTCCGTGGTGCGGTACCAAACTCGTCAAAGATACCGGGAACGGAAAGCTTATCGGACAATGGGGCTACAGAATGCGTGACAGTAAACATTTTTATCTGTCGTGCCCGCAGGAGTCCTGCGATTTCAACGCGAAGCTACCGATCCAAATCGTCGACGAGGAATTGTATGCCGATCCTCCGACGCTGCTTTTCGGAACGGTAGACAAATTTGCGATGCTTCCGTGGGAAAGTAAAGTTGGTTCGTTTTTTGCTGTCTTCGACGACAATCGCGCACCAGAGCTGATCATACAGGACGAGCTTCACCTTATTTCCGGCCCTCTGGGGACAATCGTGGGACTGTATGAAACGGTTATCGACGCTTTGTGCGAGGCAAAAGGTGTCAATCCGAAGATTATAACTTCGACGGCCACCATTCGACGGGCGAAAGAACAATGCTCGGTATTGTACAACAGAAATGTCGTGCAATTTCCCGCTCCTGGTCTTAACGCCGACGATTCTTTTTTTGCGCGCGAATCGAAAATTTCGTATAAAGACGGAGTTTTCGGACGCAAATATGTTGGGCTTATGCCAGCCGGAAAAACGAAGGCCATGATGGAAGTCAGATCTCTCGCGGCTTTGCTGCAAAAAGCGAAGATGATGGATCTGACAGATGAGGTCAAAGATAAAATTTGGACGCTTACCGTCTATTTCAACAGCCTGAAAGACCTCGGAAAATGCGCGACGCTGATTTATGATGACGTTAAGGACTTCATTATCAGGATGTCAATCCGGCTCGGCGTCAGGCGCGATGCACGCCTGATCGTCGGATTGGACGAACTGACGAGCCGGGTGACGACGACGGAATTGAATGAAACGTTGGATAAACTCGAGAAGCTGCGGTATTCACGGGAGAATATCGATGCCAAACGTTACGCTTCCAATGTACTGCTGGCCACCAATATGATTTCGGTTGGCATCGATGTCGAGCGATTGAATGTTATGCTGATGGTGGGACAGCCAAAATTGACAAGCGAGTATATTCAGGCATCGAGCCGAGTGGGACGTCGATACCCCGGGACGGTTTTCGTGTTGTACGACGGCTCCAAAAGCCGCGATCGTTCACACTACGAGCAGTTTAAGGCATATCACGAATCGTTTTATCGGTTTGTGGAGCCGACATGTGCGACTCCGTTTTCCAAACCAGCACGCGATCGTGCTCTGCACTCAGTTATAACCGCCATGATGAGGTATTCCGCTTTTCTCCGTCAGGACGACGACGCGGTTCACTTTGACAAAGATTCCTTTGCGGAAAATGTCAAAAGCATCAAAGCCTTTATAATCAAAAGGATCAAAGACATTACCGAAAGGGCTGATAACGGTCTTGTCGACGAAAGTGCTTCAGTCGAATCCGAGATATGCGATTTCTTTGATGCATGGGATCGGTTGGCAAAAACCGCGCCGAATGGGCGGCTGTATTTCGGAAAACGATTTATGGTAAGACAACCAGGCAGTGACGAGAAACGCCTGTTGAAGGCATTCGGAACGGCCGACTACGACATCTCCGCTTACGACACATTGACTTCGATGAGAAACGTCGACGCTTCCGTCGCGGGGAACATTTTGGTTTGGGAGGATTGAGTGAATGGCGGTTGAATCACCGAAAAGCAAGGAAAAGCTTAACAATATAACGCATGCCGTTCGAGCCTCTCAGGCGGTGTTGCAATACGGCGTCGGCGCAATGATCGATTTCCCGGATCAGACACTTATGACGGCGGCACCCGAGTACTGGAGTGAAACAGTTGTCAAAATCCACGACGAGCGTTTCGAAAGAGCATTGAAAGTGCATTATTTCGGCATGCCCGGAGGAAAAGATCGGGATGAGTTTAGGGAAGGTATCTCTTATGTACGGTTTCCCGAGTGGTATTTTTGCCCGAGATGTCGTAAATTTCAGCCGATACAAAAGTGGTACGCCGAATACAGACAGAAAGCTTCGCCGAAAAATCTCGACAACGATCCTAATATGGTACGACATATGCAATGTACGGCCTGTCGACAGGACTTGGTTGTCGCCCGTATCGTGACCGTGTGCGAAAACGGGCATATCAACGACTTTCCGTGGATCAAATGGGTTCACAGACGTAGCAGATTCGGACCGAGAGAGATTTGTGCCAATCCTTCACTGACTTTCAAAACGGGTACATCCGCCTCGGAAGGCCTGGAAGGATTGGTTATTACCTGCGAAAGTTGCGGTGCGTCTACTACCCTGAAAGGTGCTTTCGACCCGGATATTTTTGAGGAATTGGACAAAAAGAACGGCCGGGACGATTTCCGCTGCGATGGTAATCATCCGCAAAAACATCTGAAGGAAAAGTGCTGCAAATATCCAAAAGCCATTCAACGCGGTTCTTCCTCGGCATATTTCCCGGTTACTCTGAGTTCATTGGTTATTCCGCCTTATGCCGAAAAACTGACGGAAAATATCGAAAAGAGTTCTGTCTTTCAGAAATGCCTGGCGGTCATAGCCGATGAGGATTCTGAAACCAGAATCGATAAAATACAAAAGCGTCTTTCAAAATGGGCGCACGACATCTCCGTGGAAATCGGTGCGACCGATGCTCAGGTAGAAGCTGTTTTGCATCGAAAATGGTTGGAAGAAGCATATGTCGACAACTATGCCGGAAGCGTAAAATACCGTGCCGAAGAATACGAGGCATTGACGGGCTCAGCTGGCGGAAGCACCTCCCTGAGCGATTTTTCCCGCGAGTCGACGGATATTACGTCTTACGGGTTGCCGTACCTGAAGGGGATTTCTCTAGTTAACAAGATCAGGGAAGTTCGTGCTCTTATCGGATTTACGCGATTATCTCCGTCCGCGAACGTCAACAGCAGCGGCGACCCGCATTTTGTATCCGTAAAAGAACCGGAAACAGATTGGTATCCCGCATACGAAGTGCGTGGCGAGGGTATCTTTTTGGACTTTTCGCCCGAGGCTATTGAACGATGGGTTACTGAGAACCCAGCCGTATCCGAACGTGTCAATCTCATAAATTCGGCTTATGCCGATTCGTTTATGGGGAAGCAACGGCCGCGGGTCGTTAAGCCGAAGTTTGTGCTTTTACATACACTGGCACATTTGTTGATCAAGCAACTGAGCTTCGAATGCGGTTACAGCATTGCCTCGTTGCGCGAGAGAATATATTGCGGTGAAGCGGCGGACGGTAAGGAGATGTCTGGGATATTCATCTACACCGCCAGCGGCGACTCCGAGGGTACTCTCGGTGGGTTGGTCAGGCAAGGCAGACCGGATTCCTTTGGGCACATTTTCGGAAAAGCGGTCGAAAACGCAAAATTCTGCTCCAACGACCCTGTTTGTATTTTAAGTCGCGGACAGGGGCGCGACTCTCTGAACCTCGCCGCCTGCCATGCCTGTACGCTGATACCCGAAACCAGTTGCGAAGAATATAACGTGTTTCTCGACAGAGGATTGCTTGTCGGGACTTTCGAAGATAAAAATATAGGTTTCTTTTCCGAGTAATTGTTGTATGAAGCCGTTATCGAATATTTGATCAGAGAGCGAACATTATGTACCCATTTATGATCGACAAAGAATATAAAGAGAGAGATATTTACGGGATTATCAGGGTATCGGTATAACCTCACATATAGGAGGTCATCATGACTACAGAGGAAATCCTTCGCACAAATTTAACGGAAGAACAGTACGAAACCGTTGTTGATGAGTCACGACATATCCTGTGTTTGGCTTGCGCCGGTTCCGGTAAGTCGCGAACGCTGGCGTACAAGATTGCATACCTGATTTCTAAAGGCGAAGACCCCGAGAGCATCGTTGCTTTCACCTTTACGGAAAAAGCCGCCGAATCCATCAAGCGAAGGGTAGCCGAAGCGCTGCGAAATTTTGGTCTGCCTGAAAACTATATTGGGGTTATGTTTATTGGCACACTGGATTCGTTTTGCCAGAAGTTGCTCGGCAACATCGATGCGACTTATAGACAATACGACATCCTTGACGAGAACGGTCTGTTCCTTTTTGTGCTTTCTCGCTTCTATCAGTTGGGGCTTCGGTATCAAAAAGGCATCTGGTCATTCAACACAATTAAGGATTTAACTGCGGCGTGGCAGACCATTAACAACGAAAATCTGTCTCTTCACGATGTGGCACAATACAACCCAGACTTGTACGGCAAACTCGTAAATATGTCCGACAAACTCTTGCATGACGGGTACATGGATTTTTCGTATGCCATCAGGCTCGCGGTTGACGAACTAAAGAAGATTGCCATGCGGGAAGGCTCATACATAGAAAAATACAAGTACCTTCTTGTAGATGAGTATCAGGACATTAATCCCATACAAGAAGAGTTCATTAAGACCTTTGCGGTTTTTTTGGATATGCTTTTAGTGGTGGGCGATGACGACCAAGCCATTTACGGTTGGCGCGGCGCGAACGTTCAGAACATCCTGACCTTCAAAGACAGATATGCCGATGTCGCGGTTCACAAGCTACTGGTAAATTTCCGAAGTACTCAGGCTATCGTGGATACTGCTAACCGTTTTGTGCAATCGACGTTAAACTTCGAACGGTTACCTAAACAAATTGAGTTCCATTCAAACGGAAATATTCAGGATTTGCGTAACCTCTGGTTCGACCAGCGCGAGGACGAGGCTGCATGGATTGCCCAGCGCATCAAATCGCTGCTTGGGACTACCTACATCGAGTACAACCCGGATGGCTCGGAGAAGCGCAGTCGCGGATTAACCTACAGCGATTTTGCGATTTTGCTTCGCGGCATCCGTAATTCTAACGGTGAAAACCGTGACGTCCAATTCGTGGAAGCCTTACGTGCATTGGATATCCCAGTTAAGACCACTGGCGAGGGCGGCATCTTTGACCGTCCTTATGCTCAGTGCGTTCTTGCCATTATGGAACTATTGCGAGACGATACCACGGATAGAACCGCTGCTGAGAACCTATATAATAACCAAGTGCTGCCTAACTTCCCATTCGCTGATAAAGCCAAGTATTTACAAGTTCTTCAGCAATGGCATCGCGAAGTTCACGCTCCTATTGAGTCGGGTAGGCGCAAGGTATATCCGCAGCAGTTTCTGCATGATATATCCGACGCCCTTATGCTCCGAAGCATAGAGGGCGATGAAACGCCACTCCGTGACCTTGGCTTGTTCAGCAAGATAATACTCGACGTGGAGCAGACCTATGTAAGTATTGACAGCGTGTATCGTTGGAGAGAAATGCTTGATTTTCTGCGGAACATCGCTGCGAACACATACGAATTGGAGTCATTGGACTACATCGCCACGGACAATGCAGTAAATGTTTCAACCATTCATAAAGTTAAGGGGCTTGAGTTCCCGGTAGTGTTTGTCGCCGACTTGGTAAATCAGAGATTTCCCGGTCGCCGCGACGAGTATCGCGGCTTGGTTCCGCGAGAATTGATGATGAACGCCATTGCACGAGGCGCGTACGGAAACCGAGTCGAGGATGAGGCGCGCTTGTTTTACACCGCAATCACAAGAGCAGAAAGGCTGCTGTACCTTAGTGGCAGCACATACCATCCGGGGTTGAAAAACCGTAAGAAACGCTCGGAGTTCATAGTCAACCTAAACGACCCGACAATGCGTACCGACACTGACCTCGATGATTTAGCGGATAAAATGGAGGAGCTTCCACGCATTGACGACAACGACTTCCCGACTGATTATTCGTCGGTGAAGACCTATTTAACGTGCCCTTACGCCTACAAACTTTCAACGGTGTTCGGTTACAATGCCGCCGTTCCAGAACTCTTCGGTTTCGGCAAAACTAGCCACACGATACTAGAACGGCTGCACCAGCGTTTCAAGGACAGGGCTCCTACGGATGAGGAAGTCTTGGAGGTAGTCGAATCGACATTCATGTTGAAGCACGTTTTCCCATCCAAAGACCCGGTAAACCGCCCTGGTTCATACGAGAGGGCAAAGATGCTTGTGCAGAGAATCTTGACGGAATATTCGCACCGATACGCTTCCGACTTTGGTCGTTTACGGCAAGACGAGGCGCGGTTTGAGATTTCGGTGAAGGATGCTCTTATTACTGGTGCAATCGACCTTCTGCTCATGGAAGACCACAAGCGAGGCATCATCACCGCCGACGTTATCGACTTTAAGTCGATGGAATCGCCGGAGGACGTGACCGCTTACGATTGGCGCGATATGTCCATTCAGGTGCAGTTGTATTCGAAGGCGGCGAAAGAGGTCATCGGCGAGAACGTAGAGACAGGTTATATCCATACCCTCAAAGACAATCGCAGGACTGCCGTTCCGGTCGACAAAGAATCAGTAGACAACGCAATCGGAGTAATCGAATGGGCGGTCAGAGGAATCCTTGACGGAGACTTCCCCATGCGAGCCTGCCAGCAGAACTGCGGTTCGTGTGATTTCAAAGCAATGTGCGCCCAAAAGAGGCAGGATTTCAAGAATCAAACCCAACCGCCGCAGATAAACACGCCAGCCGGTCTCAAGACCATCGCCGCTTTTGAGAATGACGACGGAGGCGGTGGTGTATGAGATTTAACTTTGACGCCATAGACATCTTTTCGGGTTGCGGCGGCGTGTCATGCGGTCTCACCTTGGCGGGTTTCAAAGTGAAAGCCGCCGTGGAGATTGAGGACGCGGCTGTGGACACCTATCTGTCCTACCCGCCGCTTTCCCGAGTGAACGTGCTGAGGGGAACCGAAAGCGGCGATATCTGCAAACTGAGCGGAGAAGACATTCTGACCGCGGCCGGAATCGGACGGGAAGACATCTATCTCTTCGCAGGATGTCCGCCTTGCCAGAATTTCTCGCGGCAGAACCCGAACAATAAAAAGAAGCCCCTTGCGGAACGCAAGAAGCTGCTTTTCGAATTTCTACGTATTATCGAGGAATTGGAGCCGCCGTTCATCCTGATGGAGAATGTGCCGGGCATCAAAACGGACACTAACAAAGTTATCCTCGACGAGTTTCTTGTCAGGCTGCGGGAAAAGTATGAAGTGGTAGACGGCATACTTAACTCTGCCGACTACGGCGTTCCGCAGATACGCAAGCGGTTTGTGCTTCATGCCGTCCGCAAAGACATTCATGCGGAGTTGCAGGCGGACGGATTTGAATTCGGGCTTCCCCAACCAACGCACTCTTGTAAGGAGGGTGCCGGCTTGTTAGCATGGAAGACCGTGCGAGAAACCATCGGAGACCTTCCGCCCATAAAAGCCGGAGAAGCCTACGAAGACCCGAACGGGCGGATTCAGAATCATAAATGCTGTAACCTTGACGATATAAACATAAGGCGCATTCGGGCAATCCGAGCCAACGGCGGTTCCCGCACTGGCTTGCCGGATGATTTGGTTTTGGAGTGCCACAAGAAAAAGGACAAGGATGGGAAGGTCTTTGACGGGCATAAGGACGTTTACGGTATCATGGACCCCGACAAACCTTCTCCGACAATGACCGGTGGATGCCTCTGCTATTCCAAGGGACGCTACGGGCATTACGAACAGGACAGGGCTATCTCCGTCCGCGAAGCGGCGCGGTTGCAGACTTTTCCGGATGATTTTATATTCAGCGACTCCCTCACGGCGGCGGCTTTGCAAATCGGCAACGCCGTGCCAATCGACCTCGTGAAGGCGAGTGGAACGACGCTGAAAAAGGCTATGTATAAAATTAAGGCAAAAAGGAGCAAGAGGAAAAATAGCTAACTTTTTCGACACACTGGTGGAAGTCCTCAAAGCGGACAAACGGTTCTTTACGGAGGACGGCAAGTTGCTGCGCAACAAGGTCTACGAATCCGCCATTAACATGGACGCGAGGCTTATCGGGCTGCTCCTTGGCAAAGCCGACACGAAAAAACGCTTCTTCGCGGAAGTGAGCGGAGTGTTGGTTTTCGACAAGGTCGGTTTCGGCTGGGTGGTTAACAACCGCCAATTCCTGCCGGACAGCTATACCCGCTTCAAAAACCGCATTGGTTTTACCGACGCCCGCGGAGACCTGATGTCCGCTTCGAATGATGTGGTTCTTTCATTCCCATTCTGCATCGTGTTAATTTAATGAAAATAATAATCATCAGGGAGTGAGTCAGAGTTGTATAATTTTACGTTTCAAAACACAACCAAAATCTATTTCGGAGAAAACCAGCTCGAGCATTTGGGCGAAGAATTAAAGCGATACGGAACCCGTGTGTTGCTGACTTATGGAGGAGGCTCCATCAAAAGGATCGGCCTTTACGACAAGGTTATGGAAGAACTTAAAAAGGCTGGGATGACTGTTTTTGAACTGTCCGGTATTGAGCCGAATCCCCGTCACAGCACCGTCAACAGGGGGGCGGAAATCTGTAAAAAAGAAAACGTCAGTGTGCTTCTTGCCGTTGGAGGCGGTTCAACCATAGACTGCACGAAGGCCATCGCGGCAGCCGCGTTTTATGATGGCGACGGATGGGATCTGGTGGCGGGCAGTGCCCCTGTAACCAGAGCTTTGCCTGTTTTCACGGTGTTGACTATCGCCGCCACCGGATCTGAAATGAACGCGGGAGCGGTTATCAGCAATATGGAAACGAACGAAAAACTAGCACTCATACATCCTTTGCTTCAGCCTAAGGCCTCCTTCTTAGACCCGACCAACACTTATTCCGTAGGCGCCTTTCAGACGGCATGCGGAGCAGCCGATACTTTGTCACACATCTTCGACACGGCTTATTTCACCGCGGCGAAGAAGATGGACATGGTCGACCGTATCATGGAAGAAGTGCTGAGAACCGTCGTAAAACACGCGCCGACAGCGATAAAAGAACCTGAAAACTATGAAGCCCGCGCCAATCTCATGTGGGCTTCTACGTGGGCTCTCAACGGTTTTCTTCAGACCGGCGCGGTTCAAGCTACGAGCTGTCATAAAATGGAACATGAACTTTCCGCCTTCTATGACATCACGCACGGGCTAGGACTTGCGATTCTTACTCCGCGCTGGATGGAGTACATTTTGGACGAGTCAGTTGCCTCGCTGTTTAAAAAATTCGGCGTTAATGTATTTGGAATAGACGCTTCCATGTCTGACATGGAAGGCGCGAGATCCGCTGTATCTAAATTAAGAGGTTTTCTATTTGAAACGCTTGGACTGAATAGCACTTTGACTGAATTAGGAATTGACGACGCAAACTTTAAGGTAATGGCAAAACGGGCATGCAGGGGTGGGGTTTTAGAGGGCTTCAGGCGCCTGATGCCGGAAGATGTGGAGAAGATATATAGAATGTGTCTGTAAAAAACACACAGCGCACACGGCCCGTTTTTATATGTTGTCACAGGCCGTGCACGTCTGTCGCGGACGGAAGCGGAAAAACAAAAATACAAAAATATTACGGCCGTCGCGCGGCTGCTATAAAATCTTCTCGCCGGGTATGGAAAAAACATTGCGGCAGATATAGAATAAAAACTATAAAACTTAGCCGCTAAAGCAGAGGACAAACAAAGCAGGCAAGGTGTACACAAAGGCAGGAGGGATATTTTTTGAAGTTTGCTCGCATATCGTTTTTATTTTTAGTTGTCATCTTATTGTCTTTTTTTGTTCCCTTCGCTGAAGCCGGCTCTTTGGTAGAGCAATGGGTTTCAGATCCTAAAACAGGCGTAAAAATATGTTTGCTCTTCAGTTCGAAAGACATGAAATTAGCGTCGGCAAGCTGGTCAGGCAAAGCGCTGAACGGTCTTGCGGATGGCAGGGGAAATCTTACGTACACTTACTATGCCAGCGAAAACGGGCCGCTGATAACAGCTGTCGCGGACGCGGAAATGAAGGGTGGCAAGCTGCACGGACATGTCAGTATAAAATGGTCAGACAATGAATCGTATGAGGGAGAGTATCAAAACGGCATCCGCAACGGGCGGGGAATCATGCGATTTTCAAACGGCACAGTTTACGATGGGGAATGGAAGGACAATAAAATCGAAGGGCGCGGTATTTTAAAGGGTCCTGACGGCGGAGTGTACGAGGGAGAATTTAAGGATAACAAGAAAGAAGGGCGCGGCGTTTATAAATACCCATCCGGCCAGGTTGCCTACGACGGAATGTGGAAGGATGACAAACCGGCTGACATCGCACCGGCTAAGACAAATTCGGCGAAGGTCGATAAGGTGCTTGATATACCATGGGGCGCGACGGAAGATGAGACAAAAAAGATAATGAAGGCGCGCCCTGGCACAAAATACCAGGGCACGCTGAAAACGGATAAAACTGTAATGCATAACTATTCAGGGCCTTTTAACGGAGACAAGACTCTTATCGTAGTATATTTTTACCAGGGCAAGATGTTTTCGGTCGGCGTTTTTAACTTTCTTACGGAAGACCAGCTATTTACTAAATTCAACGAGTGGAAAGCAGGCATGACTGAGCGTTATGGCCCTCCGAAACGGGAAAGCGGCAAGTACCTTGATTCTAAGGTGTGGTGGGATCTGGACTCTGACCACGAAGCCGGATTGAGCATAGTAAAAAATCCATATAGCCAGCCTACGGATGGCGGGACGCAGGCTCAGCTGTTTGCGGTTGTTCTATGTTATTGGCAGACAGACATAAATTCCATCGTATTTCCTCCAAGCGAAGGCAAGAAAGACTTTTAACGCAGTGTTTGATGTTGAGCGTTATTGACATGGCGATTTTTAAGAAAGCAGCGTTGGTTTTTTTCCTGTCGGTCTCATTATTGATATCCACTGCTCGGTGTTACGCCGCGCAGTGGATAGAGGCTGTCTATGATGACGGAGTGACATCGCGGGTGCGCGGCAATATTGATAAAACAATAGATGTAGTAGCGGACCTGCTTACCAAATACAATCTTGTGCTCAGTGAGAAAATAACAGTGGTCGTGTCTGCGGACGAGGAGAGTTATGCGCAGGCTCTTATGTTTTATCTTCAATATTCAAGACAGTACGCAAAAGAGCAGGCCAAATACACCGCCGGTACGAGCTCGAACAAGAGGCCGCTGATCATTGTCAAAGGCAGCGCTGATATGGACGAATCTTTTAGAGTGCTGCCTCATGAGATATTCCACCAGGTGCAGCGTCAGTACGGGCGGCTTGAAACCGTGCCATGGCTGACGGAGGGTGCGCCCGAGGTGTTTCAGTTCATAGCGAGGGAGACGGCCGGTCTGGAAAAGGCAAGCCTCAATGTCAGCGCTGCGCGAGAGAGAGTACGCGCGGCACGCGAGATCCCTGACGCTCATGAGCTGGCCTGTCAAAGCTATAAGCGGTGGGAATCTCTGATGCGAAAATATCCTGTATATGATATGGCCGTGCTGATGACATATCAGCTGATGCAGGACAATGGATTTGAGAGCATAATATTTTTCTATCAGCTCATTCATAACAGAATACCCGCCGACAGCGCGTTTCAAACCGCTTTCAGAGTTCCGATGAGTTATTTCCTGGATGAAATGAACGAAATGTTTCGTAAGCTGCGGATGTAGCGGCTGACAGCCGTTCAGCTGCGGCAGAAGTTTTCCGGCGTCTCACAAAAGAGCGTGGCTAAAGCGTGCGTAATATCCAATGCTAAGTTGACAGCTGTCATGTCACGTGATATTGTTCCTCGCAAATACTTGCAGGACAAAGGCGGCTAGCGAGCATGGCGGAGACAATAAAGGATAAAATCAGGCGGTTGAAAAAGGAAAGAGACGCAGTCATCCTGGCGCACTATTATGTGCCTGAAGATGTGCAGGATATCGCCGATTATGTCGGCGATTCGTATTATTTATGCAGGATTGCTTCGGAAGAGAGCGCGAACGTAATCGTTCTGTGCGGCGTTTATTTTATGGGGGAAAGCGCAAAAATAATCAATCCGGACAAGACCGTTCTTATGCCGGAACTGAAGGCGGAATGTCCGATGGCATACATGTCAAAGCCGGAGGATGTTGAAAGAATACGCGCTATGTACGATGATACGGCAGTGGTATGTTACGTTAATTCGACAGCCGAAATCAAGGCCCTCTCTGACGTATGCGTAACATCTTCAAACGCGCTTGCCGTTATAAGGGCGCTTCCGCAGCAGCATATATACTTTATCCCCGACAAGAATTTAGGCAGATACGTAGCAAAACAGGTACCAGAGAAACAGTTCATTTGCGGCAATGGTTTTTGCCATGTCCATACGGGCATAAGCGCGGAGGATGTCATAAAAGTCAAGCGCGAACACCGAGAAGCGGCGGTGGTATCTCATCCTGAGTGCAGGGAAGAAGTTATTTCCATATCAGATTTCACTGGCAGTACCTCAGGTATCATAAGCTATATCGAAAAAAGCGACAGATCTGAATTTATCATATGCACGGAGATCGGAATACTTTACAAGCTAAAAAAAAATACAAGGGGCAAAAGCTTTTATATTCCATCGAAATGCCAAGTTTGCTGCGGAATGAAAATGAATACCTTGGAAAAACTTCTTGACGCGCTTGAAAATTCGGGACATGAGATCAAAATACACGACAAAGACATCATGGCAAAGGGGCTCGCTTCTTTGAACAGGATGATGGCGATGGCAGGGGGCGACCGGAAATAAAATATTACGACGTTATAATAGCCGGTACGGGCGTATCCGGGCTTTTTACGGCTCTGAACCTTAAAAGAGACAAAAGGGTTCTGCTTGTGACCAAATCGTTGTCGGCAGAAGAGAGCGATTCGTTCCTGGCACAGGGCGGCATCTGTGTTCAGCGTGACGAAGAGGATGAAGAGAGTTTCGTGCAAGACACGTTAAAAGCGGGGCATTACGAAAACGATGCAGATGCCGTAAGGGTGATGGTGAGGCAATCAAGGGAGATAGCGCGTGATCTTGTAGGTTTAGGGGTTAATTTTGACCGTGACGGCGCCGGATTTTCATACACTAAAGAGGGCGCCCATTCAAAAGCCAGGATACTGCATTATCGGGATTGCACGGGCAGGGAGATCAGCGACAAGCTGCTGCGCGCGGTGCATGGGTTGTCTGATGTGACCATGCTTGAGAACAGTACCGTGGTCGATATTCTGGTAAAGGACAATCGTTGCTGCGGTGCTGTCATAATGGATAACAAAAGCGGCGCTCTTGAGAACTATTACGCAAACGTCACGGTGCTGGCGACAGGCGGTATAGGCGGTCTATATGCCAAATCTACGAACTATCCTCACCTTACGGGGGATGCGCTTGGCATCGCGATGAAGCATGGCGTCAAAGTAAAGAACATCAGCTACGTTCAAATACATCCTACGTCCCTGTATACGGAAAAACCGGGGAGGGCTTTCCTGATATCAGAATCTGTAAGAGGCGAAGGAGCAGTGCTTGTAGACAAGAACGGCAACCGTTTCACAGATGAGCTGAAGCCTCGTGATGTGGTGACAGCTAAGATTTATGAACAAATGGAAATAGACGGGATGCCTTATGTACGCCTTTGCCTGAATGGATATGTGAAAGGGGATATCAAGGAGAGGTTTCCATCGATATACGAACACTGCCTCAAAGAGGGTTACGACATAACGAAAGAGTGTATCCCCGTCGTTCCGGCCCAGCACTATTTTATGGGCGGCATCGCGGTGGATTTGAACAGCAAAACGACTATGGATATGCTCTATGCCGTTGGGGAGACAAGCTGCAACGGCGTGCACGGAAGAAACCGCCTTGCCAGCAACTCTCTTCTGGAGAGCCTGGTTTTCAGTAAAAGGGCAGCTCTTCATATCAATGAAAATCGGCGAGAATACGAACACGTATATTTCCCTGATCCGGACCGTTCGGCATATGAAACCGCCGTGCTTGAATATAAAACGATGGTGTTGAATAAAATCAGAGAGGAAGAGAAAGGTGCACAATAATATCGACAAGCTTATATTGGCGGCCCTTGACGAAGATATCTCTTATGGCGATATCACGACCGATTCCATAGTCAGGACGCAAGTCAGAGGCGAGGCCTATCTGCTGTGCAAACAGGACGGTGTGATAGCGGGGCTTCATGTTTTTGAGCGCGTGTTCTCTCTTCTTGATGATGATATGAAATTTGAATTTAATTTTCAGGAAGGGGATTACATAAGAAAGGGCGATATTATAGGCAAGGTTGAGGGCAGTAAGCGCGCCATACTATCGGGTGAGAGAACGGCGCTTAATTATCTGCAAAGGATGAGCGGCATTGCCACTCATACGAGAAAAGTCGTTAAAATGCTTGAAGGAACCGGAATAAAGCTGCTTGACACAAGAAAGACCACTCCCAACAACAGGATCTTTGAAAAATATGCCGTTAAGGTCGGAGGCGGGCGCAACCACAGGTTCAACCTTTTTGACGGCATCCTGATAAAAGACAACCATATCGCGGCAGCCGGAGGTATTCGCGAGGCTGTCAGGATGGTCAAAGAGAATACCCCCTTTACGCACAAGATCGAAGTTGAAGTCGAAAACATCGATATGCTGAAAGAGGCTCTTGAGGCAAAAGCGGATATAATAATGCTTGACAATATGAGCTTAAGCGATATGAGAGAGGCGGTTAAGATCGTCTCGGGAAGAGCTTTGATAGAATGTTCAGGCAACATAACGGCTGAAAACATAATTTCGTTTAATGATATAGGTGTGGATTATATATCGTCAGGGGCGCTGACTTACTCCTCTTCGATATTGGATCTGTCTTTGAAATTAAGGCAGGACAGGTCTTTTTTATGAACGGGGAAAAAAGGAGAGAGAATATTATAGACCTGCTCTCGCGGAGCGAATCACCGCTTTCGGGCCTGTATTTGGCCAAACTCTTCAACGTGAGCAGGCAGGTCATAGTACAGGATATCGCGCTGCTTAGAGCCAAAAATCATGATATACTGCCGACTAACTGCGGCTATTTGCTAAAAAAAGAACATAAACCTCAGAAACTGCTTTGTGTAGCGCACAATGACGAAAGCATATTGGACGAGCTTTTCACGATAGTCGATCTCGGCGGCCGCGTAGTGGACGTACGGATAGAGCATCAAACGTACGGCAATTTTGTTGCCGAGTTGAACATCAAATCGCGAAAAGACGCGGAAGAGCTGGTCAAAAGTTTTTTATCGGGCAAGGGTTCTCCTCTTAAGAACTTAACGAATGACAGACATTGGCATTTAGTCCAGGCCGATAGCGAGGAGGACCTGTGTCTGATAGAAAATGAACTTAGAAAAAAAGGCTATCTGTGTGAAAACATATAGACCATAAAAACAAAAAAACAGACACATCATTGCACACATATCACGTTGAACGGCATAAAAAATAATAAATTTCGCGCTGATTTGATGTATCATATGAGCGTAACATGCGGTGTGTCAAAAATGTTGGGACAGCCGCGTTTGCGTTCGCAATTTTCGAAAGGATTTTGCTGTCCGGAATAAAAGATTTTGCGTGAGGCGGTGTCTGATAGATGCTTGAATTGATAAACATAGGGCTGTCATTGCAGGACGACAGCGGAAGCAAAACGGTGCTCGACGGAATAAACCTGAAACTGCGGGACAAGAAAATATATGTGATGACAGGGCCTAATGGCGGGGGCAAGTCTTCGATCGCCAAGACCGTAATGGGCATATATAAACCGACATGCGGCCAAATATTGCTTGACGGTGAGGACATAACCGGCAAGGAGATTTATGAGCGCGCCAGATTAGGATTGGGATACGCTTTTCAGCAGCCGGCCAGATTCAAAGGAGTCACTGTCAGAGATCTTCTTTCAATAGCGGCGAAAGACAACGAGATCGATTACTGCGCCCTGCTTTATGATGTTGGGCTTTGCGCCCAGGACTATTTAGACCGCGAGGTCAACTCAAGCCTTTCAGGGGGAGAGGTAAAACGAATAGAAATAGCCACCATACTGGCACGCAAGCTTAAGGCCGCTATATTTGACGAGCCTGAGGCTGGGATTGACCTGTGGAGTTTTCAGAAATTGACGGAGATCTTCGAGACAATGCATGAAAAATATGACACCACACTTGTTGTGATATCGCATCAGGAACGCATACTTAATTTAGCTGATGAGGTCATAATCGTTACAAATGGAACGATAGGCGATATAACGAGCAGAGAGAAAATACTTGGCGAGATCAGCGAGCTTGACTCCGCCTGCCGTTGCCGTAAAAGCTGTCAAAGGGGTGGAAGAGCTGATGCTGGATGCGATAGATAAAAAATTGCTGGCGGAAATCGCCGACCTGCACGGAGTGCCGCAGGGGGCGTTCAATATACGAAAGAACGGAGAGGGCATAGAGCGGCGTACAACTGCTAATATCAACATAACCACTAAAAAAGACAAGCCCGGCATAGACGTTGCGATAAAAGCGGGAACCAAGGGAGAGAGCGTGCATATTCCGGTAATACTTTCCCAAGGTATTGAAGACATGGTCTACAACACTTTCGACGTGGGCGAAGGCGCGGATGTGCTTATCGTAGCCGGCTGCGGCATCCATAACCCGAGCGGCAAAAAAGCCCAGCATGACGGCATACATGAGTTTTTTGTGCGCAAAGGCGCCAGGATGAGATATGTAGAAAAGCATTATGGCGAAGGCGATGGCGTCGGTGCAAAAATATTAAACCCGAAAACCGTTATAGATGTCGAGGATGGCGGTGTGGCTGAGATCGTAATGGCCCAGATAAAAGGAGTCGACCGAGCGCTGAGGGAGACCGAGGTTCGTTTGCACAAAAACGCCCGTCTGATAGTGACCGAGCGCCTTTTGACATATATGGATCAAACCGCCGAATCCAACATCACAGTCAGCCTTATCGGTGAAGACGCATCTGCGCAGATCATATCCAGATCAGTTGCCCGGGACAGCTCAAGACAGCTTTTTCACCTGAACATGCGCGGCTATGCTCGATGCAGAGGGCATATACAGTGTGACTCTATAATCATGGATAAAGCGCAGGTTTCATCAGTGCCTGAAATATCCGCGTTTGACACTGACGCCCAATTGATTCATGAGGCGGCGATAGGGAAAATAGCGTCGGATCAGCTGATCAAGCTTATGTCGCTTGGAATGACAGAAAAAGAGGCCGAAGAAACGATAATCAACGGTTTCTTAAAGTAGGTTCATCAAAACAAAGCTTATCAAAAACGTAACGGCCCTCTTTGTATTTTTGCACGATTAGAAACCTATGACAAAAGGGCCGGATGTTGTTGTTTTTCAACAAAGGGGATGAGCATACATGCCATATAAAATAAACCATATTTTAAAATCAAGGCTCGTTTTTTCAGCGACATTGCTCTCGCTGTTTTTTTTAATCGCGACTGCTCATCACTCTTCCGCGGAAGAGATCAGGCAAACGCAAAAAGCACTGGCCGTAAGAGGACATGCCGTTATAACCGCAGTGCCGACCATAGCGTACGTGCGCATAGGAGTTGTCACCTTCAATAAGGATGCTGTCAAGTCGCAGAGCGAAAACGCCGAGAAAATGGGGATGGTATATAAAGCTCTGGCCAGGACAGGCATTGCTAAAGATAAGATTAAGACGGTTTCTTACAGCATATATCCCAAATATGACTATAAAGGAAACACTGCGCTGCTGGCAGGATATAATGTAACCAACGTAATCAGCGTCACCGTGACAGACTTGGCCAAGGTCGGTCAGGTTTTAGACACGGCGGTGGAATACGGCGTTAACGAGGCTAATTCCTTAAATTTTGGCATTACCGAGAGTGAAAATGAAAAGATTTACCTGCAAGCGTTAGCCAAAGCGGTCGCGGACGCCAAATCGAAGGCGGATACTATAGCGGACGCCGCGGGCATCAGGCTTGACGCGCCAGGCGAAATAACGGAAGAACCTCCCGCTCAAGCCGGTCCGCTCAGATACGCTGTCTCTGACATGATGAATATGGCTAAGGCGGAAAGGACTCCCACCGCGGTTTTGGGCGGTGAAATAAACGTGGAGGCCAACGTCACTGTCATATACAGCTACAGCCTAAGGCGATAAATGTCCGGCCGCCGTGCCGGCCCGGTTTTGCGCACCTCTTTAAATTGATTGCCGTCGCATATTTAATTTAAGGAGTCTGATTAGAGAAATGGAAGATATGAACAAGACGCAGCGTGTTAAAATAACGAAAGATGGCCCATATATAGTGTCGGGGAGCATACCGCTGAAAGAAAAAATAATAACGCCGAGCGGGAAATGCGGTTATGAGTTCAAAGACGGACGCGAGTTGCCCCAAGCCGAAAAATATGCGTTGTGCCGCTGCGGGAAATCGCACTGCGCCCCTTTCTGTGACGGAGCGCACACTAAAACAGGGTTTATAGGTGACGAAACGGCGGAGAATTCCAATTACACAGAAAGAGCGGTACTTATCGAAGGCCCCGGGATTGATCTGTTGGACGATAACAGGTGCGCGCTTGCGCGTTTCTGTCACAGAGAAAAGGGGGACGTGTGGGAACTGACCGCGGCGTCTTACGATGACGAGACCCGGGATGAAGCCGTAAAAGCAGCGTCTGAATGTCCGGCGGGGCGTCTGACCGCGGTTCTGAAGAACGGGGTTATGATTGAACCGGAGTATGAGCCGGAGGTTGATATACTGCAGGACCAAGAAGAGGGGGTAAGCGGAGGAATTTTTGTCAAAGGCAAGGTGCGGATAGAATCATCGCGCAACGAAGAATATGAAGCAAGAAACAGGATCGTCCTCTGCCGATGCGGCAAGTCAGCAAACAAACCCTTCTGTGACGGATCTCACGTCTCAATCAAATTTTCGGATAAGGCATAGGCTTTATTGGGGCTATTATTTTCAAAAAAGTCAAACCATGCTATTATACTAAAAAGACGAACTGATATCCCGCTAAATATTTGGTCATTTAATATTCTCGGATTCTTTGACATAAGTTAATGTGGTTGCCGCATAAACGGGTGCATAGGGTTTTACGCCGGCATCGCCAAACCGAGAGGAAGTGAGCGCGATGGATATTTTGAGGTTATTGAGCGTGTTCATTTCCTGCGCCGATACCGTTGTTTATATTGAATTTATCTGTTTCCTGCTGTATAAGAATAAAAAGAGCCTTCTTAACAAACTTTGCGCCCTTGCTGTAGCGCCTTTTTTAATATGGAGCTCTGCAATGATATTTTTTAACGCGGCGGAGCAAGCCCGGGACGCTATGCTATGGCTTAATGTGGCGTCTTTTGGGTGGTGCAGCTTTCCTGTGTTTGTGCTCTTTTTTTTCTTGGAATTTACCGGCTATGCCGAGATTTCTAAAAAACCGCTGTTATGCGCCGCATGTGCTTTGCCTGCTGTCTACTGCATCTGCCAGCAATGGTCCGGGAAGCTGATCTACGGGCTTGTCCGGCAGCCGTACGGATGGTCTTACAAGTGGGCTTTGACGCCGCAATCCATCTTCTTTTTTATCTATTATTTGTTGGTCTTAGGGCTGTGTATACTGTTAACCGTTGCTTATGACCGCAAAGCCAGGACAAATCGCGAAAAGAAAACCGCCAGGCTGTTTGTGGCCACAACTTTCGTTACTACGATTTTAGCGTCCTTAACCGACATCGTTTTCCCGATGGCGGGAGTTACTTTTGTCCCGCCGCTTGGTCACGCGCTGGTTCTTATATGGACTATGGGCTTTGTGTACGCGATCAATAAATATGAAATAATGACGCTCACACCGGCATCGGCGGCAAAAGAGATACTTAATGCCATGGGGGAAGCACTCTTACTTTTGGACAAACATAAGAATATACTCATAGTCAATAAGGCCGCGTCAGGCTTGCTTGGTTACGCAGACGGCGGGCTTGCCGGGAAACATGTAAAATTGGTATTGGATCCCCGAACTGAAAAGGCTATAGACCTGTACGCCCTGTCGCAGTTGTCGCATCCGTATATCACCGATGCCGAATATTGCGCAAAAGACGGAGAAAGCATCTCGGTATCGCTGTCAGCCGCCATAGTGAACGACAAGAACGCAGACCCTGCCGGGATCATACTCACAGCTCGCGATATGAGAGAGCACATGAAAATGGAAAGAGAGATCAGGCGGTCGGAAGCCAGATACCGCAGTCTGGTTGACAACGCCTTAGTTGGAATAGGAATACACCAATACGGTAAAATAATATATGCGAATGAGCGTTTTTCATCGATGCTGGGGTATGACCCGCAAGAAATTATCGCGACGCCGCTCTTTGATATTATCCACCCTGAGGAGCGCTCTTTTGTAATATCAAGAAGCGAAAAAAGACAGCGCGGCATGGCTGAACCAAGCACTTATGAAATAAGGCTGCAGCGGAAGAACGGCAGTGTTCTGTACGGGCTTATAAGCAACGTAGTAATTGAAAATGACGGATATCCTGCGACATTGTTTACAGTTGCTGATATAAGCGACACAAAGATACGTTTGGAGCTTGAAGAAGCCAACAGGGAGCTGGAATCTTTCAGCTATACGGTTTCGCATGATCTTAGGGCGCCTCTTAGAAGCATAGGGGGATTCAGCAAAGCGCTGGCTGAAGATTATGAAAGCGTACTGGACGAACGGGGGCGGGATTATCTCAAACGTATACGGACAGCTGTCGATCTGATGGGCGACCTTATCGACGGGTTGCTTGCGCTTGCGCGTCTAAGCAGGACAGAAGTGTTTATCTCGAACGTGAACCTAAGTAAAATATCAAGGGATATCATTGCAGAACTCCGCTATGCCGAGCCCACGCGAAAGGCGCGCGTCACGATACAAGACGATGTCACCGCAAGCGGAGACCGCAAGATGCTTCAGATCGTTATGGACAACCTGCTGAGAAACGCGTGGAAATTCACATCCAAGAGCGCCTGTGCGGAAATAGAGTTCGGTGCTATGAGCGACAACGCAGGAGAAACGGTATATTTTGTGCGGGATAACGGGGCCGGTTTTGACGACGCATATACGGACAAGCTGTTTAAGCCGTTTCAGCGCCTTCACTCAAGCGATGAATTCCCCGGCACAGGGATCGGTCTTGCGACCGTAGAAAAAATAATCCGGCGCCACGGGGGCAGGATCTGGGCGAAAGGCAAGATGAACGAGGGAGCGATGTTTTGTTTTACTCTCGCCGGCGAAAATCAGCCTGTTGTTTTTATAGCCTAAACATTGCCGCTTAGCGTATTTTGTGGTTTTATGCATATATTACAGCATTTTCATTGAGGTGAATTCCATATGGGCAAGCCGCTTCGCGTGCTGATATTGGACGATTCTGAGGATGATGTCCTCTTTTTGGAGCGAGAACTTAAAAAAGGGGGATTTGACCCGTTTTGCAGCCGTGTGGAGACCCCTGAGGCGATGGATGCCTCTTTAAGCCTCTCATGGGACGTTATCCTTTCCGACTACAATATGCCGCGATTTAACGCATTTCATGCTTTGTCTATATTGAAGAGAAGAGATGTCGATATCCCGTTTATCATCGTATCCGGAGCAATGGGCGAGGAGGCCGCTGTAGCCGCCATGAAGGCCGGGGCGCATGATTACGTGACGAAAAACAATTTAGCGAGGCTGCCCGCCGTGGTTGAACGTGAAATAAACGAGGCAAAAATCCGCGGCAGACAGAAGGAAATTGAGAAAAAACTTAAGTTGTCTTTTTTTGATTTGGTGGAGACGGTCTCAAGGGTGCTGGACTCACACGATCCATACACGTCAGGACACGCCAGAAGGGTCGCAGAATATGCTCGCATAGTCGGCAAAGAGATGGGTGTCTCTAAGGATATGTCGGACGGACTATATGTATGCGGATTGTTGCACGACATAGGCAAAATATCCATCCCCGACAGCATACTCTGCAAACCAGGCAAACTGACGAAGGAAGAGTGGCAACTTATCAAAACGCATACTTCACGCGGATATGAGATATTGAAAGACTGCAGCCTGCCTTGGCCCGCGGCAGATGTTGCGCTGCACCATCATGAACAGCCTGATGGCAACGGATACCCCGACGGACTCGTCGCCAAAGAGATCAGCATAGAAAACCGCATTCTCAAGGTATGTGATACGGTTGAAGCGTAAGCGTCAAATATCCCGGACCTTGGATAACTTCCAGGAATCCGGGATATTATTTCTAGCACTAAAGGCAGAGAGCAGTGCTGAGTCTCATAGGTTTACTGTGCAGGGGAGATGTCGTTATGTCC